>Ga0316202_10002141_pt1 | contig 13461 bp, 16 predicted proteins | sample 3monrhotite_MG_FD_204934 | JGI IMG/M metagenome (GOLD analysis project Ga0316202, IMG submission 204934) | Microbial mat bacterial communities from mineral coupon in-situ incubated in ocean water Damariscotta River, Maine, United States -... | ecosystem: Environmental > Aquatic > Marine >... | reverse complement strand
TAATTGATAGCGAAACGGGAGGATATTCCCGAATGCTTGCTCTTAATTATGATGGGGAATTATGGCGCTTGTCTGAATTGGACGGCGGCACCGTCACAGGGCGGCTAGAGACAGGAAAAATTGCTATTACGCCGGGTTGGCGCTCTTTGTTGGGCGGTGCCCGCGTTGTCGGCAATATAGATAGTGACACGATTTTACGAGTTGCCGCACAATCTGAGGATGCTTACGCCACAAACACACTAACAACCATCTCGCTTGCTGATGAGTTCACGCATAATACGGTAGAGGATGGTTATGTGCCATTAGACAGCGAGGGCCGTTATCACGGTATTAGGGTTGAATGGGATGATGGAAAAGGAACAACAACCGGCGACTTAGAGGAGCTAGTTCACGTTCAAGGGATAGAGCTTGAGTTTGAGAAGTTGGGGCGGGCATGAGTAGACGTTCTAACCTTAGGCCGTACCCGACACCCAACACCCCTACCGGTGTGGCTATGGCGCAGATTCACAACGCGCGCTCATTTGAGGAGCTATATATGGGGCGGGTTAACTCCGTTAATGATGTTGCTCTTTCGACAGGAACAACCACAATTATTAACCACCCGTTTTTGCATGAAAATAGCGTTGTTATGTTTATGCCAAAATCAGCAGCAGCGGCGGCCCTTGCCTCAAGTATTTGGGTAACGCCGGGACTAAAAACCGCGACTATTAACCATAGCTCCGCCGCAGGTGGCGAAGCGTTTTCTTGGGCAGCATTAGGATGAGCAAAATATTAGAATGGGCCGAAATAGGCCGACAGCAAAACCCGCAGGTCAATCCTATTGGCGGCGGTGGTTTAGACCCAAGTGACATTCCCCGATGGCAGGGCAATCAGCTTACCATGCCTGGCCTTGGTGCCCTATTAACGGGCCAAGGATCGGCGGCGAATGTCGGCGGCGGTGGCGGCTCAACAGGTGGCGGCTCAACTGGTGGCGGTGGTGGTGTGACGCTCCCCCCCGCAACAGGAGGAGGCGGTGGTGGCGCGGGGGGCGGGTCTAATCCCGTTAATATAGCTTATGAGCCATATTTTAACCTCTACCCTGGTTTGCAAAGCGCCTATCAACAGTCAGTGGGTAATCCCGACGCAACCTATATCGCGCAAGGTTATCCGCAAGGCCCAGGCGGTTGGGCACAATTCCATTGGGACACATACGGGCAGAATGAGGGGCGGCAGTTCTTTCCAGTCGGCAGTGGAGGGCTAACGGTTTAGTGATTATCCCCGCTGATAAGGTGCTTGAGACGCTTTCTAACAATCCTGAATATCGGGATTTGCTGGTTAAGGCGGTGATGAGTTCAAATGGTCGGCAGACCTTTGGCACTCTGGCGCAAGAATTGGTAAGCGGTAGGGCTCAATTGTGGGCGCGCAAAAAGTCTCTAATCGTAACGCAAGAGCTAACTTACCCGACGGGGGCTAAATGGCTTTCGGTCAGGATCGGAACAGGAAACATGGGAACGCTCAAGGCAATGATGGGCAAAGTTGAAGAATACGCCAAAGATAGCGGGTTTATAGGCGTTGAAAGCGTGGCGCGTAATGGGTGGTCTAGGGTTGGGGAAAAACTAGGCTATAAGAAAACGCACGAATTTATTGAGAAGGAATTTTAGGGATGGCCTCAGGCGGTTCAACGGTAACACAAGACAATGCCCCATGGGGGCCGTCACAGCCCTATATCCAAAGTGGCATGGCGGCGGCTCAAGGGCTAGTCAATGACGGCACAGGGCAGCAATACTTTCCAACGTCAACTGTGGTCCCATTTTCCAACCAAACGGAATTAGGCCTACAGGCGATGGAGGGGCGCGCAATTCAGGGTTCGCCCCTGGTTGACGCAACCACCAGCGCAATAACGGGTATTATGGATGGCACAGCGCCATCTGCCCAATATTGGCAAGATAACCTGGCTGGCAATTATTTGGAGTCTAACCCATATCTTGACGCCACCTACGATAGGATGGCCGATCGGGTACAGGGTAGCGTAGACGCTGCGATGGGCCGCGCGGGGCGCACCAATTCGGGCGCGCATCAAGACCTAATGACGGATAACTTAGGCGATTTGGCTAATCAGGTTTATGGCCAGAATTACCAGCTGGAACGCGATCGACAGCATCAGGCGGGTTCTGCCTATGACCAGTTTACGGGTCGGCAGTTACAGGCGGCGGCAATCGCGCCAACGGTTAATAATCTTGAATATCAGGACATTGATCGTCTCATGCAGGTTGGCCAACACCGTGAGAGCTTAGGTCAATCCTACATGGAGGATATGATTAACCGGCACAATTTCGGGCAACAAGCGCCTTGGAATGTCTTGAACAACTACCAAAACCTTGCGCTAGGCTTGGGTTCGTTGGGCGGTACGGCTTCCACACAGCAAGGCGGGACAGGTATCGCGGGGCGGCTTGGTGGCGCGGCGGGTGGTGCCTTAACGGGTGCGTCTATCGGTTCTGTTGTTCCTGGGTTTGGGACAGCGGTTGGTGCCGCTATTGGCGGCCTTGGGGGATTGTTACGTGGTTAATATGTTTAACGGATTAGGTGGAATGTTAGGCGGGTTGGCCTCAACAATGCAGCGACCCAAAGGGATGCCGCAATCTCCACAGATACCGCAAGGTTTGGGTGGTATGCTTGGCGGCTATGGGCCGACATTTGGGCAATTCAACGCATCGGACGAGGACGTTAAGGCGGATATGAAGGCCGCTGATGACGCTGAAAATCAACGCATTCAACAAGAATTACAGGATCAACTATTGGGGGGCGGGCCGGTTGGCTCTGATGACCCCACGGCGCTTGATGACATTATGGCCGACAGGGAGAAGGCTCAACAATATTTCGATGAGCGCCAGGCTCTAAATGATGGGTTGGCCTATGGAACGCTTACCCGTGAGGAATACGATGCACGTATGGCCTCACTTGAGGCCGCTTACGCACAGATAAAGGATTAGGAACATGGATATTTTGGGCACATTGGGCGATTTTCTGAGCTTGCCGGTGAAGGGCGCAAGGGCAGGTGGTCAGGCAATCATTGACATTTTTGACCGTGATGAGCCCCGCGCTCCCCGCATTTCAGATGAGGAATTTGATGAATGGGCGCGGCGACAGGCGGAAAGAGAACAGGAAAGAGACTTGGCTGAGTTTGCGGCGCGACAGCGAAACGAAGGCCCCAATTTTGACAATATGGGGCGGCGTGACCCTGAACAATATGGAACAGGCCAAGAAGGGTTTGAGGAGGCTGGCGCTGATCGTATGAGCGCGCTTGATAAGATGGCGCGATCTGCGGGGCGGGCCAATATGATTTCAGCGGTTGATGGCTTTACCCGCAACCAAAGCGAGAGAGCCAACAGCAAGCGCGATGAGGAGCGCCTTTTGGTCGAAAAGTTAATGCTTATGCTCAAAGCACAGGCGGCCTTGCGCGAGCAATTCGTCGGCAAGGCTACGGGCGGCGGTCAAGGTGGCGGTGGCTTTGGTTCGGAGCTTCCAACAATCACACAATCAAAATTAGGCGGATTTTAATATGCAAGGCATGAATTTACAAAAAGCATTACAGATGATGGCAGCAGAGAGGCAAGGCGGCATGAAGGGCCTTGGCGGGCTTGTCAACGGAATGATGCAGCAGGATATGATGAAGCAGCTTTTCGGGGATTTGGCCGGAGCCAACCCAATGGCTAACGGAATCCCTAACGGAATGGCACCGCCTCCGCCACAGGCTGCACCGCCTGGTGGTCAGGGTAGCGGGATGATTACCCCAAACCAACAGCCTGGAATGGCACCAACGGGGCAACCGCAGGGGATGCCCCCGCTTCAAAAACCCAACAGCCAAACCCTTGGGCAATTCCTTGGTGGGTCTGGTGCGCCATCTATGGGGCAGGTTAATCCTACGCAAATGGGCAACCACCAAACATCACTAGGGCCGCCTCCAGGTGGGCCGGATGAATACACGCTAGAGGAAAAGCTAGCGCCTAAACATGTTGTTGGTGGTGAATTCCCCGACCCCAACGCACCGCCTGACCCCATGGCGGGCGTAGGAGAGGATCATAATGAGGCGGAGGCATTATTGCAGCAGCTTCAATACTGGGAACAACAACCCGACAGCGCCGAGAAAGCACAAGCCTTAGAGGATATTCGAATGCAAATGGAGCAGATAGGGTCAAACTAATGTTTAATGGTTTAGCGTCACTCTTACAGCAGCCAATTGCTAGCTCTATGGGCCGACAAGTGCCGGACCAAGCGGCATTGCAACAGCTATTGCAGCGGGCTCAACAGAAAATCCCGCAACAGATGATGCCCCAACAACAGCCAATGATGCCCCAACAGCCGCAAGCCCCTGAGGGTTTGGGTGCTTTGTTGTCACAATACCAGCCGCCGCAACAGCCACAATTCGGGGTGATGCAAGCAAGCGCAGATGGTAATGAGCAATATGATCGGGCTAGGCGTGATTCGGACCGCAGGGAACGCCAACGCCAAGAGCAACGTCTTGACCGATACCGGGACGAATACCGCTTGAGGCGTGAAAAGATGCCACCTTATGAGCGCCGCAGGCTAGAGGAAAACAACGAACGGCGTCGCCGTGATGATGATAGGCATGATCCATGGGCGAATTACCATGAAGAACGCCGGATGCGTGAGTATTATCAGGAACAGGACCGCGACAGAGCGCGCCGTGATCGATACCACCAGGAATCAAGAGAGAGATTTGATAGAAACAACCAACGCCAGCAAGAGCCTTTTGATGAGATACAAGAGCTAAAACGCAAAATGCGGCGTAGGGAAATAACGAGAACCGAGTATAATAAGCAGATGGGGCTTATTATGGAAAGAGCTACAGAGGGTTAACATGGCCAGTCCTGAGGAAAAGATTAGCAATGAAGGTGCGACCAAGGCCAAGCGCGGTTTGGGCTCTTTTGTGCGTGACAACCGCGATGCCCTAATGATTTTAGGCATGGGCCTTACGTCTGCATCCCGCCCTGGTGGAAGTTTTAATGAGGGGGTTTCGCGGGGGATGGCGGCCTCGCAAGGCTTTGCGGCTCGTGATGCTCAACAAAAGAGAGCGGTTGCTCGTCAACGGTTTATGCAGAAACTGCGGGAAAGCGGACGCTATACAGAAGAACAGCTAGACGCCTTTGAGATGGCCCCTGATGCTGCGGGGACCGCTATTGTAAAGAGTGCGTTTGGCGGAGAGGATGGGCAACGGCGCATTCTTAAGGGTGCTGATGGTTTTCAATATTACGCTGACACTAAAGAGCGGGTATTGCCTGAGGTGGAGGCGACGCAAAAACCTGAAACCTACACAGACATTAACTCTGTTCGTAAAGAATTTGCTAAGGAGTCGTCTGATTTTGCAGAAACGGCGCAACAAATTGACACGATTTACGGCGCGGCAAAATTAGGCACAGCAGCGGGCGATTTGTCCACCATCTTTGCATATATGAAAATGCTAGACCCTGGCTCTACGGTGCGCGAGGGTGAATATGCTAACGCACAAAACGCGGGCAGTATTGGCACCGCTGTTCGTAATATTTATAATCAGGTTATCGACGGAACACGGCTAACCCCTGAGCAACGTGATCAATTCCTAGAGTCGGCTGATTCAATTTACGATCAACGACTATCAGCACACACTAGGCGAAAATCATTTTATGGCGAGATAGCTCGTCGTCGCGGTTATAATGAGGCAGACGTTATTCAACCTTATGGCAGAACAAGTAAGAGCGGCGGCGTTGGTGGTGATCCTGTTGTCGATAGATATTTAAAGCCAGGGGGTAACTAATGGCTGAATATACAAAAGAAGAATTAATGACCGCCCTTGAGAGTGCGAAGGCCGCAGGCGATGAAAAGGCGGTAGTTCATATTGAGGGACTACTTACTCAGTCAATAGAACCACAAGCCCCTGAGACGCCACAAACCCCTGAGAGAGCAGGCGGTATTCGTGAAAAAATAGGCGCGGCCATGGAGGCCGTGGGCGGTGGTATTGCTGATTTTAACCAGCGCAACATGGAATCTGACAATAAGCTGCGACAGGCGGCAAGCGTCGCTAATCCGCTTAATTTAATTGAGGATTCCCCTGAGGCGCGGGCAGCAAGGCAGGGCGCAACATTTGGTTATTCTGATGAGATTGCGGGTCTGTTGGGCGGCAAGGAGCGCGCCGAGGATGCGCGGGCAAAAGCTGACCAATATAGAGAAGAACGGCCCATGCGATCAATGGTATTGGAGGCCGCTGGTGGCATGGCGTCCACAGCGCCCCTGGGTGCTGTTGGCCTAGCGTCAAAGGCTGGCCCTGGTATTAAAGCGGCTAAGACGATTGGCGCGGGCGGTGCTGGCGGCGCTACCGCTGGCGCTGGTTATGCGGAGCCCGGCGAGCGCGCAGAAGGCGCTGCTATCGGTGCTGGCGTTGGTATGGCTACGGGGGCGTTATTCTCGACACCCGTTGCCGATGTTGCTGGCGAGGTGTTTGGATATTTCGGCCCGAAGCAAGCAGAAAAGTTTTTTCGTAATACCATCTTAAAACGTCAATCAAAATCAGCGGTTAAGAAGGGAACGCTAGGAGCGGGCGCATTAGAAAAAAAAGCCAAAGAGCTTTATGAAAAAGCGGCAAGCGACGGCGTTACGGCCCCACAGGAATTAACGGGGGAAATCTACGACACGGTGCGAGGGATGCTTGACCAAGAGGGCATTATTACGCCAAGCGGCGCTGTGGCTGATATGCCAAAGGTTCGCCATGCCCTGAAAATGCTCGAGGATTTTTCCGAAGGATCAATGAGCCCTAAGCAACTGCAAACGGTACGTAAAGCCCTGTCTGCGGCGTCTCAAAGCGTGGACGGTAGTGAGGCGCGGGCGGGCGCTATGATGATCCAGAATTTTGACATTTACACGTCAAAACTAAGCCCGCAATTACTAGAGGCCAACAAGCTATGGCACAGGGCCTCTAAAGGCCGCATGATAGAGCAGGCCATTACATTGGCAGAGGATGCGGCGGGGACAAATTACACGCAGGCACAGCTAGAGACAGCCGTTCAGCGACAAATTAAAAACACCATTTTAACCCCAATTCGCAAAGGCAAGTTAAAGGGCTGGACGGATGCCGAGGTTAAGGCGATCGAAAAGATTGTTAGGGGGTCGGCTAAATACCAGGCCGCAAGAACGCTTGGCTCTTTGGCACCTTCACGCTCTACTTTTGGAACGATAATGTCGGGCGCTGGTGGTGCTGCGGGTGCCACCATGATGGGATTACCGCCATTGGCCGGTGCGGCGGGTGCGCTTTCATTGGGTAAAGGCGGCCAAATGCTTGCCAGTAAACTACAGCGCGAGGCGATAGACACAGCAGAGGCGCTTATACTTTCAGGTATTCCTGAGGAACAGGTTGCAAAACTAAGCGTTGGTCAGCGTGAATTGCTAGCGGCTCAAGTTGCCGCGCGCATGAGTGACCCCGCAGCGGATATGGTGCAAAGTGGCCAAGAAAACTAAAAGAGAAAAAGCCCAGGAGATAGCCAAGGTTGTCCTCAAAGAGGGCGGCGGCGCTATTGCGTGGGCCAATAGACAGATGCCGGATTGGGCCTCTTATGTGAACCCGTTGACGGTTTTGGAGGATTCCCCTGAGGCACAGAGCGTCAGGCAAGGATTAACCCTTGGATGGGCAGATGAGGCTATAGGCGCTCTTGCGGGGAAAGATGAAGGCGACAAGGCTAGACGCCAAGCAAACGAATTTAAAGAACGCAGGCCGGGGGCGTCATTTGTGGGTGAGATGGCTGGCAGTATGGCCCTTCCTGGCGGCGCTGTGGCGGGCGCTAGTCGGCGCGGCCTTGGGGCGTTGTTGGCCTCCTCACGTTATGCCCCCGCTATGGCAGCGGCGGAGGGGGCGGCTTATGGGGCTGGCGTAGGTGAGGGCGCAAAAGAGCGCGCGACGGGCGCGGCAATTGGCGCGGGAACGGGATATATAGCGGGCAGGGCTTTAAGGCCATTACTCGGAAAAAAAGCCAATGAGCGTTATCAGGATGCAATGCAAGGGCTTTTAGAAAATCCAAACCTCAAGAGCGATATTTTTGTTGATCCTGCCTCGTTTGAGGGGCGAAAGCTGTACCATGTGACCGGACCAATGGCGGCGAGAAGAATCCAGAAAGAAGGATTGACGCCTAGGGCTGGATCGGATGGTCTTGGTGGAAAACATAGGAATTTTTCATTTTTGGCGGAGGCGAGCGAGGTTCCTTTTTACCGCGACTATGTTCGGAAGAAAATGGAAATTGACCCGTCTGTAGTGGAGATTGACCCATCAAAACTAGATAAAGGTAGCGTTTTAATTGATCGGTGGAATGTGCCGAGAAAAGCTAAATCTGCGACGTTTTATTCATCGGAGGATACTCTAAAAGCCAGCATGATGGCGGAACACCCATTAAAGGCCCACAAGGCTTTTCAGGTGCAAGGTGATATTCCTGCGGAGGCGGTATTAAGAGTATTAACGCCAGAGGAGGCCGCGGCAAAGCTGCGGCGTTTATCACGAGGCGAGGTTCAAAAGGGTTTTGTTGCGCCGCGCAAATTGCACCGCGCCAAACACACCCCCCAAACCCTTGGGCGTGGCGGCGAGAAAATTAGAACACTATCCCCAGATGAGGCGGTAGAGTCATTGCGGGAATTATCAATGAGGCCCAAACCCAAGCCCAAATTTACCTCAGAGGATGCCGAATTACTAGAAAAACTGATGCAACCTTAGCGCGCAAATTATGCTAGCGTTAACCAACAACCAAAAGGCTAGAGTTTTTAATTCAGAAAAGGTAATCATAGGTGCAACATAACACCTAACCAACCAAGAGGCAAACAATGCGGAAACAAGTCAAAAGGCCAGTTAAATGGGAATCGAAGGATATAATAGTACCCCGGCAAGCAACACGACCTTAGCGTCAACGTCGCTTGCAGAGGGGCAGACACGCCAAAAGGATTTAAACGACCAAGTCCGGCAAATCCTGGCTGATGTTAAGGACGGCGTTGTGGCGAGGTTCAGCCTCGTTACTGATGTTCAGGCGCTAGACAATAGCGCCTCTACAGGGCTTATTTCACATACCATTGCCGTTGATCAGGTTGGTATTTTTTATTACGACAGCGCCGATTCTAGCACCGCTGATGACGGGGCAACGGTTCTCGTTACGGTGAGTGGTGAGCGGTATAAACTTTTTAGTAATTCAGAGGACTACATACCGAATGTTAAGGCGTCCTCTGAGTTAACGGTTGCCTCTGGTGCAATCACATTAACCCAACATTGCCACACGGTTGATACACAAGCAGACGCCGCCGCTGATGATTTAACCGATATTGTGTGGTGGTCAGGCGTTAAGGCTGGCGATACTTGCGAATTAAGGGCCGAAAATACCTCGCGTGTTGTTACAGTCAAATCCGCTACAGGCGCGGGCAAAATCAACACATTCAACAACGAGGATTTTCCTCTTGATGATGAAACCAAGGTAGCAAAACTTTATTGGGATGGAACACAGTCTCATTTAATCGTTAGCACCGCACCTGCCGCAACCGAATTGATTACATTCAAAGGGGCGGCGGATGGCTCTGATGGAGTGAATAACTGGACGTTACTTAAGGCGCTAGCGGCGGATACAGACAACGCCGGTAAGTTAATTTATTTTCCCTACACTGGCACAGGTGAATATCGGTTTAATATTGGCGATGAGGCCGCGGTTGATGTTGGCGGCGGCACTCTTTTTGCGGGCCTAAAGACTGCCCCAGGCGTTACAATTGCGCTAGATGTTCCCACACAAAGTTCCTCGCGGCGGGTGTTCAGTAATCTTGGTGGGACCAAATGGCCCTGCAAGGTTTTTGTTAATACAGCAGCGGTAAACGCTCAGATTTATTTTATCGGTCTAATGTCTGGCGATATTAACCTAGATTACATGGACTTTAATGGAAACATGGCCTGGGATGGTGTTACGGAATCCATTGATGGGAATAACGGTGCAGGCGCACAGTTGCTAATTGTGGAGCCCTCCGCGCCAAGTAGCATTGTTGATGTTACAATGCGCCATGCTATTTTACAAAATTACAAGCGTTTTTGCCTAAAAGCTTCTATTGAAGTTGCCACTAAAAGATTTGTTTGTGAATACAACATTTTATCCACCTGCAACATCACATATATGGGCCTCAATTCGCCGGAGGCGGCAAACGATGACCACAGCTATAGCCACAATAAGCTTTTTGGGTGGGCTGATGGCACTGTAACCAATAACGATTGGGGGCGTGGAATTACCGGAAGCCGCTTGGGCAACACCTTAATAGAGGACAACATTTTTCATAACAATTTTAAGGAGGCAATTCACATAGAGGAAGCGGGCCGCGATGTTATTATAAGAGGCAATAAAAGCGGTGGAAACTTCCACGGCGATGGGATTGAGTTGATTGATAACGATGTCGGTGGATCGGATGAATCACACGGAACAGATTACTTTTTCAAACGCTGCATTGTTACGGACAATATTTTTGTGGCGGCGGATAGAGTTGACCAGGGTAATGGTGCGTCATTCACTGGGATTTATCTGGTTGGCGGCAGTTCTGATGCGTCCGGCGCTGGCGCATTAGAAACGCTCATAGCCAACAACCACATAGAGGGTTTTGATTTGGGCATTGTTGATCGCCACTATGACCACACAAGCGAATTTCATTATACATCCGAGGCCGTCAACAATAGAATTAAAGATTGCCGCGTCGCCATGAGGACAACTCGTCCAACTACCTTGTGGCATGATAATACCCTGATCGATAACGACAACAATTTAACCGCGCTAACGGGCGGCGCATTCGGCTTTAATCGGTTTATCTTTAGTGATTGGTCAACAGCGCCTAAGCTAATTGATGCCGACACGGAAAATGTTGTAACGGGCCTTACCATTGGAATGAATGGCTTTGAATTGGTCAGTTATTTGACTTTACCTCTAGTTAACAACGGCGCGACGGGCCTGTTCAAATTGATGGACGTTGACGAGATTGAATTGTTTGAAGCGTCAATTATTCCATTCTCAATGACAGACATTCCGAACTCTGGCGATGTTACGCGAGTTGGGTGTTTTCGTGATGTTGTCCTTGATGGCAACACCTTAACGGGAGGCTGGCCCACGCGCGCGCCTTCCTCTGATTCTAGGGGTGATTCATGGGACCCAAATTTACAATTTAATGCGGGTTCCCCGGATGAGTTAAACCTAGAGATTACCCCAACAGCATTTGGCGAGACTTCCACTGTAGGCTTCACTATGGACGCCAGAACCTCTGTTCTTGTTTTTGTTAATTAAGGAATAATAAAATGGGTGCTTTATCGGTTTATGGTGAAACATACGCAGGCGATCCAAACAGCAATGTTACACCGAATAGATTGTATCAAGTTTGTTTTGATACGACTAACAAGATTATGTATGTGGCCGAAAGTCTAAGCAGTAGCGGCTGGCAACCATACGGGTTTGGGGCCTATACGCAAACATGGAGCCCCACAGCTAGTTTCTCAACAACAGACGCGGACTCATGGGTCTATGGCACAAGGGTTGGGCGCTATTTTGTTCTTGGAAATCTTTGCACGTTTACATTGCAGCTTGAATGCACCCCAACAATGGGTTCGGCAAGTGGCAACCTTCAGATAAGTCTACCATCAACCGCCGCAAATAATACCGGGGCTGATTTTTCGGTTCCTGTTCGCGTTCGTGGAACGGGTTTGACCTGGGATACGGGGCGCGAGGACATTGTTGGTTATATAATTGCGAACACTAACCAAGTTATTTTTTACACTCAAGGGGACACGACACAGGCATTAACGCGCAATCAAGCAGATGTTGCGACAGGTGTTGCCCTGACGTTCACAATTAGCGGCTCATATGAGGTTGCCTAATGCAAATTCTTGTTGATCGATATTTGTCCTCTAACGAAGCAACACTTAGCCGCATATATATAAATGGTGAGTTTGAGTGCTTTGGGCTGGAGGATGAGTTTCGCGAGCAAAAGGTACGAGGGGAAACGCGCATCCCTGCCGGAGCTTACAAGGTCGCGATGCGTACAGAGGGCGGGTTTCACACCCGCTACTCAAAAGATCGGCGGTTCCGGGATATTCATACCGGAATGCTTTGGATTCGGGATGTTCCGAATTTTGAATACATCCTGATTCACGTCGGAAATTTTGAAAAGGATACTGATGGGTGCTTGCTGGTGGGCGCAACACGAGACGAGGAACGCATGTGCGTTTATCGCTCATCTGAAGCCTATCGAAAGTTTTATTTAAAAGTAAGGTCGGCGGCGGAGCGTGGTCAGTTATTTATCAATTACGAGGATAGCGACAGGCGATGAAAAAAAGCATACTGATAATTGGTTTAGTGTTGTTCGTGGTCTTGATGGCGATGGTGGATTCCTTCGCACAAGAGGGCGCGGCTATGGATGCCCGCAATGAGGCCCAAGACCTAGCCATTGAGAAAGTTCACGAGGATATGCTGGTGGGCGATTCCGCCATTATGGCTGACCTATGGGAATTGACGCTAAGGGTTGAGGCGCTAGAGGGCGAGGAGCCTACACCGCCCCTACCTCCTAGTGGTGCCCAATTACAGGGTGGGCCGTGGAATATATCACCGTTTAATATAGAGGAGATATTTGCCAATATTTTTCACGCCTCGTCAGTGAGTTGGCGACAGGGCGACTTAACAGCAGAACAGCTTTTCGCGTCAGGCGTCCTTAATAAGAAAACCGGCCTGCCTGATGGGCGGATTGATGGCACCTTAACCAGTGAGGTGTTTTTTACTGGCAATGATAAAACCTTCTATGATGGTGATTGGGTGCTTGAGTGTGACGGGGACGCCGACTTGGCGGTTTTGTTTTTCCCTGAATCGCGCGTCACCCAGACAGGCCCATGCCGCTATGAGTTTAACCGCGATGCCGCGTCGGGTGCGACCCCTTACCATGCGGCCATTCAGATTAAGGCGGTTAGGTCGCCAGTAACGGCCATTCGCCTATTCAGGGCTGAGAATGAGGTGGCTATCAGGGCGGGCAAAATCTACAACCCCAAGTTTATTGATGAGATAGCCAAATATCACGTTGTTCGATCGATGGACATTCAAGAGGCTAATAGGGCGTCCGTCAGGGATTTTGACAAGCTGGCCACGCTAGAGGCGTGTTGCTGGAATAATTTTGAATGGCAGACGGGCATAGATAGGCCGTTTTCGTCAATGCCTTTGGATGCGGTGGTAGCCTTGGCGATTGAGGCAAATAATGCCCTTTGGCACCACGCCCCTATTACCCTGGGCGCACCGCCTGCCCTGGATGATATAGACCTAGGCGATGTGACCGACCCCGCCGCGCGCAATGATGAAATTGCGCGCCTGGCTGAATCCCAAGCAAGGGCGCAATTAGCGCAAGGGGAATGGGATGAGTACGCAAGAGAATTTGTAGCAGCACTGGACCGCCAAGGCTATAAGCCCA
>Ga0316202_10002140_pt1 | contig 13464 bp, 8 predicted proteins | sample 3monrhotite_MG_FD_204934 | JGI IMG/M metagenome (GOLD analysis project Ga0316202, IMG submission 204934) | Microbial mat bacterial communities from mineral coupon in-situ incubated in ocean water Damariscotta River, Maine, United States -... | ecosystem: Environmental > Aquatic > Marine >... | reverse complement strand
TACGATATTTCCAGCAAGCCGCCCGCGACAATTGAGTGGGAATAAATGAGTGGCGAGCATCGAGAGTCAAAAAAATAAGAGAGACCAAGCTAAGGCGGCTGCTAGTTCCCCGATACTGGGTTCTAGTGACGTAAAGTGGATGCAACGCGCATTGCAGCTGGCGGCACACGCTGAGGCTGAAGGAGAAGTCCCCGTAGGTGCGGTGATTGTACGTGATGATTGTGTGATTGCCGAAGGCTGGAATCAGCCGGTGATGAGCCATGATCCCACCGCCCATGCCGAGGTGATTGCTCTGCGCGCAGCAAGTTTGGCAGAGAAAAATTATCGCTTACTGGATACTACACTTTATGTCACCCTGGAACCCTGTGTGATGTGTGCTGGGGCGATTATTCATGCGCGGGTCGGTCGCGTGGTTTACGGTGCCACTGATCCGCGTGTAGGGGCGGCGGGGAGCGCTTTTTCTCTGTTAGGCAGTAAGCAATTTAATCATTTAGTACAGGTTGAAGGTGGCGTGCTGGAGAGTGAATGCGGTGATTTATTACGACATTTTTTTAAGGCTCGGCGGTAATGATGTTTGAAAATTTCTGCGTAATGCGTATGCTATGTGCTCTTTTTGGAGAGGTGCCAGAGTTGGCCGAATGGGCTTGATTCGAAATCAAGTGAACTCTCACGAGTTCCGAGGGTTCGAATCCCTCCCTCTCCGCCATTCAAAGTGGTAAGTCGCAGATAAACAAGAAAAATTTATTTTGATGCGGCTTTTGCCCATACTTCTACCCGTCCAATAATCGAAAATCTCACACCGATTTTGTTCAAACCAACGATTATAACTATCAGTAATTGTCTTTGTCATTGCTGAGGGTGTTATCCCCTGTGACAGGATACTTGTCGCCTCTTTATTTTAGTTCAATTAAACTGAAGAGGATAGAAAGTGACTCATCGCTTTCACCCTCTTCAGTAGGTGCCTCATTTTCCGGTTTCGCATTGGCTTGTTGCTCAGGTCTATCCGAACCGAAGCTTTAGCCGGGGTAGAGTGGTCATCTAATAGAACTGGATTACGGCGTGTGCAAACAAAACGTCCGTGCCGCCGTAGCGGGGTATGTACTCAGACGGTGGAATGTGGATTGTAGTGAAGACCACAGCTTGAAAGGGGCAGAATATCAGCTATGACTGAAGAATTGTGCGGCGTTGTATGGGGTGGAAAATTTAGTACTCGCTCCTGGCTATCAAACTGATTAAGCAGTTAGAAAAGAACAACTACATGGTAATTAACAAATTAGAACGCTATCCAATCCTTTGCGCTGATCTTCGCCGCAGCACAGGGGGAAGATAACAATGAATGATGATAAACAGCCGAACCCCTACCGCCATTTATCCCTACAAGACGAGGTGACGGAGTTTTTGCTCTACACCGCATCCAGTGGTCAGGTGAAGATTGAGGTGTTGCTCAATAACGAAACCCTGTGGCTAACCCAAAAGCGCATGGCGGAGCTGTTTGGGGTAGGTGTGTCGGCGATCTCCAAGCATCTAAAAAATATATTTGAAAGCGGGGAGTTAGTCGAGGAAGTGGTTATTTCCATTTTGGAAAATACCACTGCCCACGGCGCGATGGTGAACAAGACACAAACCACCAAAACCAAATACTACAACCTAGATGCCGTGATTTCGGTGGGCTACCGGGTCAATTCCGCTCATGCGACCCAATTCCGTATTTGGGCAACTCAACTGCTCAAAGAGTACCTTATCAAAGGTTTTGCCATGGATGATGAGCGACTGAAAAATGGTCGTTACTTTGGCAAGGATTACTTTCGCGAATTATTGGAACGGGTACGCTCCATACGTGCCAGTGAGCGGCGCATCTATCAACAGATTACCGACGTCTTTGCGGAATGCAGCATCGACTATGATCCCAAATCGGAAACTACCCGCCAGTTCTACGCCCATGTCCAAGACAAGTTTCACTTCGCCATAACCGGGCAAACCGCTAGCGAATTGATCTATCACAAGGCCGATAGTAATCAGCCATTGATGGGGATGAGTAGCTATAAAAACGCGCCGGATGGCCGAGTGCTAAAGTCCGATACCAAGGCTGGTAAAAACTACCTGGCCGAGAAAGAGATTAAGCAGCTTGAGCGAGCAGTGTCAGCCTTCTTTGATTACATTGAAGGTATTATTGAACGGCGTAATAGCTTTACTATGGAGAGTTTCGCAGAGAGTGTGAATAAATTCCTAGCTTTTAATGAATATAAGATCTTGGAAGGCTTTGGCTCGGTGTCACGCAAGCAGGCTGAGCAAAAGGCCTTTGTCGAGTATGAAAAATTTAACAAGCAGCAAAAGATCGAATCGGATTTTGACCGCGTTGTAAAACAGCTAGGTAAACAACAAAAAAGGCGCGATAGCGGTGAGTGATGTTGGTGTATTCAACAAGCCAGAGCGGGCCACGCAAAACAGAAGGGATAAGTTGTTTGAGGATGAGCTGGGTTTCAACAGTATTAGTTCTCGCTTTTCCAATACGGGAGACACTGTCTCTCGAATTAAGCGGGTAAAACAGACGTTGGAAAATAGAAAATAACCCCCGAGTAACACATAAAGGATATAGGTTTGAACAAACAACAACTCGCCGCCAAGATTTGGGAATCCGCCAACCAGATGCGTTCCAAAATCGAGGCCAACGAATATAAAGACTATATTCTCGGCTTTATATTCTACAAATACCTCTCTGATAAAGAACTCCAGTTCTGTGAAAAAGAGGGCATGTCTGTTGGTGAAATTCGTGCACTCAAAGAAGAAGATACCGATGCCGTCGAGTACATCCAAAAAGAGCTGGGCTACTTTATCGCCTATGAAGACCTCTTCTCAACCTGGCTTGATGCAGGTAGTGATTTTGATGTCTCAAACGTGCGTGATGCACTCTCCGCCTTTGATCGCCTGATCCACAAAAACCACAAAAAGCTGTTCGATGGTATTTTTGACACCCTGCAAACTGGCCTCAGTAAACTGGGTGAAAACGCCGCCAAGCAGACCAAGTCTGTCAGCAACCTGCTGCAACTCATTAAAGACATCCCCATGGATGGCAGGCAGGGCTATGACGTACTGGGTTATATCTATGAATATTTGATCGAAAAGTTCGCCGCCAATGCAGGTAAAAAAGCGGGGGAGTTCTACACCCCTCACGAAGTCTCGCTGCTGATGTCAGAGATTGTCGCCGACCATCTCAACGATAAAACCGAGATACAGATCTATGACCCCACCAGTGGTTCCGGCTCACTGCTGATCAACATCGGCAGCAGCGTCGCCAAGCATATGGACAATGTCGACAACATCAAATACTTCGCCCAGGAGCTAAAAGAGCCCACCTACAACCTCACCCGAATGAATCTGGTGATGCGCGGCATCCTGCCCAACAACATCCAGACCCGTAACGGCGACACGCTGGAAGATGACTGGCCCTACTTTGATGAGAACGACCCCGTTGGCAGCTACACCCCACTCTATGTGGATGCGGTGGTCTCCAATCCGCCTTACTCACAACAGTGGGAGCCAGACTACAAAGAGAATGACCCGCGTTATTCACGCTTTGGCCTTGCGCCCAAAACCAAAGCCGATTACGCCTTTCTGCTGCATGATCTTTATCACCTCAAACCCGATGGCATTATGACCATCGTATTGCCCCATGGTGTGCTGTTTCGGGGGGGCGAAGAGGGTGTGATCCGTAAAAAACTGATCGAACAAAATCATATCGACGCCATCATCGGCCTGCCTGCCAATATCTTCTTTGGCACTCCCATAGCTACTACCATTCTGGTACTAAGACAAAAACGAAAAAACACTGATGTCTTGATCGTCGATGCCTCCAAGCACTTCATCAAAGAGGGCAAGAACAACAAGCTGCAAGCCTCCGATATCAAGCGCATCGTCGATACCGTTATCCAGCGCGAGAGTCACTCCAAATACTCGCAGGTGGTGAATCGCGATGCCATCCGAGAGAACGACTACAACCTCAATATTCCAAGGTATGTCGATTCATCTGATGATGGTGAAAGTTGGGATCTTCACGCTACCATGCTCGGCGGCACCCCGATGAGCGAGATCAATCAGCTGGATGACTACTGGCAAGCTTTTCCCGGTCTGCGTGACGCACTGTTTGCCAACGCCACCAGCGATTATGCCGAACTCAAGGTTGCCACCGATGAACTCAAGCAGACCATTACCCAGCATCCACAAGTCACCGCGTTTAGCCAACACTACCAGGCTGCGTTTAGCGATTTTGATGCCTACCTCAAAGCGGAGCTGATCGACAAAATTGAAACCCTCAACATCCCCCAACAAAAGGTAGTGTTGAGCAAGGCACTCTTTGCGTGCTTGGAAAACATCGCCCTGATTGATAAATACCACGCCTACCAACTGCTGGATGACAGCTGGCAAATCATCGCCACCGATTTAGAGGTGCTGCAAACCGAAGGCTTTGCGGTGAGTAAGCAAGTTGACCCCAACATGGTGATGAAAAAGAAAGGCGGTAAAGAGGTCGAAGTGCAAGAGGGTTGGGTAGGGCACATCATGCCCTTTGAGCTGGTGCAAACCACCCACCTGAGTGATGCCCTTGAATCACTTAAACAGAAAGAGAACCGCCTAAGTGAGATCAGCGCTGAGTACGACACCATTCTGGAATCGATGAGCGAAGAGGATAAAGAGGCGGAAACCATTAAAGAGAGCGGCGACGGTTTTAACAACACCGCCGTTACCAAAGAGGCCAAACAACTCAAGGCGGAACGCAAACAGGCAGGCAAACAAAACGGCGGATGGGATGACGAAAGCTATGAAGCCAAGATGATTAAAGTCGATGCCCTGATCACTGAAGAGAAAGCCCTGAAAAAAGCGGTAAAAATCGATAGTGAGGCCCTGCACCTGAAAACCAAAGCCACCGTTGAAGGCTTAAGTGATGCACAAGCCTATGCGCTGCTGGAGCTAAAATGCATCACCCCGTTAATCACCGCACTGCACAAACTGCCCGATGGTGTCGTCACCACCCTCACCAGGCAACTGCAAACCCTGGCGGAGAAATACGTCACCACCTATGGCGATGTGGAGAAAGCGATCACCAGCACAGAAAAAGAGCTATCGAACTTAATCGACCAACTCACCGGCAACGAGGCAGATAGGCAAGGGCTGGCTGAACTGAAATCATTTTTGCAGGGTGAGTAGCATGAGTGTGGAAAACAAAGTGCCTGTGATTCGATTTGAAGGATTTGAGGATGAATGGAAAACGTTTAAGCTGGGAGAACTTGGAAAAGTCGCAACGAACAAGCGCATTTTCATGCACCAAACTTCGTCAACTGGTGACGTGCCCTTTTATAAAATTGGGACATTCGGTAAAAATCCTAAATTATTTATCGCTCAGAAGATTTTTGAAACATACAAGGAACGATTTCCATATCCACTAAAAGGTGACCTCTTGTTTTCTGTGATAGGAAGTATTGGTAGAGTTGTCGAATACAAGGGTGAAAACGAATATTTTCAGGATTCGAATATTGTATGGCTTCAGCACAATGGAGCTATTGTAAATGCGTTTCTAAAACAATTTTATTCGATCGTGGAATGGTCAGGGCTAGAAGGGAGTACAATTAAGCATCTATATAATAGGAACATTCTCGATACAAAAATTAAACTGCCTTCCCAAAAAGAACAAACCAAAATAGGCAACTATTTTCAACAACTCGATATCCTAATCACCCAACACCAGAAAAAGCATGACAAGCTGTTAACCATTAAAAAAGCCCTGCTGGAAAAGATGTTCCCAAAACAAGGGCAAGCCGAGCCTGAGATTCGTTTTAAGGGGTTTAGTGGGGAGTGGGAGGAGAAAAAGGTTATAAATATTGCCCCGCTGCAAAGGGGGTTTGATTTACCAAAAAATAAAATGAAGAAAGGCCATTACCCAGTAGTAATGTCAAATGGGATAAATGGTTTTCATTATGAGTATAAAGTTCAAGGGCCAGGGGTTGTTACTGGTCGATCAGGCACGATTGGAAATATTCACTATATTGTATCTAATTACTGGCCACATAACACAGCACTATGGGTTACTAACTTCAACGGTAATGAGCCTCTATACATTTATTATATGTACCTAAAGCTGGATCTAAATCGTTTTAGTACTGGAAGTGGTGTGCCGACACTGAATAGAAATGACGTGCATGACAAGGTTGTTCGTATTCCAAAGGTAAAAGAACAAACCCAAATTGGCATGCTATTCAACAAGCTAGATACCCTAATCACCCGTCACCAAGCCCAACTAAAAAAACTTAACAACATCAAACAAGCCTGTTTAGCGAAGATGTTTGTATAAAATCGAGGAAATGCACTCATGACCTTAGAAAACAAACTCAATATCACCGATGCGGTTGAGCTGGCGCGTGTTGAGGAGAAACTCAGTAAAGCCAAAGCCCATAAGCTATTTACCAGTGGTTTTTTAGATACACTGCAGGCGGGGAGTTTTTTGGCACTTGCCGAGATTCATAGCTATCTTTTTGGTGAAATCTACGACTTTGCCGGCAAGGTGCGTACGGTGAATATCGCCAAGGGGAATTTTAGGTTTGCCCCTGTGATGTATCTGAAATCCGCGTTAGACAACATTGAAACCATGCACCAGTCCAGCTTTGATGAGATTGTTGAAAAGTATGTCGAGATGAACATTGCTCATCCGTTTAGAGAGGGCAATGGTCGCAGCACGCGAATTTGGTTGGACCAAATCTTTAAGCAAGAACTTAAACAGGTAGTTGACTGGAGCCGGGTGGATAAGGATGACTATTTGTTGGCGATGGAGCGCAGCCCCATTAAAGATGTCGAGATAAAGGTGCTACTTAAACAGGCCTTAACGGACAAAATTAATGATAGCTCGATCTACATGAAAGGCATTGATGCTAGCTATTATTATGAGGGTTATACGCTGTATAAAACAGAAGATAGTCAGGAAGAGTCATGACGTTTACCCGCGAAGCTGATTTTGAAAACGCCTTAATCGCCGAGTTGAAAAACAAGGGCTGGGAGCATGAGGTATTAAAAAATCCCAACGAGGTGGATTTGTTACAAAACTGGGCGACGATTCTGTTTGATAATAATCGCGATATTGACCGCCTTAATGACACCCCTTTAACCGAGGGGGAGATGCAGCAGATTCTGGAACAGATTCGTGACCTGAAAACCCCGCTAAAACTCAATAGCTTTATAAACGGTAAAACCGTCGCCATCACCCGCGATAACCCCGACGATGCACTGCACCTGGGCAAAGAGGTGAGCCTGAAAATCTACGACCGTCAGGAGATCGCCGCCGGGCAGAGCCGTTACCAAATCGTTCAGCAGCCGCAATTCCATAAACGCTCAAAAATTCTTAACGACCGTCGTGGCGATGTGATGTTGTTGATCAATGGTATGCCGGTGATCCATATCGAACTCAAGCGCAGCAATGTGCCGGTGAGTCACGCCACCGGGCAGATCGAAAAGTATTCCGCAGAGGGCGTGTTTAGCGGCCTCTTTTCACTGGTGCAGGTGTTTGTCGCCATGGCTCCGGAGGAAACATTCTATTTTGCCAATCCCGGTGTCGAGGGTAAGTTTAATAAAGATTATTATTTCAATTGGGCCGATTTTAATAACGAACCCATTAACGACTGGAAGACGATTGCTTCGACCTTGCTCTCCATCCCCATGGCCCATCAGTTGATCGGTTTTTACACCGTCGCCGATGGTTCCGACGGCGTGTTAAAAGTGATGCGTAGCTATCAGTACTACGCCGCCAATGCCATTTCTGACAAAGTATCGAAAACCGATTGGGCCGATAAAGATCGCTTAGGTGGTTATGTGTGGCACACCACCGGCTCCGGTAAAACCATGACCAGTTTTAAATCGGCCCAGCTGATCGCCCACTCCAAGGATGCGGACAAGGTGATCTTTCTCATGGATCGCATCGAGCTGGGGGTGCAATCCCTGCGCGAGTATCAGGGCTTCGCCAGTGATAACGAGACAGTGCAGGCGACGGAGAACACAGGTGTACTCGTTACTAAACTAAAAAGCGCAGACCCGGCGAATACGCTGATCGTCACCTCCATTCAAAAAATGAGCAACATCAATGAAGAGGAGGGCGCTTTACAGAGCCATGATATTGAGCTGATCAATCAAAAACGCATGGTGTTTATTATCGACGAAGCGCATCGCTCCACCTTTGGCGATATGTTGATTACGATTAAAAATACCTTCCCCTCGGCGGTCTTTTTCGGTTTTACCGGCACGCCCATCCATGAAGAGAACCAAAAGAAAAAGAGCACCACCGCCACGGTGTTTGGTGGAGAGCTGCACCGTTACAGCATTGCCGATGGTATTCGTGATGAGAACGTATTGGGTTTTGACCCCTACAAGGTGATGACCTATAAGGACAAAGACTTAAGGCGAGCGGTGGCGCTGGAAAAGGCTAAGGCAAACAGCGAAGGCGAAGCGCTTTCTGATCCGAAAAAGAAAAAGGTCTTTAACAAATACATGCGCGAGGTCGGCATGGCAGGACATACCGATGGATTGGATAATTATGTAAAAGGCATAGAGGACGAACTGCCCACTTCCCAGTACACCCGCGATGAACACCAGAATAAGGTGGTAGAAGATATTCTAGAAAACTGGATAACGCTAAGTCAGAACAGTAAATTCCACGCCATCTTTGCCACCAGTAGCATCCCCGAGGCGATTGATTACTATAGTCTGTTAAAACAAGCCAACAGCGGCTTAAAGATTACCGCGCTGTTTGATCCTAATATCGATAATGGGGGTGATGATACGCGGGGCATGCTGTTTAAGCAGCAGGGCTTGATCGAAATTATTGAAGATTATAACCAGCAGTATGAGCGAGAGTTTAGCCTGGCCGATCACGGTAAATTCAAAAAGGATATTGCCGCACGATTGGCTCACAAAAAGCCCTATTTGAGAATTGAAACCACTCCCGAGCAACAGATTGATCTATTGATTGTGGTGGATCAAATGCTCACCGGCTTTGATTCCAAATGGCTGAATACGCTTTACATGGACAAGGTGCTTAAGTTTGAAAATATCATTCAGGCCTTCTCGCGTACCAATCGACTGTTTGGCCCAGACAAACCCTTCGGCACCATACGCTACTACCGCTATCCGCATTCTATGGAACGCAATATTAACGACGCGGTGAAACTTTATTCAGGTGATAAACCGATTGGCTTGTTCGTTTGTCAGTTGCAAAGCAATCTCGAACAGTTAAATGCAATCTATGATGAAATCGTTGAGCTATTCGAAAACGCCGGTATATCAAACTTTGAAAAACTCCCCGATGAACCTGCGGTGTGTGGCCAGTTTGCTAAAAAGTTTAAAGCGTTTAACCAGCATTTAGAAGCCGCCAGAATTCAAGGCTTTGTTTGGGATAAACCGAGCTACTCCTTTGGTAAAGGCAAAGCGAAAATAGAGGTGACGCTGGAGTTTGATGAAAACAGCTATTTAGTTCTGGCGCTGCGTTACAAAGAGCTACCGAGTGGTGATACTGGTGGTGGCGGTGAATCTGATGAAGTGCCTTTTGATGTTGAGGGTTATCTGACCGAAATCGATACGGGTATTATTGATGCGGACTATATGAACACCCGCTTTGATAAGTACCTGAAGACGCTAAAACAAAAAGATGTGAATAGTGAAACGCTTCAAAAAACGGTTGATGAGCTGCATAAATCGTTTGCAACACTCACGCAGGAAGAGCAGAAGTATGCCAACATCTTTCTGAACGACGTACAGCGTGGCGATGCTGAATTAACCGAGGGTAAGGTTTTTAGAGACTACATAACTGAATACCAAGCCAGTGCCAAGAGCTCTCAGATCATGGCTATCACTCGATTGTTAGGTCTTGATAGTAGCAAGTTGCTCAGTATGATGAATAAAGGTATTACAGCTGTAAATATCAACGAATATGGCCGCTTTGATGAGTTAAAAAGCAGTATTGATAAAGCTAAGGCCAAAACCTATTTTGAGCAAAAAGATGGCGAGGCGATTTCTACCTTTAAAGTGAATATGAAGGTGGATAAGTTGCTGCAGGAATTTATCTTGGCGAGTGGGTTTGAGTTGGAGGGTTGAGGCTCAATCGAGCGACAAACTGGGTATCAATAACATGGGGATGAAACATGTATAAAATTTCTGAGGTCTACACCCTTTCTCATTAGCCTAAAGACACCTTCGTTATCATCTTAGCATCGCTTTCCAGTTGCTCTGCCTGTTTGAGCATCAGGTCTGAAATTTCTTGAAGCATTGTCTGCTCATCAGCCGTGTAGGCGGGTAGAGCTAGCAATTTAGGCAGCTGTGTTCGCAGTACTTTGATCATTCTGTTCATCTCTCTTACCAATAGCCTGCGTTCTATACCGCAACGTTCAGCAAAGTCAGCCCAGTCGAAGGCATGAATCTTGGTAATGTCGAACTCATCACCAATCGCCATGGCAAATTCATGTTCGATATCCGGGTAGATGCAGACTGAAACGAGATCGTAAGCAGGGGCAAGGCGTAGCCCACCGGGTTCAACCAGAAACGAGAGGTTTTTTCCATGGGCATCACTGTTACCAGTCAGGTATTGCAGAATTGTCCAACGTATTAGCGTCATGCGGCTTGCTGCTTCAAACTGGGTGAGCGGTGCGATGGAGAATAGCTTTTCAAAACTGACACCATCGCGAATATTGGCGACATCGCGTCCACTACCGAAATTACGTTCATACTTATGATTAACGCTAAGGTTGAGCGCCTGGCAACTATCCACCACATGTAAGCGTTCTACATGCTGTTTGTGCTTGATGCGATCAAAGCGTTTAACCATCAATACAGGCTCAGGTACACGCAGAATCTCCACCTCAGCAGAGGGTATCCCTAGAGTAGCGGCTAGTTTTAAACAGAAGTGCTCATTGGCCACCAGTTTGGAAAGATTAGGGTTCATTGGCTCAGGTTTGAGGATGTGCGTAGAAGCCAGTACACCTTCCACCAGGGAGAGCTTTCCGCTGTCATCGACATAGACCGATAACTTGTCTTGATAACCGGCAATGGACATACGAACACGGCCATCCCATACATTAAAGGGGCGGTTGGCTCGGCCTTGAATGCGTTCTGAAAGTTCCTCAAAGGTGACTTCACGTATGACGGGTTCAATTTGTGCAGGCGTAGAGCCTTCAGGGAGTAGGGCGAGTGCCCCGGTGCTCTCTTGCCCCAGCCAGCGTAGCAGGCCAAACAGATTACCTTTCGAAACAGCATGTGCTGAGGCGGCATCTTCAAGTGCTTTGCCTTCGGGCAATAGGTTCTCGAAGAAGCGGCGTACATTCACGGAGTGCAGTTCATCAGTCTGCTTATCAGGGCGTTGGAAGGGTAGCGCAGGAGAGATGGGATAGGCACTTGTTTGTGTAATCCATGCTTGCTCATATGTAAAAGAGAAGCGGCCTGTATCGTCGTGATAGCTTAAGGTGCCAACCTGTTGTTCACCTATCCAGGCCGAGAGGCTGAGCGTGTTCATGATGATTGGTTCGTAATGGCAGCGATAATCTGTGGCTGTTCTGATTTTGGTATTGCCAATAGACTCAGCCCCAGTTGTTGGGCTACCGCCAGTGCCTTATCTAGTCCTACGGAGCGTTTGCCATTCTCTAGGTCTGATAGCAGTTGAACCGAAACACTGCATAGTGCGGCGGCATCATCGATGCGTAATTGTTGCTGAGTACGCAGGCTTCGGATAAACGCACCAAAGGACTCTATTGAATCGACAACCGGGGATTCAGGAAAGGGGTGATGCGTGATTGTTCGGGCCATAATATATTCTCCAATATGAGAAACTATAATTGATTGGCGGTCATTAAATCAATAAATTATTAAAAATAAGAAATAATAATATGTTCGAGGAGAAATGCTCATACTTGATTAAATATGAGAAATAATTAGGAGTGGATTCCTGTGGGGAAAGGTCCCTGTTTGACGAACAGGGAGAAGGTTGGGTCAAGTTGTAACTAATGCAGGTGAGGGCATCCATGCCCAAACTTGATTTCTTATGACTCGCAGCAGTAGCTATTCCACTCAACCATTAAAGTACGGCGCTTTTCCAATAAGTCACCCCGTCGATATGCCGTTTCTACATCGTTTTGTATTTTATGGGCTAGCGCCATTTCGACTACATCACCTGAAAAATCAGTTGTTTCTGCTACCCAGTTTCTAAATGTGGACCTGAAACTATGCACTGTAATATCACTGTGGCCCATACGCACCAGTAGCTTCAACATGGCCATATCAGAAATGGGCTTGCTTTGTTTTTGACCAGGAAAAAAGGTAGTCGTTACTTCTGATCTGTTCCAGTGCACGAAGGATGGCTATCATTTTGCATTGATGACCTCAGATGTACGGCAGGCTGTAAAGATGGTAAATCTCAATGCCATCGAGGTTGTGCCGGGGTGATCATCTATTTGGTGTATAAATTTTTGGATATCACTATATGGGAGTGCAGGGTGATGTCTCATCTTCCGAAGCTTGGCTGGTGCTGAAAGCATGTGACGTAGTGTCTCTTTCCACCGCGCAGGATTGCCACCTTTGCGATAACCTTTCACGGTTGCCCAGTCTAATATTGACTCAATATGCCTCCTAATTTGAGTAGCTGTTACAGTCTTTTCTCCCAGATAGATTTGAGGCACGCCTCGATATCATGTACGTCAACTTGCCTTATGGATGCCAATATAGGTTTCAGCACACTGCATAAAAGTCATAGATCCAGGATTTGCATCCACTCTTACTGATTTGGATATACAGGTATCCACCATCAGCATAGAAGTCGGGTTGTTTTGGTTACTTTTACAGCAGTTAATTTATTGAGTACTTTAGGCATGATTTCACCCTCTATCTTGGTTTGGGGCTGATCACCGAGAGTAAATATACCCATACTTGAGAATGAGATTGAAAAACACTGGGCGAGATTCAATGAGACAGTTTTACCGAGTTAATCAGTGCCTTATGACAGTTAAGTGAGATTTATTGCTATTGAATGAGACGTGCTGATACGGGGCTTTGGCTGTCTGCCTCTCCGCCATATTTAAAACAATGCCTCGCTTGTCGAGGCATACCAGGGGCGCTACGGATTTTTATCTCATTGCAGAATTTAAGGTTCGGTAGGTGGACTAGGGGGCGTTAACAATTACCTTCGTGAGCGCGATTCTGAGGCATTTTTCGTGCTGGCAAGGCGCGGTGGGGCGTAATAGTCATTCTATTGCAACGAACCGCACCAACAGTAGGCGCTTTAGGCGACGCCGCCAGCGCGGAAAAGGGCCAGAATCTCGCCACGAACGGTGATTGTTAACACTCCCTAAGCATTGCGCTAAAAACAAACAAAAAAGGAGCAGTAATACAGGCTGTTTTTCCTGGTTTGTATTCTGCGCTTTTCCGTAATAGCTATTTTTTCCCACCACTTCT
>Ga0316202_10002139_pt1 | contig 13464 bp, 8 predicted proteins | sample 3monrhotite_MG_FD_204934 | JGI IMG/M metagenome (GOLD analysis project Ga0316202, IMG submission 204934) | Microbial mat bacterial communities from mineral coupon in-situ incubated in ocean water Damariscotta River, Maine, United States -... | ecosystem: Environmental > Aquatic > Marine >... | reverse complement strand
CAACATCACTATTACCTTCTCTGAAAAAAACATATCCCAACAAAGACATTTACTTCGCTACCCAAGAACAGTTCCAACCGATACTCAAAGGCAATCCATACATATACAAAGTTTTAAATTTCCATACCGCCATGGAAAACTTACCGATGATGGAAGGCGCGAGTAACCACAAAGGATACTTCCACTTATGTTTCTTGCCTCACATCGGAACTCAACGGATGTTGGATTATCTGCACCAAGGAGATGCCGATAAAATAATGTTCGATATTCACTCTGAAAATTACAATAAGCAATGCACCTCTTAGAACGATATAGTTTATCTACGGGTTTAAAAATTGAAAACCCTGAAATTAACGCACAATTCTACCCCGTGGTATCAGATAAGTATGTCGTGTTTCATACTTCTGCAAAGGATAATTTGCGCGACTATGATTATTGGAACGAGGTGAAATTGATGCTTCAACCGCTGTTTGAAAAACACGGCATAACAACAGTTCAAATAGGGCTAGAAAAAGATCCAACAATTAATTGTGATATTGATTTACGTGGTCAAACAACCATAAACCAAATGGCTTATGTTATCAAGCGCTGTGATTACTTTATAGGTGTTGATTCTTTTCCCGCCCATCTTGCTGGTCACTACAACAAAAAGATGTTATCTGTTTATGCAAACTCTTACGTTGCTTGTGTGCGACCATATTGGGGTAACCCCGAAAATCAAAAGCTAATTGAAACTCACCGCCCGAATGGTGAGAAGCCATCTTTCTCATTTGAAGAAAACCCAAAGACAATCAACCGACTTAAGCCAGACGAGATATCCAAAGAATTTTGCGACCTTGTTGATCCTGAATTTAAAGCACAAATCCCTTCGGTTTCTTACATAGGACCTAAATACACTATAGAGCAATTCGAGATCGTTCCAGATTTCCCATATCAAATCAAACACCCTAATTTATTTATACGCATGGATATGCTTCATAATGAAGACAACCTTGCTCAATCGCTAGAGGCTAGCCCTGCATCGATAATTACAAATAAACCCATTGATAAAGAATTACTTAATAGTTCGAGAATTAAATTAATTAACTACGTTGCAGATGAATTTGACGAGAATTTTGTTAATAATATTCGCGAGAGAGGTATCGATATGCACCTCATTTGCACAAATAAAATTAATTTAAAACAACAGAGAGTTAAGTTCTTTGATTACAAAGTGATACCTTATGATGAAGAATCTAAATTAAGCGAGTCAAAAGAAAAGATAAGCGAAGACGTTATCAAAAATAGTCGTATTGCCAGTAGAAAAAAAGTATTTAAAAACAATCAACAATACAATAGCCACTATGAATCGAACTCTTTTGAAAATATTGATGATATTTTTCTTGACTTAGATTGGATTATGTTATATAATATTTGCAAATGAAAAACGAACTAAAACTAGACGGTAAAATCAAACTAATTGGAGAAACTGTTACATTTGACAGCGGCTTCTCTAAGCGCGAATTTGTCATCACTACAAATGACGACAAGTATCCTCAAGATGTTAAATTTGAACTTATTAAAGACAATTGCGGCAAGCTTGATGATTTGAATGACGGTCAGTCAGTTGAGGTATTCTTCAATGTGCGAGGCAATGAGTATAATGGCAATCATTATGTCAGTCTGTCAGCTTGGAGGATTGATAGCCTAAAAGCATCAAGCAACGCTGGATCTCAGCCAGAGTCATCAAATGATGATGTAGACGACGACATTCCATTCTAAAAATAATTTTCGGGCAGGAAGCCGAGTCGCGACTCAAAAGGGGGTGCTATAAGCATCCCCTTTTTTTATTTCTCTTAAATTAATTCTTGACTGTTTAATCAATTTATTATATCATAGCAACATGCCAGCAAAAAAGAAAGCTCCAAAAAGTAAATCAGAAGCAAAACAAAAAAACCCATATTCCCGCGACCAACTAGGCTTGCTGAAAAATATAGAATACAAGCATAATTTAGATGGCTCTATTGATTGGAGATCTATGATTCCCAATGAGTTTCTTTACGTTCGCTCTGAGTGGTTTACTAGAAAGGGCTTGGATGTTCCTAAATCACCCGAAGGCTTGCAGGACAATCAACTCGCCATTATGCTTGGAGGCATTAAATACCTAGCAAAAATACGCGGGTTTTCTAAGGTTTTGTTTGACATATCTCATGTTCGCAAAGACTACATTTCATGTAAATGCACCATTCACTGGAATCATAACTTTGAAAGCATAGGCTCATCTGAATTTCCTCAAAAAGAAGATGTTGTTTATCAAGAATATGCTAATGCTACATCTGAAAATACAAATAGCTTTTGTTTAAAGTTCTTGGAAACCATTGCTTGTAACCGCGCCTTTGTTCGTTGTGTGCGTAATTTCTTAAATATTCATATTGTTGGAGTTGACGAACTTGACAATTCAAGCGGTGTTCCTCAATTCGAAACGCTAGATAATGAAGATCCAAATGCATCACTATCGCCTCAGTCACAGCTTGACCAAACGGTTGCAGATAAATTTGCAGTAGACTTCGACGAATTCAAATCTACAAAACTTCGAGAGTTTTGGGAGAATAATTCTTATCGAAATAATAATACGGCAGATTGGAAATCATTCTCTGATATACCAGCAAAAGACGCAAGACAAATTCTCAACCTGATCAAAAAGTCTTAGACTCCAAACAGGTTTCTTTGACCCGCTGTTGTTCGGGGCGATGTTGACTTCATATTAGTAGCTTTGTTGTAGAAGTCGCTAACAATTACCTGATCGTCAATCGGTATCAAGTCCCTTGTTGATCTTGATATTGTCGTTGTCACACCGCCACCTCCAGCTAAACTTATAGACAAAGAACTTATTGTCACATCAAATTCTGGTATTTCTAGCCCGTAAATAGTCTGAGAAGAACTTTTTAAAGGTTTGTTTTGTGTTAAAGCAACCTGCTTAACATTTTCTTCAAAAGATTTTATTTCACCAATCATTCCATTTTTTGAATTTAAATCTGCTGGTCTCAAGACGTCTCCGTCAGCACCATTATTAATTATATTAAAATACATATATTCAAAATCCGCAGAAATATCCTCCTCAGTTTCTGTGTTTTGTTGACCTGCTTCATCATCTGCTCCATCTTCTTCAGGGAAGGCTTTTGCTTCATCATCAAGCTCACGCTTGCTTTTTGTTCTGTAACTAACTCTAATTACTCTATCTGGAACTTCGATCCTGCGACCATTTTCATCAAACCTATCTCCCAGACTACTTGTAGCAGGAGCTACTTTTTCATAAAGGGCTTTTGACCGTTTTATTGATTTTGGTATATCAGAGTCAACTTCTTGGTCAAAACCAATATAAATGTCATTTAGTTGTGCTGGTTCAAAAAACATTTCTACAGTTTCTTCGGTCAACCACGATTTAAAATCAAAACCTTCTCTCTTTAAAAATTTTATATTGACGACTGGATTATCCTTCAAACCAATAAAAATAAAATCTTTGGTAAACCCAGGGCGAAAATCCTCATCCAGCAGTCCATCATTTTCTTCTGGCGTCTCTTGCTGAAGGTTGTTGCTCTTTAATAGATCTTCTATGGTCTTATCTTCAGTACCAAATGCATTCAATAATGGTCTGATGAACGACAAATCTTCAATGTCAATCAGCTTTTCCGTTTTTTTAAACGGACCTAGTATTTGTAAATTAGTTCCATCAAATTCCCTTCTGAAAGCTTGTTGCTCCGTATAAGTTGGAGATACAAACATAGAATTGTGAAGTGATTCGAAAAAAGATTCAGTAGTTTTCATTACACTTAGATCTTGTGGTCTTTTCAAAGTTTGTTGAGCCACAACATCATTACCTTCTTTGTCTTCAGAAGTTATTGTAAATGATGATTTTACATCATGCCAATACGCCCCTTGTCTGTCAAAACCAGTGTCGGGATTCTTTTGAGCCGCTGTTTTGGCTCCTTTTATTTCATCCCAAAGGATAAGATCGTTTCTATGCGGAGTTACTTTTTTTCTCTCATCTTCAGACGTAGCTCGCAATAAATCAGGAACATAACCTATAAAATCTTTATCATTAAACAACTGCCAATAAAAAAAAGTATCAAATGAAAAACCGTCAAAATTCTGACTAGCCCATAGAGCATAAAAACTTTTAAAGAATTCGTCATACCAAGTAGGAATAAAACCCGTAAAATCAACTCTATAAAAATTTGTAAGCCGATCTCTGTCTTCTTGGTCATCATTTCCTGCATCTCGTACAACCTCCTCAAAGTCACCAATAAAAGAATTAACTATGCCCTTGGTTATTTTAGATTGCGTGAAAGAGGCATTCTGCAAAGACTGTTTATCTCCTGTTAATAATGGGTTCTGTATTTCCATATTTAAGGCTTCGTCGGAATCTATAAAATTAATTGATCCGTCGTCAGGATTTATATACCAGAAGTATCCTAATGTAGACGCTATGGAAGAAATAACGCTAGAAACTTTACCTGATACATTAAATATAGTTTTACTATCATCAGGAAAATCATTTAACGTTAACCCTATAAGTTCCATCGCCTCTTTAAATTCTGATATTTTGTAACCATATAATAAAGAATAATTTGATAGGTTTTTAGATTCAGAATCTTTATTTGCTATTTTTTTGTTGAAAACCAACCCCTCCTCTTCCACCTTGTTATGATAACCCATTGAATAAGGCTCATTTTGAAATGATCCTGCATACACAGAATAAGTTTTACCAATAACAATTAATCCACCATGCTTCACTGGCTCTAGTGATGGTGCGGAGTCAACGTCGCTCAATGGGTGTTCGCTATGTTTGTATATCTTTCCTTCAAATTGTAATTCAGCTTTTGGTGACGCTGATATACCTCTAACAGCAAATACATGAGAGTCGAGCATTAATGAAGTTTTGTCTACAAATTTTACTGATTTTGTTCTAACGTTATTTGAATCTTCAGATTCAGTCTCTTCAACAGCAATAAATCTAGTCATTAGTTTCTGTATTTTACTATTAGTAAAATCATACTTTTCGCCCAAATCTCCGTTAAGCATTCCAAGAGCCGCTTCACCCTTGGTTGATTTGGAGTTTAATATAGATTTGATGGTGGCTGAGTGACCCCCTCCATTATTTACGAAGTTTAACTCCAGTCCATTTATTACCTCGCTCATAAATTGTAAGAAGTTGTTTCTTTTTTATAAATTTCTGCTGTTGCGCTCTTGCCAACTTCAACTAAACTTACACCAGTATAAGTTAAAATGAAGCTAGATATTGGCTGTTCTGTCCCATTTATGTAAGCGTCTACTTGGTTTGGGATGAATTTCTGACCAAATGAATCAGCCGCCCCGCTGTTATATTCAAAAATCTTTTCGGGTTTTTTTAAAGCAAAGAATTTTCCAGTTACTTGTGGGTCTAACCCAGTAAATTCATCATAAGATGGGAATTTTTGACCGTTACCAAAAACATCCCATCCAGAAAACAAATCACCACTATATGTTGACCCACCAGCCAACAAACCCTGAGTAATTAAATCTTCCGTTAAATCATTAAGCGCCCCCGTTGGGTTGCCCCCTGTATGCATTGTCAATACACCAGTATCAACCTCAGTTTTATCATATAAAACAACTCCCGAATTATTAACAGGTAATGTTTCATCTAGGAATATTTTTCCTTTACTAGCTTGCTTGCTGAAATCCAAATAGTAATCACCAGATGGTGCTTCTATATATACTTGACTTGTCCCAGTGTAATAAAATGGTTGCGCCTGAAAAAGAGTTTGCGAATTGAAAGAAACCCTTGACATGTTAATTCCAGATATAACAGAGTAATCAATATTATAATATTGAGATTTAGAAGCTGTATTATTACGCTCCTCTAACTTGTATCTACTACCAGACAAGCTAGCAGAGCCTGTTGACATTATGTAATTATAGTTCATCTTAATCCTTTGTAGTAAATATAGTCGCTTTTCAACGCCTCAATTGATTCATTAAATACGATACCTGAGTATTGACCCGTTGACCCTGTCACACTTTCATAAAGAGCGGTCTTATCAACCCCACTCACTACGCTCAACACACCCGTTTGCTCAACTTGTTGGTATATCGAATAACTTCCTGTTGATAGTTTAGCTTCAAGATTCAATGCTATATCACCCGTTAAGGTATAGTTTCCACTTTGCAGACCTAGCGTATCAAATGCACCTTCTCCAGTTGGCGCATAGTTGTTAGAATTAGATGAGTCAAGATAGCCCAACTTTTCTTTGTAAGATGTCTTTAACCCATCATTATCGTAATTATAAAAAACATACACTTCGTCGCCCTCACTTCCAGATACGGCTGAAGCTCCAGTAAACATTCCCGTATAGGTTACTCTACCTGTTGAGACAGTCAAACTTCCAGCGGATTGTAGTGTTATACCTGTAACACCTGTTTCATAAATTACCGTGTCTGTATATCCAGTAATAAAATTTTGAACACTCTGTATTCCTGTATTATAAAAATAATCTCCCAAAATACCACTACTCAATTGTTTTAAAGTGTGTGGTGATATGCCTCCAGAGAAAATAGCCAATTCATTCAATGAGGCATTGACCGTTGGCACAGACGCACTTGAAGACTTAAAATATTGAGATGATCCGCCTACATATAAATCTGTCGGTTGAGCAATTGCTGAAGAATTAAAATTAAAAGTTTCCTTATCAACAACATCATTGAATAAATCAAATTTTGAAAAAACAACATCTCCCCCATCAAAAGACAAACCAATTATGTTTCTTTCGGACATCTCTATGGAATTTGTTGATACAATAGATGGTCCGCTAGGTTGATAAGCCTCGAAAAACATATTGCCTCTATCATTTATGCCAAAGTTAAATCCTCGCGACCCAGTCACATCTACAGAACCCACGGTTTCTTCAAACCTTTCATAAGATCCTAAAATGACTCCATTCTCAACTTCAGCATTCCATTGAAAATCAACCAACAAAGACATGCTGTTAATATCCAATCCCTCAATGGGTATCTTTAGATTGCTTTGATCCAATCTTCCTCGCCCACTTACTGCTCCAGTAATCAAGCCCGACACGCCAACCTCTGTAGCTCCTGTAGCGCTGACAATTGTTGCTGTATGCTTGCCCGTATCATAAGCAGGGTATTGGTTGTGTAGAATCCCCGTATAAGTGACGCTGGATTCTGGGTTCACCTCTCCATTATATTCGGCAAAATCATAATAAGCCGCCAACCTCTCATTGGTTTGAAGTTTAGATGTAAGTATGTAATGTAATCCACTCGCGCTCATTAATAAAATTTTGAAATGTTGTAGCTTATATTATTTACACCAATAGAGTGGCTATCTGATTGATCAAAATCTCCAGAGATATACTCCGAAATAACATTCTTAAGATCCTGCAATCGACCGCTTTGTTCATCCGCTGTGGCAGATATTGAATACTCCCCAAGTGTTCTTTCAGAAATAAGCTGTGATGCGAATCCCCCAATAGTGGGGACTACATTGGAAAGCTGTAACGGAATTTTGTCTGTTATAGATACGACTAGATTATTCAATCCAGTATTTAAATCTATAGACGTGTCAAATTGTGCGCTATAAGTTATTCGGTTATTAACTGGGTCTTTTTGAACACTTCTACTTTTCACGGTGCTGTTTAAATAAACATTCAATCCCGTGAAGTCCATGTCGCCAAGTTGAAAATCTAACCAACCCTGATAGGCTACATTATAAGGATCTATACCGCTATAGACGGCATCAATTTCTTGGAACCTTGCTGAGTCCTCATATAAGCCAGTATTAACAACAGAGTTGATGCCATTAAAAAACAACTCGCCTTCTGCTGACACTATAAAGTTTGCCTGATCTTTGTCTGCTTGAACTGACGACTTATATTTATGCCCAATATTACCTATCTGGTCTATATTATCTAAATCTATATAAGAAAATGAAAAATCTATGGTATTAGCTCCAGTATTAATATTGTAAGAATAGGTATTGGGCTGGTTTCTAATAAAAGAGAATGCACCAGAGTCGTAGGAGGACATTGAAGCCGCTACATCTTGAATCAGAGCGTTTGTAGCGTCTTGAGGGGTGAACAACCCAGTATGCACCTGCTCACCGTCAAATGAGCCGTAAATAGAACCATTGATACCAGCATTCAAGCCGCCATCCTTGTTGTAATTGACTGTGGTTTGATAAGTTACTATCCCAGATGCAGTTTCCTGTCTATCTGATCCATCAAAATGGTAAACCTCAGTAATAGAGTAATTCGCTGTTTTTCTATTTATATTTTCATTTCGTGATTTTAAAAAAGCGTTTGATCCTGTGAGTATTGGCGCGACATCATAGAAACCAGTTTGACCTGTAACAAAATCAATGGCATTCTGCAAAGCGTCTTGGTCGTTAACTTTTTCTCCTTGCGCCGAAATTGTATGAGTAGCTTGAACTATCTGGTTTTCTTGCTCCTGAAACGACCATTCGTTTTTCGGGGAAGACACACCAAAAAAATTAGAAAAACTCTCTCCAGTAAATGTCTTAAACGAGGCAGAGTAGGGAAGCATCGTAGTCATATCACTATCCTGAAAATCTAATGAAACAGGAAGCGTTTTCTCATAAGTTTTAGTATCTCCGCTGATTTGAACAACCAAATCACCATATTCATTCAACAACCCGCTTATCATCTGCTGTTTCTGCAAGCTTAAGCTACTAATATCACTACCAGTTAAAAAACCAACCAACTGCATATCGACGGAACTGTGGTCATACAAACCACTGAGAAACATCGGTGTAGAACTCTCTGCCAACAAAGGAAGAGGCTCAGGGAAATTATAACCAGAATATTGAATTGAACTCACGTAAAATTATGCAGTAGGGATTACATAACTTATTACACGATTTGCAGTGCCATTCGCCAAATCAATAGAAGTTTGATCTGAGACTATGTAAAATTCAGAGGCTTGTAATAAACTGTTTAACTCTGATGTTTTTGAATTTAAGAAGTTTTTTCCATGAAATAATCCATATTGAGGCAGAGAAACAGCTTCCGCCGTTATAGAAACATTGGTTAATGTTTTATTATCAGAAATTGTTAGCTTTTCTTTCAAACTCTCAATGTCGTTTACTCGTGTAAACCGTTTAACTCCATCCTGTCTATTAATGGTTGTCTTGTATTTTAAAATGCCATCTGGCAAATCCGACTTGTAAGAATCATCGTCAGTCAACGTTACTGTTTCTGAAATTTTGCCAGCACCATAATCGAAAGATGTGTTTCTACTCTTTTCATATAAAGTCCCAGATTCGGGAAATAAAGCACTAGCCCTGACCACGGCATTAGCAGAATCAGATGACCAAAAATTTTTGCAAGCATTCAATCTTTCTCTATTGTTGACTCCAACCGCACAATAATCAATCGTCATAGAGAAATTATTAAAAGAACCTTCTTTTCTTTTTTGACAATTATACGTCACACTTGCGTCTCTATAATATTTGGGTGCAGTTGAGAAATTAATTACAAGATTCGCAGTTTTTGAGTTTCTGTTGAAACCTCTTTCTATAGATACAGGAGATCCATACACCGATTGCTCCTCAGACAAAATACTATCTATAGTGCTTGTAACAGCGCTTCGCAAAACATTCTGGTTGTCTCGGCGTAAAGAAGTTATATCAACAGTAACCGTCTTACCAAGATATCCTGCTTCATCAAGTTTTTCTACTTGTGTGAATTTTTTGCTTACGTTTTCATTTTGATGTATGCGAGAGGACGCAAAATTCTCCTGAATTGAATAAGAAAGACCAATTACATCTATAGTTTCAGAGATAATCCCATTAAAGCCCTTATCTATTGTGGCATTTTCTGAAATACCATCTTGTTGTAATCCATAATTAGGTCGAACTGTATGATAATAGTTTGATACAAACACCTTTAAGTTATGCAGAAACTCATCGGAAGACTCAGTGCTTTGCTTGTATTTTATAGAAATATTTCTATTGTAACTGTATTCACTACCATTACAACTAAAGTCGAAACTTTCTTCAAATGATTCAAGGAGATGAGGGTTGGGTATATACTTTGCAAAAGTGTGGTTAGAATAATGATCAAGTCGCTTACTTTCTTCTATTTCAACATTCGCCGTCTGAGAACCGACCAAAGCACTTTCATCAAAAGTTAAACTTTTTATACGTCCGTTTACATACTCGTCTCCACCTATGCGAGCGGTAATATTTTTCTGCTTATAGGCTGAACTTATAGCGTCCCGACCTTCAAACAAAACACCCTGTTGATCTGTGAAGCTTATATCAGAGATGTCGATAGTATAATTACCAACCACAGTATAACCAAACATTTCATCCCCATCTAAATAATCAAAATTGATATTTAGTGATCCATTGGTTACGGTTGTTGTAATTAAAGACATGAGATTTCTATTAGTCTCCCAGCTTTTTTTCTAGCGTTGTTTGTCGCGCTTCTATTACATCAAGCCTTTTCTCGGTTGCATCTGTCATCTTTTCCGCCCTTTTAACAATAGTATTTGATCTAGCTATTTGAAGAGCCGCACTTAAATTTACATCATTTATCTCATTTAATATTAACGTTCCATCTCCCATTCCTTTAGCGAAATTTTCTAGAGCAGTGGAAATGGTTGCAACGTTTGTTTTAATTGAGGCGGGGTTAAAAGCCTCTTTGAAAATGTCTATTTGCTCTTTAGCACCTTTTATTGATGTCTCAAGAATTTTGATTTCGTTCTGTGTAGTTTTGATGTCAGGTCTATCCTGTTTTAGTCTCTCTATTATTGCATCAATAGTTTTCTGATCAGTGATCCCAGTACCCCTCAAAGATAACTCGTCTGATTTCCTCGTTAACTCTTCTTGCTCTTTTCCACTCATCCCCATAGCATCTAAAATACCCTTGAAAATTGCTGGATTAAGAGCATCAAGTTGTGTTTTATTCTCATTTAGTCTTTGCACCGCCAATAATATTTTCTCTGCGTCGTCCCCAGCTTCTCTAAGTTTTTTTACGTTATCTCTAACAATATCGGCTGTTACTGTTTCTCCTTTTAAATTACCTGCCAAATCAAGTCTGCTGTCGAATGTTTTCTCTTGTTGCGTAGTTAGAGTCTTTTTAAGCTTTCCAAGATCAAATTCAGCTTCTTTTAAATTATTCTTTAGACTTATAGACGCAGAAACAACCGAGTTTTCGAAGACTTTCGTGGCTTGTTTGATCTTCTCTCCTATTTCCTCTTTTTTATCTTTATCTGTTTCTTGACTTAACTGTATTTTTAATTTACTTAATGTCTCTCGCCCTGTTAATGCTCCAGCAATAGCCGACTGACCCCTCAAAGATCTATCAACCAATTTTTTTCTCTCGCCAGTTAATTCAGGTGTTCTGATTTTACTCATAAACCCTAATTTATCAACAGCATCTTGTGCGGACTCTACTCTTGCTTCGCTTGCTATGTTTACGATTGTTCTTTGTTTTTTTAGGGCTTTAGCAAGAGCTTTTGACTCTATTGCCAAACGATCTAATTCTTGAAAGGTGGCAATTTGAGTTTGAGCGACCTTCATCATTTTTGCCAACTTTTCTACTTCTTTATCAAACTCCGTGGAGTCTTTGTCCCCAGCAAGCGAAATTAATTTTTCCCTCTGCTCTGCGAGTTTTTGAGAAAATTCATTAGCGCTCTCACCGCTTTCAGCAAGAGACTCTATTGTTGACCTTATTTTTTTTCCACCTCCAGCATATTCCACGCCTTTTGCTAACCTTTTCCTCATATCCCTGCCTTTTTCTAAGCGTTCTTCTGCTTCTTTCTTTTTGTTCATGGCGGTAACTATAATGCTGGTGGCAGACGAGATAGCCCCAACAACCGCGCCAACCCCCGCACCTATAGGTCCAGCCACCATCGCCCCCGTCAAAGCCATAGAGCTAGCATTTGAAGCAAAGTCTGTAACAGATGAACGAGCCTTCCCCCCGACAAAATTATCAATAGTTTCCTTGTTGTTTTGAAGCTGACCCAGCGCCATCTGTCCACCCGTGAACATTGCGACACCCTGCATCATTTTGTTTCCCTGTAGTTCTTGAGTGTGTTGAGACAATTGGTCATTGTTTTGCGAAAGCTTTTCTTTATTTGCGGCGAGTTCTTTTTCGTTTAATTTGCCAGATTTTATCTTTTTCTCAATTGCTTTATTTTCTTTCTTTAACTTTGCGGTGTTTGCTTTGAGGGTTTTTATGTTGGCTCTAGAGGCTTTAATCTGTCCAGTCATTTTGCCAAATCCTCCGAATGCCCCACGCAACATCGCAATTTTACTACCTTTACCAGCTGATCCCCTTCGCCTAAAATTAGGAACAAACCCTTCACTATGCATTCCAATTCCTTTCCTCTCTCTGCCTATTGCATCAGCCAATCCATTACTCCTTACGTCACTTAAGCCGTTAGGTTCGTCCATTGTATTTGTAACAGCAACAGGGTTTCCTGCGCCATCAAAGTGGGCGCGAATTTTAGACATAGGAACTCCTCGGTCGGTTTGGCTATAGTTAGGTACAAATCCTCCAGCCCTTCCCCCACCTTTACTAACTCTATTTAAACCTTTTCTATTTACCTCTTGTTTGTTAATTGTTGCTTTGATTGGGTCTGTTAAAATTTTAGTTCCCATGAATTTTGTGATCATACTGTTTAACGTGTGATCACCATCATTTATCTTGTAGTCAGCAAGCCCACTAAGAGGGAGTGATCTACTTCCGAATATTTTTCTTACGTTTGATTTTGACTTGGCGTTGTCCGCAGTATTAACGTCAAAATCTCCACCAACACCGTCACCGACATTTGTTCTCAGCGCAGTGCTTAAAGCCGCATCAAATATTCCACCAAAACCTCCTTTTATTCCGCTGATAAATCCTTTCACCCTGTCAACCGCTTCAATACTTTTTGGATCAACTGGTTTGTCTGAAACTGCCTCCGCCGCTTTTCTGGCAAATTTCAAAGAAGTATCTGTCGCCATTTTTTTTATGTTTGTGTCAGAAAAACTTCTGTCAAAATCCTTTCGCAAACCAAGCTTCCCATTTCGATCAACTTTAAAACTTTTAAATTGAAATTTTACAGGGTGGTTAAAGTCTTTTTTAGTTGTTATTGATCGCGTCCCGCCTGAATTTGAAGGGGTCAAAATCGTAGGCATTGTGTTTTTCCCAATGACTCTTGATGCATCAATAGTTTGTTTCTTTTTGCTAGCTGTTTCTTTGCCTGACTTATACCCTGCGTCAGATGCTTGTTGTTTGGTTATTTTACCGCTCCTTAAAAGTCCTGCGACCTTAGCTCCAGTCAACCTTTTTCCTACTCCATCTATACTGAAAGTACCCGCACCAAAATTTGGAACAAAACCTTTTGCGTAATGAGGTATGACCGCAGAATCACCATTTCGACCAAAATTTGGTATTTCGGTTTCTTGGTTATTCATTATGA
>Ga0316202_10002138_pt1 | contig 13467 bp, 15 predicted proteins | sample 3monrhotite_MG_FD_204934 | JGI IMG/M metagenome (GOLD analysis project Ga0316202, IMG submission 204934) | Microbial mat bacterial communities from mineral coupon in-situ incubated in ocean water Damariscotta River, Maine, United States -... | ecosystem: Environmental > Aquatic > Marine >... | reverse complement strand
ATGCGGCTGTATCACCGCCCATTCTTCGTCCGATAAATCAAAGCGCATGATGCAAATCCTCCTGAGAGGGATCGAATCACGCTTTCGTTTAATAATTCAATAAGTTGAATTGGGTTCAGACCCTAATCATTTCCGGTGTTTTCTGTTATTCTTCGATCATCCGGAAACGTGAATTGGGGAGTGCAAGAACATGACGCCTTGGGGGCTGGCTCGGGTTGAAGTGATCGCATCTAAAGAGCACATCGCATCTGAGTTACAACGCGGAGTACCTGTGAAGCAAATTCACGATGCCTTGCTGCAATCGGGTCGAGTGAGCGTGACCTACAACAGCTTCCGCCGCCACATCCAGTCCATCCGTGATGAGCTCAAAAAAATGTCCGTTGATATGAAACCGGAGCACGCCAACCGTGTGCTGAGCCCACCAGCTAAGCAGGTGAAGAGGCAAATGCCCCCACCCAAATCGGACAGCAAATCGACCGGCGGCTTTCGCTTTGATCCGTCCTGCAAAGCTGAAGATTTCTTTTAGGGTGGTATTATTTTTCGGGCCTATAAACCAAACAAAAGCGGTTTGAGGCTGCTCTCCCAGTTTCCTTAACGTTCTTGGCGCCTATACCCTGCCTACTACATTTCTCGTCAACGCCACTCTATCCAGAATGTCGGCTTAGCACCCGATAGCGGACGTTATTGAGTCGACACGCCAAAGTTATCTACATTTCCTATCAAAGGTGCGATTGCACTGCAGTTATAGAATTTGCTTTCACAACAGTCCTCAGACACAAAACGAACGACGGTGCCGATCTTTTTGCGGGTGGGATTGCAAACATGGATTTCCGCGAACCACCAGCGCGGTATTTAGGCCGTTGAAATGGAAGCTGCGGCCCTCTACGCATCTGGTCCAGTTTAATTCTGTTTTCTAGAGTTTAAGAAATTCGATGGTGGCGAAGAACATATCGACGACGGGGCTTTTTGTGTCGGCGCGGCGGAAAACAAACTCATCATAAGACGCCTGAATTTCGGCAATGGGAATGCGTTTAACACTGTCTTTGCGGCTGGTGCCATGACGCCACATGAAGGCAACGCCAAGGCCATTGGCGACCGCTTCGTAAACTTCACCGCCAGTTTCAAATATCAGTGACGGGCGGGGAGTGAGCCCTGCTTCAGCAAAGGCGGCGTCAACGACCTTTTGTGTGACCGAGCCCTGTTTTTGAAAAATCAGCCTTTCGCCCATGAGTTCCGTCAGGCTGACTTGTTGGGCCACGGCGAGTGGATGGCCCATGGGGATGAGCGCAACGACATCCTGGGTCAGGCAAACTTGACGATGAAAGCGGCCATCCTTGGGCACGTTGGGTAGGATGCCGACATCGACGCGTCGTTCATGCACGGCATCCATGATGTTGGCGAAAATGGCGTATTCGACCTGCACCTGGATGTTGGGGAACCGTTGTTGAAACGCGCCCAGCAAGGCCATGGCGGGCATGAGGTTGCCGATGCCGACGCGCAGCACGCCCGTTTCCAAACGCTCCCCGCGTTGAAGCACAAGCAGCGTGGCGTCTTCGAGGCGCCGGATCTCTTCCGTCAGCGGGGCCAACTCCATGCATATGTCAGTAGGCACCAGACGGCGTCCGCGCCGCTTGAACAATTCGACGTTGAAGGCCCGTTCCAAGTCCTGGACCGCTTGGCTGACGGCGGGCTGGCTCATGTTGAGCGCGCGCGCCGCAGCTGAATAGCTACCCTCATCGAACACGGCATTGAGGGCCCGGAGCCGGGAGGCGGTAAGTGAAGTTTTTGTTTCTCTCATGGTTCCCGTTATCTAAACCATAACGGTTACCTTTATATGTAACACGCAGGTCAATTATTACCTTTATCCCCGCCTCTCACACAGGAGAGAGACATGGCGGGCATATCCCTCAGCAACATTACGAAGAGCTATGGCGAGACGAAGGTGCTCAAGGGCATCGATGTCGATATCGCCGATGGTGAATTTCTCACGTTGGTCGGGCCATCCGGCTGCGGCAAGTCGACGCTGCTGAGAATCATTGCCGGGCTGGAAAATCAAAATGGCGGCGACGTCGCCATTGACGGCGTGACGGTCAACACCGTGCGCGCCAGCAAGCGCGACTTGGCGATGGTGTTTCAGTCTTACGCTTTGTATCCCCACCTTTCCGTGCGCCAAAACATGGAAACGCCGATCAAGCTGCGCGACTTGAGTTTCTGGGAACGCATGCCGGTGCTGGGTGCGCTGATGCCGGGACGTGGCGGCAAGCTCAAGGTGTTGAACGATGCGGTGTCGGAAATATCCGAAACCCTTAAAATTCAACATTTGTTGGAACGCAAGCCTGGGCAACTTTCCGGTGGACAGCGCCAGCGCGTCGCCCTCGGCCGCGCCATGGTGCGCAAACCTGCCGCGTTCTTAATGGACGAGCCGCTGTCCAACCTCGACGCCGCCCTACGCGTTCACATGCGTGCCGAACTGGCGGAACTGCACCGCAGCCTGGGCGTCACCTTTGTCTATGTAACTCACGATCAGGCCGAAGCCTTAACCATGTCGGATCGCATGGCGGTGATGATGGACGGCGAAATCTTGCAGCTCGGCACGCCCGATGAAATTTACCAAAACCCGCAAGACCGTCGTGTCGCCGAGTTCGTGGGCAGCCCGAAGATCAATATGTTTCCAGGCGACGTTGACCACGCCGGGCGCATTACGGCTTACGGCGCACCGATGAAACGGCGCGTGCCGTCAGGTGCGGGCAAAGTGTCTGTCGGCGTGCGTCCGGAACATTTGCATTTGGTCGATGACGCCAGCGATAACGAACGTTGGCCGTTCACCGTGACCCACAAGGAAAATCTGGGCTCGGACTTCTTTTTACACGGTCACATCAACGGATCCGAACAACGCACCGTCGCGCGCGCCACGCCGGACGCCGTCGCCAATATCTCCATTGGTGAAGAAACTTTCCTGCGTGCAGGACATGGCATGGCGATGGTTTTTAGCGAAGACAATCGTCGCATACATTTCCACGAAGGCGAGGCCTGATGTCGACGCACCACAGTCGGGCGGGCTATCTGTTCATCGCGCCTGCGATCATCTTGATGGTCTTGATCCTCATCGCGCCGGTGTTCATCGCGGCAGGCTTGTCGTTCACGGACTATTCTCTGGGCAATAACGCATTCAATTGGGTGGGTGTTGAAAACTACGCCAAGATGGTCAGCCGTTCTGCTTACACCAAGATGTTATGGGCGAGTGGGACCTATGTTTTGATCGTGGTGCCGGTGTCGATCGGTTTGGGCCTTGGTGCGGCGTTGCTGATCAATTCCGTGAAGCGTTACGGCGACATTTACAAGACGATCTATTTCTTGCCCGTGATGGCTGCGCTGCTGGCAATGGCCATCGTGTGGGAGTTTGCGCTTCACCCCACCATCGGCATTGTCAATAAGACCCTGGTGTCCGGCTGCGGCACCTGGGTCGAGGCGGTGTTCAGTTGGGGCTGGTTACCGTGGGTCGATGGTGCCAATAGCTGGTACAGCACCAGTTGCCGGGAGAGTTTCCCGCTGTGGTTTGGCGACAAGTCCTACACCATGTGGACTATCTGTTTCATCGGCATTTGGCAGGCGTTTGGGTTCAACATGGTGTTGTATCTCGCCGGTTTGACGTCGGTCCCGCGTGAGCTGTATCAAGCGGCGGAGATGGACGGTGCCGTTTCCGGCTGGGACCAGTTTCGCCTGGTCACGTGGCCGATGCTCGGCCCCACCACGGTTTTTGTCGTCACCATCACCACCATTCGTTCCTTTCAGGTTTTCGACACGGTTGAGGCCATCACCCAAGGTGGCCCGTCCAAAAGCACGTACGTGATGATGTACGCAATTTTCGAAAAGGGCGTGAAGCAGAACCTGATCGGCATGGGTTCCGCGATCACCGTCGCCTTCATGGCATTCGTTTTGATCTTGACGTTTGTGCAGCGCCACCTGGTTGAACGAAAGGTTCATTATTCATGATCGGGCAATCTTCACCATTTCGCGAGGCGTTCAAGCACGCCGTACTGATCATCGGCGCATTGATCGTCATCTTGCCGTTTTATGTGATGACCAGTTATTCCCTGAAATCGCAGCGCGAAATCACCACCAACACCGGTGGATTTTTCGGCGCGCAGGAAAAGGTGGTTGACGAGTACTGCGTCAAGCTCGGCAATGCCCGCGACACATGCGAAGTGACGCCAGCGATTTTCAACTACACACAGGCCTTCAAAAAAGCGCCTCTGGTGCGGTATTTGCTGAACGGCTTGTTCGTCACAGCATCCATTTTCCTAATCCAGGTGATCGTCGCGATGCCGTGCGCCTATGCGTTATCGAAGTTGCGATTTTGGGGCCGCGATGTGGTCTTCGGGCTGGTCATGTTCTGTCTGTTGATCCCAGTACACGCTATAGCGTTACCCATTTACATCATGCTGTCCAAGGTCGGGCTGACCAATACGTATGCGTCGTTGATCATTCCGTGGACCATATCGGTGTTCGGTATTTTCCTGATGCGGCAATTTTTCATGACCGTTCCCGATGACTTGATCGACGCCGCGCGCATGGACGGCATGTCGGAGTTTTCGATCATCTGGAAAGTGATGCTGCCGACCGCGATACCGGCGCTGCTGGCCTTCGCCATTTTTTCAGTCGTCGCACATTGGAACGATTACTTCTGGCCGCGTTTCGCGATCACCGGAATGCGCGACCTGTACACGCCGCCGCTGGGCATGCGCGAGTTCCGAGGGGGCTCGGACGGATCGGATTGGGGGCCGATGATGGCGACCGCAACCATCATCGTCACGCCGCTGATCGTCGCGTTCATGTTGGCGCAAAAAAGATTCATCGAAGGCATCACTCTGACGGGCATGAAGTAGGAGAACGCCGGCTTGCGGGCGCGATGAATTCCTCACGATTGGGGACGGAAATGGGGCGGGCTCACACGATTGGGACCGTTCCAACTTGAAACTTTGGAGAACACAGTAATGAAACGCATACTTTCCTTGGCCGCCGCTGCGGTCATTTATTCGACGTCGGCATTCGCCGTCGAAATTGAAGTCGGCTATCCCTACAGCCACCTTTTCGACGTCACCTACGAAAAAATCATGAAGGACTTCAAACAGGCGCACCCGGACATCGACGTGAAGTTCCGCGCGACATACGAAAGCTACGAAGACGCCACCAACGTGATCTTGCGTGAAGCCGCTTCCGACAATCTGCCGGATGTGACCATGCAGGGTCTCAACCGTCAGGCCATTTTGGTGGACAAAGGCATCGCAAAATCTTTGGAGCCGTTCATCGCCAAAGAATCAAACTTCGCCAAAGACGGCTATCACGAGGCCATGTTGTCCTTGTCGACCTTTGATAAAGAAGTTTACGGCCTGCCGTTTTCGATTTCGCTGCCGGTCGGTTATTACAACATGGACATGATGCGCAAAGCCGGCGTGGACAAGATGCCCGGAACTTGGGACGAAGTCGTCGACGCTTGCCATAAAATGAAGGCCAACGGCATCAAAAACCCTGTGTTCTGGGGCTGGAACATCACCGGCAACTGGTTCATGCAGGCTTTGCTGTGGAGCCAAGACACGCCGATCGTCAAAGACGGTAAGGTCAACTTCAACGGGCCCGAAGGCCTCACCGCGCTTGAAACGATGAAGAAAGTGTTCCGCGGCTGTGAAATGAAGAACCTGTCTTGGAAAGATGCGTTGGCGTCGTTCTCTGCGGGCGAAATCGGCATGATGTTCTGGTCTACGTCCGCATTGGGTGCGGTTGAGCGCGCCAAGGGCGATTTCGAACTGAAGACCAACGAATTCCCCGGCATTGGTGGTAAGCCGATGGGCTTGCCCGCTGGCGGCAATGCTGCGCTGTTGGTCTCGACCTCCAAAGATCCGGAGCGTCTTCAGGCTGCATGGACGTTTTTGAAGTTCATCACGTCCGGTACAGGTGCGGCTGCCGTTGCCGAAACCACCGGCTATATGCCGCCGAACAAAGCCGCCAACGAAGTCATCTTGGCGGATTTTTACAAACGTAACCCCAACAAGGAAACCGCCGTGCGTCAGCTGCCTTTGCTGCGCGACTGGTTGGCCTATCCAGGCGACAACGGCCTAGCCGTCACTCAGGTTATTTATGACGGCATCGAAGGCGTTGTCGTTGGCGACAATGACGACATGAAAGAGGTGCAAGCCGAACTCGTGGCGGAAGTCGCTGATTTGTTACCGAAGAACTAAACACTATTCGAGACCTCGGGGAGGGGCTTGATCGCCTCTCCCCATTTTTCTGCCGTATCTCCTTGCACACGAGGAAAGACCCCCATGAGTTTTGTTCAAATCACCGACACCCATTTTGTTCCGGGTTGCGAGCTGCTTTATGGCATGAGCCCTGCCGCGCGCCTCAGCCCCGGCATCCAAATGATCAACACCGATCACAGCGACGCCGATTTTGTGCTCGCTACGGGTGATCTGGCTCACTACGGCGACAAGGCGTCCTACGAAACGCTGAAAGAAGCGTTGGCGCCGCTGAACATTCCGGTTCATTTGATGATGGGAAACCATGACAGCCGCGCACCGTTTCGTGCTGTCTTTCCTGATACGTCCGAAATCGATGGCGGCTTTTTCCAGTTCGCGCTGGAAACCGACGACATGCGTGTTTTGTGCCTCGATTCGCTGAACGACGTGCCCGGCGACCATATGGGACGTCTGTGCGAAACGCGGTTGCGCTGGCTGGATGCAGAAATCGCGGCGACGCCGAATGACAAAAAACTGGTAGTTGCCAATCACCATCCGCCGTTCGAGCTGGGCATGCCGATCATGGACAGCATCAAGCTCACCGACGCCGAGGCGCTTTGGGAAGTGCTGCAAAAACGCAAGCCGGACTTGATGGTTTTTGGCCATGTACATCGCCCGATTTCCGGTGCGTGGCGTGGCATTCCATTCCACATTCAACGCGGCTTTAACCATCAGGTCGCCCTTGAGTTCAAAGACACGCCCTCAATTATGTTCAAAGACGAAAACCCCGATATCGCCGTGGTCCGCAGTACGGCCGATAGCGTTCTGGTTTTCACCCGTTCCGTGGGTGGAGAAACAAGGTCGTATCCGGCAGGCGAGGAAAACAAGCAACAGCCACAGACCTAAAAGGTCAATATGTCCGTTCGCGGGGAAGCCGTTAACCAAATGGCTGCTTTGGGTGGTGACCTCAACAGATCAACGCAGTAGAAATCGCTTGAGCCGCAGTCAACTTCGTTTGGGTTTTAAGCCCATTATTTTTTCGACAGACCTCGAATTTGATCAAACAAGCACTGCCGCGTGTCCTCGATGTCTCTGATCAATTTCTGCACCTGCGTTGAGCCAGCGCCTGACTCCTTAAAGTCGTCCTCGTTCAGGGCCATCTTGAACAAATTACCCAGTCGCGCCAAGTCAGCGCTGGTTTTGAAGAGGTCTATGATGGCCCGTGCATCCACTACGCTTTGCGGAATTTTGAATTCTGTCATCACGCGGCGCACATAATCGGACATGGTGAAATTGAACCGCCCGGCGTCATACTTGAGCCGGGCGTATTCTTCTGTCGTGACGTGCGCCTTGATGGTGCAAGTCCGCTTTTCCTGAGTTACGCCCTTAGCCATGTCCGGGCTCCACAAGTTCCGCCTGCAATTGCTTTTGGGCAAGAACCAGATTGTCGATGCGAACTTGTAGGATTTGCCGTTGCAAGCCATCGGACTCGCCCTCCAAACGAGTCTGCAAGAATTCCACATGCCGTGCGATGATCACGCAGGCCTTTTTCGCGTTCTCAGGAATAGAGAGATCTTCCGTCAACTGGTCCATATCAAGTTCCATGTCGCCCTCCTACAAACAGGCTTGTTCGATTTGTTGCGCGATAGCGCGCTGGATCATCACGAGACGCTGTCTGCACATGATCGTAAAATCGGTCGAGGCAAGGGCCTCGCTGAATGTCTTTCGCTCTTTCAGCATGCGCGCAAAGTTATGCGCGAACGTATCTTTGTGAAGTTCTTTAAGGCGAATGAAGGCATGTATGTTTTCGGCGTTTTGGATCACCTTGGACTCTTCGACAGAGATGCCGTTCATCTCGGTTTTTCCGAAATACTCGTTTAGCCAAACGGCAACTGGCACATCTGGAAAGTTCACGGTGAGGGCCTGAAGACCATTCATCGTGTCCAGAATGCCCTGCCCCCCGGTGACGACGGTGTGCATCATCATGTCGTGACCGTTGTCCCGCAAGAATGGAAAAATATCGTTGTCTTTTAGGTAGGCGCACAAGGGCAGAAACGTGGACGCTCCGTTGTCGATGATGATGACCGTGTCTGCCGGCGCTTGAATGATCTTCTCGATAAAGCCGTCGAACGCCGACTCGATAACGCGCCCGTTATCCAGAATATCGACAGGCCGGACATTCAGCGCCTTAAAGGATGTAAATGTTCGATTGACCGGGTCGGTGTCGAAACACATCGTCTCGACGCCTTGGTCCTGATAATGCTGCGCCAACAGTGAAGCGATCAGTGATTTTCCAACGCCGCCCTTACCTTGCAAAACGAAATGAATATTGGCCATAGGTATGGTTCCTTTCAGGTTTTATGAGAATTGGTTCGTGTGTGATTTTCAGATGCTGCGAAATGTCGCAGGTACTGCAAAACGGTTTGAGATGGTTCCGCATCGGTCGGGGGATAGCGCGATGGCATGTAGCAACCTGATTGGCCGTGTCGGACGGCAGGAGGCATAAGGCCCTCTAAGCCTTCCATGTCGTGACCTTTTAGCCAGTCATCCCAGGCAAGAGCTTGGGCGCTGCCAAATTCGACGAAGAGGCGCGCTGTTATTTCATTTATGGATTCTGTTTCTGGATTCGGCGGACTCATTCGTCCCCCTTGCCGGCATAAATCCGGCACCCTTTCAGGGCACTTTTGACTGCCTTTGATGGGATGAAGGGAGACGATATTGTCATGCTTCCGGCGCAGCTTCAGCGCCGCTTCGATCGAAGAGCCCGTCGGTGCATATGTCGTTGAATGCTTGTGACCGTTGCCGCGCTCTATGACAAACCAGGTTCCGTCCAGTTCTTTGATCGCGCGCTGAACCGTCTTGACGCTTTTTCCCGTTGCGCGGGCGATGCTTGCAAACGACGGCCAGGCTTTGCCTTTGTCTTGGTTGTAGTGAACCGTGACAACATAAAGCGCGACAACGACGGCCGTTGAGCTGAGCGCCTCGTCCTGGCTGAGCAGAGCTAGCCATTGCAGCTTTACATCATTGAATGCATAGGGCCGGTGGCCTGAGCCACCCGAGCGGTACATTAAACCGGCCTCGATGATGGCTGCTTTCTCGACTGGCTCCGATTTCGGTACGCGCGGTCCCGCGTTGGCTCGATCACTTTGCTTTCAAGCCACGCCTCTACATCATCGACGTGGTAGATCGCGCATTTGCCGATGATGCGATAGCGAATGCCACGCCCCTGGCTTGCCATGTGGGCAAGATGCGAAAAGCTAATGGGGTAACGCTCGGCCACCTGTTTGCGGGTGAGGTATTTGCTCAAAACGATTCTCCTGCACTGTGGTGAAGAGAACCGTGACGCCCATTTATCCCCGGCGACTATAATTAAATTTCAAAAATTGCACAAAAAAACAGAGGCGGACAACTTGATGATATTATTAAGTAAATTATTAAAAATTAAATTCTCAGCTCTGTTTTTCGCTCCGATACATATTTCCTCAAACTCCCTTCCGTGAAGTTTCCACGAAGCCACTTATCATTTTCGGACCCAAAGCTTTCAAACATAGCTTTTACGATCAAATTATTATCTCCGTGTGCATGTTCCCGAAACACAATCTTCTTAATATTCGTGAGTAGGTAGTCGATATACTGCTGACACTCGCCGGTTGCGAGATATGCCCTCTCTTGTCCATTTTCTGCAATACGGATCTTGAGAGCCCGAATAAAAAATGCAGTGTTCTCTGCCTTATTATTTCGAGGCTTCTTTTCTTCTGTAATTTCATGGAATACCATAAGGCACTTAACCGCTGCCTCCCTTGAACGAAATGGAATGATAAATTCTCTGCCCTCACCTGTTTTCGCTAAAACCGTCAAATGATAGATCTGCGATACATTTGTGGTATCTGCATTTATGTCAACAAGTTGAGGCTCATGCTTTCCGTTGATAACGATGTCTTCCGCATTTATCAAAATTGGCTTAGCAAAAACAGAGCCCACGTACACAATCACTCTAGATTGCATGTCAAAAGCAATAAATACGCCCATGCTGAAGAACTGTTTTGAAACAATGAAATTTGGAAATTCACGTACGGTGTTCGCTATCTTCTTTTGAGATCTCTGGCCAAGCAAATGCGCAACATAAAGCAGACTAATTGCTGCGACCAAAACGGCACCTAACCACAGTTCCATCTGTCTATCCTTCAAATAAACCTTTATTGCTTCGATATTCCTTCAATATCTAGCCAATACCTTGTGTGCTTGCGTTCGCCAGTACGGGTGAGGGCTTCTTTTTGTACCAGATCGACAAGGTCTCGTGTCACCGTGGCGCGGGATGCGCCGGTGATGGCGATGTATTTGTCGGCGCTCATGCCGCCTTCGAAGCCGTCCGGGCCTTCGCGGAACATGCGCGACAAGGCCTTATCCTGGCGATCGTTCAACTGCCCGCGCAGCCGGTCGAACATGTGGGTCTTGGCGATTAGGAAGTCGATCAACCCCAATGTGGTCTTTTGCGCTTCAAGTACCGTTTCGGCGAAGTAGACGAGCCACCCGGTGATCTCCAGGCCTTGGTTATTTTCTTCAAGCACCTGGTAGTAAGCCTTGCGATCGGCCTGAATGGTCTGCGACAGGGCGAGCAAGGTGGGGTGTCCCAAACTTTGAGACAGTGCTTTCTCAGATAGCGCACGACCGATACGTCCATTGCCGTCCTCGAACGGATGGATACTGACAAAATGCAAATGCGCAAGCCCGGCGCGGGTCAGAGGGACAAATGACATCACATCATCTCGCGCGGTTATGTTGAACCAATCAATAAAGAGTGTCATTTCCGCCATCATGATTTCTGACGGCGGTGCCTCAAAATGAATGTCTGGATCGTGGGCCTTGCCAGAGACAACCTGCATGGCCTCGATGTGCGTGCGGTAACATCCAATGTCGTTGAGGTCTTTCCGGCCACTGGTCAGCATCTTGTGCCATGTATATAGCTTGGAATGATCGAGCGGCACATTGAAAGTGCGATAGAGATCAACCATCATCTCGGCGATGCCGCGTTCGGCAGGTGCGATGCGGCGTGCTTCTGTATCCAAACCGAAATTCCGCCGCACGGAAGATTGCACCGAATCCCGGTCCAAGATGTCGCCTTCGATCTCCGAGGTCTTGAGCGCTTCGGTACTGATGAGCTCCACCGTCAAGCCGGACTTTTCATCCTCACTCAGATGTTTCAGGCAGCCGGACACCATTCCCGCTTGGCGCAGAAAAGTCTGTTCAAGCTTTTCCAGCGCCGTTGCATCCCAGCGAAAATGCGGCCAATCTTTGCGTTGCCAGTTCCAAGTCATGAGCGATAGCGTCCTTTTATATAACTCACTATATAGTAAATTTATGAGTTATAAAGGGGGCCGTTTATCGCTCAACTCATTCGCTTTGCGACCTCTGCCTCAGGAGGCAGAAACACCCGTGAACAAGTCAGAAACACTTGGTACATTATTTGGTACGATTTTGGTACACTGAGAGTGCATTTTGTACCATTTGAACGAATCGTGCTGCATCGCAATGCACATATAGATCAAATGGTTACGAGATTTTTTGTTGCGCCGCAAACGCTTATTAAGGCGCTCCGAAGGCAGAGGCCACAGGTTCGAATCCTGTCGGGTGCGCCATTTTTTCAAACAATTTCAATGCGTTATAAAATACCCCCCCATAAAAGGGCGATATGCTCAAATTTGCCTTTTGGTACAATTTTGGCACACTAAGCCTGATTTTTCATGTGGTTACAGTTGAAGTGATCGCATCCAACGAGCACATCGCAACTGAGCTACAACGCGGAGTGCCTGTGGCGCAAATTCACGATGCCTTGCTGCAATCGGGTCGGGTGAGTGTGACCGACAACAGCTTGCGCCGACAGGTTCAGTTCATCCGTGATGAGCCCCACCCGTCTGTCTTGTCTGCGATTCCAGTTTCATCTTCATTCCTCTACGGGCCATTACGATGAACCAGAAATCCTCTCTTATGCAATACAGCTAATCTATCCCATTGGCGCTGACGTTAGACACTTTGACCGAAGCCTGTGAGATCGCTCTCATTCTTCCCATCACGGACGATCCAGATATTCGCAGAGCCCTTAGCTCAGCCATAGCGGCTTGTGCGTAAGGCGGACAGGGGTATGTGGATGTTATGACGAACCCGGGTGCGAACACAGTCCCAACTGATACTTCGAAACATGATGAACTTGCCCCCATCTCTGATCCACCGAGAATGAGAAAAACCCGGTTGTTATGCCGCAGGGTAGGCATGCCTGCCCTGAGGCGCGAGCCAACTCAATTGGGGCTTTGTTGCCAATCGAGCTGTGCGGTCTGACCTCGTTATAGTCGCGCCGCCACGCCTCACATTTGGATCGTGCCTCAGCAAAACTCAAAAACCAAGACGTATTCAAGCACTCGGCTCGGAACTTGCCGTTGAACGATTCAATGAAGGCATTGTCGGTTGGCTTCCCTGGGCGGCTAAAGTCCAATGTCACGCCATTCATGTACGCCCACAGGCCTAGGTCCTTGCTGATAAATTCCGGCCCGTTGTCGACCCGAATGGTTTTGGGCATGTCGTACTGGCGTGTGACCCGGTCCAGGGTGTCGACAACATCTGATCCTCGATAGCGCATGCGAACATCAACCGCAGGCGATAACCGACTAAAAGCATCCACAATCGTCAAAATACGAATCCGGCGACCGTCGAATATCTGATCTGATACGAAGTCCATGGCCCAAATATCATTTGCGGATTTGGCGGGACTGCGGTCCTCGCGAAGCTTTGCAGACACCTTCCGCTTCGGTGATTTGTTCCGCAAAACAAGCCCTTCTTCCTTGTAGAGCCGGTAAACACGTTTGGCGTTCACGTTCCATCCTTCCCGCTGCAGCAACACATGAACCCACCGATAACCGTAGCGCACACGCGTTTCGGCAATCTCGGGAATTCGTTTCCGGAGAGTGGCCTGATCGTCTCGTCTGGATTTGTAATGGTAGCTCGACCGACCCGCCTGAATGACGGCACAGGCGCGTCTGGCGCTCACCTGCCAAACGGCGGCGCGAAGGTGATCAACACCCTTCCGACGACGACCAGGCCTTAGAGCTTTCACTTAATAACGTCCTGCAGCATAGCCTTATCCAAAGACAGGTCAGCAACAAGCCTTTTCAGCCTCATGTTCTCTTCATTGAGTTGCTTCAGGCGTTTCATCTCCGACGGCATCAGCCCGCCGTATTTCTTA
>Ga0316202_10002136_pt1 | contig 13481 bp, 15 predicted proteins | sample 3monrhotite_MG_FD_204934 | JGI IMG/M metagenome (GOLD analysis project Ga0316202, IMG submission 204934) | Microbial mat bacterial communities from mineral coupon in-situ incubated in ocean water Damariscotta River, Maine, United States -... | ecosystem: Environmental > Aquatic > Marine >... | reverse complement strand
ATATCCCATTTTTTCGTTAAATTGTTATTGGTTGGGTACTTATACCCCCTTGATGCTAATTATTCTGAAATCCGGTTTGGATTTTTTTTCTATTTCTTGTCAGTGGCTGATCTACACCCCTCTTCATGACCCCGCTTCCCTTGCAGAGAAAAACTCGGCTAACACAACAGGAAACGCAATGGTAGTAGCGGGTAGCCTCTAACGAACCCACAATATTTGGTGCTATGGCAGCTCAGATTCGCATTAAATATTGTGGGTTTGAAGTTATAGTTTTAACTTTCGGCGCATTTGGGAAATAGGCTTGAACTTGTTTAGCTCATAATCAGACAGTAAAGGCGCGGTTTTGTCATTTAAAGCGGCCTGTTGTATATCTTTTTCAGTCTGCTTTTCTACACGCTTCCAGTCGGTTTTACCGTGGTTTTGTTTTTGTAGATTGTCTATATCGTTGCTGGTATATTTTGCCATTACTTTTTGAACCTCTCGAAAAATTCTTTATTCGGACGTTTGAACTTTTTAAGTTCTTCGTCAGTAGGCCATGCACTGTCAGGGTCGGATTTTGCAGCTTCTTCTAACTCTTTTTCTGTCATTTCTTCAAGGCGTTTTAAATCGCTTTTTCCTTGGTTTTTAAGTTTTTCAATTTCTTCAAGGGTATATTTTTTTGTCGTCATAATCTCACCTATCTATGTGTTTTGTTGGTACAAACGCTTTTCCCGTTTGTTTGCCTTACGTGCAGATATAATTCTGATTATCCCCTCGTCTCTTTCTATAAACACTACAAAAACGATACCGAGAGGGTTTGTTGCCCCAATGATTTGGTAACGACCTTCGCCATAATCGTGGCATGTATCTTCCATCACAACAGCGCTTGTATCCTTAAAAACTGTGGATGCTTGTAAAAGGTCAATGCCGTGTTTGGTTATATTCGTCTGGTTTATATTGTCGTCCCATTGAAATTGCATGTTTCCCACTCTTAACGAAAGTTAAAAATGGCCTTATGTATCACGCGAATAACCAAGGGGTTAAATAATCAAAGGGTGGCCCCTTATCCGTTGAGGAGCGGTTTTTTTGCTCTTAATCTCGTAGTGGTGTCCGTTCGCCGCTTTGCCGATAATTCAGATAATCTGCAAGAATCAAAGCGTGATCAAAGGCCAGGGGTGAAGGTAGCGCTTCAGGTAAAAAAATCTGTACATTTGCAGCATCATCAGCGGCCTGGGGTTCGCCGCTGGCTTCGGCAGTATATACAGCACAGACGGTGTGGCCGCGCGGGTCGCGGCCTGGGTCCGAGTAACATCCCAACAGAGTGATGAGTTTTACCGGCAGTGAAATTTCTTCAGCGGCTTCCCGCACGGCAGCCTGTTCCAGGCTTTCACCCACATCCACAAAACCACCGGGCAATGCCCAGCCATATGGGGGATTTTTGCGTTCGATGAGCAGGATGGGCCGATCAGATTGGTCGATAAGTTCGATGATAATATCGACGGTAAGTTTGGGAGTTTCAGGTGCAGGCATCGGTTTAATTATTTGTTAGCAAACATCAATGCAATAGCAGGGCGGCCAATCCTAAAAAAGCCAGGAAACCGATGACATCCGTGATGGTGGTGAGTAGCACACCACCCGCCAGCGCCGGATCAATATTCACCCGCTTGAGCGCCAGCGGAATGGTCGCTCCGGCCATAGCAGCAACAACCAAGTTAATCAGCATTGCGGCGGCGATAATGCCGCCTAATTGCACATCACCAAACCAGGCCATCACAATACCACCAACGACTAATGCCCAAATTATTCCGTTGAGCCCGCCCACCAGCAGTTCTTTATTAAATAGCCGCCGCGCATTGGAACGGCTGATTTGTCCCAGCGCCATGCCGCGAATGACTAAAGTCAGGGTTTGGTTGCCAGCAATGCCGCCCATGCTGGCGACAATGGGCATGAGGATGGCCAGTGCTACCATTTTTTCCAGAGTGGCATCGAATTGGCCAATCACCCATGACGCCAGCAGTGCAGTGAGCAGGTTTGCTCCCAGCCAGACGGCCCGGCGTTGCGAGCTGGTGGTCACCGGTGCAAACATATCGTCTTCTTCAGACAGACCGGCCATGCTCATCAGCGAATGTTCGGCCTCATCACGAATTACGTCCACTACATCATCAATGGTGATACGGCCTAGTAACTTGCCTTCTTCGTCTACCACTGGTGCTGAGATTAGGTCACGTTTTTCAAACAGGCTGGCGACTTCCTGTTCAGGCAGGGTGGCGTGAATCGCTTCCTGTTCGCGGTCCATGTGTTCTGCCACAATGGTTTCGGGGTTTTTGATCAGCAGATGAGTCAGCGGCAGTAAGCCCAGGTATTTATTTTCACGATTAGTGACAATGAGCTGGTCGGTCATTTCCGGAATTTCACCGATGCGCCGTAGATAACGCAGCACCACATCGAGACTGATGTCTGCACGCACGGTGATAGTGTCGATATTCATCAGCCCGCCAGCGGTGTCTTCCGGGTAAGACATCACGGCTTCTAATCGCTCGCGGTGCTGGATATTCATAGCTTCCAGTACCTGTTCAGTGACAGCATCAGGAAAGTTGCTGAGAATGTCGACAAGGTCATCGGCCTCCAGTCCTTCAGCGGCGGCCAGCAACTCGCTGTTATCCATGTCACGAATTAGTCGTTCACGCACATCATCGTTGACCTGCAATAACACATCGCCTTCTTGCTCAGCTGAAACCAGCTCCCACACAGCATCACGTTGCTCACGCGGCAGCGCTTCCAGCAAATGCGCGATTTCCGCTGGATGCAATTCGCGTAATTCACGCTCCACACGGGCAAGCGTGCCATCACGGAGTAAATCCGTGAACGCCTGCAATCGTTTGGCGCGGTGTTCGTGTTCTTTGTTTGAGTTGGGCATAGGAATCCGTTGCGAAAAAGCTATTTCAGTTGTTTTTCCAGCTCAGCCACTCGCGCTTCCAACGCCTCCAGTTTTTCGCGACTGCGTTGCAGCACTGCGCTTTGCACTTCAAATTCATCGCGGCTCACCAGCTCCATTTTGGCCAGTACACTTTGTAGAGATGCCCGCAGGCTCTTTTCCAGGTCTTGTTGCATGGTCTGAAAACCGGCGGGCAGTTTGTTCAACACGCCACGAGTCAGTTCATCCAGCTTTTTAGGGTCGAAACGATTTTCAAACATTTTGCTGACCTCCCTCATAATTTTCTCAACGGCAGGTTGCCGCTGTGACTACATACTAACGAGTTCAAGTAAACATTGACCAGCGGAGCCTACACAATTCCAAGCATGACTTTCTTTATTCTATATCCAAAAAGTACGCGCACCAATATGGCGCTCGGTAATGATGCAAGCCATTGCCGATCTCCCCATATTGGTGCGTCATAGTATTGCTTGAGTATGTGAAATTACCATAACTTACTGAAAAAAATACTATTACAGGTATTGGCACAGTCGATGCTATAGATGACTGGAGACTTTCTAGGCAATTAACACACTTTTAATTTGGGGAGAAAATATGAAAAAAATAATGACATCTGATGACGTGGACAAGTTTTTCGGACTGTAATTTTGCAGTAGGCAATAGCAATCATCAGTCATTCCGCGCTTTGCAACACTGCCAGGCGCCAGTGCATATTTAGGAGGAAGTTTTCCCATGAAGCTAGTCACAGCAATTATCAAGCCTTTCAAGTTGGACGACGTGCGTGAGGCCTTATCAGAAATTGGGGTTCAAGGCATCACTGTCACTGAAGTAAAAGGTTTCGGACGCCAAAAAGGCCATACCGAACTCTACCGTGGGGCAGAGTATGTTGTGGATTTTTTGCCGAAAGTAAAACTTGAGCTGGCTATCGATGCCGATCTTTTGGATCAGGTGATTGAGGCGATCAGCACAGCTGCTAATACCGGGAAAATCGGTGACGGCAAAATTTTCGTTGCTCCGCTGGAGCAAGTGGTTCGTATTCGTACCGGTGAAACCGGTACTGAAGCACTCTAAAACGGGGAGTATATAATAATGGAAGCCAACATTTTTCACTTGCAATACGCCATGGACACCTTTTATTTTCTGGTATGTGGTGCCTTGGTAATGTGGATGGCAGCAGGTTTTGCCATGCTGGAAGCGGGTCTGGTTCGCTCTAAAAACACCACAGAAATTCTCACTAAAAACGTCGTTTTGTTTGCCATTGCCTGCACGATGTATCTCGCATGTGGCTATGCCATCATGTACGACGGTGGTTATTTCCTTTCCGGCATCGCTGGTGGTGACGGTTTGGTGGATGACGCATTGAAGAGTATGACTGAACGTGAAGATGGTTTTACCGGTGGTTCAGTTTATTCCAAAGCATCTGATTTCTTCTTCCAGGTAGTCTTTGTGGCAACCGCCATGTCTATCGTCTCTGGCGCTGTTGCGGAACGCATGAAACTTTGGGCGTTCATGTTGTTTGCGGTGGTGATGACTGGTTTTATCTACCCCATGGAAGGCAGCTGGACCTGGGGTGGTAACTCTGTGTTCGGTATGTACAACCTGGCTGATGATTTCGGCTTCTCCGACTTTGCCGGTTCTGGCATCGTTCATATGGCTGGTGCGGCTGCGGCTTTAGCCGGTGTACTGGTGTTGGGCGCTCGCAAGGGCAAGTATGGTAAAGACGGTTCGGTCAATGCAATCCCAGGTGCCAATCTGCCCCTGGCAACACTGGGCACGTTCATCCTGTGGATGGGCTGGTTTGGTTTCAATGGTGGCTCCGTGCTCAAACTGGGCGATATCAGTAATGCTAACTCGGTGGCCATGGTGTTTCTGAACACGAATGCTGCTGCTGCGGGTGGTGTGATTGTTGCGATGATTGTTGCCAAGCTGCTATTCGGCAAAGCTGATTTGACCATGACACTTAATGGAGCACTAGCCGGTTTAGTGGCAATTACTGCTGAGCCTTCCACGCCTTCCGCTTTGGAAGCTACGCTGATTGGCGGTTTCGGTGGCTTGCTGGTGGTGTTTGCCATCATCGGACTGGACAAGCTGAAAATCGATGACCCAGTGGGAGCCATCTCGGTGCATGGCGTAGTTGGCATGTGGGGGCTGTTAGCGGTACCGCTCACCAATGATGGTGCCAGCTTCGGCGGTCAGATTGTCGGCCTGCTCACTATTTTGGTCTGGGTATTTGTCGTCAGCTACATAACCTGGATGATCATCAAGATGATCATGGGTGTGCGTGTCACGGAAGAGGAAGAATACGAAGGGATTGACCTTACCGAGTGTGGTATGGAAGCTTATCCGGAATTTACGAATAAATAGTACCAACAAACGTCTATAAACAGACAATTCCAAGCGCCCTTCACCGGGCGCTTTTTTGTTGATATTTTTAGCCTCTCTTTTTTGCCTCGTGTGCGTATTGAGCACGATGTGCCCGAAGCAGAAAAACAATGCCCCTGTGATTGTACCCTGATCGTCATTGGTGAAGATATTAGTGAGCAACTGGACATCATCCTTGCCAAGATTCAGGTGCAGCTGCGTGTGCGTAAAAATATGCCTGAAAATACTGTATCGAGGCGCAAAGAGCCACCGCTGGCAAAACAAAAACCACCTCAAAAACCACCTCAAAAACCACGAACAAGGTTAGCAAGGCTGACATGGCCGTCAGCCTTATTGCCAAACTCTATGCTATTGAAAAAATGATCAGGGAAGCGGATGCAGAAACCCGATGGCAAACCAGACAGCAGCAGGCTGTACCCCACAAAAAATCCGTACCTGGCTGGACAAGACTTTGCACAGCACCCTGCCCAAAAGCCTGCTCGGTAAAGCTCTGTCGTATCTGGACAAGAACTGGCAAAAGCTGACTCTTTACACACAAGATGGTCGGCTCTCCATTGACACCAAAAATAGGCGCTATTAGGCGATAACGCTGCCGAAAATGCGATCAGGCCTTTTGTCATTGGGAGGAAAAACTGGCTGTTCAGTGCCAGTGTCAACGGTGCGAAGTCCAGTGCAACTATTTACAGTTTAATTGAAACGGCAAAGGCCACCAGCCCTGATCAAATTGAAGCGTTATTACCTTGGAATGTGAATTTGCAAGATGGGGTTGGTTGAGTGTTTACATAGGTTCACAGGTGTGCAGGTTTTGGATTGGCGTGCTAGGGTGGGCAAATGGCCAGACCGCTCCGAATTGGATATGCTGGTGCGCTTTATCATGTGACCTCGCGACCAAGAACGTCAGCGCAAAGTTGCCGCCGCGGTAGAAGCCGTGGCCGAAGCAGCCGCTGCGTGCGGCTGATGAAGTCGAAGGCTCGGATGGTGCGGAGGAAGTTGTAGGTTAGGTAAGTGTGAGGTGTCTACATCTTCTGACGCATCAAGTGTTGGAGCATGTGGGCACCTTGTTTACCCGAAATAACAGATGGCAGCCCATGTAGCTTTTTACAATGCTTTCGGCGTATGCCACGATTACCCAGGTTGATGACTAATCCAGGCTAGCCAACAAACTCAAAAATGGATTGTTTGACCAAGGGAAGGTCGGGTGAGTTTTCAAAGTTTTGAAGAAAGGGCTAAAAAAGACTCGGGTTACATCCGATGGCGACTGGAAATCCATGGCGGTTACGACAAGCACGGCGATGTTTTTGGTATCGCTCGACCGCTTACGGGGCCTGTTTCGTTGCCGGTCAAAATATTTCGTAATGCAAAAGCGCTTGAGCAGTTCATCGATGAATTCACTTTTTTTCGGTACGGTGGCAGATGTCCCTCCTGGTATTCCGTTCTTCTTGCAAGTGATTGTTTTTCCGGTGAAGAAAAATATTCATATACCTTAAACCTAGATTCCGCAGTTGACCGCTTAGAGGATGTATTAACATTTTGATCAACATCCTGTTTTATCGTTTTGGAGAGTTCACCTGCTGGGTGAGTCGCTACGACCTGTATAGCACGTTGCCTTGTAATCCTACAAATTATGAAGTGTGGCATGAGGTTTCGCATTTTAGGCAGTATCAACAGATAGGGAAAGAATCCTATTTGAATTTGCCTAGGACGAAGGACTTTAATGCTCCAGAACAATTTGTTTTTGACATGCTTGAAAACTCACCGAAGCGCTGGAATGCACTTAATTTCGATGAGCAACAACACGCAATTCGATACATTGAGAATGTTGGAGGTTTCCGATGAGTTTATCTGAAGCAGAAGTTAAAATCTTGGTTGAAGAGTTTTTATTTAAGCAAGATTTAAGAGGTTTTCGATACGAATTCGTGAAAGTTAACTTTGACGATAAGTATCCGAATGAATATGGGGCTGTATTTAATGTATATAGTCCAGAAAACTCTTTGATTGATGGGCCAGCTGTTTTTATCGTAGATAAAAACAGCAAAGAGGTGCATGTTTTGTAGTTCCAGACAGCAATACCTTTCTAAATGTGGCATCTGGTGGAAAGCGGGGGGTTCCAATGTCATTAAGTTACATGCCTCTGCATTTAACTCAGTACGACTTTATTGGCGCATGAATAACGGCCAAGTTTAACAACCGGTTAGGGATCTCAACTTTTCTCGTTCCCATGCTCCGCGTGGGAATGCATACCGTAGGTACGTGTGAAGCGGCGTATGGATTCCCACGGAGGACCGTGGGAACCAGGGGGGTTGGTGGGGAGTGAATACACAGAGAGATGAGCATGGGTAGGAGTACGCTCTTTCTTTTTCTCGTTCCCATGCTCCGCGTGGGAATGCATACCGTAGGTACGTGTGAAGTGGCGTATGGATTCCCACGGAGGACCGTGGGAACCAGGGGGGTTGGTGGAGTGTGAATACACAGAGAGATGAGCATGGGTAGGAGTACGATCTTTCTTCGCTAGTCAGTTTCCGTACATAAATCGCGAAGAGATATCACCCTTTAAATAAGCAGTATTATCCCATATCTCATTTTTTCGTTAAATTGTTATTGGTTGGGTACTTATACCCCCTTGATGCTAATTATTCTGGAATCCGGTTTGGGTTTTTTTCTATTTCTTGTCAGTGGTTGATCTACACCCAAAGCGGGGGGTTCCAATGTCATTAAGTTACATGCCTCTGCATTTAACTCAGTACGACTTTATTGGCGCATGAATAACGGCCAAGTTTAACAACCGGTTAGGGATCTCAACTTCAAAGAACCGCCGGTTAAATCGATAACAGAACCCATCAAGGTATTTTCCTGATACGCCGTGGAAAATACCCAGTAAAACGTCTTTAAATGACCAATCGTGATGTGCATCCAGAGAAGCCATTGCTCGACTTTGCTTGACGGTGTAACGCGTGCTTCATGCTCATGTATTTCACTAATGATATTGAGTGCGGCTAGCTCGTCAGTATGAATCTCTTGGCCTTCAACAATGCGTTTGCTGACAAATTCTTTGACGCTATTGTGACTAACGCTATCAACGGCTTTCATTGCAACATAACCCGCCTGCTTTTTCTTGCTTTCGCAAGCAATCAAAACCGGGGCTTTGCCTGTCGCACCACGTCCTCGTTTGCCTGAGCGTTTACCCCCTACTAGCGCATCGTCCACCTCAATCAGGCCGCTAAGCTGATATAGGCTATCCCTGTGGGCCATGGCTTGGCGCAGTTTCTTGAGCATCAACCGGGCGGTTCGCCAATTGACCTCAATCAACTTGCTTAATCGCATGGCTGAAATACCGCCCTTGTCTGAGCCGATGAAATAAATTCCCCAAAACCATTTCCGTAAAGGGAGGTGGCTGCGATGAAAAAGAGTGCCCGCTTTGACGGATGTTTGGTGCTGGCAAGCACTGCACTGATGAAGCGCGCGCGTTTGGATAACGTGAGCATGATCATGGCCACATTGGGGGCAAATAAACCCATTTGGCCACTTTAGTTCTTGGAGATAAATCAAGCAATCATGCTCTGTTTGAAAGCGTGAAGGCCACTCGAAAAAGCTTATTTCTGTCATTTTCATGGGAAACCCCCATTAACAAACTGTTTGTATCAAAAATATAGAAGAGGACTGAGTTAAATGCAGAGGCATGTAACTTAATGACATTGGGAGGTTCCGTTAACGAGCACTCAATGTGCTGAAGTCGATAATTACCTGACAAATTTCGATTTAGAGGGTGTTGCTATAAGGCATGTTGGCGATACCAATTTGAACACTGGTTATGCGCATGGTGATTTATTCTCAATTCTTAATATTGGCAGTGATGTTGTACCAGGTAATGTTGGATTAGGAACACTGGCTGCAAACTCACGAATTAGTATCCGTGGTACTTTAGGGCATGAAATAGTAGGCCACAGAGAAGCAGCATTAGCAGGTCGAACTACAAAGTGTACCTTCATTAGAGGAGGCGCAGGCTAGTATTCGCGAAGCTCGGTTTGCGCCAGATCTAACAAGTACAGAACGATTTACTTTGCTCAGGGACGGTATTACTCGTCTCCATGAAGCTGGTATCAAAGTTCGCGATGTCAAAGACCGATTGTTTATTCAACAGCGCTGATTGGAGGACTCTAAAATGAAAGAAATTATGACAGTAGAGGACTCTTTCTCAACAAAAGAGGTAGGTAGGATCGTTAGCGGAGTCAACTCTGAGCTTGACTCCTTAGATCAACCTGAAATTAAACAATTGATTGGAAATAGAATTAGAATTGTCGTAAGCGAAGGTCTTGAGATAGATGCTAATGTAAGAGATATTGCAATAAGTGAATCTATAATTGGCAAGAAAAATATAAGTATTGCGGTCGGTGAGCTCGAGGGCGTTGATCAGGTTTCTCGTGGGAGCATGATATACGCGATTGAGTAGTTCCAGACAATATTGAATCTTTATCTACCAGTGCTGCTTTCGATGGAAAACTGTACCCTGATAAAAAATTGTCCAGCTCGTGCAATACTTCAACTAAATTTGTTGACGATATGCAACGAAAAATATCACCGGAGACAACGCTTAGCGAAATTCCCGCAATCCAAAAGCGTAAGCGCCCAAAGCATCTGGGTTTTTATAAAAAGATTAGCTGTAGTAGCACCGAGCCTGCTGTCCCCGTCTATTTTTTCTCGACATTTGGTTTTTGGGTATCCTCTTTGGAGAGGGCAGCGTTATTGGTGACGACTCTCGGCAAAAACATTGTAAAAACAGATCCTTTATCCTTCACACTTGTAACATGGATATAGCCGCCCATCATTTCACAGAAATGTTTACTAATGGTAAGGCCAAGCCCGGTTCCTCCATACTCCCGGGTCGTTGATGAATCAGCTTGTGTAAACTCTATGAATAAATTGCTGATTTGATTTTCTGTCATGCCAATTCCCTGGTCAGAAACTTGAAAGCTGATGCCTTCATGCGTATCAATCTTATGAGGACGAACGATCAGTGACACCTCTCCATCCTTAGTAAATTTGCATGCATTACTAATCAGGTTCAATAGTGATTGACGTATTTTTGTTTCATCGGAACACATAGAGCCAATATTTTCCGGACAGTCAATTTGAAAAGAGTTGTTATTTTTCTTTGCAAGAGGCTCGATAACCGATTGGACACTGAAAATCATCACATCAACAGAAAATGCTTCTAAATATAAATCGATTTTACCTGCTTCAATTTTTGACAAGTCCAGGATATTATTTATCAGCGATAACAGGTGGACGCCTGCAGTGTGTACTTTACCGAGATCGCCGTAGCTTGATTCATTGTTTTTATCAACGGCATCCTCCATGAGTAGTTCGCTATAACCAATAATAGCATTTAAAGGTGTGCGTAATTCATGGCTCATATTTGCCAGAAAACGGCTTTTGGTTTTGCTTGCTTCAATGGCTTTATCACGGGCCTCTGCCAGCTCCACTGTTCTGTTTCTGACGCGTTTTTCTAATGTGAGATTTTGGTTTTTTAATTCTTTGTCTCTTTCATTAATGGCTTTTATCATTTGGTTGAATGCATGCGCGATCACTTTTGCCTCTTGAGGGCCCTTTTCGTCTGCATATACATTTTCAACACTTGATTCGACATTGTACATTGTGTCGGATAGCTTATTGAGAGGTTGGGTTATCCTTTTTGCCATAAAGCGAAGCACCAAGAGAAGAACGGTGGCCAATGAAAAAAAGATAATGCTGTTGACAACAAAGATGCTTGTTGTGCTATCCACTAAAGTGTCTTTGCTTAATACAACATCAGCGTAACCCAGCAGTTCCGGTTTTGTATTGCGATCTTGAATAGAAAATACAGTTTCAGCATCTTGTGAAATTTGAGAGTAAACAGGAGCTCGAAATCGCCAGTGTGCTTCCTCGTCAAGAATTAATGCGCTGGAGTTCATAAGTGGAGAGAAATATATTATTTTTTCCTCAAAGCTTTTCCCTTCATGAAGGATTAACCCAAATGCAGTATCATAAATGTAGACATCCAGCGCATCAGGAAATGCCAATGCGCCGCGTGCGGCATCCTTTGCATTTTCACCTTCCTCATACAAAAGAGCCAGCGTGCTTTGTCTCGCTAGGTTCTCCGTAATTTGATGTCCCTGTTTTATCAAACTGCTTTCAGTTCTGTTGCTGGCAATCCACGAAGTCACGACAGATGCCACTAATATTAATGTAGTGATACCAACTGTGAATGATATGGTGAGCTGATGGAGGAAACCGCCTCCGGGCGCCACTAAATTTTTCAGGATATTTTTCATTTACCTGAGCTCATTTATTTTCGAGGAAAGACCAAGCCAAATTTTCTTTGTTCTTCAAACGAAATATGCAAGCCTAAATGGCTGGCTGTGCGGAGGTTGACCGCACTTAGTGCGCCTGGAAGTGGCAATATAAAAGTACTGGATTTCTGAGTAGTACCCAGCTTGGAGAGAGCCAGCTTTGCAAGGTTTTTCCCCAGCACTTTATTGTCGGCATAGAACGAAAATAAAATTCCTCGCGGAACATCACTTGGATTACTGGAAAACACAGTGAGTTTTTTATTCCAGGATTCTTTTAAAATCATAGGTAAGATTGCAGTCGAACCTATGATACTTGCATCTTGTAGTAACCACACAGAATCTTTTCGCCGCTGAGCTTCCCTTAATATGTCTCTATGAATTCGTGCCGAATTCCTAAGCCCTTCTGCGGCTTTAGCCACTAATGTAATGCCAAGCGCCGCCGCTGCAGGCTCGGCCAAATCAATCAACCATTGATAACGTGCCGAGTTGTATACAACGAAAACACGTTTTGTTTCTGGAGAAAGGCGTTTTAGCTGACCAAAAAGTTGCTTTGGGTCCGGTGTCAAACTTATGCCAGTGGCATTATCAAGCGTGTTATCGGCGATATATAAAACACCACCAAAGACCGAAGGTATCGTCAGCTTCAGATTTTGGACAGCCTGGATACCTCGACGGCCAAGCACGACAATAACGTCAGGCTGTTGATCCGATATCCATTGCTGTATTGCTGTTCTTTGTTTTTCATCGACCCCCTTCAGCCCGTATTTGATGATATTCGTTTTTGCCTCAGCAGCAATGCCATCAATTATCTGTTCAAAAACGGTGCTGTACGGTTTTTTGACAATAGGATAGATAACGGCAATACGGCGCTCAGCCGCATGGCTAATATTGACAGGCATTTGAAATAAAATCAGAAACAGCCAGAAGCAAACAAGCGTAAGCCCTGGCCTCTTAGCGTTAGCTTTCAAGTGCATCACTGCTGTTCCATTAGCTTTATCCATTCCGCCAAGTTTATACTGGCACCCAGTAAATTATTGAAATAATTGGACTCCGGGGCGCTTCCGGAACGACAAGCTTGGATGTAATCGGGTCCATGCGTCAAATTTTTGTGCCACCCTGAAGGGTGATTATATTCAACATATTAGGTAACAAATGACCTATCATAGTCAGACAGCACGGTAAATGCATGTGAAAAATGCACCTTTAGAGTAAGAAGTCTAATGGTTTAATAAAGATTGACTATCGGTATTTACGATATCAATCGACAGGGAAAATACTAAACTTTAGCGTCCGTCGTATAGATTTACTAAGGAATTCTAATAGAATGTTGTCAGGGAGCAAATAAGATATACGAATATACTTTTCGGGTTATTGACTCAGGGCGCCCATGCTGCAAAGCTCTACATCATTATAATAGTGCGCCTTGTACTTAATAAAACAACCACAGATCTCTTCTATCAAAACAGATGATTTCCCGTGAAAATAAAAACTGATAAAACATGTATCACAACGGCGCTGCCTTTTCTGCTCATTTTTTGTGCAAGCGCAGCTGTGCGATCCGCGCCTGAAGAAGACATCGCTCTTACCTTTGACGCGCAGTTTGTCAGCATCGCCACGGGCGGCGAAAAAGAGCTGTCTCGGGTTCCCGCAGTGGCTACCGTCATCACCGCAGAAAATATTGTGCAAATGGGAGCTTTGAATCTGGATCAGGTGCTTGAATCCGTACCGGGGCTTCACGTTACCCTTTCATCTGTTCGATTAACGCCGGTGTATTCCATACGTGGTATACAGTCTGACATTGGCCCGCATGTACTGATGCTGGTTAACGGGGTGCCGATCACCCAGATGTGGCAAGGTGA
>Ga0316202_10002135_pt1 | contig 13491 bp, 15 predicted proteins | sample 3monrhotite_MG_FD_204934 | JGI IMG/M metagenome (GOLD analysis project Ga0316202, IMG submission 204934) | Microbial mat bacterial communities from mineral coupon in-situ incubated in ocean water Damariscotta River, Maine, United States -... | ecosystem: Environmental > Aquatic > Marine >... | reverse complement strand
AAGCAGTCAGATTTCAAAGTCTATGTTGATTGCGATGTTGCCGCAGAACTCTTACCAGTTAAAACTTTCACCAATGCATAAAGTGCTTTGCCTGTCCAATACACAAACGTTAACGAGGTCCAAGGCGGGCAAAGAGTCGCGTCTTCTCAATGGAACCAGTTGACGCAAGCGTTTCGGGACCGTTTAAAAAACGGTGTGGCGGACTGCACGTATCGCTTGCACTGGTATATCCACTCAATTGTTCGAGCGTTCCGAATTCCCAACGGACTCCTGTTTGCCGCAGAAGATGAATGGTGGAAGATATATTCCAAGATTTCTCCTGGCGCTTACGATTACCCTACAATTGCCGCAGACCTTCCCGAAGGGATCTCTAAAAATAATCCGTTAGGTACTTTCGTTTTTGGGAATCCTCGCTTGAACCTGGAGAGCGAGCCCGAGCGATTGAATTATGATGCAGGAACCAACGAAGGAGTATTGCTACACAATCCACTTGCACCAGAAACGGACCTTGAAAAGTGGGAAGTTGGAAAATTTCAGAGAGGTGTAACCGATGTTGATTGTGAAAACTTAGGACAGTCTAACGCAATCAATGCTGCAAAGCATCACCTTCGAATAAAGGGGGCGGGATTCATTCACAAGGGATACGGCGGGTTCCTTCCTTCTCCTGGAATACTTGGATATTGTGCCGATGCCGACGTGGACGGAGAATTGAGCTACAATCTGAAATTCACAAACTTAAACGACTCTACAGAATCTACCTATGCAACTTGTCGAGGTTCTAGTGGAAACGGGACCGCACCAAACACGTCCAAGAGCGTTTACAACTGGGGACAGAATTCAGATAGCTATTTACTTTATCACCACGATGGAACGACTACTGAACTGCCTTTCAGTGATTACGTGGAGGGACCATACACCGGCGCGGCAGACAATGCTTGGCTAAACCGGTTAGACGGCGACCAGCTTCAGAGAGCAACTAACTTTTACCAGAACGATTTTAGAGGAGATTCAACGGAACGGCACGAGGAAGGACACCGCAGCGATGATACCGCTTTTGAATTTCAAAGGTTTTACAATCGGCAATACTTCCTGGCACCGGCTTTTGGAGTTCAGTCTGGATATGGAGAAGGGTCACTTGATTGTATTTATCCTCAATTCGATTTCCCTGAAGGAACACCAGCAGGAACAAAAGGGACTGTCTTAGGTGATACTCAATATACTATTCACAGTGGATTTGTGTTCGCTGGCGTTATCGCAGTAGGAACGAATCTAAGCGAATCAAAAACATTTACCATCTATGTGAATGGGGAACAATATTACAAGCTGATATTGCCAGCAGGGGCAGAGCCTGACAGGTCCCAATGGTTTGAATTCCCTAACGCTTCTGGCACGGTTGTCGAGATTGTAAACGATCAGGCTATCAATGCAGGCGAGGAAGCATATTGCGAAATTGCAGAGATAATGCAAATGAAGCCTCAGAATCAGGACGGTTACCTAGTGACCCGACTTGGATCTGCTAATAACTCGAACGACGACGGAGACGGGACGGATACAAACTTTCCTCGTGATATATCAGACAGCTATTTCCGACACGGAATGATCGTCAATGGATTAACTGATTCAGCGAGAGAAGAGACGACGTATATTAATCGAAATCCTGTTTATGAAACTGTCCGAAAGATGGCAAATGATCGTCTTCGATTCATGGAGAGGGTCAATCTTAAAGGGTATGAAGTTACAGGCGGAAAGAGTGTCTTCTACTTTGAGCGAAAAGCCAGGGGACTTTCCGACGTGGACGCATGGGAGGGGATCGGGCCAAGCCTTGATGAAATAGACTCGGGTAAAATAAAGCACAACGTTGAATACATAGTTGATTCAGGAACAACAGGCATCACTTACAACGATATCACTTATTTTCCTGGCGACACCTTTACCGGACTGGAAGGAAAGACGACATTTACGAAAGAGAACGGCGACGAAATCGTCAAGGAGTATGACGGCATCATAAATACGGCAGGCATCAACGGGACTGACAACATGTGGACAATGTTTCTGACTCAAATTGGTTACCAGCCAAGTGATCAATCAGCATACAAGCCTGATGGTTATGGTGATGTCCTAGGTTGGGGGCATGATCGTTGTGTTACTTTCTCGGATGAATGGAGCAAGCCAAGTTTCAATCCTGATTCGGCAGAGGAAATCAACAGACATGTTGCCGTTGGAGGTGGATTTGATTTAATAAGATCAGAGAATCCAAGCGGGTATCGATACTTACTAGGGACACACTCGCCGCCATTGGGATCTAGTTCGGCAACTCTCATCGAGCAGGAAAATGACGCTGCATGTGTTTCGACCGAATCTGTTGACGATTGCGAGGGGGCAGTAAATTATTACCGAAGTTGCCAAGTTTATGTGCCAGACTATGAAATTGAGTCCGTAATAATGGAGGGTAGCGATCAAGTAAAAGTCACCTTGACGGGACGGTTAAGAAACAATGATTCCGCTCCTGCTAGTGTATCCAATAATTCGGCATCATGGGACACCTACGACAGCACAGAGGAGGGGCCACGTACTGATGAAAATTCAATCATAGATTACCTTCGTTGGAGTCTTGGCAGTGGTGACAACTGCATTCAAAGAATCGGTGACTGGTCGCCACAGACACCAGCGAGCACAACAAGCATTATCAAAGGCGCATGTATGCCGCGTTTCTATCTCACAAGGCAAATCCCAAAGGTGTATGAAGACGGAAACAATACCCCGGACGCGGAAGACACGCGCTTATGGGATGACGAAATGCTTTGGCTTGATCTCGTTCTAAGGGCTGTATGTGAAGGCTACATTGACGAGAACTCAAGCAATGATTTAAGAGAAGTCTATTACAATGAATTTACATTAAAAAACGAATGCAGAGAGAAAAGGCTTTTTGATTATACGTATGAGAATCTAATGCTCCAAGCGAACTCGAACAGGTGGCCTAGGTTGCTTCCAAAAGGTATACGATCCGACAATCCAAAGATGTTCGGGCCATTGCCACAGGTTGACGCATTCGCAGAGCATTTCAATCAGATAGCTAGGGCTGTCAATCTTCTGACTCGTGCGCGTCTATACCTTCCAGTGAATCTCTATTACAGAAACGTCAATTATTTAGCAACGACTCCAGTTGAAGTTGAGACCCGGAATGAACCGCCAAACTGTAACAGCGGCGCGGTATGGGCAGAGGATGTTGATCCCCCAACGGGATACAATTTTACAGGCTACGGAAGCGATGACATCTTTGACGGGAAATCAGATGCTACTATCATTGCAATCAAGGATTGCGACATAAGCGAGGACGGTGACGGCAATTGTGTGATAGAATGCACGCGTCAGGATGTTGAATATAGATTGGAGCTTTCCGAGTTGGCACAAGAAGCATTGCCTGACGATCTCAAGACGCTTGTGGTTGATAACAATGGCGGCGGATTTCTTGTCACGATTGATAATATCGACGAATATAAAGCCAGAGAGATCACCGACGAGGCAGGATCATGGACAGGTAATAGCTCCAATAAGGATGATTACAAGGATTCGCAAGGTCAATATCAAGACTGGGTGGACGTCAAGACAGAACCGACGACCTGCGAGATTGCCGACAGCGGGACTCTTGTCGCAGACGATCCAGAAAGATCCGATTACATCGACGCGAAAGGCGGAGGCAGTGCTGAAGGCTCGAAGTCCACAAAGAACCTGACGCTCTACCAAGGTTTTCAAGCTTACGTTAAAGTCCCACTTGTCTAATGCCTGCGGAAGTTACAAATTTAATCTTAACAGAATCCGCTTCTAGCGTGAATATTGCGTGGGATGCTGTCCCCGTTGTCGACGGTTACCGGATCTACAGGAAACCACTTGGCGCGGCTGAGTCTTCTTACTCGCTCGTATTTGATACGACAGAAATTAGTGTAGACGATCAAACTCCTAACTATGATATGAGTGACTTAAACGCTGGTCCTACGCTTGCTGCGTATGATTACAAAGTCACTACATACGCGGGGGCAAACGAATCAGTCGGTGTTGAAGATTCTGTAACGATGGTTGACATAACGACTGGAGAAATCACTGGAATAGGATTGCTTGACACTCCATACAGAGAAGGAGGCGTTGATAAAACGATTGGTTACATTGTTAGTAATCCAGATACAGAAACCGCAATCGTCAATGACACAACTAAAACGGCTCACGAAAACAGGTTGCGAGGCGTTTCCGCGTACCAAGATGAAACGTAGAACGCATAGCAGGATACGATTTCAGGCAACCGATCTTTCAAAGGATATCAACAAGAAAGAAAGTGGGCCTGGAGTTTTAAGGATGGCCGGGAACTTTTTTCGTGATATGTTTAAGTCAGCAAAAAGCGGTTTTAAACGAGTGTCTAAAGAGGAACATAACAGGCGCTTGACGATTTGCCGATCTTGCCATTACCTCATAAACAAAGGAACAAAATGGGAAAGATGCCGACACGAAAAATGCGGGTGCGTAATGCAATGGAAAAGCAGGTTAGAAAGCCTGGACTGTCCCGAAGGGTTTTGGGAAAAAAAGGGACAAAAGAAATAGGTCTACTTCATTTACCTATCTCCAAGGGGTCGTGGAAGCCTGCGCCGTTCCCGCTTAAAGAGCCTGCATTACCTGACGGATTTTTCGCTTCCTCGACGTGAAACAAATACGGTAGCGCAATTTGTTCCGTGCCAGTAAATCACAGGAAACATGAGTGAGACATATTCAAGGAAAGCTTTTGTTTCAATGTGAGTTATAGAGCTTCCTTTGAATGGTTGCGGCACGTCGTGGACAATCAATATCCAATCTCTGTAATTGTTTTCGTTCCACAACTTTTGAAACATTTTAACTTGCCAGTTGTATGAATGCTCCGCGTCAAGAAATACGCAACCATAGTTGAAGTCCCATATGTCAATGGTTAGTGCATCCTCGTCATAAATCCTCACGTTTTTAAGGTGCAAGGCAGCACTTCCAACCGCTGGCGGAACCTCTGTGTTCTGAGTGTCCCATATTTCAGAATTGGAAGACCAATCTAGTCCAATGCATGCCTTTCCTGGGCATTGTTCAGCTACGGACTTAAGAGTAAATCCGTTGTTGCAACCGATTTCTAAATAGTTTCCTCCTGTAACGCTTGCCCAAAACGCTATGAATTCGACATCGTATTGTGGAGTATACCCAAAAGTTCCTTTTATTTTTGGCAAGTTCAGCGTGTCTTTATGGCATGCATGTATCATTTTAAATGTCTTTATTTAATTCTCCAAAAACGCGGGAAATTCTTATCACGTTTTTGCAGAATCTTTTTTTATCTAAGTTCCTGGGCCATTCACCTTTTCCGCACACGAACCTTTGGGACCAGTAACTATCATACTTTTTGTTCCAATCCATCCACTTCTCTTGATCTTTTGCGCGGAGGTCAAGGACTCCGTCTGTGAGTTGAGACGTATGTTTGTAATGGTTGTAACCTTTTCCATTTATGACACGTGTTTTCCATCCGTGCATGTTTGCTTTTGTTGAAAAGTGGGAATCGCTGCAATAATATTTGAATGCTTGGGAAAACATGCCGATCTCATTAAACATAATTCTCCGATACATCAGGCATTCGTTGGTTATTTCTTCTATGTGACCTTCTGGAGTTACAGGAAAGTCCCCAGCATTTGCTTCAATAAACCCAGCCATGCCGCAAAGCCTGTCTGCATCTAGTGTTTGCTTTAACCAAGGTATGCATACAGGGTACAGCTCTATATCTGAATCAATGAGCATAAGATATTCCCCTTTGGTTGTTTTACTTATTTCCCTTATTAAGTGGTTTCGGCCAAATGGGAGACCTTTGTTTTCGTTGGAAAGATGCAAGTGCTTTATATTACCTTCTTTTTCACAAGTGGTTTTAAGGAATTCGACTGTTTCAGCATCCGATCCGTTATCAAATATAAACAGCATTGCATTAGGTAAGGAAAGCCATGACCTCATGCACGTTTTTAAAACGTCAAGGCCATTCAGTGTTACGATGCCGACGGGCATTGATACGTCGCTGTTGTTCGTGGAGTCTTCCTTTTGATTCATCAATTTGATAGTGTATCAATATTAGTTCTTCTGCCATTAACAAGAACCTGTTTCGGTTTTCCTGTGTATGGGAATTTTCCAGGTTTACCCATATCAAAATCAGTGCCAGTAAAAGAATTGGCAGCTTTTCTTGTATCTTCATTTATTAGCGGTAGCCAGTCATCTTTAAAGTATGGATAAACCTCACCATTGTAAGCTTTCTTTAAATTCTTGAGGCTGAATCGGGGAACCAGAGGCCCAGCATTGTCTTGGTGGAGGTGAATGTTTTGAGGATACAACCATTCACTTTCAATCAATTCGGTGTCTGTGATTGTCGGCAATATGATTTTCCGAGCTACTGGAAAGTTGAGTATTACAATTGAGGGTATTTCAAATGCGGCGGCAGCATGCATAAAGCCTGAAACGATGCCGATGAAAAAATCACAGGTCGATAGCGCACGAAGTTGCAATCCGAGTTCGATGCTTACAAGTGACCGGTAATTGCTTGTCTTGGGCTCGATGCCGCTCCACTTCCCTCCGAACTCAACAAATTCTAGCTGGCTATTCTCCTCAATGAATTTCGTTATTGCCAACTTGTTCTCTGGATAGACGATCCTGGCGCGTTTATGCACGTGCTTCAGTTGCCATGATTGATGGATTCCCGCATCAAAATGCAGGGCCACACGTCCTTTGATTTGTGGAAACTTACGGTCCAGCTTTCCGCTAGGTTTGTCGTCAACAGGGAATCCATATAGTCTTCGAAGCCTTTGGAATAAATGCCCATTGCCTAAATTGTATTTCTTATAGGCTACATCAGCGCGGATCCATCTTTCAAAGTATTGTCCAGACCCTATTTTCAACAAGCCTTCAACCGCAGGCCATGCAGGGGAATTAGAATGAACAGGGAAGGGGCGAGGCGATGCAAAGGGACAATCGGATAGCAATATGCAATCTCCGAGACCTTCAGGACCATTGCTTAATCCGTGATCGATTGGATCAAAATCTATAGATGCACGTGCTTTAGGAATCAGGCCCCTATGATGCTTAATTATTATATCTGACTCGTCTTTTCCCATTTCCGAATCATGCAAATTGTAGCGTGTCTGTCAACGGAACTATCAATCCTGAATTGATAAGTTCATAAAAAAAGTTTTAAAACGTGTTGACAAAACAACGTTGCGGGTGTCTATTTATTCACATGCCAGCACCAAGGGGAAACAAGAACGCCAGTAAGAAGGTCCGAATGACTGACTACTTGCACATGCGTTTGTCAGAGGAACAGAAAGAGGAATGGCAAGAGGATGCAGACGCTGCTGGAATGGATCTCTCTGTATGGATTCGGAGTATTCTGAAACGGTCCCGTAAATGTAAACAGTGCAGCAAACAACGATAACCATGAAAAAATCAGATGCAGTTTTAGCAATTACCGGCGGAATTTTAATCACGTTTTTTATGGCTTACGGAATAGTGTTTTATCCCAAAGCCGTTATCTCTGGACTTCTGTTTGCGTTCTCACTAACCATTTTAGCAGGAGGTCTAGTCCATTACGAATGGAGAGAAATAACACAAAAAAACAATGAAAACAAAAAAGACACAAAGTAAGCGGGTCGCAGCTAAAAAAGCTGTAACACAGGAACCACTTGTCCACCGGTTGGTGGTCATTCATCAGCTAGGCGCAACTTTCGCGGTTGGTAACAGCCAAAAGCATAAGCAAATTATGCTGTCTCGACGTGAAGAAAATTCGCCAGACTTTTTTATCGATACAGTGCTGGGAGCGGACCAGCAGGTCACAGACGCGGCATATGATTGCCTGCAATGGATTCAAGGCCATAAAGAAGGGTTCTGGAAAGGCCGAGTACTGAATTACGTTGTCGACATTCACGCAGAGAAAAACAATACGTCAACCGAAAAGCTTTAAATAAGAAACCGGCTGACGGGGAATAAGCGTCAGCCGGTTGATAACCAGAGAAAAAACATATCTATCAGATACATTGACACTATGAACACTAACATGGGCCTTGTAAAGCCCAATTCTTCCACGGGACTTGCCACTGTTCAGGCACAGTCAGAATCTACGCGAAAAATGGCTGAGATCCAATCAGCTATGACAATTGCAAAAGCATCGCCGCGAGACATTATACAAGCCAACTATGACATTGTGGAGGCGTGTAAACTTCCGATGCTTGCAGAAACGGCTCTTTACTCATACAAGCGAGGCAAGAAGCCGAACGGACAAGACAACTATGTGACTGGTGCGTCGATTCGCCTTGCTGAAATGCTTGTCCAAAATTGGGGTAACGTTGATTTTGGCTCTACTGTCCTGGAGACTCACAAGGACAAAACAACTGTGATGGTGTATGCATGGGATCTGCAAACTAATGTCAGAAAAACAATCACGTTTGACATACCACATGAACGCGATTTAAAGGATGGAAAAAAGATGGCTCTAAAATCAAATCGTGACATTTACGAGATGATTGCCAACCAATCCCAAAGGCGGCTTAGGTCGTGCTTGTTGAATATTATTCCTGGATACATTCTGGAGGCAGCACTTGCTCAAATCGAGGAGACAAGGCAGAAAGGATCAGCTTCTATCGGTGATAGAGTGCGAAAGCTGGTCGTTGCCTTTGGTGACATCGCTGTTACTAAACCGATGATTGAAGATCATTTAGGACACAAGATTGAAGAGGTGTCGGACAAAGAACTTGCAACGCTACGCGGCATTTACACAGGCATTAAAAACGGAGACATGGACAGGGAAGACGTCTTTTCCACGACGCCGATTGAAAACAAAAAGCCAGGAAAGAAGGTTGAAGATCAGAGCGAAGACGACGGAGATTTAGGACCGTCAAAAGCAGCGCCCAAAAAGAAAAAGACCGCCAAGAAGCCAGATCCTAAAGCAGCACCGCAACAACAGGGAGAAACAAAGGACGATGGCAAATCCGATCCAGTTATTTTGTTGAGAGATAAATGCAAGGAAGCCGATATTATCTTAGAAGCTACTGAGTTTATGATTCAGATGGGGCTCCTAGAAGATGGCCAATCCTTCGAAGACCTTTCGCCGGTAAATGCTGAATCGATTCTTTCAAACATTGATAACTTCATAGCAAGTGTGACGCAATGAAAGGAATCGTATTCGACATAGAGACTAGGCCATTACCTTTGCATGAAGCACAGGAATTTAAGCCGACATTCGAACCGCCAGAGCACTATGTAAAGCCTGAAGCGATAGCCAAAGACTTGCTCAAAAAAGAGGAAAAGTGGGAGAAGAAACTGGGGCTTTCACCACTGACGGCAACTATTTGCGCGGTCGGAATATGGACGCCAGACGACGGATTCAGTTACATGACAGACAGGGACGCCTCAGAGTATGAGATGGCGGAATGGTTTTGGGATGTAGCTACTGAGAATATACAAGAGAAAATGATTGGCTTTAATTCCAATGGATTTGATCTTCCTTTTTTGGCTCGAAGAGCATGGCTTCATGGCATCACTCCTGGGCTGTCTAGTAAAGGCTTCAAATATGACACGCGTTTCGAAGACCTCATGGTAACGTGGCAGGCTGGCGATAGTAAAACATACATTAACCTTGATACTTTGGCACGTTTTTTGAACGTTGGGGAAAAATCCGGCTCTGGTGAGTTCTTTTATATGCTGCTCGACGAGGACCCTAAGCGAGCTATCAGATACCTGCAAAATGATGTGAATCTTACTAGGTTGTGCGCTCAAAGGATGCTTGGAAAAGCAGTCATTCTTGAAGATGCCGAATAGACTAAAACCGTTAAAAACACAGACCCTATGCAAAATTACTTCTCAATCGAAAACCTGGATGACGTTGAAATTGTTTCCAGTGAAACAGCAATCAAGGAGCGTGATCAAGTTATCATGGCCTCGAAGATCAACCACCAGATGGTTGCGTCTGACACGGAATTGCAAAACGCTGCCCACAGGATTAAAGAACTGCGAGCACTGATAAGGCTTGCCACAAGTGAGGCTCAGAAAGTTAAGCGTCCATTCACTGATCGAGCAAATATGGTAAAAGAGATTCTGTCGAACTTCCTAGGTCCGGTCGAAGCCGAGCTAAAAAGGTTACAAGAACTCTCTGGACCTTACGCATTAGAACAGCGTCGCAAAGTGGAAAAAGAGCGTGAAGAGAATGCGCAGAAATTGCGAGAGCTCCAGGAGCAAAAACGCAGGCAATCGATTGAAGCACAGACAGCAGACTCGAGCGCAAAAAAAAGTTTAGCCTCAACGCTAGCCGTATCCACTACCGAGCAGATCCGTGATGTTGCCAGTAAGCCTAAACCTAAGCCAGTGTCTGGTGTTACAATTCGCAAGACATTGTCTGTCACTATTATCTCCGCTGATGCACTGTACCAGAGTCGACCAGATTTATGTTCACCACCAAAACCGATCATTCCAGAAATTAAGCGCGTTATCAAGTCGCTCCCTGAAGGTGAATCATTACCGGGAATTGAATTTCATTGGAGTAAAAATGCCATCATTTAACCGTACCACACGAAACAGAAGAAAAGAAAAGCACAATGACCAAACTACCTAAAAAAGCGGTTCCCCAAAAAGGGAAGAAACTGGACGATAAAGAATCTTTCGCAAAAAAAGAGTCTGAATCTAAACCCAAACCAAAACCAAAAACAGCAAAGATTGACAGCAAGAAAGTGATCAAGGATTTGCGGGTAAAACTAACTGATGCAGAAATTCAAGCCTCTGGCGCTGAGTTGGCGGACCTCGATCAGCTTCTAAAGTCAGTGAAGCAGGAAAAGAAGGATTTCAATAACTCAATCAAAAAGCGCATCGACGATGCTCAAGAGCAGTTTGACGTCCTTTCACAGCGTATCCGTGAACGTTCAGAAATCAGGCCAATAGAATGTAAAGTGTCATTTGATACCCCTAAAATTGGAATGAAACGAACAACTCGTCTGGACACTTTCGAAGTTGTCGGGAAAGACGAGCGCATGACGGCAGAGGAAATGCAACTTGAACTCATAGGAAAGTCTGAATCATGAACTTATTAAAACTAAAAAAATTGATCGATCTGATTAATGAATTGAGCGTTACAGATCCCTCCGAACTAACCATGGAATCCAAGGATGATTCTAGCCATTGGGAAATAGGAAAGGTTTATTTCATAAGAACGGTCACTCATCATTTAACCGGAAGAATCGAAAAGGTGACTGATAAGGAGATTGTTTTATCGTCGGCGGCTTGGATTCCAGATGATGGGAAATTCTCAAAGGCTCTCAGCGATGAAAAATTTGATGAAGTTGAGCCTTTTCCTGATGGTTCCTCGGTTATTCTAGGGAGAGGCTCTTTAATTGATGCGGTCCAAATATCTCAACCTCAATTATCGGAAAAATGAACACCACTGTTTTGCGTGCTGGTTTTGAATTGTCAGGGTCAAGGTCAAGGTCAGGGTCAAGGTCAGGGTCAAGGTCAGGGTCATGGTCAAGGTCAAGGTCATGGTCAAGGTCAAGGTCAGGGTCATGGTCAGGGTCATGGTCAGGGTCAGGGTCAAGGTCAAGGTCAGGGTCAAGGTCAAGGTCAGGGTCATGGTCAGGGTCATGGTCAGGGTCATGAGGAGATCGGCAAAAATCGATGACAATCATGGCGAGATTGTAAGGGCTTTGCGTGAGGCAGGATGCACCGTGCAATCGCTCGCCGCCATGGGGAAAGGAGTCCCGGACCTTCTGGTTGGGGTTCGGGGCTTCAACCTCCTGATGGAAATCAAGGATGGAGACAAGCCTAAGAGTGCGCAAAAGCTCACAAAAGATGAATTTGAATGGCATGCTAAATGGAGAGGCAGCGTACTGATTATTTATAGCGTTGATCAGGCCATCAAAATCATAAACAGAATCAGAGATAAAAGAGGATGAAATCATGCAGATAGAACACTTGGATCAGGCCATCAAAATGGCGCGTGCTGTGTCGGAATATTTAGAGGCATTAGACTCGGCTGTTAAGGATGTCAAAAGGGAGCCGAGCAGGGCAAAAATAGTGAGATCAGCAACCTCGTCTAAAAGCTGTCAAAAAAAAAGAGGATGTAAACTAAATGTAAACTAAATGTAAACTTGTTGACTTGTTAACTTGTTTACAGTATTAACATAAACTTATGTCAGGATTTACCAAGCTTGCGGCGGAGATTACGGACAGTTCCATTTGGAACGAAGACGACAAAACTCGAATTGTATGGATAACAATGCTTGCCAGACAGGGACCGGATTCCATGGTACGCGCTTCCGTTGGGGGGCTTGCTCATCTAGCTAGAGTTAGCAGGGAAGACTGCGAAAAGGCTCTTGAGATTCTATCGAGTCCAGATCCTGATTCCAGGTCTAGCTTCAAGGAGGGTAGGAGGATAGAAAAGGTTGAAGGCGGTTTTTTTATCATCAACGCGGGACGTTACAGGTACACACGAAACGACGATGAGCGCCGGGAATATATGCGGCAATACATGCGAAATTATCGAGAGAAAAACCAGGCAGAAATGGGCTGTAAACCTGTAAATGTTAGCGTAAACAGTGGTAAACAGGAATTAACTGAGTTAGCCCAAGAAGAAGCAGAAAAAGAAGCAGAAAAAGAAACTCTCTCAGAGAGAGCCGAGATTCCTTCGTTGGAAGATGTCTTGAGCCATGCTGAAATGGCCGGAATAGCATCTGAAATAGCTAAAAAATTCTATGACTGGCACGAGGGTAACAACTACTGGCTGAACAGGTTCGACAAGCTAATAAACTGGAAGGCGAAGCTCAAAAATTGGGAAAATCGAGAGCGAGTTTACACTGGAAAGCCCAAAATTGATCCAAACACAGGTTTGCCGCCACAGATCGATATCAATAAATGATCTGAAGTATGTTTTTCGTTCCGTATTTAATACCTGACGGCGTTCCAGTCGATTTGCGGTAAATATAACCAGAGAGAAAAGAAACGCGCTCACGCGTTAGATTTAAGCCACTAGAAAAACAAGGGAATATGCTAAACAAAGACAAGTGGAAGCTTCACCAATTCAAGGCAGATCAGGACACAAAAACAGGTCTGGTTGTGGATTCTCAGGCCATGCAAAAGCATCCTGGAAAATGCCAGATATGCAGCAAGAAAATAGTCGTCTGGATTCATAAGGATTTCAATGGCCTAGCGACATTCTCTGAAGCGTTCAAATCTGAGTCTGCCGGAATCGATTCAGATCCAACGAAAACACAGGTCCATTCCGCTGTCATGGATTCGACTATTGACGCAATCATTGGTATGGCTACGTGTCAAAACTGTTTCCAGACGCGAAACCAATACATCAAGGCGCGTGAACTCATGTCGAATGTCATGAGTAATGCGGTGATGAAATGGGATCGGAACAAGCAAGGATGGAGCGGCGAGGAGTTCGAGCAGCGAATCCTGATCGATAAGATCAAGGACGCA
>Ga0316202_10002134_pt1 | contig 13493 bp, 12 predicted proteins | sample 3monrhotite_MG_FD_204934 | JGI IMG/M metagenome (GOLD analysis project Ga0316202, IMG submission 204934) | Microbial mat bacterial communities from mineral coupon in-situ incubated in ocean water Damariscotta River, Maine, United States -... | ecosystem: Environmental > Aquatic > Marine >... | reverse complement strand
GGCCCGGATTATGTTGGCATGCACCCACCTTCTATCTCCTCAAAGTAGAAGGTCTCAAGCATAAAATCAGCTATTGGTACGGTGCATGCAGCCTGGATGAAATATTTTATATGGAAGAGTTTAATGACGTGGCTCTGTCAGACCCTAAGCCGGAAGATAACTGGAAGGGTGATACAGGGTATATTCATCAGGTACTCTATGAACGTTACCTAAAAGATCATGCATCACCTGAAGATTGTAAATCTTACATCTGCGGCCCACCGATGATGATGGATGCGGTAAACAATATGCTGAAAGAACTGGGCGTGGATGAAGAGAATGTCTTCTTTGACGATTTTAGTGCCTAGCGATCTTAGTTGTCGAAAATAAGCATACCTGGCTCATCTTCTGTCTCACAGATATCTTTCTTCAGCGCTTTCCAGAGATCTTTAGAGATGTATCCCTTTTGGACAAAAAACACTCGCTTGGTCATGGCTAATGCGCCCATCCAGCATTTCTGGAAGCCCGATAGTGGTACGAACTTCTTCCAAAAAAACAACAATTTTCCAGGTTGATCTGTGAGCTCTTCTATGGCTGTTGTAATACATAGTCATTTGTTTCTTCTGTAAAGGCAGGAGCAATATGAATGAAAGTGAAGTATTTCCCCAACCAAGAGCAACAACAGAGAGTGATTGACATAAACATAAGAAAATCCTGATATCCTCATAACTTGTTGGCTGTATTAAGGTAATATTTGTGATTGTGACGGCCGGGTTGACTGATATACTGATTTTCGTGGAAAACTGGCATGAATAATATGTGTCAAAGTGACGTATTTGATTGCGTCAGTTTGACGCCTGCTTAATGTTGGCTAAGCGCTATTTTGGACATAGATCATTGGGGGAAATATGGAGCTAATACAAATAGATGATGTGAGAAAACAGATCATCGAATTAAAGAAGCTAATTAGAATTGTTGATCTCAATTCGCACGCGACTCTCACGGGTGATAACGTTCGTGAGGTTGATTTTAAATTCTCGTCGGATATGGAATACGTTGAACCCAGCAATGATGTTGGTTTATCTTTTGCAACCAATATGAAAAAGTTTAAAAAGCTTATTAAGTCGAAAGTACGTTTTCATGAAGAGGTTGATATTTATACAATTGATAAGTCTATGTTGATAATAGATGGACTAAAAATAGTTCATGATCGTCCAGGGCATGCTAGTTTAACGGTCACTAAAAAAATGAGAGTTCTGGACCTTATTAAAAAACTGAAAAAAATTGCTGGAAATATGGATAAAATTGGCCGTATGAGGATAGCCCCATGAAAAACATACATCAGCCTATTATAGAGATAATGGCATACTATGCAAAAGAGCTTGATAATAAAAAAGTACAAGAGATCCTACAAAAAGAATCCATTGATACAGAGCTTGAAGCAAAGGAAATTTTAAATTTTTTGGACTCAATGTGTGAACAGGTTGCAGTAGACTCGAAGTCCAATATCGTTGTTTTACGTCAACCCATTCACACAACGGACGCAGAGAAAGTCTGTGACGTTATGGAGGATTTTATTGAAGAGCTAGGGTATGGGCATTTGACTAATTAATTCGATAGTGCCCTAATCACCGAGGTCAGAGTCATTGATTTTTTGTGTTGCCTGACATTCCATGGCATGTTGTGCAACGTGGAAATAACCAACAAGCTTGTTTCTTTAACGAAGATGATTACCAAGTTTATCTGGATAATCTCAAGATTTACAGCAGAAAATACAAAGTTTCTGTACATAGCTACGTGCTGATGATCAACCATGTTCATTTACTAATGACGCCAGAAACAGAATACGGTACGAGTCAATTGATGTAATCACTAGGGCATTATTATGTTCGTTATATTAATCAAACCTATGATAGAGCAAGTGCCTTGTGAGAAGGGTGATACAAGTCAGCGCTGGTAGACAGTGATAACTACTTTCTCATTGTGAGTCGTTATATTGAATTGAACCTGATGAGGGCGAAAATAATGCGGCATCCAGGTCAATATCCTTGATCAAGTTATCAGCGCAATGCACAGGGGAAACCTATGGAACTGATAACCCCGCATTTCCTGTACCAAGCACTTGCGAAAACAGAGGCAACACGGAAAAAAGATACACCGCATTATTTGAGCATGAAATTACTGACTATGCTCTTGAAGCGATACGTGATTCAATTAATAAGACATGGGTGTTGGGCGATGGACGACGGAGAATTTAAGCAATAAATTGAAAATAAAACCGGAAGACGGGCGTCGCCTAATGCTGGAGGGGGTGATAGGAATTCAGAGAATATAGAGCAAGAAAAGAAAATCATTAATTCTGGCCCCATTGATTTCAATACGACTAGTTGTACTAGTGAGTTGAATCTGTAAAGTGTAATACTAACTTAATGACTGAGATGGAATTCAATTATGCCTAATTCAAGTGATAACACTGTCTATAAAAAAATTGCCATCCCGTTAAAGGGGTTTAAACGAATGCATAGCCCGCTGGGCGGTGGGGAGCCTAAGCAATGCGCTAAAAAACAATATGCAGATAGCATGTTTGTTGGCCGGAAAAAGATTTTTTTAAAGCTAAGGGGGATGATGGAGAGTACCTCGACCAAGCGCGGCTCATATTTGATTGCAGGCTACCGAGGGTCAGGTAAAACCAGTCTAGTCAATATGGTGATTGATGACTATGAGGCTGACAAAACATCATGTAACAGAACGATTTTTCGCGTTATGCTTAATTTGGGGAATGAGAGTAATCTAACCCCTATTCGGCTTTTTTATTCAATCTCCATTATTCTTTTGGAGGAGTTCCAGAAAAAAAACCGTCAGCTTCGGCAAGATAAGGAGGCTATTGAAAAACGCGTTAAATACTATGTTTGGCCATTGATAACGTTAATATTTCTCGTTGCAATATTGCCAGTCATACAGCCAGTCATCAATGATGTAACGGACTTTTCTTGGCTAAACCCGTTCATTACAACGCTACATCAAATCGCTTTTCCTTTGGTCGTATCCATCCTCTGTGTACCTCTTTTCGAAATTTCTAGATTTTTCTTTCGTAACCATAAATCCTTGAAAATCATTAAGAGCCTTAAGGATCTTATTGAAAAAGTAGGGTTTGAAACCACAGATGGGGTAACGCTTGGTAATGTTAAAAGTGGATTCTCATTAAGTAAATCTAAAAAATCTTTGCCTGTTCATGCTAGAGAGGCAGAGGAGTTCTTGGTAAAGATTGTTCAGGAGATTTCCTCTCTTGGAGATAAGAAGGAGGCGCCATTTGAGGTGGTATTTGTCCTTGATGAGATTGATAAGCTCTCAAAATTTGATGATGTTTCAGAATTGGATCGTCGTAAAAACTCAGCTGGAGAGAGCAAGATTAGTAATATAAATCAGCTGCTGGGATCAATTAAGTATTTTATCACTACGTGCCATGCCAAGTTTTTTGTTATTTCAGGAAGAGAGACACTTGATTCCTACTATTCAGAAAAGGGTAGTGCGAACTCCTTATATGAGAGCCTGTTTAATGGGGTTTTTGAAGTACCTAGCCTGTTAACCGACCCTCATAGGGGGTATGTAACTACGCAAATTTCATCCTTGATAGAACTTTATCTCTGTAAGGCTATTGGATGGAGTGAGGGCTGTGCTGAGCTGGGTGGTGACTTTGTAGAGCAAAACCTAAAAAAGTATTTTAAGCATCTTAATGAGTGGGAAGAGGCCGGGACGACTCTGGAACAGCAGCGTTATTTGATTTCTGTATTGCGCTCTTTAGTGAATTATTTAACCTTCCACTCATGGGGAAATCCAAAGCGGTTAGCTGCACTATTTGAGAGCTTTGTTGTGCCCGGTAGCGTTATTTGTTTGGAGAAATATTCTGTAGAAAGTTTTGGTTACGATATTGATGCCGATAGGAAAAATGATTGGCTCTCGATTGATGTTAATGATCTGCGTTGTCTCTTGCTCTCTTCTGAAATATTCACTCTCTTTCAACATCATTTAAGTCGAGAAGTCAGTAAAACCAGTGATAAACTTACTGTGTCGGCGTTGTCATCACTTCATTTTATTTTAAAGATGCACCCTTATGCCTTTACTCGCGAGTCACTGCATCGAATGTCTGAGGCGATAAATATATATCGATCCCCTGAGTTAAATACGATTGTTGAAGATTTGTTATCACAAATTCTTAAGTCATATATGCGGCGCATTAGAAATGGTGCATACCGTTATCGATTCATTTTTGGTTTTGAGCAAGAGCTTCGCTATATCAGCCATGTTAATGAGCTGGAGTCCGCATCTTATAACTTCTCTTTAAACTCGATGGGACCAGTTAAAGAGTCGTTAGAGATCAGCTTGCGTAGCAGTGATGACCTAGACGATATTTCCAAAGCTAAGCTCTATATGACTTTGGGTGACATGTGTGCTATAGAGCAGTCATATAATTCAGCCGCAATTAATTATGGGGTTGCATATGCTTCGTTAAAACGTTTGGTGCTAGAAAAGACGTGTATTTGTGATTTGGATAATGCCATGTTGTTTTGTGAGGTGGCGATTAAATACGGTGATCTTGAGGAGAGAAAAAGGAATTATAATCAAGCCTCAACCATATACATCAGTGCAGCCTGCTTTGTTCAGCGTGAGATAGGAAAAAACTTGGTCTTAGAAAAGATGCTCTTGGAGGGGGATTCTAAGTGGGATATGTTTAAACAACCATATTGGGCGGCTAATTTTTTGTCTTTAAAACGTAGTGCCTCTTCCTCACCACATATCGACATCCCTGATCTCTACTCTGAAGAGGATGAACGTAAACCTTATAAATTAGCCGTATTGTCTTTTTTCAAAGGAGATATAAAGTTGGCTGATTATTATTATAAAAAAGCAATTAAGCCGATAGGTGATGCTGATAACGATAATGAGAAAAAGGTTCATATTAAAGGTAATGCGATGGTGGGTTTGGCAGAAACCCGCTTGCTATTGATGGCGAAGGAGATGAGGGGCTGTTATAAAAGTGGTAAAGGTGATAAGGAGTATAAAAGGGAATTTTCTAAAAAATTAAAGGAGTTCATTAATAGTCAAGTGTTTGACCTGAATGACACGTTGTTCATTTGGGGTAAGCCATATCATGACGATAAGGATTTCTCTCATTTACTATTAAAATCCGCAGACTTATTTTTTCATGTTGGGTTATATGTGAGTGCGGTAATTAGCTATTTGAAATTCATTAGTTACTGGAGCTGTATTTTAGACTTTTTTACTCGAAGTGAGATACAATTTACTCGAAGTGAGAAACAAGATGATAACTTTGAAAATAAAGTAGCGTTTATTTTTGATTGCATTAATAAAGTTGCCCGGAGGTGTGTTGAATGTATCGCACATGCTAGAGGGCTCGATTCATCACAGTTCTCCAAAACCTTCATAGTAAAGGATCAGCCAGAAGAATTTGATAATGATATTTTGATAGGACTATTCGATAGCCTTATCTTGAACGAGGGCAAGGATAGCTCGTTGTCGGAGTCATTTATTTGGCAGCAGTCACTCTGGGCACATAAGCTGGCAAGCACGCTTTGCTGGAGTAATCTTGTTAAAAGCAAACTGCTAGAAAATCGTCAGTCCACAATGGCGACTTATCCAAATGAAATGTCTACTCTTTCTGTTCGCCCAGCAATATTAATGCGCTGGATCTATGCTAGGGATCTATTGAATGAGCTTATGCATAAGAAATGGGTAGCGGTTATCGCTTCTAGTGGGCATAGGGTGGATCCAATAACTTACTTGAGGAATATATATCCTAAGAATCGTTGTGGGAATGGTCTTTTATATGGGGTTGGTAAAGCTTATCTCAATGATACATATTTGGATCAGGTATTTCTTAGTGCATATAAAATTGCTAGAAATCTCTATTTTTCTCTTCAGAATATCCAACTTATTTCCAGAAAAAATACGGATCTATTATTCCCTTATTTATGCCAAGTGTACTATTGCCAGTGGAAACTTCTTGCAATGTTGATCACCATTTATTTCATCAAAGATGTAAAAGAGGGTGGTCAATCGGCGGTGAAATCATTAAGAAGCTATGCGCTTAAGGTGCAAAGAGTACTAATGAATCTTGATCGAGAGCTAGCTTTGCATGAGGCGATTCCTCCTACGCACTTTGATTATGAGCATATATTTTTGAGAGCTAAGCTGAACCTGTTAGATGCCAGCAATATTAATGAACCATCGACTAGGGTTTGTTCAAGTGTTTTACAGCAAAAGCACTATTGCCATGATGATCACAGTGATCCAGAGTTTAGGATGGATTGGACTCTTGCTCATATGTTTAGCCCTTCATCAAAGTATTTATTGGATGATATTGAGGATATTCATGAGCTGTTTTCCAAAGAAATTTGATGGCCTGACAATATTCGGCACTACTTTGCCGACTGTTATAGCAAGTAAAGGCAGCAAGTAAAAGTAAAGTGGGCACCCAGAATTTATGGAGTCAGAGTAACTGATTTTCTGTATTACCTGATATCCCACGGCATGTTGTGCAACGTGGAAATAACAAAAGGAGGTGATAGGAAATCAGAGAGATATAGAGCAAGAAAAGAAAATCATTGACTCTGACCCCGTTGATTTGGGCTCTACGCCGTCAAACAACACGTGATGGAACTACTGCATAAGTGATTAAATCGTCACAGTGGGCAGCGGAGTTTTACTTGGGCGCGACTTAAACACTATCTCACCTTCAACCCTTTGCCAACACCTGAGTGTTGTGTAAAGAAAGCACTAACGAAGGTTTGATGGTAGCGTCGTGAAGTCTTTGTTAATTGCGAAAGCGAGTACAATCGAGGAACCCCGTGAGGGAAAACTTCATGCGGGGATCTTTGCGGGGGGGCGCTGAGAAATTGGCGTTCCTACCGTGACTGTGTTTTTAAAATGGCCAGTTACGACCTTTTCGGACCTAAAGTGCAGGACAATTTTACATATTTCATTCAATGTATTTTCGCTCTACGTTGACATTTCAATTAACTATACCTGATTACCCACAATTCTCAGCCATCTCTCGTCCAAGCACTATAATCATGTTGTAGGGTTTAGACACGAGAGGATAGACGGATGAAAAATGCTATTCAATATTAGCCTCAAACGGCAGCTTGGTGTGTCTTACACTACCGCTTGGAGCATGAAACAGAAAATCATGCAGGTTATGAAGGAAAGGGATGACAGCAAGGCGCTAACGAGAACAACCCAATTAGTCGATGTTTATTGGGGCGGCGAGCGCAGAGGCCGGAAAGCCCACAAGCGAGGGCGAGGTTCTGCCAACAAATCGCCCTTTGTCGCCGCCGTCGTCATTAATGAAGAAGGGCATCCTACGCGGATGCATATGTGTGCGATCTAGGGGCGCTCCGCTCACGGGAAATATCGAGTTGGACCAAATGCCATATAGTTCCTGAGTCGACGGTCATTTCGGATAGTTTAGCCTGTTTTTCTGCGGTCAAAGAGGCGGGATGTTCGCATATAGCCATTACAACCGGTGGCGGGCCAGATAGTGTCACTCGTCAAGAGTTCGCTTGGGTTAATACCATGGTAGGGAATGTGAAAAATGCCTTAGTGGGCACTTATCATGCGATCAACCATAAACACCTGCCGCGATACCTGGCCGAGTTTTGTTATCGATTTAATCGCCGATTTCAGCTGGAAGATAGGCTGCCGCGATTTTGTTATATCGCTGCGAGAACGCCTCCCATGCCATTACGTCTTCTGACCATGGTTGCGAATTATGGGTAATCAGGTAACTATATGAAATAATCGAGGTTATCATTCTTGGCGCGATGTTTTCGATTATTTTCAGTACTGTTTAATTTTAATTGGAGCGCAGCATGAAATCATTACTACGATATATTGTTATTATGGCCTTTATATGTCTAGCCAGTGGCCAAGCGTCGGCAACGCTTATCGGTGATACCATCAACTGGAGAGTCGATAATTGTTGTGGAGAGACTGTCTTTTTAGATTCATCGCTTGTGATCGATGGTTCGTCGGAATTTTTCTGGAATCATGGCGAATTTACTGTTACGAGCGACGTTGAAGCAAGTTCAATCCATATTCTGATCGAAGGGAGTGGATTCGATGAGCTTACCATGATTAGTTTTTGGGAAGACCTTGATTGGGTGAATGATCCGACAGGTTTTATAACCAACGTAACTGGTACAGAAATCTCGTCTGGCATAACTGGTAATGGGAAACTGGATTTCGGCGACGATTGGGTGTCATTGAAAACCTTTATTGAAGTTGAAAATACCGGTTTTAGCTATGACATGTGGATCGCCTTGGAAACGTCTCATAATGTTCCCGAACCCACCAGCCTTGCCCTCATGGGCCTCGGTCTGGCTGGACTTGGTTTCAGACGAAGAAAACAAACTTAATAATTTGAACTGAGTGATGAATGGGGTCAGGGTGATTGATTTTCTGTATTATCAACGTTACTCTTATTTGAATTTTTTTGACGTGGAAAGCTGATGGCTCGATTACCCCGGCTTAATTTACCTGACATCCCATAGCATGTTGTGCAGCGTGGAAATAATAAACAAGTTTGCTTCTTTAACGACGATGATCACAGGGCTTATCTGAGTAAATTCAAGGTTTATAGCAGAAAATACAAAATCGCTGTACATAGCTACGTGCTGATGACATCAGAAACAGAATACGGTTTGAGTCAATTGATGCAATCACTAGTGCGTTATTATGTTCGTTATATTAATCAGACCTATGATAGAACGGGTACCTTGTGGGAAGGGCGATACAAGTCAACACACATGGGAAGCCGATAGAACTGATAACTCCGAATTTCCTGTACCAAGAGCTTGCGAAAACAGATGAAACAGGGCAAAAAAGATACACCGGATTATTTGAGCATTTAATTGCCGACTATACTCTTGATAGAGATACGTGATTCAATCAATAAGGCATGGATATTGGGCGACGGACGATTTAAGCAACAAATTGAAAAGAAAACCGGAAGACGGGCATCCCCTAATGCTAGAGGGGGTGATGAGAAATCAGAGAGATATAGAGCAAGAAAAAAATCATTGACTCTGACCCTGTTGATTTGGACATTGCGTTTGGGTCTTGGAATGCTCAAGCAAGTTGCTCCTATCAGTGATCCCTTGGGTCGCTATCATTGATCATTCCATTGATATAGGTACTAAAAAAGCACGGGTGGTTCTGCGAGTGAAGATCGACACCTTGTCGAAAAGAGGCCAAGCAATTCACCTTGAAGATTGTGAATGCATTGAAATAAAAAAACAGATGACATCCCGGTTTTTATTAGTGAGTAGCGACATCATTGAATCATTATTCGGGAACTTCAAGCATATTATTGAGCGAAGCCCTCAGGCGGACATGAATAGCACCACGCTGATAATCCTTGCTCTTTGCGGAAATATAGATGAAGCAACAATTACACAAGCGCTACGGCAAGCGAACCACGGTGACTTGAAAGATTGAGAGCAAGAAAATATTTCTTATACGATATGCAAGAAACGTAAAGAATTTTTTTCATCCATAAAATCCAAAAACCGGGAAATAAATGTGCCGCACAATAGGTCTATTTCGACAGCTTAGGACGTTATCCTTTCAACCCTTTAAACACCCGTTTCGGTTATAACTCTGGAAGAGTGTGTATAAACATTTAGTCATATCCTGCTAAATTCAAGGAAAAAGAGGTCAGGCAAGTAATTAAATGTCTTGACAATCTTCATTACTTGACTAATTCTTGTAATTGTTACGTTAACGGATTGTTACCCTCATTATCAAGGAATGATGTAACGAAATAAATTTCTATTTTTCTTAGTAACGACATATCCAATTAACTTTTAATCCTACAGGATAGCCCATAAACTCATATTCATTGTGTTAATGAGTTTTGCAGTCTTAATTTTATGTGTTTATTTGCGTGATCCAAGGAGAGGTATCAGTGAAATATAATCTCACCCTTATTAGAAACACTATTCAAAAAAAATTGTTAATTATGCTAACTGCACTATGGTTTGTTTTCCCCATAGGGAGTTGTGCCTTTGCCGGAGGAATTGTTGCGGGTTCAGATCATAATGGAAAAAATCCTGCGTCAATACGTATAGGGATTATCGGAGACCAGACGGGTACTGCTGATCTTAATGCAGCTTATGGATATCTCCAACAAGGCGTGACCGCGCTATCTGCTAAGAACCTGGATGTTGTGATACATGTCGGTGATTTACTCGAAAGCAGTAAATCTGAAGCAGAAGTATCAGCCCAATATAATACGGCGACTGGGATATTGGATGCACTCCCGGTAGATTGGTTTATGACAGCCGGCGATCATGATGTCAATCCGCCCGTATTCCAGCAAGACTCCGGTGACCGCTCACGTGAAGCGTTGTTTAAATCGCTTTATGGAACACGCGTCCCCGAAGTGTTGGACCAACCGTATTATAGTTTCGATGTTAATGGTTACCATTTTGTTTCTTTATATTCCCTTGAGGCGTTACATGCCGATCCTCGATGGGGGAATATTTTTTTAAACCAAGTGACTGAAGAGCAATTTCAATGGTTAAAAAATGATTTGACCACGCATAAGGATTCCAGAGGGATAGTCGTGTTTCTTCACCATCCAATGTGGTACAACTGGAATGCATGGCAACGAGTTCATAAGTTGCTGTCTAGGCATCGTGTATCCACAGTTGTCGCTGGTCATTTTCATTATGATCAACGCGATATGCGAGTAGACGGCATCCGCTATGTTGTGGTTGGGGCTACCGGAGGTACAGTGAAACAAGGAGCACGTGACGCAGGTAATGTGCAGCATGTTTCAGTTATGACGGTGAGAGGCGCAAAGGTAATAGATTTTGAACTTATTTCGTTAAGTGATAATAATCCACTTAAACTCACTCCTCGGGTAGATATGGATAAAGTGCAAGCTATGGATATAGTCCTAGGTGAACTATGGAATTTTGCGTCAACTAATCCAGTATTGTTAAAGAATGGTGTGTTAGTTAATTCGTGTGGCAGTACCAGTCCAGCTAAGGTGCATATTACGCCGATTGGTAATCCTACGGATAAATTGATCGACATTGATATCGCATTTTCGTCGGAAAACGGCAGTGTTGGGATCAGTTCTGCTGGATTTACCCCGGGCCAGTGCGAAACTGTAATCAATGATTACCAGTGCAAGATGGCGCGCTCATCACGAATATTCTTTTCCAATTTGTCTAGTGTCTCTGTTAATTCTTTTGCTGGCCCTTTATGGGAAGCTGTATTGGATAGTGGCAGCACACCGACAGTGGGCACGGTATTGAATTTTGACATTAAACTGACATATCCAGGAAAATCTGGCGATCTTTATCTGGAACGACAGGTATCAACAACAGTTGGTTCGTGTCAGTAATGCACAGGCCAGTTTAGTAACGCGGTGTTTCAGTTTAAGAAACACCGCCTCTTGTTCTCAACGCCTATGTATTAGATTAAGGTCGATATAATCAATTTCCAGAACTCAAAAAGGATTCGTCTTGGGCGGCACCTTCTATGAGACTAAGGCTCACCCATTAGAAAAAAACGTGTCAGGCCTGCATAGTTGCATTATTGATGCATTGCCATGATGGAGTATAATCGTGGCCTGTCCCCAATTTCATGTGATAGAAAATGCCGCAGATTTTTTTCAACAGAAAGGGGTAATTTAGTATTAGGGTCAACGAACAGGACAGAATTTGCTTTAAGTTGAGCCAATCTGATCCATGTGATGTTGAAGTCACTGATGATTATAAAGTGAGGTATAAAAGATGCGAATTCCAACATATAGAGAATCTACGCATCCTGGTGAAATGTTGAGAGAGGAACCACACCAAGTACAGCACTTCGGAAGTAAACAGGACGCCCACCTCAAAGAAAAAACCGACCAAACAAGTTCATTGATGTTATCTACGCACCAGGAAACAGCTTTTTTGGGTTAAATATCGGAAATATGTCGGGTAATGTGAGGAAAACCCCAACCATCAAAAAAGGCACTCATGCGTGATTCTCAGCCATACACTGATCGGTATTTCACCGTGGTTAAGGGTAACGTTGTCAGCCAGGAAAATACTGTTTGCAGCTATTCATCCCCGGCGTCCGTTCATAGCCAAGCTTTTTGCAGACTGCTTTGAGTTTGTTGACTGACCCTACCATGCCTTTAAAGGGGCTCTCGAAGTGTTTGGTGAGATACAGCGAGTGCCTTGTGTCGATGTTGAGTCGCTCCAGAACAGAGGGCGTGTTGCCGGGAATAGCGCCTCGTTTGTCTTCCCGAATGATTCGGCCGGCCCAGTCAACCAGTTCAAGGTAATCCGTTAGCTGAAAGGGCAAACCTTTGGGCATGTCTTCTTTGGGGTTTCCGGCAAAGATCAGCAGTCGTTTTTCTTGCTGTTGCGGATGATTGGGCTGTGCGACCTTCTGTGCCTGGCTGAATCGTTTCTGAATGCTGGTATGGTCAGCGGTCTCGGGGGTATTGGCCATACCGGCCCGAACCGGGTTGAGGTCAACATACGCCATACACGCCGCCAGGGCTGATTCATCCAATAGGGCTTGTGACTTGAGCGTCCTTCCCAGAATCGCCCTGTATAGTTATCTTCAAAATTGGCCTGACGGGCAATGAATTCATTCAGGACGCGCATAAACCAGCTGATATCCATCAGCCGCTTACGCCATTCCTCAACAGTCTTGTCAAGCAGCCGTTGCTCAGCCTGACTTAATGTCTCACCCTTGAGAAAACGCTGAGAGAATAGCGTTCCCGAGAATAATTGATGCCATTGATGTATGACTTTCTCCTGGCTCCAGTTTTCAGCCTTTTCCCGGTCTATAAAGAACACCACATGATAGTGATTAGACATAATGGCATAAGCGCAAACATCCACCGCAAAGACACCTGCCAGTTTTAGTAGTTTATCTTCAATCCATTGCCTGCGATGCTCATAACTGTTGCCGGATAATTGATCACTGCCACACAGAAAAGCCCGTCGAACACAACGAGAAACACAATGATAATAAGGGGTAGCCTCAAGCGAGACTTGGGCATAACGGGGTTTTGGCACGGTTAACTCCTTTAACCATTTGAAAGAAGATGTTGTGCTTGATTGGCTGGCTTGTCAACATGTAAGGTGGGTATCTTGTTATTATCTTATTATTTTGTAGCGTGCTAATAATATTCCGGGAATTTTTTCTCAATTGATATCAATTTTTTATCGTATTTAATATATCCGTCGTTGGTGAGCGCTTTTAAAATTCGAGCAATCATTTTCTGTGATGCACCGACATGGTTTGCAAGCTCTCTTTGCGTCACTTTTTTTTCAATTAATAGGATTCCATTTTTTTTCATGCCTCTGCATTTAACTCAGTATGACTTTATTGGCGCATGAATAACTGCCAAGTTTAACAACCGGTTAGGGATCTCAACTTCAAAGAATCGCCGGTTAAATCGATAACAGAACTCATCAAGG
>Ga0316202_10002132_pt1 | contig 13501 bp, 9 predicted proteins | sample 3monrhotite_MG_FD_204934 | JGI IMG/M metagenome (GOLD analysis project Ga0316202, IMG submission 204934) | Microbial mat bacterial communities from mineral coupon in-situ incubated in ocean water Damariscotta River, Maine, United States -... | ecosystem: Environmental > Aquatic > Marine >... | reverse complement strand
TGTTTATCTCCACCGGCATGAAGGGCGCGAGCCGGCTGCCGATGATGGTCAGCGCCTTCCTCGGAGAGGACCCTGCCGAGGTCAAGGCCGGCAAGTTCATCGACCAGCTCGGCCTGCTCGTCGGCGATGCCTTCGACATCGCCTCGGCCGCCAAGAACGACGCGGACGATCCCAACAACACCCAGAACCTCAAGGACATCGCGCTGTTCAAGGCCGGCGCGACCACGGCGTTCAAGGCCGTCGCGACCGGCCTGAAGGGCAAGGTGATCACCAAGATCCGCGACCGCGACTGGCGGGGGCTGGGCCAGATCTGCGTCAGCATCTCCTCGGACATCGTCCAGGGCGCGCTCGCTGGCGCGCAGGCGCAGGACGCCCTCGACCGCAAGGCGGCCATCAGCGCGGACGCCGACGGCGCCATCAAGCAGGGGCTCATCGACAAGGGCTACGACCCCACCGACGAGAACTTCCAGGCGCTGTACGACGACGCCAAGCTCAAGGCCAAGATCGCCGTCTCGGTCGAGCTGGGCATCGCGGGCAGCCAGCAGTCTGGCAGCATCGGCAGCCTCGCTGCCGGGATCAACGGCCTCATCGACCAGGGCGGCGAGGACGACCCGCTGGCCGCGAAGCTCAAGGAGCGGGAGGAGGCCCTGAAGGCCGCCCAGGCGACGGCGGACCTGGCGGCCAGCGAGGCCGCGGTCCTCGCGCTCGAGGCCGAAGAGGCCGAGTTCGAGGAGGCCCTCCGCCTGATGGGCAAGGGGGACCCGACCGATGGAGAGCTCCAGAGCATCGGCAAGCTCATCGCCAAGATGAAGCGCGACGCGCTCATCATCCAGACCGCCTCCGCGGTCGGCAGCGCCGGCTTCGCGATCGCCACACAGTTCTTCGCGCCGATGGCGGTCGCGGGCACGCTCATCAAGTTCCTGGAGGCCCTGACCGCGGCGGTGAACCGGGCCATCGAGATGCGCAACTGGGTCGACGCCAACGAGGCGGCGCTCAACGCAGTGAGCCCGTACCTGACCGCGATCAAGAACTTCGTGCGCAACCAGGCCGAGCAGTTCGCCCACTACACGATCAAGTGCGCGCTGCTCGCCGTGCAGGCCGCCGGGCAGATCATGCAGGCCGCCGGCGCGGGCACCTACGCCCAGGCCGTCGGCCTCGTCGTCGAGAAGGGCGCCAAGCTCGCCGAGACCATCGAGGACCTCGCGTTCAAGTTCCACAAGCGCGACACGCTCGCCAAGGCCTGGAAGGCCACCAAGCCCGCGCTCAAGAACCCCAGCGACCGCAAGGCCAACCTCATCGCCCGCAAGCTCAACCCCACGCTGGCGAAGTACACCATTGCCTTCGGCGCGGTCATCGACAAGGACCCGGTCGCCCTGGAGGCGTTCCGCATCATCGGCCTCAGCGCCGAGACCCTCGCGGCGAAGGACGCCAAGGTCGAGTCGGTCAAGCAGTACCTGGAGACGCGGTACAGCGACGACGTCCAGGTCTACAAGTCGTTCACCGTCGAGGACGACTCCTGGCTCAAGAAGGCCCCGGCGCCGGCACTGACGGCAGACTGCTTCCTGACGGTCCACTTCCTGGCGACCAGCGAGGGCAGCGTGCGCGACACGAAGCCCAACCCCATCACGATGGCCTTCCGGGAGGTCGAGGCCTGCGCGGTGACGTTCACGGTCTCGGTGCGGGCGGTCAACGCGATGGAGGCCTTCACCGACGAGGGCCTCAGCCCGCACCTCGACACCTTCCAGGCCTACGAGGACGCGCTCGCTGCGCTGGGCGGGCTGCTCAAGGGCTTCCAGCCGCTGACCACCGGAGGGGAGCCGAGCGATGACCTGCAGTCTGCGCTGCGGGATCTGGCGGATCTGGCGGACGTGGAGGTGGCGGTGGTGCAAAACGAGCGCGCGGCGATCTTTGGGCGTGCGCCCCAGGTGCCCCCGCGAGAGCTGCCCGATCCCGAGCAGCAGGCCGAAGCCCTGGAGCAGGCGCGCCGCCTCATCGGCGGCTGAGGCTGTGATGGGCTTGTCAGGGCCGCGACGCACCGCCCACAGCGCCACGGGGAGGTGGTAGTCTGGGGGTGGAATTGTGGGCCTGGCGAGGACACATGCCGAGAGAGGAGCGCCACCAACCGGACTCCGTGCCCGACCGGCTGGGTCGGTATCGGATCGTGCGCGCGATCTCGACCGGCGGCATGGCCCGTGTCTACGAGGCCCGGCGCGAAGCCATCGAGGGCGTCGCCCCGCGGGTCGCCCTGAAGGTCATCCTCCCCGACCACGCCCACGACGAGGCGTACCGCCAGCTGTTCATCAACGAGGCCCGCATCGGCTCGATGCTCCGCCACCAGAACCTGTGCGAGGTCCGGGACTTCGACGCCAACGACGCCGGGCTGTTCTTCCTGGTGATGGAGTACGTCGAGGGGGTCACGCTCCGGCAGGCCATCCGGCAGGCCCGCCGCCAGGGCGCCCTCATCCCCCTGTCCATCATCGCCGAGATCGGGCGCCAGGTCTGCGACGGCCTGCACCATGCCCACTCCGCCCAGAGCCCCGAGGGACGCCACCTCCAGCTTGTCCACCGCGACCTCAAGCCCTCCAACCTGATGCTCAACCCGCAGGGCGTGGTCAAGCTGCTCGATTTTGGAATCTCCAAGGCCCTGATCGCCACCGAGCGCCCCGGCGCCGTCCGCGGCACCTGGGGCTACATGTCGCCCGAGCAGGCCGCCGGGGAGCCCGTCGGCGCGCCCGCAGACCTGTTCGGCCTCGCCGCGGTGCTCTATGAGCTCGCCGCCTTGCAGCCCCTGTTCCGCGAGAAAGACCCCGAGGCGGTCCGCGCCCTGCTCGCCCAGGACGAGGCGGCCCGCCGGGCCAGCAAGCTGTCCGGCCAGCACGCGGCGCTGGCCGGCGTGCTCATCCGGGCGCTGCAGCGCGACCCCCAGGCCCGCTATCCCTCCGCCGCCGCGCTGGGACGCGCCCTCGGCGGCCTCGCCCGCGACCCGCTGGTCGCCCGCGAGCAGCTCGTCCGCTTCCAGCGCTTCGTCGTCGCCACCCGCAGCGGAAACAACGTCGAGCGTCGCAGCTCCTCGACGATAGACTCCCACCCCCAGCAGCCCGAGTCGGGCTTGCCGCTGCGCGTCGGGGACGTCCACCGCCCCGCGCCGCCGTCCGAGCCGCCCCGCCCCGCAGGGGAGGGCGCCGTCCAGCAGCTCCAGGCCATCCTCTTCGCCCTCTTCATCGGCGCGTCCGTCGGGACCATCGGGTTCACGGCCTGGAAGGTCCTCTCGCAGCGCCCCGCCTCCATCTTCGCGCCCGCCCCCGAGCCCGAACCGGTCGAGATCCTCCCGCCTCCGCTGCCGGTCGAGGCGCCCGCTCCAGCCCCCGAGCCCGCGGAGGAGCCCGCGGTCATCGAGCTGGGGCTGCTGTCGGTGGACGCGCAGCCCGCGGCGCAGGTGCTCATCGACGGCGAGCCGGCCGGAGCAACGCCGCTCCAGGAGCACCGCCTGCCGGTGGGCGATCACACCGTCACGCTGGTCGCGGCGACCGGCGAGCGGACCTCGTTCACGGTCGGCGTGCTGTCTGAGGTGCCCGTCCGCCGGGTCTGGTCGTTTGAGCTGGGGGAGTGGCTGCCGCCGTGACTACCGCGGCCGGGGCGGGAGGTTGTCCATGAACGTCTCGGTGCAGCGGCGGATCTCGTCGCGGCTGCGGCGGAAGCGCCAGCGCCAGCCGCCGACCGGGTCCGCGATCTCCATCATGCCGCCGAACGAGGCGAGCTGGAGGATGCGGTCTGAGTCGGAGAGGTGGGGGTAGCGCTCCCGGAGCTTGATCGCGTGGCGCAGCTCCATGACCAGGATGTGGTCGGCCCAGCCGACCAGCTCTTCGGTGACGCCCTGGCTCTTGTGCGCGCTGATGTCGATGTCTAGCTCGCGCATCACGCGCACGGCGTTCTTCGCCGCCGACTTGTCGATGAGGCCCATGGTCCCCGCCGAGCGGATCCGGGCGCCCCAGCCGCGCTCCTCGGCGTAGCGACGGGCGAGCCCCTCGGCCATCGGAGAGCGGCAGATGTTCGCGGTGCAGACGAACAGCAGGTGATACGGTCGCGTCCCATCCATGCGCCGCAACCTATCTCGTCCAGACAGGATAGGGGTCTGGACCGACTCGCAACCACGAGACTGGAGCTACCAAAATGGGCAACCCCACTGCGCTGTTTCATACCTCGGCCGGCGACTTCAAGGCCGAGCTGTTCATGGACAAGACCCCGATCACCGCGGACAACTTTATCAAGCTGTCCAAGAGCGGCTTCTACAACGGGCTGCACTTCCACCGGGTCATCAAGGACTTCATGATCCAGTTCGGCTGCTCGTACGCCAGCGACCCCAACGACCCCCGCTGCGGCACCGGCGGCCCGCCGACCGGAAACATCCAGGACGAGTTCACCTCCAAGGACTCCAACGAGCGCGGCACCCTGTCGATGGCCAACACCGGCCGCCCCAACTCCGGCGGCTCGCAGTTCTTCATCAACACGGTCCACAACAGCTACCTGGACTGGTTCGACACCCGCACCCGCTCCAAGCACCCCGTCTTCGGAAAGATCATCGAGGGCCTGGACGTCATCGACACCATCGGCACCACCAACACCGACGGCCGCGACCGCCCCATCGTGCCCATCCAGGTCATCTCGATCACCATCGAAGACTGAGCCGGACACACCCACCGACCGCCGCACGCTCTGTGCGGCGGTCTGTCGTTGGGGGAGCGTGACATGAGCCCAGACGAGCTGGAGCGGCTGGCCGCCCTCCTCCACGGAGACAACGCCGCTGCCGAGCAGGGCCGCGAGCTGGTCTGCACGCTGGCCGGCGACGATCCCGTCGCCCAGGCACGACTCTTCACGCAGGCAGGCGACCTGATCAGCGCCGCAGGCGCCCTCCGCGCCACTGCGCTGGATCCCGCGGCGACCCGCCTGATCGCGTGCGACATCGCGGCGGTGGCGATGGACTACTTTGTCTCGGACGTGAAGCCGACGCCGGGCCGGACCCACCGAGACCCTCGCTGCGACGAGGTCATCGCGGGGATGCGGGCGTTCGCACGCGGCGAGGGCGGCGAGGCCGAGCGGGTGCGCCTGGAGGCGCTCGCCCTGGCGGCGGACGAGGACGACGGGTGGTGGGAGACCGAGGCCATCTACGCCATCGTCAACACCGACCCGCTCTCGGCGCTCGACGACGCCGCGCGCTCGCTGGCCATCCTGGTCCACAACATCCGGCGCCCGCCCGCCGACGCTGCACCGCCGGCCATCCGGGCCGCGGTGCTGGCGCTGCTCAGTCGCTGCTGACGGCGGGCAGCACCACCAGCCAGTCATCCTGGCCGCCCTCGCGCCACGTGCGCCAGGCAGAGACCTCGAAGCCCTGGAGGGCATAGACGTAGTCGGGGATCTGCTCGCCGGTCGGCTGGAGGTCGAGGGTGCTGCGCTTGCCGGTGAAGTGGCCCTCGGCGACCACCACCAGCCCCTCCCGCGGCGGCTCAGGCGGCGCGAGGCCCTCGGCGTAGGTCAGCGACAGCCACGGGCCGGTGGTGAAGATGTTGGTGCTCGTGCCCACGAAGACGTCCGGGCAGGGACAGCCCCAGCCCTGAGAGCGGAACGTCACCGGGATGCGCACCCGCTCGGGCGTGCCAGCCGCCGCCAGGGTGAGCCGCGCGGACTGCCAAACCTCCTGGAGCGCGGCCTGTGCCTCGGCGCTGCCTTCGAGCACGAGGCTGTCGGCGATCTGCACGGGGTTCGGCACGCCAGCCAGCGTCGCGTTCAACAGTCCCAACAGGATCACCACAGCAGCCTCCGCTTTCAACGTCCTACGTTTCGCATCCCCGGCCGATTGCAGGCAGCGTCACTGCCAGGCAAAGGGAAGGCAGACCCGGCTGCTGCCGCCGCTGGCGAGCGGGGTGCGGACCGGCTCGGTGCCGGGGACCGCGGCGCAGTCTTCGTTGTAGCCCGAGGCGACCCCGAGACAGCGGCTCTCGCCGCCAGGGACCTCGGCGCACACCAGCGGCGCGGTGCCGGGGCGGTCGATGCAGCGCGTCTCGGCGCAGTCCAGCACACAGACCCCGGCGTCGGCCGGCTGGTCCGGGTCCTCGGTGGCCACGCAGTGAGAGAGGTACTCGACCTGCCAGCAGGTGTCGTCTTCGGTCGAGCACGCCTCGCCGACCCACGGGAAGTCGGTGGGGGTGCCCGCGTTGAGGTTGGGGAACGCGTCGGCGTCGCTGAGGCGGGTGAAGCTGTAGCCGGCGGCGAGCGCGGTCACGATGACCGCCTCGACCTCGTCGGCGGTGTACTGGTGGACGTCGTGGTACAGGAACACGCCGCCGTCGAAGCGGCCGAGCTGGTCGAGCGTCCAGTCGAACATGTTCGACTGGTACTCGGCGGGCACGCGCCAGTAGTCCTCGGGGCTGCACGTCCCGCCCGCGGCGGCGTAGCACCAGTCGGCGGTGTCGATGTGCCAGCCCGCGACGTTCAGGCCATACTCCTCGCGGACGATGTCGACCTGGTGGCACTCGGCCGAGCCATAGGGGAAGCGGAAGAACGCAACCTCGCCGCCCTGGGCCTCCAGGGTGTCCACCGTCCAGCCGATCTGGTCGCGGGCCTCGCTGTCCGAGAGGGTCCGAATGTTGGGATGGTCCCAGCTGTGGTTGGCGACGTCGAACAGCGGATCCGCGATGATCTCGGCGACGAGGTCTGCGTTGTCGGGGTCGTCGGCCCGCTCGCCCATCATGAAGAAGGTGGCGGGCACGCTGTGCTTGCGAAGCACTGCGAGGATCTGCGGGGTCACGACCGGATCCGGGCCGTCGTCGAAGGTCAGGGCCGCCCAGCCGCCCAGCGGCGCAGCGTCGGCAGGGTCCATGCCCGAGCAGTCGACCTCCCGCTGCTCGTCGCCGGTCACCGGCTCGCCGGTGTCTGCTGTGCCGGTGTCGCTGCCCTCCCCGCGGGGGCCGGGATCGTCTTTGCCGCTGCACGCCGCGAGCAGGGCGGACAGCATGAGGATCGAACGCACGAAGAGACTCCTTCAGCAGAAGCGAGAGAGCGCTGGCTCAGGGACAGGCGTCGACCTCAGCACCGTCGACCGCCAGGGTGGCGCACCGATCGCAGCCGTCAGAGCCGTCGAAGGTGAGCGTGCCCGCGCCGACGGTCAGCGTGCCGTCGGCCTCGTTGGGGCAGGTGTCGGGCAGGACGAGGTCGGTGCCCGAGAAGGTGAAGCCGCCGAGGCTGCCGAGGTCGGTCGCGCCTTCCATGAGGATGCGCGTGCCGTCCGCGCTGTCGTGCCGCTCGAAGCGGGCCGACAGCTTCCAGTCGGCCCAGATGGCCTCCTCGGTCTCGTCGCCGTTGATGGCCTCGAAGTACTCCTCGACGCCGAGGTGAACGTTCGCCTGGAGCGCGTCGATGAGGTCGTCGTCGCCGTTGCCCTGGGTGGTGATGATGGTGCCCCGGAGGAGGACGCGCTGGAAGTCAGGGAAGTCGTCGCTCGGCGCGACCTCCAGGTCCAGCTCCCAGCGCCGCCAGTCGCGCCCGTCGGTGTCGCCGTCGGTGTAGCTGACGGTGCCGTCGAACTGGTAGCCGTCCTGGCTGCGGCAGTTGCTCACGTAGGTCAGCGTCGCGCCGTCAGCGACGGTGTACGGGCAGGTGCCCGGATCGGTCACGCCCTCGTCGTCGAGCAGGGTGTTGAAGACCGTCTCGGCCATCTCCAGGGCGGGCCAGCTCCAGTACATCCCCGGGATGAGCTGGTCGGCCGCCACCCAGGTCGCGTCGGCGTCGCCGAGGTCGAAGCCTGTCCCGCTCGCGCGGTCGTCGCCGAGGTCCTGTGGTGTGAGCAGCCAGGGGGTCTCGTCGTCCCCCTTTCCCGTGCAGGCGACGAGGGAGGCGACAGCGAGACAGCGGATTGCGAGCGACTTCATCACCGCACAGTATGGCAGCACCCCCTCCCACTGCCTGTCAGCGATTCGTAGAAATCACTCGGCGAACCCGCCAGCGCGCAGCGCCTCCGCGATCGCCTGGGCGTGGGCGTCCAGCGCCGGCACCGGCGGGTGTAGGTCCCGGTGCGACCGCGGTGTCTGGTGCCGGGCCAGGTTGATCTCGGCGTCGCCCCGCCAGCAGCCCTCACAGGGCAGCTTGTGGCGGGGGTAGTGTACGTAGATGACTGTCGCCTCCGCTGCCACGGCGGCGTCCCGGAGTCCCTCCTGGGCCAGCGCCCGCGCCCGCTGTGGGTTCCACTGCGGGGCGTTCGGCGGGAGCTGTGCTGCGCGGCTCGCCGAGATGTACCGCCACACCGGAGACCGCTGCGCCAGCAGCGTGTGCACCCCGCCCGGCAGCGGCCAGGGCGAGGGGAGGTTCTCGTCGATGAAGCCGGGATCCCAGAACAGCGCGGTCTCCAGGGCCTCGCGGGAGTAGGGCGCGCCGCCGAGGACCGGGCGGCGGCCGGGGTTGGTGATCATCAGCAGCACGAGGTCTGCGTTGCCGAGGTGGTCGAGCCACAGCCGGGCGCGCTCCAGGACCTGGGCCTCGGTGTAGGCGCTCACGCCGAGGTTCCAGACCGGCGCCCCGCCGAGGTGCACGGACAGCCGGGCGGGGAGGGTCTCGTGGTCCGCGACGTCGGTGCCGTAGACCGTCGAGCCGCCGCCGAACAGGACGCGGAGGCCTGCGGCGTCGTCGGGCGGGGTCGGGTTGCGCAGCCCCGTCGCGCCGACAGAGGCCGCGCCGAGCTGGCTGCTGGGCCGCAGGGCGTAGTGGAGCAGCGGGGAGGAGACCGCCTCGTGGAGCGCGAGGTCGACGGTCTGGTAGTACAGGACCTTCTGCACGGCGTGCAGGTCGAGGTCTCGTACGCGAACGGCCGCCTCGGCGAGGAGCCAGGCGGCCGCCAGTCCGAGCAGGATGCTCGCTGCGGGGAAGCCGAGTCGCCGGAGGTGGCTCAGTTCGCGCACTCGCCGGAGATGGTGTACGTCACGTTGACCGTCTCGCCGGGGCCGGGGATGGCATCGCCGTTGAAGGTCAGCGAGTTGTTCTCGGGGTCGTAGGTCCAGCCGTTGTCGGAGTCCTGCTCCCACTCGACGCCGTTGACCGTGACGATCATGCCGTCGAGGGTCTCGGGCTCCTCCGAGAGGTAGAAGGTCACCGTCATGCCGGCCGCCGAGAACGACAGCTCCTGGAGGGCGACCGAGTAGTCGCTGGAGCAGATGCTCGCGAAGAAGCCGCTCGTCGCGTCGACCGCGTCGATGTACTTGTCGCCGCCGCTGGCGGTGATGCCGCTGTTGAACGGATCCTGGCAGCCCAGGAAGCGGTCGCCGCAGAAGGCGTTGAAGCGCGCGAGGGTCGGGTCCTTGGGCTTCAGGCCCTTCAGCCAGGAGCTGAAGTTGCTGGAGCTCATCGAGCTGGCGTCGTTCTCGTCGCTGACGATGATGATCGCCAGGGACGCCTCTTCGCGCAGGAAGCCGTCGTGGAGCGTCGAGCTGATGAGCGGCTCGCTGAGCGCGGCCCGGACCGCCGCGAAGCCCTTCTCGGTCGCGGAGCCGGTGGTGCCCTGGTTGACCTGGTTGGCGAAGGACTGCAGGATGTTCGTGGTCTCCGGCGTGATGTAGTCTGCCTGGAACTGGCCGGAGTCGTTGGGGTCGTCCATGTCGGTCGTGATGACGCCGATGTGGTAGTCCAGGTCCAGGTCGGTGAACTCCTGGATGAAGGAGTTGAAGTTGTTGGCCATCGTCTTCAGCTCGTCGTCCATCGAGCAGGAGTTGTCGACGACCCAGAGGACATCGACCAGCTCAATGTAGTCCTGGGTGAAGCCCTCTTCGTAGGCCGCGCCCTGGGCGCCGATGCCGAGCGCCTCGACCTTGACGGTGCCCTCGTCGGGGTCGTTGCTGGTGACGACGACGTTGATGTCGTAGCTCAACCACGCGGCGGGCGTGAAGGAGACCTCGAAGGTCGCCGACTCGCCAAACGCAAGCTGGAGCGGGCCGCCGGTGTGGGCGAAGGCGCTCACGCCGTTGCCGCCGAGGCTGATGTCGGTCACGTCCAGCAGGCCCTTGCCCTCGTTGGTCACCGTGACAACCTGCGGGTCGGACGGGCAGTCTTTGAGCAGAGAGCCGAAGTCCAGGCTCATCGGCGAGACAGCGATGTCCGGATCCTCGCTCGGCTCCTCGTCCACGATCGCGGTGTCCTCTGCTGGCAGCTCCTTGTCGTCCGGCCGGGAGAGGTCATAGTCGACGCAGGAGACCATCAGAGCGGTGATGCCGAGCAGGGAAAATCGGGACATGGAAGACCTCTGGTGATGGTTGGCCGGGCTGAATCACCTGGTTGCCTCAGGGCGCCGCAGCGTGAAGTGAACCCACTTCCTATGCCACAGTAACCGGGGGTGTTTCAACCAGCTTTTGAAACTCTCTCTCGCCGCCGCCACCACAGGAGCCCCACGGCCCACAGCCAGGCACCGCCGCCGCCCCGCGCGGTGCTGCATCCCTCTGCCGCCGCGACCTCGCCGTCGGGTGTCGGGTCCGCACAGCTCGCGGTGCCGTCGCCGTCGTCGTCCGCGAAGCCCTCGTCGACGTCGCCGTCGCCGTCGTTGTCGACGCCGTCGCACTCCTCGGCGTCGATGCAGTCCGCTGCGCCGTCGCCGTCTGCGTCGGGGTAGCCCTCATCGATCGAGCCGTCTCCGTTGTTGTCGACGCCGTCGCATTCTTCGGTGTCCACGCAGTCGGGCACGGTGTCGAAGTCGGTGTCCGGGTAGCCCTCGTCGATCCGGCCATCGCCGTCGTTGTCGAGCCCGTCACACTCTTCGGTGTCCATGCAGTCCGCGGTGCCGTCGCCGTCGGTGTCGCGGTAGCCCTCGTCGATGCTTCCGTCGCCGTTGTTGTCGATGCCGTCGCAGGTCTCTCCGTCCACGCAGTCGGCGGTGCCGTCGCCGTCGTTGTCCTCGTACTCCTCGTCGATGTCGCCGTCGCCGTCGTTGTCGAGCCCGTCGCACTCTTCGACGTCGAGGCTGTCGCAGAAGCCGTCGCCGTCGGCGTCGGGCATGCCCTCGTCGACCCGGCCGTCGCCGTCGTTGTCGACGCCGTCACACTCCTCGCTGTCGAGGCAGTCTGCGGTGCCGTCGCCGTCGGTGTCCTCGTAGTCCTCGTCGATGCGGCCGTCGCCGTCGTTGTCGAGCCCGTCGCAGGTCTCTCCGTCCACGCAGTCGGCGATGCCGTCCTTGTCGGTGTCCGTGAAGCCCTCGTCGATGCTTCCGTCGCCGTTGTTGTCGATGCCGTCGCAGGTCTCGGTGTCCACGCAGTCGGCGATGCCGTCGCTGTCCGCGTCGTTGAAGTCCTCGTCGATGTCGCCGTCGCCGTCGTTGTCGAGCCCGTCGCAGCTCTCTGCGTCGATGGCGTCGCAGGTGCCGTCCTTGTCGGTGTCCACCTGGTCCTCGTCGACATCGCCGTCGCCGTCGTTGTCGAGCCCGTCGCACTCTTCGACGTCGACGCAGTCGGCGATGCCGTCGCTGTCGCCGTCGCCGAAGCCCTCGTCGGCGGTCCCGTCACAGTCGTTGTCGATGCCGTCGCAGGACTCGCTGAGGCCAGGCGCCACGCCCGCGTCGCTGTCGTCGCAGTCCGCGCCGCCCTGGTCGGTGCCGAGGTGGGTGTCTCCGTCAGCGTCGGGGTAGGTCGCCCGGCCGTAGACCACATAGACCGCCCCCGAGGCGCTCGCGTCCCCGTCGGCACCGTAGGCCCCGCCGATGGCGTCGTCGTAGCCGTCCCCGTTGATGTCACCGGCGGCGACGGCGTAGCCCAGGTACCCGTTCGTGTCGCTGCCGAGCAGCACCCCGCGCGCGTCTCCCGCGCTGCCGCCGAGGCCGTCGAGGTCCACGATGTAGAGCGCCCCGGCCGCCGAGGCGCCGTCGGAGTTCCCGTAGGCGCCCGCGAGGAGAGCGTCTACGCCGCTGCCCGTGAGGTCCATGCCGGCCACCGCGCGGGCCAGGCGGTCGGCGCTCTCGCCGCTGAGCGTGTCGGCGCCAGAGAGCGTGGTCGTGCTGCTGTCTGCGATCGCGGCGGCGCCGTTGTTGTTGCTGCCGGCGGTGTAGGCGCCCACGGCGAAGTCGTTGTTGCCGTCGCCGTCGATGTCGCCGAGAGGGGCGAGCGAGATACCGGCGGCGTCCCCGGCGGCGGCGCCGGTGAGGGTGTCGAGGTCCGAGGCCGCGTCGAGGCTGCCGGGGGCGCTGCTGCCGCGGAGCAGCGCGACGAGGCCGGCGCCGCTGCCGCCGCTGTCTTCTCCGTAGGCGCCGACGCCAGCGTCGTCGTAGCCGTCGCCGTCGATGTCGCCGAGCGCGGCGACCGCCGCGCCGAGGTAGTCGTTCGCCGTCTCGCCGTAGACCTGCCCGTCCGCGCCCGACAGGTCCCCGCCCGACAGGCTGGTCGCGCCGAGCACGAGGTAGGCCGAGCCAGCGTTGGTGTCGCCCTCGTCGCTGTAGGGGGCGCCGATGAGGAGGTCGCCGTAGCCGTCTCCGTCGAGGTCTCCGGCGGCGCTGACCGACCAGCCGGCGTAGTCGTTGCTCGACTCGCCGGTGTAGAGCGCGTCCGCGTCAGACAGCGACAGGCTGCCAGAGAGGCTGTCGCTGAAGAAGACCCCGGCGGCGCCGCCGTTGGTGGTGCCAGCATCGCTGTAGGGTGCGCCGACGATGGCATCGTCGATGCCGTCTCCGTCGACGTCACCGGCAGACGCGACCGAGAAGCCGAGCTGGTCGCCGCGGCTGTCGCCGCTGATCTGGGCGCTGGCGTCGCTGGCCGCGGTGTCGCCGTCGAGGTCGTCGCCGGTGAGCAGGTAGACCGCGCCGGCGCTGCTGGCAGCATCGTCGTTGAGGGGCGCGCCGACGAGCAGCTCGTCGGTGCCGTCCGCGTCCTGGTCGCCGAGGGCCGCGACGGAGAAGCCGAACCGGTCCGAGGCCGCGGCGCCGCCCGCGGTGTCGTCGGCGACGTCGGTGATGCTGAACGTGCCGGCGAGGTGCCGGGTGCCCAGCGGAGAGAGGAAGATGCTGTCGAGGTTGGAGCTGACGTAGCTGGTCTCGCAGCCCAGCTCGACGAGGTCGCCGGTGCCGCTCTGCACGCCGGAGGTGGCAGACTGGCCGGAGCGGGTCGTGCTGTCGCCGGTCGAGGTCTTCTTGTAGATGAAGCCGACCTCGCCCGAGGAGAACAGCGTCACGCCGATGCTCTGGGTGCCCGTGTCGTCGCTCTCGACGGAGACGCCGCTCCACTCGATGATGACCGCGTCGTCCCACGACGCGACGTAGACGCCGCCGCCGACGTCGAGGTCGTAGGTGCTCCACATCGGGGCGATGAGGGGGCCGGCGTAGGTCTCATCCGAGAGGCAGGTGCCGTCGGGCTGCTCGCCGGGATCGCTGCTGGGCGTGCCGGGCACGACAACGCCGTAGGCGTAGACGGTCACCGTGCTGTAGCTCTTGCCGTAGAACGGGAACGAGAAGGGCAGCGTGACGGTGGCCGAGTCCCCGGTGCCCAGGCCG
>Ga0316202_10002131_pt1 | contig 13505 bp, 32 predicted proteins | sample 3monrhotite_MG_FD_204934 | JGI IMG/M metagenome (GOLD analysis project Ga0316202, IMG submission 204934) | Microbial mat bacterial communities from mineral coupon in-situ incubated in ocean water Damariscotta River, Maine, United States -... | ecosystem: Environmental > Aquatic > Marine >... | reverse complement strand
CTCAATCTACAAAAAATTTCAGTTTTCTAAATAAAAAGTTATTAACTAATCAAGTGCAGTAATTAAGCTTTTTCCTATTTTCTTATCTATTTTAGAAATAGCTCTATAAATTACTTTAGACTTTCTTTTAGTTTCTTCAACTTCTTTTTTTGTTGAGTCTTTGCCTAGGTTTGTGTACATATAACAATCTATCCTGAATAGCTCATCTATTTTTTTATCGTCAGACCAAGAACTAAACTCAGTAATTTTTTCTAAATCTTTAAATGTATATTCCATTTTTCTCTTTTTTTAATGTTAATAACTCTTTTTCTAATCTTTCTATTTTTTCTAATAACAATTGTTTTTCTGTTTTTAAATTTAAAACCCTGTCACTCACACGATTAAACAAACTTGCTATGTCTGGATCTGATTTTATTAAAAATTCAATATCTCTTAAACTATGCAACACTGTTGCGTGGTTTCTATTTCCGCATAGCTTACCTATTTTATCTAAACTTAAGTAGTGATAGTTTCTTAGTATGTGATAAAATATTCTTCTAGCATCAACATAGCTTCGTTTTCTACTATTTTTTAAAATATTATCTATTCCGCTTTCGTCCTGTATAATTTTTTTAATAGCATCAATAGTGGTTTTAACTTCCTTTTTAGGTTCAGGGACAACATAATACCCAAGAACAAAGTTATAGTTTATTTCAGTATATTTCATCCTTTATATATTTCGGTTATTACACCGTGCTTTTCTAATTCTTTTAATCTATATTTTTGTATTACAGAAAGAACTCCATTAGGTTTTTTAATTTCAGAAAACAAAACCTTGCAGTTAGGTGGTATAGCTATAAGATCAGGTATACCATTTTTATTTGTTTTTATAAGTTTAATAACATAGTACCCTTCAGCCTCTAACTGCTTGATTCTTTTTGCTTGTATTTGTTGTTCTGTCATTACTCCCAGTCTTCAGGAAATATTATTTTAGCCATTGCTTTTCCTACTACCATTACTACCCAGGCTACTATTAGCCAACCAATTGCGTTTATCATTGTATTTAATTTAAAGTTAATAAATCTCTTTTAAAATGTCTTAATGTGTAGTCTTTCTTTTTACTGACTGCTTTATAAATATCTGGTTCGATTCCTCCTTTTGTAAAAACCCAAACAACTTTATTTTCTAATCTATTTTTAGTTGTCATCCTATCTCTTGATTGCCAATAGCTTGTAGCACTAAAATCTATATTGTAGTACAATAGTATATCGGCTTTTTTTAAACTTATTCCTTCTCTACCAGAAACAATTTGTAATGCTATAGATTTATCAGTACTGTCAAATGTTTCAAGATCAGTACATATATTGTCACCATACACTTTTTTTATAGCATTAAGTTCTTCTTTGAACTTATAAAATATTCCTATTTTTTGACTACAAAAATTATCATAAATGAACTGAGCTTTAAAAGTATCTAATACCATAGACTTACCACTTTCAAACTTGACAGTTCCGCTATACATTTGATGTAGTTTTTGCATTAGTTTTACCCCAGTGTCAGCAAGTATTACATCTTCCTTTCCTTCAATAACCAAATCTTTTTTTAGTTTACTGCAAAGATTCATAATCATATCAGGTGCATCAACATAAATTATATCTTCATTTATTTTTGATTTAAAACCTGCTTCTCTTTGCGTATATGATATAGTAAACGGCTTCATTTTATCAAGAATTTCTTGTTTACCTAAAGAGTAATCATTTACCATAAAAGAACCTATTCGCTTCTGTTTAACTAAAACATAGTCTTTAGAAAACTTATAGAAATTAGAATACTTTCTGAACGGATTGTTTTTTAATCCATATACCTGGTGGTACATTTGACTAAATGATTCTGGAGTAGGAGTTCCAGATAAAAATATTACATAGGGACTGTTATTTATTATTAACTGCTTTACTTGTTTTGCTCTTTTACTTGGTTTTGGAAATGCACCCATACTGTGTGACTCGTCACAAACTATAGCATCCCATCCACGTTCATCGATCTTGTGTAGTGATTCGTAGTTCATTACAAGCAGTTCATAGGTTGGGTTTAACATTTTAAAATCCTCGTAAATACTTGTGATTGCTTTTTTCTTAGTAATAAACAATACTTTGTTTATGTTTTTTATCTTGTCTAGGATTCCTAATGATGTAAGTGTTTTACCTGTTCTAACCTCCATAGATAAGTATATGAATTTTCTCATATCTATTATCTTTAAACCCTTTTCGATAATTTCTTTTTGGTATTCTCTAAATTCCATAATTTAAAATTTTTACTGATGCCCATTGTTTTGGCAATAAATAAACCTCCTTATTTATTTTTGGAGACTCAGTAAAATACGTTGTTGGGGGACAGTTCATATCTTCTGTAGTCAATGCATTTATATCTATATCGTTTAACCAGAATATATAAATTCCTGTTGGATCTTGCACCAAATAAAACTTATGCTCGTATTTTAGAAACGATGTTTCCATAAGCCATTGATATTTTTTTTTCTCCAACATCATATCTTCATAATGCGTTGTTCTGAATTTCATTTCCATAATACAACCGTTGCCTTTTCTGGTGTAACCTATAGCATCATAGTGTTCATAGTCCATACCTGCGTGAGATAAATTCCAATCATAGATTTCGTTGAGAAAATTTATAACGGCTATTTCTTTTTTATGAATCTTGTCAATCATCTAAATTGTTTTTTATTTTTAATAATACAGCACACCTTTCGTACTCTTCTGTTTCTTCAAAATATGCTATTAAAATATCTATAGATGACTTCTTAACTTTTGAACTTATGTCGTGTATAAAAAACTCTACATCTGTAATTACTATGTCTTCAATCTTAATGTCATTTACAATAACATCGTATGAATTCAACATAGCCCAGTGTAATTCATCATCATCATAATCATCAAAAACACCCTCAAAAGGGTCATATTTATCCATAGGTTTCTCGGAGGTATTTGTAAACTTCAGGCAATTTGTCCATTGCTTTTTTCTGAGTTTTATATTCTATTTTTCCTAAATGTTCTTTACTGTATAATGTAATACTTTTTTTAGCATCATAAAATTTATCTTTACCATTTGTAGATATACCTCCTTTTCTAATTGCTATTTTAAAGTACATTGTATTTATTGGCTTTACATAAACTTGCCAATCGTTATCAATACACCATTTAAAATCAGAACTCCAACTCATCTTTAGGTTTTACTTTTTTGTTTTTATCCGTGTATATTATCATCCACTTACCATTCATATCTCTGTCTTCCATTGGCTCTAGTCCTGTTGTAAAAATTGCAAAAGCTTTTAACCATTTATAAAACGCAGTCCTGGATATTGTCATTTTTGCTTTTGGTGCATAGTCAGGATTGTCTTGAATGAATTCTAAATATAGTTCATTTTTATAAATTTTTTGATCAAATTTTAATGAATCGTGTTTTGCAATCCCATCAATTAACCCACACCATTCTATAAACTCGTGACAAGTTTCAGCTGATAACTTTCTAATAGATAAGTTCTTAAACTTAGATTTTAATAGTCCGTTTTTAAGATAGAACATTAAATTTTCTACCATATAATTATCAAATATACACCATTCTTCTTGCGACCATTCAGAGAATAAAAGTTTACCAAACTCTACTAATGGTGTAAAGTCTTTTGTGTAGAATTGTTTAAACTCTAGCTCCCATTTTCTTCTCTCAAATGAATTACCCTTACCTTTTATTGCATAATTAGTTGTGATTGCAACCTTTGGAGATTTATTAAATGGTATCTTGATTGCATCTTTATTTTTCTTTTCCAATGTTAGTCCTTCCGTGACAACACTAAATAGTCTTTCAAAATCAAAGTGTTTTTTTACATCATCAAAACATAGTACTTGTGTATCAGCAGATACTAATTGATATGCAAATGATTTCTCAAAATTAAAAGCTTTACCATCTATTACAACTAATTTTTTCATTTGGTTGATGGCATTCATAAACAAACCTTTGCCCGTCCCTCCTTCAGGATTCTCAGATATAACCTCATCATTTAAAATTACAGCAGGACAGTATGAAAAATTCTTGTATGCGTGTAACAAGTAACCTATGGTGCTTTCCATAGACCTTATAGTTAGTTTGTCGCCTCCTGCAATATTACTAATGAATGTTTTGTAGTCGCATTCATACGTTTCACAAAGATCAAAGTCTCTATCTATTACCTGGTCTTTCCAAACATAACCACCTAAATCTAAATAATCAATGGCAGTCTTGCAATTCTTTTGAACTTTTACTGCACAGTTTCTGTAATATAAGTAAGCAGTATTTTTATCATCTTCTATAAAATAAACATCTACTGTTCCAAGCAGAGATAAAAATTCTTCTCTAAAAAATCTTGTCTTGTCTGCAAAATAATTATATACAGACATATCATCTAATACCTCTAAATATCCCAAAACAAAATCTTTTATCTCCTCTTCATTTGTGTGGTCGATTAAGTTGTTGGTTACTCTTACAAATATAAAGTTCTTACTGCCTTCTGGAGCATACTTATAAAAACCATTGTCCTCCAGGAATTGTCTAAAAAGATAGTGTATAATATTTATAACTCCCTTCTCGTTCTTATTCCAAAATCTTTTATCGCTTTCATCTTCCTCGATTATATGAATCACAGAATCAATAACTGCATCTTCAATATTTGATTCAGACAATTGAAGACGGATCTCTTTTTTTGAGACTCCACGTTTAAGTTTCATTCTCACTTGGTTTACCTTATCCTCATCTTCATAGTATTTAGATCCAAAGTTTTGCGTATGTAAGTATGCAGAGTTTATTGTAGTCTTAATTTCAGAGGCTGAGAAGTCACTTGACTCAAAAGATGACATAATGTATTCAGCTAAAGATTTATTGACTCCATAGTCGTTAAAAGCAGCCGCAAGTACATAAACATTATTGTTTCTTTCGCCACTTTTTAATCCATACTTTTTATTCCACCATTTCATAAGTATATCTACAATTTTATTTTCGTCTGTGACTGGTATTGTAGGTCTTGCAGTATACTTGTCTACGGGTTTATATTCTTGCTCCTCAATTTTTTTCCAAATCTGTGAGTTTTCATTTAAGTAAAGCAGAGGGTCATAGGATTCATAACATACCCTTGATATATTCTTTGATGTTTTATCAAAGTAATCTGATTTGAAATGTTTTTCAAGTGATAAAAAAAATAGCTTATGATTGTCTGGCTCTCTTGGTATTTTAACCAATGCTTTCAAACCATTACCACTGGGAGAAACAAAAACAGAATATACATATCTATCTTTAGATAATCTTTCCTTTTCAGAAATCATATCTTTCTTTGTATTATATCCATCAAAGTCCAGACATATAAAACCACTGTGCTCAAGTATTGAATCGTCTGCTCTCTTTTTAAATGTACCTGAAAAACAAATAGCAGGTAAGTTTTTTTTAAGTTCTTGCCGTACTTTTTTATCTTTTTCTTTTCTTATTTGCTTTATAAGTTCTTTTGACTTACCATCTTTGATTCTATCTAAAATAGAATCTAAGTCTCTATAAAAAGGAGTTGAGGTGTCCTTAATATTACGAAATATTGTTATTTTACTTTCTTCCATTATGTTGATTTTGTGATTCTATATATATATATATAGTTTTTATAATAATATTTTTTTACTTGCCACATCTAAGGGAAAAAATTAACATTTCCAACATAAATAAGACAAAAGAAAAGGGGAGTTGCCTCCCCTATACTTAGTAACATACCTTTACTAGAAAGGTAGGTCTGCAGTTTTCTCTTCCTTTACAGGTTGATCCTCTTGTTTTTTAGGTACGAACGTATCTAATTCAACATAAGGCTTTCCAGACTTTGCCGTAAGTACATTTAAATTTACCCAACCATTTTTATGATTAGCTTTTAAAAATGTAATAGCTTCTTCAACTTTTATGCTGATGTTACCAATTACGAACTCTGGTGCGTTCTCTCTTCTTTTGAAAAGAAATCCGTCTGCAAAAATTTTGTCTTGTGACATAATATAAAGTATTAATTTGAGTGCTTAGTAGGAGAAGCACCTCTGACTCCTTTTTTATAAATCTTGTATTGTTATGTGTTGAGATATTTCCATCTCTGCATTGTCTGTAAAGAAATTATTATAAACTTCAATAGCCTTCTGAACTTTTGCCCTACCTCCAATTAAAAAATCCTCTGTTGGTGTAAAGATACCTAGTCTACCAGAAACCTTGCAAACTACATAAAATATTACAGGTTTACCGAATATCTGCTGATAAATATATGCTTGACTGTCGTAATTATAGTCACGAGAACTCCACTTAAATTTATCTATGTTTGAGGTAGTTTTGATGTCAATAAGTATCTCTGGAGTTATAATATCTGCCTTACCCTTCCATTTTAAACCAAACAATTCTGTAATTCCTGGTACTTCATATTTATTTAATGGATTAAATATATCAGAATGAAATCTAAAGTTTGACCTAACTTTATTAATTAAATAATCTAAGTGTTCTTGCTCTTTCTTTAGCAATAAAATTTTACCCTCCTCTGCTGAAGCTTCCTTGTATGCTTTTGTAGATCTTGTTGAGGAGTCTATAATTTTAAATAACTCTAGTTTTTCAGGCTCTAATATTGAAACGTGAAAATATCTTCCTGCAACCATTGGTACAGTTTCTTCCTTTCCTTTACCATACTTGTGTGGTTCTTTTAATAAAGTCCATATATCAGAGTTTGACATATATTGTTTGCCAAACTTTCCATAGTATTCCTTATCGTCTTGAAGTTTTTCTAGTATTTCCTTTTTAGTTAGCATAGTAAGAGTTTAATTCTTTCTTATTAGATGCAGGAATTGTAAATCTATCCTCAAGATTTTTTATTAATTGTGCAAATGGAACTGATTTGTTATTCTTTATGTATGAAACACAATCTGCCCAATTTTTATGAGTCTTTTTTAAAGAAGGCTTTTCACTTTTCTTTACAGGTGGCTTATCTTCAGAAACATCAACTAAGTCTTCTCCTGCCCATAAAGACAATCCTAATCCGTGCATTCCAATAGCTTTAACCATTGATCTCTGAATAGCTTTGTTAACATCAAAAGATGTTACGTTTTCTACCTTTATAGATTTATTCTGGTGATTCATAATAGGTAAGTAATCAATGTGTTCTACTCCCCCAACAGTTACACCAACTTTTACATAAGCAGTATTTCCATCTGTAAAGTAGTTTAAACCTGTGTGGTCTGATTCATATACCTTTCTGTTTGCATCTGGGTACTTGTCTTTTATAATTGCCCAAGCATATGCCCAAGACAAATAATCAAACCTTCCCTTTTTTTCAATCTTATCCTTAACATTAATAGATGCTAATGCTTTGAATGTAGTCATAATTTTTGTCATAATTTCTGTGTTTTAATAATTTGTGTGTATTTTTTTATAATGTTATCTCTCTTTTGCTTGAGGTAATCGTAATGCTTTTTATTGTTTCTTTGGTTTACCTCGTTCTGTATTTTTTGTGTGATGGTATCAATTTGATCTTTATAAGTTCTTTTCAGTATATGATAAACACCATTTCTAAAACCTCTGTTTATAAAATATATATAGTCATCATAACTTATCTCCTTATAATCTAATCCACCCTTTTTTGTGTTGTATATTTTTATTCCATTAGATGAGTTGACGATTTTTATACCTTTAAATAGTATTGCATCGCTATTTTTAGTTGTTAGTTTTATGGCTTTAGAATCTAAACTAGCCTCCTCCCACACTTCATACAAACTATCTAATGGACTTAACAACATTCCTCTGCTTTTTCTAAACATTCAGAAACAAAAGCCTGGAAATCTTTATCCTTACCATATGTAATGTCATTTTTAACTTTGTTAATACCATTTCTTACAGTTTCATAAGTAGTACTATACCCCTTGTTATCCATAAGAGAAATGATTTGATTAATTGTCATTGGTCTCTGGTAACATAAGTTATAAAGTATCTGTCTTGCCTTTGCCAACTCTCTCTTTCTTGATGAAGAGAACAACTCCTCTTCAGTTAAATCTAATCCATTGCAGATTAGATTTACATACATATTAAATATTCCTTTTTTCATATCTATTATTTGGTTTATAATTAAATTGTTTACCCAACATTGTGAAATATTCTTTCCAAATAAATTCTGTTGGTGTAGGTAGCAAAGGTCTATTGTCCTGCTCTTCCTCTCTGATTTCGATAAATTTTTCGCTTGATTTTCCCATTTGATTTCAATTAATTTGTGTTTGTAAAAGTAATTAATTTAAAGTTAATATACAAGTAATTACTATTATAATCATCATTACAATAGATATAAACATAACCTTGTATGACTCTTCCATCTTATTAGGACTTCGCCCTTGATTACTTCTGTATTGTCTAATTTTTTTCTTTATTTTTTTCATTTTTGAATTGATCTAATTTTTGTTGTAACTTTCTTATTAATTTAAAGTCTGGTTTTAATTTTAATTTTTCAAATAAAATTTGTTTTATTATTTTTTTCATTCTACTAAACTTATTATTACGTTAGTCCATTTTCCACCCTTTTTAGTTTTGTTTACTAAAAAGTCTATTCTACTGATCCACCTCTTATTCATTCGATCTTCTATTGTCCAGATTCCATTCATTTCTTCTGCGTTTTCTACAAGAATCTTTTCGCCCATCTTAAAACCTAATTGCTCTAAGTCCCTACTTACTGCCACCCACCTATGCTCTTGTGGGTTGTCTTCGTTTATCTTCTTACCACTTGCAGTAGTTAAATAATCTGCATTGCATTGTTCTGGAGTTGCGTGGTATATTGTAGCCGTTACCAAAAAACCTTGTTCTTCGAAGTCGTATAAAAAAAGTGCCATAATTAATAGTATTGTTTTCATATTTCTGCCGTAAAATAAAGTTCAGACTCATCTGGGTTATTATCAAAATAATCTTTCATTTGCTTACCCATTCTATGATCAGCATATTCAGATATATCTTGATTACTTACTCCAAATTTTTTCATCTTTTCGTCATTCCAGAGCCAATCATCTTTAAACATTTTGTTAACTCTATCTACTGCCCCCGTTTCTTCAATTTCTTTTAACTCTTCTACTATTGCCTTGTAGCTATCTTCTTTATAAACTACATAATCAATGTATCCAGACTCTTGCTCTATTGCACCAAATCTTTCTCCTGCATCACTGCTTTGTACTGCGAACATAAATTTACCATCTATGTCTCCGTTGTAATATCTACCCATAATTTCTATTTATTTATTTTTGTTAATTTATTATCTTCTCCGTGAAAATCTATTGCAAACCATATTTGCTCCATAGTTGCTTCGTTTGTTAAAGCCATTTCCAAAACTTCTTGTGCCTCTTCCTCTGTGCATTTGAAATCCCTAAAAACATCTTCTGTACTCCATAGGTTATCAACGAAATACCCGTTGTTTTTAAGTGTTTTTTTAGCCTCTTCTATTTTTCGCCAAGTATCAAATACTTCGTTTTCAATAGCATTGTGTTTAATTTTTGCTTTCGCCATAGTTTTAATTTATTGATTAGCAACTAGAAAAAGAATCGAACCTTTTTTACTCGTCAGTAAGTTTCGCCTCCGTACTTAAACGTGTGGCTTATCCAAACCTAGTTGTTGTTTAATTATTTTTATTTTCTTGTGCATATTCCCAGACCTGCGTATGTATGGCATCATCTACCCAATCCCAATAAAAATCTGTTATGTCCATTCCGTTTAAACTTACCTCCAGAATTTCCATATCGTTTTCTGGAGGGTTGTTATAATCCCCATCGTTCCAATAATATTCATAGTATATTTCTAATTCATAATTATCATCAGTAACTACATAAGTTCCTTTTACTTTCATAAGTGTCCACCTATTTTTAATTCATCACATTCATATCTCCATTCTGTTTCTGACTCAGGCTCATTCATTCCTTTATAGTCATCTAATCCATTACCATAAACAAACTCAGATTCATTTAACTTATTTTCAATATCATCAATCCAATCTTCCTCTTTGTAAATTATAAATTCATCTATACTTGTATATTTTCCGTTGTCTAATCTATAATGATCAAATTCATCTTCATCAATCTCAATTTCTATCTCAGCAAATTTATGATAGACTTGTCTTTGTTGTATTTTTACTTTCATAGTTCTTCGTTTTGAATATTATCTGCATACCTTATCGCAAAGTCATCTGTATTTGGTTTGTTTACAGAAACACACTTTCCGTAGTTTCTCCACCATTCTAATTTATTTTTGTGTCTTGACTCTATCTCTATATTTATTTTATAAATAAGATCGAGTGCTGAATTCCTTTCGCCTATTAGCTGAGAGGTTTTTACTTTTTTTATATCCTTATCTGATAAATACATAGTCTATTGTATTAAAATATTATTTTGGTTTTCTATTGTTCCGTGTTCTGCCTCTGTTACCCATTTCCTGGCAACATCTATACTTGGTGTATATCTTTGTTCGTTTGGCATTTCGCCCCCATAGTAAAGCGATACTTTAAAAATTTGTGGTTTCATATTATATAGTTTTAATTGTTCTGTATTCTTCGCCATCATTAAATTCATTAATGGTTTTGTAGTCTGTATCGAAATCCTCGTTGTGTGCTTCTATAACTTGCTTTATTTCATTAAAATTATATGTATATGTAGCAAATTCATCATCAGATTCTGAGTAAACAAAAACTAAAGGCTCTGTTATTAATTTTTCTATTGTCATATTATTTATCTTGAGTGTTAATGTGAATTAAAAAATCAAAAATTGATACCTCTTCCATAGATTCTCCAAAGTTATATTCCTTAATAAATTCTACTATTGAATTATACTCTGCCTCAATATCGCTTGATCTACATACCCAGGAAAAAGAGTCATCGTGTTCATCGGGTAAGGGTCTTATTTCTTTTATTTTTTCTAGTACTGGCATCAACCAATCCCACGAACAATGGTATTTTAAATCATTTTCAAGGTATCCGTCTTTTGATGTGTAATAAGGGTCTTTGTTTTTTCTAACATCATCTAGAGTGATGACATTTACTCCCATAAACTCTGCTATAATTTTATTGTTTTTCATATCTATTTTATTAAATTTTAAAAAATTGATTTTTTCTTACTGATATTTCTTGACCTACATAAGGAGGATGAGCATATAAACAATGTTCTTTTTTTACCCAACCTTTGTTTGTTTTAAAACTCCATAGACTTATTTGAAGTATTTCTGCTTTTACTCTTTTAACCTCTGCTTCTGCTGATGGTATATTTATTACTCTGTCTCCTAATGATTCTTTCATCATTTCGTTAAATTCTTGTAGTTTCATTTTATTAAATTTTGAATTATTGATATATCTATTGTTCCGTACTGCTTGTGTACTTTGTTCAAATGTTTTCTTGCTCTGTAAAAATCCTGGTCATTCTGTGGATTCTTATAAGTGTAAATCATTCGCCTTAAAAATGTTATTTCGTTTACTGCCATAGTATTTAAATTTAATGCAATATAATTATTATTTAATTAATATACAAGTTATTTACTAGTTGTTTTAGTTGAATTCAATAAATCTGTTGTCCATTTCTTCATATTTATCAATCAAATTTTCCATCTCCTCTTCTGTCATATGATCATATGGTTTTGTGTGTGGGTGGTGTGGAGCAATATAAGTTGCACCACCATTTCCATCGTTCCAAATCTCAACATTTTTTTTGTTGGTTTTACATTGGTAGCCCGTGCCTCTGCGTGTTTCGTAATATCTTATTGAAATAACTTTTAATTTTAAAAGATCATCTTGCGAGTTGTTCCATTCGTGGTATTCTTTGCCGTGTGTCGTTCTCATAATTTTATAGTTTAATAAATTCCAAAATTTGCGTTTGATGTGTCAATATTTCCCGAAATCATTCCTATTATAAAAAATAGAATTCCGATAACTGCCATAAAAAATAATCCCGTTGTGAATACTCTTAAAAATAATGTAAGTATTTTTTCAATGACTAAGATTAACTTTTTCGCCTCTTGTTCCTTTGTCGGGATCTTAACTTGTATTTCTTGGTAAATGCTTTTTATTTCTTCCATAGTTATATAATTTTATAAAATTGATTTAATCCTTTATTTGTGTGAATGCCTAACGATCTGTTTAATTCCTGGGTTTGCTTTGTTCTGATGTGTGAAGCACTAACATAAAAAGTCGCAAACGGATCAAATGTTAACCCTTGTCGCCTTAAATACGTTACCCTTTCGCCTATTATTTCTTTTAGTGCTGATCTCATTGCTTTATTATATCCCGTCTTATTGTGTTTTGAATATCCCATTTTTATAAATTGTATTTGATTAATAATTTTTTAAATATTGAAAGTTTTTTATATTCTTTCGCCGTGTAAACTTTTACGTGTCCTTTTTTGATGTGGGTATAAATACCCGTTTTTAGCTTTGTCATAATTTTATTAATTTGTGTATTTGTTTTCTTGACAATATCCAATTTCCTGGACTTCGTCGTTTGAATTTAGTTCATAGATCAAATATTTATGCAGTTTTGTAAGCCTTGGTTTTTTACAAACTTTGTAAAATAATTTCCTGGTGGCGTCTTTGTATTCGATATAAAATATATATTGTTTCATTTTATTTTGTTCTTATTGATGTCCATACAATTGCCTGGAATTCAAATCCCGTGATCCCTAATTTTTCGGCTTTTGCTAGTGTTAATTTTTTGATCTGTTTATATGCTACCCGACCAATTGAAGCATTATCTATTTTAATAATTTTATCAAAACAGGCTCTTAAATGCCAAATATCAACAGTTAAAGCCGTAGGATCTAAAAAAGCTATATTTCTAACAAAATTGAACGTTTTTAGGCTCTTATCTGTAATTTTTACTTTGTCATCTAGGATCGCAAAGGCTTTAAATTTATTTGTGTGAAAGGTGCAAACCTTTATATCTTCGGGAGTTTTTCCCTCAGTCCAGGCTTTGCAAACTTTGATCGTGTCGGCGATGTTTTGTTTCCATTTGTTGCGAGGACTTAAAGCACTTAAAACAGAAGCGACTTTGTAAGGGTCAATTTTATACTCTGTTGCAATGTTTAAAACAATTTTGTTCGCTTCTTGATACCATTTTAAGCCGTCTTTTACTTGGTCATCTGTTGCAATATTAAAAAACTTGTCTAGGTTTTTAGATATTTTATTTAACTTGTATTTACTTAGTTCTTTCATAATTTTATTATCTATCTGTTAACATTGTTTCAATTAAACTTTTTGCGATCTCTATTCTTTCCGACTTATTTAAAATGTATTTTGTCGGCTTGTATTTATATAAATACCTGCAAACGTCTAAATTGTCCGTACTTTTAAAATATTGTCTTATTCGCTCCTGGAGTCCGTTTATAGCTTTGTCAAGATCAAAATTTGATCTATCTATTTTTTTATAAATGGTTTTTTTATACGGATTATAAAAATTGTGATAAAAAGCACTTTCATTTTCCAG
>Ga0316202_10002130_pt1 | contig 13507 bp, 14 predicted proteins | sample 3monrhotite_MG_FD_204934 | JGI IMG/M metagenome (GOLD analysis project Ga0316202, IMG submission 204934) | Microbial mat bacterial communities from mineral coupon in-situ incubated in ocean water Damariscotta River, Maine, United States -... | ecosystem: Environmental > Aquatic > Marine >... | reverse complement strand
GATGATGTGGCCTGTACGGCAAACCATTTGTCCATCACATTGGCATCATCCATCCACTGCTTTTCAAACGAGGCCAGTGCTGCGCTGCGTTCGGGGCAATCAGAGTGTGCTAGCGCTGCCAAAGCTGCATACTGATCGGTCATGTTGCTGGCTCTGTTAAACTGCTCTGCGACCAGTGCAGTGGATGCGTCGTCATTGAGTACCGACAGATAGCTAAGGCAGACATTTTTCAGGCTGCGCTGCTGCATGGCTTCATCATCCAAGCCTTTGGTAGGTAGAAGACGCTGGTAGTGGTTTTCCAAATCTGCACGCAGATGGCAGGCAAGAAAATGGCGCAGCTGCTGACGTGCTTCATGAATCAGGCCGGGGTCAAAAAACTCACCGGCATGTTTTGAACATGCTTCGGCAATATCGGCTTCTGATGGTAGTGACAGCGCTTCGGCCTTGAGAGCCATATCGAGCTCCGCATCGGCCAGCAGTGCGGCAAAGGCCTCACCGATAATAGCTGTAGGCTCTGAGCCATCGGCAATCATGTTTAGCAGTGTCTGCATGGCCAGAGCTTGCGCTGCTGCCCAGCGATTAAACGAATCACTGTCGTGGCGCATCAAAAAGGCCTGTTCAGCCAGCGTGTAGTTGTATTCAAGCTCAACCGGGGCTGAAAATCCACGCAGCAGAGAGGGTAGCGGTTCAGCAGTCACATTGATAAAGCTGAACGACTGCTGCATTTCGGTGATCAACAGTGTTCTACTTGTGCCTTGCGCCTCGTCCTCTCCGGCCAGCTGCAGTTGCAGTTCGGTGCCATCGGGTAGTAACAGGCCCAGCTCAAGTGGAATCAGAAACGGTTTTGTATCGTTCTGTTTGTTGCTTTCATCGTCCCAGTCATCACTTGCCTCTGTGGACAGGGCAGCAGGTGGAAACTGCTCACAATGCAGCGTGCAGCAGTTGCTGTCGGCATCATAATCCATCTTCACCGACAGACGCGGTGTTCCAGCCTGATCATACCACTGCTGCATCTGCGAGAGGTCACGATCATTGGCATCGGCCATGGCGCTCAAGAAATATTCGGTGGTAACAGCCTGACCATCATGGCGTTCAAAATAGAGATCCATACCACGCCTGAAGCCATCGACACCAAGCAGGGACTGATAGAGGCGTACTACTTCAGCACCTTTTTCATAGACGGTAACGGTATAAAAATTATTGATCTCCATATAGGAGGCCGGGCGAATCGGATGCGCCATGGGACCGGCATCTTCGGCAAATTGATGGGTACGCAGCAGGCGCACATCTTCAATGCGTTTGACCGCATGCGAATGGGTATCGGCAGTAAACTCCTGATCGCGGAACACCGTCAAACCCTCTTTCAAACTGAGTTGGAACCAGTCGCGACAGGTTACCCGGTTACCTGTCCAGTTATGGAAATACTCATGACCGATGACCGCTTCAATGACGATATAATCATTGTCGGTGGCGGACTCCGGGCTGGCAAAAACAAGGCGTGAATTGAACACATTCAACCCCTTATTCTCCATCGCCCCCATATTGAAATCATCAACGGCAACAATCATGAACAGATCAAGATCGTATTCGAGGCCGAAACGCTGCTCATCCCAGATCATGGCCCGTTTTAATGATTCCATGGCGTGGCCACACTGATCAATGTGATGCGCTTCGGTGAAGATGCGCAGGGTGACATTGCGATCCGAGGCGGTGGTGAAGGAGTCCTCAAAACAGGAGAGATCACCGGCAACAAGTGCAAACAGATAACAGGGCTTGGCAAATGGATCATGCCACTCGGCCCAGTGTTGGTTATTATCCAGCTCTCCCTGACCCGTTGGGTTGCCGTTGGAGAGCAGTATTGGATTTGTTGTTTTGTCAGCGATGATGGTCACCTTGAATGGTGCCATCACATCGGGGCGATCCTGATAATAGGTGATGCGGCGGAATCCCTGCGCTTCACACTGGGTGCAATAGTTACCTCCGGAACGATACAGTCCTTCAAGTGCGGTATTGCCTTCCGGATTGATGCGGGTGGTGACCTCAAGCTCAAAGCTATCAGGCAGGTTGGCGATATTCAGGCCTTGTGCATGCAGATGATAGTCATCACGGCTCAGCTCCTGGCCATCCAGCTGAATACCGATCAGTTCCATATCGTGCCCGTCGAGCTTTAACTCAGGGCCAGCAGCACTGGCTTCAGGATTTCGGCGGTATTGAACCGTGGAGACCACTTCGGTGCTCGTGGCTTGCAGGGTGAACCTGAGGGATATCTGATCCACCAGATAGGCGGGCACAAGATAATCTTTCAAATAGATGGTTGGGTTTTGAGTCATCGTTATTCCTTGGGGCTACATGCCTCTGCTTTGTATCGATTTTAGTCAATTTGGGCTGATTCGAACTGATTGCTGTGAAATTTGGAATCTTTAACCACCAGCCCATGCTGGCCGTGACAATGATTTTGTGAGCAGGCATTACTGTTGATGAAAGGGAAGATAGGTGTTGCATAGGTTAAGCTAACAGAGCACCGGCTTTTAACTGGGCGCCTCTGAGGAAATCAGTCGCCTGCATGGCTTTTTTGCCCTCTGGTTGCAGTGCGTTGATACGATACACCGAACCATCAGCGCAGGCGATATCCAGCCCTTCAGTGTTGCCTACTACTGATCCTGCTGGACTGTTGTGCTTGCTGGAGAGTGCTTCACCGGCAATCAGCTTTAACCATTTCCCTTTGTACTGGCAGCGTACACCCGGGCGAGGTGAAAAACAGCGTACCAGTCGGTCGATTTCTGCGGTCGGTTTTGACCAGTCGATGATGCGCTCTTCGTTGGTGATCTTTTTGGCGTAGGTGATGCCATCTTCCTGTTGGGGCTCTGCTTGCAAACCAGCAGCGATCTTCGGTAAGGTTTCGATTAGCAGCCCTGCACCCATGGGTGAGAGTTTGAACCACAATTCTGAACCGGTAGTCTGGCTCGTGATGGGTAGTTTTTTCTGAGCATAAATCCCGCCGGTATCGAGCCCTTCTTCCATCTGCATGATGCAAACCCCTGTTTCAGCATCGCCAGCCAATAGAGATCGTTCGATAGGTGCTGCACCACGCCAGCGAGGCAGTAGCGAGGCATGTACATTAACCGGTGCAATGGAGACCGCATTCAGCCATTCGATCGGAAGAATCATGCCAAAAGCTACGACCACCAGAATATCGGCCTGTTTCTCCTGCAGCCATGCCAATGCATCATCGTTATCACGTAAGCCTTCAGGTGTAATGACATCAATATCGGCATCCAGAGCTGCCTGTTTCACAGCCGAGGGGGTGAGTTTCATGCCACGACCGGATTTGCGATCCGGTTGTGAAACTACTCCGACCACATCCATGCCATCAGTTTCAATCAGAGCGGTCAGACAGGGGACAGAAAAGCCGGGGGTGCCGGCAAATACTACGCGCATATTATCTCCAGGATGTGTCGGTAAGACGGGGTCTTGCCTCAAAGCATCAATGCTTATTCTTTAAACTGTTTCTTCATTCTTTTGGTGATCATCCGGCGCTTGAGTGGAGAGATATAGTCGATGAATAGTTTGCCGATCAGATGATCAAATTCGTGTTGCAGAGCTACGGCTTGAAACTCTTCAAAGTCCTGCTCGTGCTTTTCACCATCGATATCGAACCAGCGCAGGCGCACTGCGGCAGGGCGTGTTACATCGGCATAGGTTTCAGGAATAGAGAGGCAACCCTCTTCCCATGTCGCCATTTCATCGCTATACCATGTGAATTCAGGGTTGATCCATACCTTGAGCTCACGGAGTCCACCGGGTTGACCGGAATCATGGCGTACTTCTTCACTGCGCCAGAGTGTGTCGGTGACAGCAATTTGTAAGGAGACGCCAATTTGTGGCGCTGCCAGACCAACACCTGGAGCATCATACATGGTGTCGGCCATATCTTCGATAATGGTTTTGACTGCATCTGTGAGTGGAAATGATACCGGTTTGGCGATCTCACGCAGGCGATCATCCGGGTGAATAAGAATTTCCTGAATGGCCATTAAAATGTACCACCATTGAAACCAAACATTGAACGTTCGGGTGCTGCAAACTCAATATAAATGCGCGAACTGCCGATGCCCAGCTCTGTTTCAATCATACTGCACAATGCTGCTGATAAATCAGGGGTTTGCGCAGTGCTCAAACCGAGGCTTTTCAGTTCCAAGAAAGCCAATGGAGCATCGGAGCCGGCAAATAACATGGCTTTGTTATCGGAGAGTTCAACCATGACATAGGACTCAGGCTTGAGCAGTGCATCAGCCACGGCTTTTGAACAGCGGCGTAGAAAAGCAGCTTTATCAGCAACTTCAATATTGGTATGTATTAATAAACAGGGCATTAATGAACGTCCTTAACTGTGGGGGTGTGATCTTTCTCATCTGTTGCTGGAACTGATGCAGTCGACGGTTGGGTAGCTTCTGCCTGTTGTTGGGCGTAAAGCTCCAGATTGCGTTTGGCCTGCTCTTCACGCATAGCATTTTTTTGCACACGCATATCTTTGGTGGCATAAAAACCAGCCCACCATAACAGTACAAATATGATTGCAATTATTAACCAGAATAAAATTCCACTCACGAGCTTACCTCCACAGCCGCAACTTCTGCGGCAAGCGCTGCCAGTGCAGCATTGGCGACACGGGTGCGTTCATCTGATCTGCGCTGCATCTGTGCATTAAATATATTGATGCCAGCCAGAATAAAACCCAAAGCAATAAAAGCACCCGGCGGTAGAATGAACATCAGGACATCAGGATAAGAAGCACCAAACACTGAAAAACCAAACAGTTCACCCTGACCGAGCAGCTCACGTACACCACCAAGCAACAATAGCGCGAAGGTGAATCCGGTACCAATTGCCAGTGCGTCTACCAATGAATCGATGACCGAGTTTTTACTGGCAAATGCTTCAGCACGGCCAAGAATGGCACAGTTCACTACAATTAAGGGAATAAACAGGCCGAGCACCAGATACATCTCATGCATCCATGCGTTCATGGCCATTTCAACCACAGTAACAAAAGCGGCAATAATGGTGATGTAGGCCGGGATACGTACATTTTTGGGGATCACACCACGCACTAACGATACGACCAGATTGGAGCCTATCAATACGAGAATGGTGGCAGCACCCATCCAGAAACCGTTCTCAGCTGATGTGGTGACACCAAGCAGGGGGCACATGCCGAGCAGTTGTGCGAATACTGTATTATTATGCCAGAAGCCATCGGCAAAGATCTCTGATTTATTCAATGCTGGCCTCCGTTGGTGGTTGTCTTGTCTGGTGTTTGCGCAAGCATCACACGCTCAAGAATAGCGTCATGATGATCATGGAAAAACTCCAACGCACCTTTGACTGCTTTCACCACTGCTCTTGGGGTGATGGTCGCACCTGTAAATTGATCGAAATCACCACCATCTTTTTGCACCTTCCATGTTTTACTGGTCAAACCCTGACCGACAAAATTATCCAGCCATGCGCTGTTATTGACGATGCCATCTCCGAGCCCCGGTGTTTCACGGTGATGGGTAATGCGAATGGCATGCACCGAACCATCAGTGCGCAGGCCAACGAGAATGCGAATAGAGCCTGAATAACCGTCCGGTGCGGTCACTTCCCAGGCCAAACCTGTGAGTTGGTCGTTGCTGTTTTTAGCCGGGTAGATGGTGGTGCCATTCACTGTGATTTTGGCCGCTTGCGCATCGTTACTATGCACAGGCAGTACCTGTTGCAGGGCTTTGTGCAGGGCTTGCCTTTGCGCTGCTGCGATTGGTTCACGGGTGAATATATCGGTAAGCCCGGTAACTGCAGCAGCAATCACAGCCACCACAAACAGGGCGATGACCATGCGAATCTGATCTCTGTCGATCTTCATGACTGTTTACCCACATTCTGACCATAGACGCGTGGGCGGAAGTAATGGTCGATCAATGGTACTGCGCAATTCATCAACAGTACCGCGAACATTGCACCTTCCGGGTAACCGCCAAAGCTGCGGATGCTCCAGGTTAACACACCACAGCCGATACCGAAGACAATCTGGCCGACAGGTGTGACCGGAGATGAGACAGGATCGGTAGCCATGAAAAAGGCACATAGAATCAGACCACCGGCAAACAGGTGGAACATCGGTGTAGCAAACTGATCGGGTGCGGCCTGATTGAAGATTGCAGCCAGCAATAGCACGGTGCCGATATATGCAAACGGGATATGCCAGGTGATGGAGTGGCGTGCTAACAGAAAGATGCCGCCAATGAATAGTGCAAGAGCACTGGTCTCACCAATACTGCCGGCTTCAAAACCAAGAAAGGCATCGAGATAGCTGTAATTATAAGCTTTGAGTGCTTCAGCTACAGGCACACCGAGCGTGGCTTCTGTTTTGATATGGCCCAATGGTGAAGCCATGGTGATGGCATCAAGGGTGAGTTGGCCGCCTGTCAGCAGTGCATCGGTACCATAGAAGAATATCGTCGCACAGGTGGAGAAATCAAACAGATTCAGAGCCGGGGCAACCGATGACATCGGCATGATCCAGGTGGTCATGCTTAATGGGAAGGAGATCAACAGAATCACGCGAGCAGATAGTGCCGGATTAAAGATGTTGTGGCCGAGTCCGCCATAGACCTGTTTACCGAGTACGATGGCAAACACACTGCCGAGCACTGCCATCCACCACGGTGTAGTGGCCGGTAGGGTGAGTGCGAGAAACAGGCCGGTCAGGGCTGCTGAATTATCCAGCAGGGTAGAGAGCGGACGCTTCATCATTTTCAGACAGACCGCTTCCATCAGCAGGGCAGAGAGCATGCAGCTTACGATTAACAGGAAGGCCAGCCAGCCGAAGAGATAAACGCTGACCGCTGCAGCAGGCAACAGTGCCAGTACAACGGTGAACATCATCATGCGAATCGAGTCGCCACCATGTGCATGTGGGGAACTGAGCATAATCAGAGACATCAGCTCTTCTCCTCTGGTTTTGCCGTGTTCTCTACTGCGTTGTCGCTCGCAGTCACATCGGGTGTCGCTGGTTTGTTAGCGCTTGCATCAGCGACAGGTTTGGGTGCATGGGTTTTGCGTACGCGCGAACGGCGGGCTGCTTTTTCTGCCAGTTCCCGTTCTATGCGTGCATCGCGACCTTCAGAACGTTGACGGGATGCTTCAGCAAAGACCTGTTCACGACGCGCCAGAGCAATCTGCCCTTTGCCATAACGGAAATAGTGCACCAATGGGATATTCGATGGGCAGACATAAGAGCAGGCACCGCATTCGATACAATCAAATAGCTGATAATCTTCGGCTTTTTCAAGCTGATCACTGCGACAAAAATCGGCTAGCAGATTGGGCACCAGAGAGACCGGGCACGCTTCACTGCAATGGCCACAGCGAATACACGGATTTTCAACCGTGTGGGCAGCATCAATAGCCTGCTTGCTTAAAGCCAGAATACCACTGGTGGATTTGATCACGGGGATATCCGGGTGAGACAAGCGCTCGCCCATCATCGGGCCACCGTGCACGATTTGGATATGATTGAAATCTTCCAGCCCCTGGCGTGCAAATAACGAGCGGATAGGGGTGCCCAGTCGAACACGCAGGTTGGCTGGTTGTGGTAGCGCATCACCACTGATCGTGACAATACGTTCTGTCAGAGGCTGACCCAGCATCACTGCATCACGCAAGGCTTTGCTGGTGCCTACATTCTGGCACAACACGCCAATATGCATGGGCAGTTTCCCTGCCGGTACTTCGCGCCCGGTAAGTGTGTAAATCAACTGTTTTTCGCTGCCCTGTGGATAGCGGGTAGGCAGTACCTCTATGCGCACATCATCCATGCCATCTTTGCTGTTTAAGGCTTCCTGCATCGCTTGGGCGGCATCGGCTTTGTTATCTTCAATCGCAATAATACCTGAGCTTGTGCCGACCATATGCATGATGATCGCCATGCCATCGAGAATCTCTGATGCCTGTTCCACCATCAGGCGATGGTCATTGGTCAGATAGGGTTCACATTCGATACCGTTGAGAATGACCGTTTCAATGGGAAAACGTTTATCCTGTACAAGCTTGATAAAGGTGGGGAATACAGCGCCGCCCAATCCTGCCAGGCCACACATACGGGCGCGTTCACGCAGCAGTGTCGGGTCTGTATTCTGCCAGTCTATGATCGGTTCAAGACTCTCATCTGCCCTGTCATCACCATCGGCTTCAATAAAGATGGACGGCATGCCCATGCCGGATGGATGGGCAATAGCGTGCTCTTCAATTTTAACCACGCGCCCGGAGGTGGAGGCGTGCACAGGCACAGAGAGGTAGCCCTCTGATTTGGCTATTTTCTGACCACGTAGCACGTGATCGCCAACTTTCACCAGCGGAGAACAGACGGAGCCAATATGCTGTTTCATGGGCAGGATAAGTACGGGCGAAATGGCCACATTTTCAATGGGGTTCATAGCGGACAGTTTATGCATGTCAGGGTGAATGCCCCCCCTGAAACTGTGCGCCATTAGTCCCATTTTCTGGGCTAGTGTTCTAAGCATGGCCGGCATGTTGTTCCCGCCTTTCGTGACCGAGTTGTGAACGTTTTGTGTCTGGCAACGGCCAGGCCCAATGTTCAATCAGTTCCGGTTTCACCAGCATATCGATGCAATCTACCGGGCATGGTTCCACACAAAGTGTGCAGCCGGTGCAATGATCAGCGATAACGGTGTGATATTGTTTGGGTGCGCCGATAATGGCATCAACAGGGCAAGCTTTAATACACAGCGTGCAACCGATGCATTCATCTTCACGCACAAATGCGAGCATCGGTGCGCTGGCTTCTTCATCCAGCTCTTTGGGTTCTACACCCATCAGATTGGCAATTTGTAACATGGTGCGTTCACCACCGGGCACACAGTGGTTTACTTCGGCTTCACTACCGGCGACAGCTGTGGCATACGGTTTACAACCCGGAAACCCGCACTGACCACACTGCGTTTGTGGCAGCAGTGCATCGATATTATCGATCATCGGATCGCCTTCGATATGAAATATCTTCTGCGCAATGGCCAGCACAATGCCTGCACAGAGTGCAAAAGCGCCGAGACTGGCCAGGGCGTAAAGGAGGCCGGACATGGATTCCATCATCATAAGTGGCAGTGCTAAACTTTAACCAGGCCGGAGAAGCCCATGAATGCCAGACTCATCATGCCCGCAGTGATCAAAGCTAATGGTGAGCCTTTAAATGCAGCCGGTACAGGAGAGACATCAATACGTTCGCGAATGCCGGCAAACAGAATCAGTACCAGCGCAAAACCAATCGCGGCACCGCCACCATAAAGTGCCGACGTTAAAAAGGTCTGTTCCTGTTGTACATTGAGAATTGCTACACCAAGCACGGCACAGTTGGTGGTGATCAGAGGTAGAAAAATACCCAGCGCCTGATACAGAACAGGACTGGTTTTATGAATCATCATTTCAATCAATTGCACCAATGACGCGATGATCAGGATAAAGAAAATAGTTTGCAGATACTGTAAATCCAGAGGAATCAGTACATATTGTTGCACCAGCCAGGAAGCCGTTGAGGCCAGGGTCATCACAAACATGACGGCGAACGACATGCCAATAGCGGTTTCCACTTTGCTGGAAGTGCCTAAAAATGGACAAATTCCAAGGAATTTGGTCAACACATAGTTGTTTACCAACACTGCGGAAAGCAAAATAAGAGCGAATTCAGTCATGGCGCGGGAGTATAGGTCGCTCTTCTATGGTCGTACACCGCTGAAAACCCACACTTTTTTGTTTGCCAGCCTGTCGGTGATGCTAGCCTGAGCTTTTGTGGCCATCGCAATCAGAAGATAAGATCTCTCTTTGCAATCAGATCGCCCGATGATGAACGGGGTTTATCAGCGTGTCCTGAAACTCATTTCTGCTCTGACAAAAGAGAGAGAGGCGATCTCTCAAGCTTGGACTTTATGGTGGCAGATCATAAGATGCCGCAGGTCGGAGGGACAACATGTCTAAAGCATTCAAAGATCGTATTATTATGGTGACTGGCGCATCGGATGGCATTGGTTCACATGTCGCAGCAGCGCTTGGTGCTGCCGGAGCATCGGTGATCGCCATTGGCCGCAATGAAGATGGTTTGCAGCAAACGCTGGAGCGTATTGAAGAGCTTGGCGGGCGTTGTCTCTGCATTCCATTCGATCTGACCGATTTTGATAACTACGGTAAACTGTTCCTGAGTCTGAAAGATCAGATTCCGCATCTTGATGGTTTGGTGCATTGTGCCGCTTCCATTGATCGCTGCACCCCGATGCAATATATCAAGCAGGATGTCTTCAGAGCTTCATTGGATATTAATCTCACCGCACCGAATATGCTGACACAAATGATGTTTCCCCTGCTCAAGCGTGCTGAATCGGCCTCTATTATCTTCACCAGCTGTGATATGGTCGAAGAAGATCAAACCAACTGGCATGCCTATGGTATGGCGAAGCGGGCTTTAGCCTATGCTGCAGCGATGTGGCAGAACGAACATCCTGAAAAACCGTACCGTTTTAATACCCTCAATCCGGGTAAAGTACGTACGGCACTGTTTAAACGCACTTTTGGGGGCATGCATCCCAATGAAGTGCCTGCCCCGGATAGTGTAGTGCCTGCTTACCTCTACCTGCTTTCCGATGCATCAAAAGAAGTGCGCGGCCAGAGCCTGCATGCTAGAGATCTGATTAATCAATAATATCAATAGTTTGGGGTTTTATGTCCCGTATTGAGTGGCCACTTGAATCGAAGGCTGAAAGCAGATGTTTAACTCATGATGTGCTCAATTGGAAAACGGTACAAAACAGGGTGGCATAATGGCATACGTTAAACCGGAAGATGTTGTTGAAAAGATGTTGCAGGACGGTGCGAAAAAGGCCGGTCTGAGCGCGAAAGATATGTTGATTAGGGGCGCTCTCTCCGGTGCTTTCCTGGGATATGCCACAACCCTGGCTGTTGCCGCTTCAACCCAGACTGGGATTGATATTGTCGGAGCTCTCATTTTCCCGGTTGGATTTGTGATGCTTAATCTGTTGGGTTTTGAATTAGCGACAGGAAATTTTGCGCTGCTGCCCATCGCTGTGAAAGATGGAAGAGCCTCGTTTGGGCAGCTGGTGTTTAACTGGACATGCGTACTGATTGGGAATCTGATCGGAAGTCTGTTTTATGCGTCGTTGTACTATATTGTCATGACCAAGATGGGTCATATCGACCCTGCAAGCCTGGAAACCGCCAAAAAGATCATCGCTATTGCCGAGAAGAAAACCATTGCTTATGCCGCGTATGGGTTTGACGGTACCATCACCGCATTCACATCTGCGATACTCTGTAACTGGATGGTGACGCTGGGTACGGTCATGGCATTCACCTCAACAGCAACGGTTGGCAAAATCGCGGCCATGTGGTTGCCGATTATGATGTTTTTTGCACTTGGTTATGAGCATGCGATTGTGAATATGTTTGTGATTCCCGCAGGCATCATGTTGGGAGCCAATGTCACGATTGCAGAGTGGTGGATATGGAATGAAATTCCTGTGCTTATGGGTAATATCGTGGGCGGTATGATATTGACAGGTTTTGCCCTCTATTTCACCGCAAGAAAGAAATCGATTGAGAGTGTCTGAGGGTCTAGGCGAAAGTAATTCCGTGGGGCTGTTTGGATGTCTGCTACTGCGGAAAGAAGAGGTTCGGTAATCGCTGTTTAGTTTGAGCTATCCGTTACATTTTTTTGTTTGAATCATTTGAACAGATCAATGATTTCAAATGGCAGTGAGATGCTGATGTTGAGGGGAATCCAAGCGTTCTGTAGCGAGGCGGGGATCCACTATTCTGAAAAGGGCGTTGCTATTTTGACGGAGACTTAAGGAAATACGGAAGGTGCATCCCTGCAAAACGGCAAAGAAGTCATTCTACTGCTGGATTTGATAGTGGCCTCTATGTATCGTACAAATGTCGATAATTAATCGAGGCTTTTAATTTATCCGGATTTAGGAGGATGTATGAGTGAGTAACTTTCTGGGACAACCTTCGCTAAAACAATATTTCAAGATTGAAACGATTGCCATGCTTGTGGCGCTGTTATTGATTGCTGGCGCATCACTGTTCAGCCTCAACAAAGCTATCGGATTAAGTAATGCTATTGTCGAAACAGCGCTGACAGAGATTCACGTTACCATGTCGTTGCGCCTGGCACTCAACCGTTCGGCTATGCCTGTTAATGACTACATTATTCGTGCAGGCCAGGATGAAAAAATCAATTATATCACCCTGCGGGATGAAACGGATCGACAGTATAAATCGCTCACCTCGACTCTGAAAAACAGGCCTGATCTTAGCGAACCACTGAATCAAAGCCTGAATGCCTGGAACAATGCGAAAAAACTGGCGAATGCCATTATGCAAATACCCAATCCAATCGGGAACCCGGATGCTGCAGCGCAGATGGAAGCATTCGATGCACTCATCGATCAGGGAACCAATCTGTTAAGTGAAATATATGATGAGATTTACAGGGACACTGTAAAGAGCCATGACGATCTTCATGAGATAGAAAATCAATCAACAATCCTTGTAGTGTTATTATCAATAATCGGACTGGCCATTTCAATTGCCGGAAGCATTCAGCTTGCACGCATATTTTTCCCTCCACTGGATAGAATTATGGCCGGGGTTCGGATGTTTGGACGCGGCCATCTTGATCACAGAATTGCTAATGATATGCCAGTGGAACTTGATGAATTAACGTATGGCATCAATGAGATGGCTGGAAAACTGGATGATATTTATTCAGAGCTTAGAAAATCATCCTATAGGGACTCACTTACCGGTTGCAACAACCGTCGTAAACTCGATGAGGATATTCTGGCAGCCTACTCCCTGGCCAACCGCAGCGATGAGGCGTTAACTGTGCTGATGCTTGATCTGGATCATTTCAAACAGGTGAATGATACTTATGTCATGTTGCAGGTGATTCGGTTCTGCTGACCGCAGCAGAGATTATCCGTTCTCAGTTGCGTAAACATGAATTCTTGTACCGTTACGGTGGAGAAGAGTTTGTGATTGTCCTGCCGGCTACGAAGGCATCTGATGCCATTGTTCTGGCTGAGCGTATCCGAACCAGTGTTGCCAATAAGAAAATGGATGTCGGCAGCAGTAGTCCTATCACAGTTACTGTGAGCATAGGTATTGCTGATAATAGTGATGCAGACAACAGTATCAAAGATATGATCGAATTGGCAGATCAGGCCTTGTATGCAGCGAAAGAGGAAGGGCGAAATAGAGTCCATGTTGCCAGCTGATTTTCTATATGGTTTCGATATTCGTCGAATGTTGGAGAGTTGATGGTGTGGTAACTGTTTGATAAAATACGCACAGAACCATGACGGCAATTTTGAATTGTGCAAAATACTGGAAGTAGGGACGTGAAAGGTATGATTCTTTCAGACCGAGCATTCTG
>Ga0316202_10002129_pt1 | contig 13508 bp, 35 predicted proteins | sample 3monrhotite_MG_FD_204934 | JGI IMG/M metagenome (GOLD analysis project Ga0316202, IMG submission 204934) | Microbial mat bacterial communities from mineral coupon in-situ incubated in ocean water Damariscotta River, Maine, United States -... | ecosystem: Environmental > Aquatic > Marine >... | reverse complement strand
AAGGCTCGCCGTGTCGCCAACGAGCAGGCGCAGTTCGAGGACATGCTCGAACGTGATCGAGCAGCCCGCGCCCGCAGCCCCCGCGAGCAAATTGCTCGCCTTGACTCCCTGCTCGGGAAGAACAAGGGGGCGGCCAAGGAGCGAAAGCGTCTCCAGGCTCGCCTCTAAACAGCTTGACCCGTGCTGCTCCCTCTAGTAGGCTTGAGTCCTAACCTAGAGGGTGCCGCATGGCTTACAGCTGGACAGACAAGGACAGGCATGACGAACTGTGCTTCTGCATAGAGTGCCTGGGGCACTGGAGCGAAGGCGAGGAGCCAGCCCCGGAGCCGCCCGAACAGACATAAGCGGAGGGATTCTTCCACGAGGAAGCCGCACTGACTCGTGAACCAAACCAGTTTGCAGAACTCGCCTCCCCCCTGCAGCAGGGATCATAACGGGGAAAGCTGGGAAAAGTCGGGGGCGTCGGTGCTGTAACACCAAGGGCTCGGAGATCTTGAAAGGTCTCCGGGCCTGGCGCTTGTACACAGAGGAGACAATATGGGAACCTACTTTATGAAAGACTTCGGCAAGCCCGCTGTCACGATCTCGGCTGAGGAATACGCTCAACTAAAGGAGTGCCAGGGTATCGTCAAGACCCTCTGGCACAACTTGGGCCCCTACAACTGGCCCGCTGAGTTCCGCCTCCCACCGAAGAAGACCTTGTTGGACTTTTTACCCGAGGAGCGCGAGCTTTTCGCTGTCGGCGGCAAAATCGCCGACCTCTTCGGCTGGGACGACTCCGAATAGCCTCTTGACCCGTGGCGTTTCCTCTGGTAGAATTGCGACAACAAGAGAGCAAAGCATGGACGTGTCGAAAGCTGCCTGGGAAATCTTCACCAAGAGAACCGACGACCCGAAGCTCGCCTGGCTGGAGCGGAGGCTTGACGAGGAGAAGATCCCGCACGAGCGAACCGGATTCTCGTTCCATGCCCCTATCCTCCGGGTGCCTGCTGAGCACCTTGACGCTGCATGGGTGATTCTCGGCCCCCTTGACGACATTGAAGACGACGACCACTGCTGGGACGCCGAATGAACCCGCCGAACTTCAACCCGCCCCGCGTGGCCGAGCTTATCGGACAAAAGGACAAAGCCTTGGCGCGGTTGCTCCTCGGACGGTCCGACGCTGAGAAAGCCCGGGAGGTCGCGGGGCTTATCGAGGTCTGGTCGAACTGCCTAGAGCAGGGCTACGACCCGCAGCACCGAACAGTTTGGACCTGCCCCTGCACTCAGTGCATGGCAAGGAAAACCGCTTGACTCCTCCTAAGGGAGTCGCTATAGTGAGACTCAAGAGGGTAAAGCCCCTCACCAAAGCATGTTGATCTTGGTCGGTCGCTTGCACCTTTCTTTCTAGGTCAGCACCCCGCAGCTTCCCGCTGCGGGGTGTTGGTCTGTACCCACATAAAACCCCCCTTGACCCGTGCCGAAGCTTCCTATATACTTCGGACAGAAACAAAGGAGACGGCATGGGCTACACGCATAGGTGGGAACACGGAACGATCAACCCGTCAGACTGGGAGAAGGTGACTGCGCGTATCGCGCCCCTCCTCCGAGACCGGACTGAGCCGCTTGGTCTTTGCGACGTGGAGGTCACCGAAGAGCTAGTCTTCTTCAACGGTCAGCACGAGACGTTCTCGGTAAGCCCCGCTGCGACGAGCTTCGACTTCTGCAAGACTGCGCAGAAGCTCTACGACCCTGCCGTGGTGGCTTGCCTCGTGATCTTCGCTGAGGAGGTTGAGTCCTTCTCCTGGTCGAGTGACGGGCGGCCCGACGAGCACGCCGAAGGCATTGCGCTGGCAGGGAGCTACGCATGAGTGCCCCAGCCCTTGAGAGCTTCAAGCTCGACGCGTTCGGACACCTCACCTGGGGCTTGGGCTTCGAGAGGGAGGACGGGGACTGGAGCGCCTGGCTCGACTGCGACAGGCAGGGCGACTGGGTTGCCTACCATGTTGTCGTGGACTCCGACTCGGGAGGGTTCTGCATGACCGCAGAGGCCGACGTTATCCACGTCGATCAGGCCAGGAAGGACCTCCCAGGGCTATACGACACCTGGACCGACGTAGCCTCAGAGCACCTTGACGCTGCATGGACGGAAGAGGAAGCAGCGGAACTCCTCAAGGTAGGGGAGGCTTGGAAGGCTCGGGTCGCGGAAGTCACCGAACAGGCGCTTGACCCGTGCTAATTCTTTCTGTAAGATTGCGACAGAAAGAAGGACAACCATGAGAGAAGCCATTCAAGTCGTCGTCTACCGGGACAGCGGAGGCGGAGTCCAGGTGTGGTGCGGTCCCGAGAAGGACTGGTTGGACCACTCCCGAGAGTACGCAATCTGCGAAGCCGATATCGAGGAGCAATTTGCCTTCGTTGGCAGGTGCGTAATGTCGGCGGACCTTAGCTTCTACGACGACAACCTTTGCGAGTTCTGCGAGACGGACGAGGCAGGCGGCGAGTGCGGCGAGTGCGGCGCTAACGTCTGCGAGACGTGCTGCGGCAGTACGTGTTGTGATGGGGGTAACTCGTGAGCCTGGAGGCTGTTTCCGCCCACTTGACCCGTGCTAATTCTTTCGGTAAGATTGCGACAGAAAGAGAGACCACCATGAGCAACGAAGAGCAAGTTCAGATCCGCCTTTGCAAGTGCGGTCACCGTAAGGAAGACCACTTGCGCGAGGCCGTCATCGGCAAGATCTACGGGTGCGAGCACTGCGATACGTGCTTCACCTACAGCCCTGCCTACGGCATGTCTGAGGTCGTCTCCGGCGGGATATCTCGTGTCCCCGTGAGTATCGTGAGCCTCGCCACCGCTTACGTCGGTGCGTGCGACGAACTCAAGGCCGCGGAGGAAGCCTTGGAAGCGGCCAAGGAAGCCGTTGACTGGAAGAAGAACGCCAAGTTACTCGCAGAGGACGACCTCGGGGACTACGTGGACGAGAAGGGCGGGGATCCCCGCTCAGTCACGGTCGGCAAGCGGTCCGTGATTATCTGGCCCGGTGCCCCCCTCCACTTCGTTCTCGTGGATACGGACCAGTGAGCGAGAAGGGGCTTCGAGAAGCCTTCCGTAGCAATGCTGCGGAGGGTTCTGTCGGGGCCGCTGCCTCACTACTCAAGGCCCTGCTTCGTGCCGGCCAGCTTACCCAAGAACAGGTTAGGCTGGCCGCGCACCTTGGTCGAGAAGGCGCTCGCGTCCTTTTCCCGGAGGAGCCTCAGGCAGACTTCACCAACCACGACCACGTCCGTCTGGCTGTGACGCATGCGCACAAGTTCAGCAGCTACGGCAGGAACACCTTCGGCTTCTTTGCGCGATCGTGCGCAGAGCATGCCGGGATCTGGCCGGAGGACGTTTCCTCCGCAGCCCTCTACGGAGAAGGGGCGCTTCTTGACGACGAAAACAGCGCCCCTTACGCGAAGTCCGCGAGCCAGTGCTACGCAGCCAGGGCGGCAGCCTCCGCGGCCACGGCAATCGCCCTCATGGCCCCCACAGACCAGACTCAGTGGCAACGTGCGTGGCTAGCAGCCTACGTCTTGGGCGAAGAGTGAAGCAGAGGAGGCTTTGTAAGCGCTGCGGCTCCTACCCGGGAACATGCCACGAAGGTTACGAGTGCCTCCCAGACCTGGCTGTAGCTGAAGAGCGGGTTAGGTCTTTGGCTGCTCAGGTCTACTTCGCACGCGTGGGGGCGAGGGCCTACAAGGAGCTTGGATACAAACCGCCTGCGTTAAGGCAGAGGTTCCAGATACTCAAGCGTATCGCTCTCACTGACAAGGTCCTTTACGCGCTCGCCAAGGACCAAATCAACCCCAAGACTAAAGTCTGCTTGACCCGTGAGGACTAGACGGGTAAACTCACAGCAAGAAAGAAGGACACATGAAGATCCACGTTGATAGCATGCACAACCACAGCCACCAGACAGCCTGGTCACTCCTCTTGCATGCCTTGAGTGGACTCGGCGCGGATCTTGCCGGTACCCAGGAAGTGCTCGCAGCCGCGAAGGAACGTGGGGAGCGGGAGGGTGAGCACGAGGTTGTCCTCACCATGAACGGTATTGAACTCGACTTCATGCTCGTAGTGGACACGTGGGAGCGCCACATAGACGAAGCCGTAGAAGCCAAGGCCAAAGAGCTTGTGCAGGAGATCTTCGACGACCAGAAGCGCGAGATCGAGCACGCGGTAGGTGAGCTTCAGGAAGAGCTACAGCGCTTGATTACCCCTGAGCGGCTCAAAGAACATGCCCTCGTCGCTACGGTGCAGGAGTGACCTACCGAGACGCGGAGGGTTGGCAGAAGTCCCTGACGCTGGCGGTGTTCGTCCTGTTGGCGGCGCTCGCTTCTGTGCAACCGGTTGCGTTCTAAGAGGAGGCTATCTCCTCGAAGAGTCGGCAAGTCCAGTGCTGCTTTGCCCGCAGAAAGCTCAACCGGGCTGCCTGCTCTGCGCCGAACCCGGAGAACACCTCGGGCGGGACCGTATGGTCCTCATACCAGAGCAGCCAGGACTTCTTGGCGCGCTTCTCAGCCTCCCGGAACCAACGAGCCTCCTCCTCAAGCTCGGCTGCGCACACGCTGCAGTCCGGGCACTCCTCCATGTTCATGTCTTCACGAGAACCGGGGCAGTGGCAGTTGCAGAGACAGTCAGGGTTCCTCAAGGGCTCTTCGCTTTTCCCCGACTAATGAAGGCCATGAGCGATATCGCGGCCATAAGGCACCCCACGCCAGCGACCATGATTCCCCGCATGCCGTTTGGCGCAGTGAGCCACACCTCGTAGAAGCCGTAAGAGAGCCCGGCAATAGCCGTGAGGACACCCGCGACTCCTGGCAGGAGGATCAGTGCGCCTTTGCTAGCTTCGTCCATGATTGCCTCCTAGTCGGCTTAGGCTCATGCTGGGTCGAGGGCGTCAACGAGCGTGTCCCGCGCCTTCTCGTAGCGTCCGCGTAGGCTCGCCTTGCTGGGCACGTCGTCAACCGTCGAGAGGTTGTCGAGAATGTCCGCGAGCTTCACAGCCATGACCAGCTGGTTCCCTGTGGAGACGAGGGACTCGATCCACTCCTGATAGGACAGGGTCCGCTGGTCCTTTGGTGGCCGCGAGAGAAGCTCGACGTAGCTACGAACGCCAGCGCCAAACTCGGCCTCAATGCGCCACGCGGGAACGTCGGTGTCCTCCAGCACGTCGTGCAAGGCGGCGACTGCCTTGGCCTCTTCGATAGCGAACGCCATCCTGTGCCCGCGCACGTATTGCGCTGGCATGTACCAGCGCCACAACTCGTCCAGGCGTCCAGCGACACCGACAGGGTGAACAATGTAAGGCTCGCCGGAAGCTCGTCGCTGACCGTCGTGGGCCTTAACGGCCATGACGAGAGCACGTGAGAACATGCTCGGCTTTGACGTGGTGAGAGGCATGGGGACTCCTTCTTTCTGTGGAGAGTCTAGCAAGAGAAGAGTCACGGGTCAAGTGACATATAACCCTGGGGTGGTTTGAACACCCGACCTTCGCTTTAGGAAAGCGACGCTCTGTCCAGCTGAGCTACAGGGTCTTTTGAAGTTGGCGCTAGGGTTTTTCTAGCAGCAGTTTCGGTAGTAGTCTAGTGGGTGCCTGCGAAGCTGAGCAGCGGCTAACTCCGAGGCCTCCGCGTCCAGTTCACCGAAGTGCTGGTCTAGCAGGTAGAGCATGGTCTCGCCGTTGTCCCCGTCACCGCCGAACTTGATACACAGTTCGTCGTCTACGTCGAGACGCGCCATTGCTCGGACGAGGACCTCTGACCGAGGGTCGTGCGGGACAGCTTGTTCCCAGCGCTCCTCCGCAGTGAGGCTTCGCTCGGACACCTAAGCGGTTGCGGCTGAGATAGCCGCCTGCGCAGCGCCTCGCCCGTTGTCCCGGTCGTAGCCCCCGGGGTCGAACTCGCCGTCTTTCGACAAGTCAACCTTCATAACCTTGCCGTAGAGGTAATCGAAGTAAGTCTGGCTCTCTAGGAGCTTCTCGGCGTCGGTGACGTTGAACTCTTTGTCAGACGCGCCAAGAAAGCTAATGCCTTGGTACTTTGAGCGGTAATACAAGGCGCAGAGGGCTTCTGCTTTGGAGCAGGAGTAGTTAATCATTGTGTCTCTCTTGTTGTGTTAGTCCTACGAGGAATCGAACCTCGCCGCTTCGGTCCAAGGTGACAGGAATATCGGCTGCACCACGCAGCGGATAGAGCCCGCCCCCCTTTAGCCCCGCAGTGCTCCCGTTGAGCTAGGACTGTGTCTTGTCTATTCCTGCGATCTTCCTCAGTTCGGCACCCGTGGCCTCAAGAGAAAGCCTGTCAACCTCGGCTCTGGCTGCCTCGCAGTGTCGGTTGTGCCACGCCCAGTGTGAAATGTCCTCCCTGTTGTAGGCGTGCCAGCCGCAAGGGGCCTCCTGCGGACTCCTGACGAGGCTGTCCACCACGCCTGTTTTCGAGACGGGGCACTCGCCGTGATACTTGGCCTTCCAGAGAGTCTGGCGCGCTTCGTCGGCCTGCGCTGTGCAGTCCTTGTTCCCGTAGGCACGAAGGAAGGCGATCTCTTGCTTAAGCAGTTCGACTTCGGTCATTCCGCCCAGCCCTTCTGCTTGCGCTTGCGGTCCTGCTGGCGGACCTTGCCCTTCTTGGACTTGGTCCGCGTCCCCCGAGCCATGGGAGAGACGTTTTGGTGGGCACCGATTCCTAGTCCCCGACGATCGCGTTTCTGAGCCATGTTGCCCTCTCTTTCTGTCCAAAGTATATCAAGGAGGGGGTCACGAGTCAAGACGCTTTGATTCTTTCTTGCAGGTCGAGCAGACGTAGGTTGCAGTTTACCTACGGGCAGATCACGGGTCAACGGGGAGAGTAGTCGCGGGAAAGGATTCGCTGTAGCTCGGCCCGCCGGGCAGCGAGTCGGAAGGCGGCTGAGTCCGCGACGTTAAGCAGGAGGTAGAGGCGCTCTTGGCGGCTCTTCTTGTGGGCGGGACACGCCGCGACGGCGAAGGCCAGAACGCGGCTCCTACGCTCTGTCCAAGCCTTCCGCTGGAGGAGGCGGGTAGCCTCCCCCAGCAGTTCCTCTCGGAAGGACATGTGGCTCATGCGTTCTCCTCCACCCACTTGTCCAAGATCATGCGCAGGGCCGCGGCTCGGGACTTCCCTCGGGACTTCGCATAGTCCTCGATTGCAAGGATATGCACGCGCTCAAGCACACTATCAAACCTCACGGGGTCCACGATCTCCTTGGGGCGGCCTTTTTTGGGCGGGCTGGCGGGCTTGGGGTTTGGCATGGTGCCTTCTTTCGCTGGCACGGGTCCAGCCTTCTAGGTTGATTGTTTGCCTGAGGTTCATAGTGTTATCCTTTGACTTTCGCGCGCCCGTAGCACATGAGGAGCTTCCCGGAGACGAGGTCGCCGGTCTTGAATACCTTCTTGATTTCTTTGCAGTAGGACTTGAGTGGTCGGTTGTTCTGCCAGCAGTCGACCTTGCTCCTCTTCCCGCGAGAGGTCCGATTGCCTTCGTAGACAGTAAAGAAAACCACGCCCTCGGGCGAAGTGAGGGCCGCGATCTCGCGCAAGACCTCCATGCGGACGGCAGGCTCCTTGATTACGTTCAGGACGTTGGAGCAGATCGCGTGGTCGGCAGGCTTGACGGTGAGCAGCTGGCGCACTAGAGCGTTGTGGGCCTCGGTGCGGTTGTAGGGGTCGAGCACGAGGTTGCGCACCCCGTGATCCGCCCACCTCCCTGTCAGCTTGTCACCCGCGCCACCGCCGTAGTCCAGGATCTCGTCCGTGCGGGCGAGGAATCTCTCCGGGTGCTCCAGGCTATCCATGAGGAGCTTGAAGACTGCGGGGACTTGCCTGAGGTCGGTCTTGGCGCTTGTGTATTTCTGCTTGGTCATATCAGCCTCGTCTTTCTGCCAAGATACTACCGAAGAAACCTTCACGGGTCAAGGGCTGTTGTTCATGCCGTCGAGGTAAGAGCGACAGAGGTTCAAGAGCCGCGAGGCCTCGTTCCCCGTGATGTACCAGCGGGGCCCCAAGGCGTTCAACTTGCTCCTAAGATCCTCGAAGTAGTCAATGGCGAAGCGTAGCTCGGCCTTCGTGTAGCGGCTCCCCTCGCGGAGGCGTCGGTCCATGTCCTTCATGTCAGGCGTCGGGACGCGGCGCAACATGTTGCGGGGAAAGTAGACCACAGAGCCCTTCACGGCGACGTTGTCGTCGTCGCAGTCGGGGTCGTGTACAACGAAGCGGTCCTCTCCGTCCGTGACGTGGTCCCCTCTGCGCAGGCGCTTAGCCTTCACAGGTGATCGACTCGATCCAGCGCATGGGGTTCTTGTCGCAGGGACAGGGCTTCCGGTTCAAGAGTGCCTCCCGGATCATGTCCGCGATCAAGGCACTTGTCAGGCCGTCAGGACACGCATGCAGCACCTCCTTGACGGCCTCGGGACCCGAAGTCTCAAAGGCCTTGCGAGCCTTCGCCATGAAAAGGGTCTCGATATCCTGTCGGGCGCTCTCGTAGGCACGCTCTGCGTCCTTGAACGCGAGGATAAGCTCGGCTTCGTCCGCGTCCGCCTGCCTCCGGCGCTGCTCTGCAATTTCGTCTAGCAACATGGTGCCTCCTTGTGCTCAGATACTACCAGAACAAAAGTCACGGGTCAACCGCACCTTCGTCAGAAGCCGACAACCTTTTGCAGGAGGGCGGCTATTCCCGCTTGGTCAAGGCTGCAGCACTCCTGCAAGGCGGGGTGCTCGCCACAGGCGAATGCGTGGATCGTGGCCGGGCGCATGTCGGGAGAGCCCTGGCCTCCGTCAAGGTAGTAGGCCAGGGCTGCCACTACAGTATTCCGCTCCTGGGCGGAGAGTCCTGCAAGTGAGTTGGTCATGGTGGTCTCTCTTTCTGCTCATATCTTACCGAAGAAATCTTCACGGGTCAACTGGAAATGCAAAGACCCCGCGGCCCTTGTAAGGAGTCGCGAGGTCTTCTAGGGTCGCCCGCCGGGTCTTCACACCCGCGCGTAGCTCGATTGTAGTGCCGGTGCCGGACGGCTCAGGTATGGCCGCCTCGACAGATCTCCGACTAGGGTCGATTCCCTCCCGTCAACAGGCCACGTGCATTAGGCCCCCCACTGAGCAACCTTGCCCAGAGTATATCAACGGGTCTGGCGCGGGTCAACCCCTCCTTAGGCCTCTTCGTGGTTCAGCAGGCGCATGCCTTGGTCTACCAGGAACACGTCAACGACGTTCATGGCTGCGGCGAAAATGTCCGCCCCGTCGCCTGTGGTGACGATCCCCTTCTCAACCCTGGAGCAGTCCAAGACCTGTGCGCGGAAGCCCACGCCGTGCTTCGCCGGCTTATGAGGGTCTCCGTAGCCGCCGAGACGGGCGCAGGCTTTGCCGACGACGTTGCCAAGCCCGTCCTTACGAACCCACCCGGCAGGCACGTTACCGTCCTTCTCCCAAGGCGTGCACACGCTCTTCAGCCTGGACTTAAGGCTCTTCACCGTGGACGCGTTGAGGCCGTCGGAGAAGACAGCGTTCAGGACTTCTCGGGAATTCAGAACAATGTTGGACATGTTGGTCTCTCTTTCTGTTTGGGATTCTACTGAACTATTTGGCACGGGTCAAGGCGGAAGTCAGGGATTCTTTAAGAGCTTCGTAGTAGCCCTCCGAGACGAACTTAGGGCACCAGCCCCGGTAGTAGTTGATCCACCGGGCCCTCTCCCCGATCTTGTTCCCCGCTCGGAGGAACAGGTCCGCCAAGTGCGCCACTTTCTGAGAGTCAGTCACTATCGAGCCTCCTGCTCTGCTTGCCAGGCGGGTCCGTAAGGTGCCCAGCGCTCCTCAAGAGTCATGCCCCCGTGGTAAGCAAGCCAGGGGTCACCCTTCGACCACTTCGAGGCGTCAATGCTGCCGTAGCCCACGATATGAGCGACCCAGGCGTGAGCCTCTTCTCCTCCACGACGACCGAAGGTCCGACCCCAGGTCATGGCGTCGGGCTGACGGTCGCGGTAGACCACCAGCACGTCCCAAGAGGTGTAGGGGCCGTCCTCGCTCTGAACCTCGTAGGCTGGACCTTCGACAACGGAGAGGTCAGCTGCGGTAACTTGAACTCGACTCATGGCTTTCACTTCCTTTCTGTCGGAAGTATAACCACTGTTCGAGCACGGGTCAAGAGATCTTTCAGAGGTAATCTTCGCCGAACACACCCGCGTCTAGAACCCCGTCCTGGTAGCAAAGGCAGTCGCCGCTGAGGTGGCATGTCTCGTGACCCTTGAGGTCGTCTACCTCGGCCTCAAGGAACGCAACACGGCTGTAGAGCCAGTTTAGCTCGTCCTCAAGCCACTCCTCGGTCACGGGAGGGGTTTCCATTGGCAGGCCTCCACATCTTTGAGCGTGATCTTCCCGTCGTCGAGGAGGGTCTGTAGGACGCGTCCAGCGCTCTCCTGGATCTGCAGGAGCATTAGGGGGAGGGTCCCGGCGTGCTTCGGGTGCAGCTTCGCCAGGACAGCGGCCACCAGAGGCCAGTGTCTCGGCTTCTTCCGGGGATTGACCGTTGCATGGGTCGGGTGGTAGCACTCTCGGAGTCCGTTGGGGAAGACCTCAACCCTCCCCGGCAAGTAGGTGCACCGCGCCACCACGAACACTGTGCCCGCAGGGATCTCGGGACGCTTGACCCAGTCTTTGCACCTCCGGTCAACGGGTCCGGGATTCGCAACCGTCTCGGTCAGGGTGTAGAGGCCAGGCTCTGGGGCGCTCACCAACCCGCGTCCAGTTCGACAGCGGAGATCTCCAGGCGGAACTCGAAGTCAGCCTTGGTGTCTACCACGTCGCCCTCGGCGTTCTCGACCTCGTGCTTGAAGCCCTTGATTACGAGTTGCTGCCAAATGTCCTCGTCGTCCCACGAGCCGGAACAGTCAACGAAGTCGCACTCCTCCGCGTCCTGCGCGGCAGCGAGTGCCGCCTGAATGCCCGCGACCGCTGCGTCCATGAGGAACGCCTTCAGTTCGCCTCGGGGCTTCAGTTCGGGATTTGTCCCCGCAATGTTCTTGGTTCCGGCTACGTTCGTGTTCGTCATGTATCCTTCTTTCTGCCCAGATCTTACCGAAACAAATGTCACGGGTCAATGCCCAATTCCCGAAGAACTTCTTCGACCACGGTAAGGGTCTGCTCAAGGCCGGTTAGGACACCGTCCTCGTAGCGCATCTGGCCCACGTATTGCTCGGAGGGTGACGTAAGCGACTCTCGGAAGGCATTGTCTTCGCGGCGGTTGGTTACCTCGCGGCGAAGTCTCTTCAGCACCTCCGCGGCGAACTCCTCGGTTGTGGCGGGCACGGGCCTGAGCACCTCTCGGGGCTTGAGGGTCAACCAGCCCCCAAGCTCCGAGTCAGCCAAGACCTTCCCACGACCCTTCGCCATGACCTCCACTACGCCGTACTTGTGCGTCTCGTAGCGCACCCTCAGCTTAATGTCGCGGTAGCGCATGGCTACTCCTCGTCCTCGTCCTCGTCGTCGAGGAACGCGGCAACGTCGTAGGGGACGATCTCAAAAATCGTCCGGATCTTCGTGGGCTTCCAGTCGTCGCCGTCCGCGTCCGCCGTCCACTGACCCACGCGGCAGAACGAGAGATTCTCGTCGCTCCCGAGCCACTCTGGGATCTCGGCCATGACCTCACCAACGGAATTCCCCGAGGCATGGACCGTGGGCCCGTAGCACAAGGAAAATTCGCAGAGAATGAAGTCGTCACCGGAAACTTTGATTCGTTTGGCCATGTGGGCCTCTCTTTCTGTTGCCGATTCTATCTGAAGGAAGGTCACGGGTCAAGAGTCTTACAAACATTGCTGAGACCGCGACCAAGATACAGGCCAGGACAGCCTGCACCAGCAGGAAGGAGACCCACTCGGGCCGCTCGACCTCCTGACGAGGGGTGAGATAGCTGCCGCCGGTCAAGACGCCCGCCAGGCTATCGTGCGCTGCATGCGCGTCGGGTGAGCCCTCCCCTGGCCCCACAGGTCCCAGAGGGCTTGCTGCACTGCGTCAAGGGGCTCCCCCAGGGAGGCCGCGAGCGTCCGAGCGTTCGGGCCGCGGCTGCGCCTGATCTCCTGCCAGACGCGCCGCTCGTAGGCCGTCAACCTAGTAGCCCTCCCCGGTCTTGCGCCGCCGCTGAAGCTCCAGGCGCAGGTTCTCGACCACGCGGTCCAAGGTCCCGTCAGACTCCACCAGCGTCTGCAACGTCGCCAGCTTCTTGGCGCTGAAGCGCTTCGCCTCCAGGATCTTCTTCGTGACGCTGATACCCGTGAACATGGCGAAGATCATTACCGACGCGCCCTCTTGGCGGAACACCCGGCCCGAGAGGTAGTAGCCCCGCCCCTTGTAGTAGGAGAGGTCCACCTTGATAACGTCCTGCTCCTGCTCGCCGCGTCCCCCGAAGGTCACCTCCCGGGGCTCGCCCTCCGCAACCTCGTAGAGCACCACGTCCTGCTTGTTCTTCGTAGCCACTTGGGCCTCCTTGCTTTCTGCCTAGATACTACTGAAAGAAACTCCACGGGTCAACACCCTGCTCCGAAGAATCTGTGCCCGCTTGCTGCACTTCTTCGTCAGGAAGCCCTTGGAATCTTACCGAAGGAAAGTGCACGGGTCAAGCGTGCCCTTTCCTTTTTTCTACATGGTGGTCGAGACCTCGTTGTCTTCGACCAGCAGGTAGCCGTTGTCGGTGCCTTCCTCGCCGCTCCACTCGACGCTGCCGTTCAGCACGTAGCCCCAGGGCTTGAGGAAGTTCTCGACCAGGTAGACCAGCCACTCCTCGTAGTTGTAGAACTTCTCGGTGCCGTCCCACTCGAAACCGGCGAGGTCCTTCGTCGGGATCCACTGCAGCCACAGCCCAGGCTGAGTCTTCGGGGGCCAGTTGTATTCCACGACGTCGTCCTCGTGTGACTGACCCATAGTCCCCGCGGCGGCAACGAAGTATTCACCCTCTTCGCCTACAGGCAGACCAACGGCCTCGCGCAGCGGGTCAGGACGCTTGGCGCATAGCTCAGGGTTGCGCTTCATGCGCCGCGTCTCGGCCAGCGCTCGCAGATAGGCTGCGTGCGCCTCAGTGAGCGGCTTGTCAAGGTTAAAGCGCCCGTCAAACTCGGTTGTGTAGCCCACGTGGGACCTCTCTTTCTGTGTCGAATTCTATCTGAGATAATGTCACGGGTCAAGAGGAAGTCTGCAGGTTTTCTGAGACTTTGACCATAAGTGCCTTGGCCCGTTTACTGGGCTGCCGGGTCAGTAGCGCCGCGCTGCAGGCGTCTAGCAGAAGCTCCAGGCTCATGCCGTGACCTCCCGGGCCAACTCACAAGGGCGACCCTTGCAGAAGGCCTCACCCCCTGCGGTGTAGACATAGAACATGACGCCGCCCGACCAGTAGCTCGCGCTCCGGTTGATCGTGAAGCGCTGCCCCGGGAATGCCCGCAGGCCGAACTCCTCCGGGAACCCCCGAACCTCCCTTGCCACCGTCTCCTGCTTCTCTGT
>Ga0316202_10002128_pt1 | contig 13511 bp, 14 predicted proteins | sample 3monrhotite_MG_FD_204934 | JGI IMG/M metagenome (GOLD analysis project Ga0316202, IMG submission 204934) | Microbial mat bacterial communities from mineral coupon in-situ incubated in ocean water Damariscotta River, Maine, United States -... | ecosystem: Environmental > Aquatic > Marine >... | reverse complement strand
GCCAGCCTTGCCTTCAATAATATCACGGGCAGGCAAGGCTGGCCCTTTACCTTTGGTTAGGTTCGCACCATGAGCCAAAGGACTAAATGTTCCAGCCAATGAGCCCAATGCAGCAAGGCGTTTTTCTTCTACAATCACGGCCATAGATGTTAGCAAAATAAAAAATGCTAACATTTGCATCATCAACTCAAGGAATAAGGCCGCTCCAATATCCTTGGGGCGGTCAACAGGCCCTGGTTTTTTATCTCGTTTAGCCATGACTTAATCGAACGCGGACGAACGTTCCTTCGGAGGTAGATAGCCGAGCAACTTCTGCTCCATCACACGTGGATTTTCACCTGCTACCAAAGATTGAATCCCTGTTAAAATAATTTCCAGAACCAACAACTCTTCTGTACTTCGTGCTTTTAGCTTTCCAGCCCAAGGCAAAAACATAATGTTGGCAAGCAGTGCCCCATAAAATGTTGTTAATAAGGCCACCGACATGGATGGGCCAATCGATGACGGATCCTCCATATTAGATAGCATTAATACCAAACCAACTAACGTACCAATCATCCCCATTGATGGCGCATAGGTTCCGCAAGCAGTTAACATATCAGCACCCTCTGTATGCCTACCAGAGATTTTATCCATTTCCATGTATAAAATTTCTTCTATTTCAGAAGGCTCTTGGCCATCTATCGCCATTTGCAAGCCTTTCGCCATAAACTGATTATCAATATCGCCTACTTTGCTTTCCAAGGCTAGAATACCGTCTTTGCGTACTACTTGCGCTAAGTCAACAAGCTCAGCAATCACGTCCTTACCCGCTTGCACCTTGTACATAAACGTTTTGAGAATAATACCAACCAGCCCAATCACCTTTTGCAGTGGGTAGCCTACTAGAATCACTCCGATTGTTCCCCCAACCACAATCATAACAGAAGGAATATCGACAAACCCCATCAAGCCATCACCAATAGCGAAGCCAACTAGGCCAAATGCGACTAAAATGCCTATGACTGTTGCAATATCCACATGTTCCTCCTCTTAAGAGAGGGTTTAACAACACCCTTCCCCGCATCATACATGCTATTTTCAAGAAATATATTTGAGTACCAAGCAAGAATCATGCAACTTTTACTTTTATGTTTTTATGCAATGCCTCGATGCTGCCTGACAGGCATAAAAATACCCGCACAAGGCGGGTATTTTTATCACAAGACAACAAGCTGCTGCTATCAGAAAGTCATACCATTAACGCTTAATTTGCATTAACGAGGCTAACATTTGATCGGTTGTACTAATAGTTTTTGAGTTCGCCTCATAACCACGTTGTACAATGATGAGTTTTACAAACTCTGCGGCCAAATCCACATTCGATTGCTCCAATGCAAATGGCGAGATTGTTCCCATACCACCAGCTCCTGGCAGACCCAATACAGGTGAGCCTGATGCGATACTTTCTTGCATCAAGTTACTACCAACATGGTTAAGCACAGCATCGTTCGGGAAGTTCGCTAGCGCTACTTGATAAAGTCCGCGACGCTGACCATTGGTAAACACACCAAAGATCTTACCCGATGAGTCTGTTTCCAATTTATCCAAGAAACCAGATGCAAAACCATCACGTGTCATCTGTCGTGTAGCAAATGAACCCGCTACCTGCACAGTCGCTTCAAGGCCCGTACCTGTAATGCCCTGCCCGCCATCCGCTAAATTGATGGGGTAAAGCGTTCCCTGACCTGCGGCGTTACCGAAATCCAGAGAGATTGTGCTCGGTGCAGCACCATTCCAATTAAACGTCAAAGGAGGTGAGTTTTCTTTCACCAATTCACCGCTAGGACCGAAAACAATGGTTTGGGGGCCAAGAGTATTTACAACAGCTGCAACGGCTACAGTACCGCCAGTTGTAGCACCAATTGTAGCGGCTGCACCAGCCACATCGGTAGCTCCATAAGCAACCGTTACAACCGTACCATCGCTTAAGGTGATGGGCTGACTACCGTTGGCCGCAAATGTTCCCGTACCACTAACACCTGCTACAGACGATGTAACAGTAATTAAACCAGCACCATCAGAAGCAATAGAATACGACGCCCCAACAGCCGTTGATTGGAAGCCGGTCACAGCAGTTCCTATTGCGGTCACAGCAGTACTCACTACTGCCGCTGCAGGACTGGCGTTATCCGCTACTGCCGCGATCGCTGGGGTGATTCCTGAAGCTGCAGCTGAGCCTCCACCAATGGGTGTTGCAACACCTGCCGTACCTCCAGCCAGTTCGCCGCCATCAACAGAGGCATGCCAGTCCCAAACAGTATTACCTGCGACATCCTGCCCTACTTTTGTAAACTGCATACTCGTAGCATGCGTCTGGCCAAGCGAGTCAAATACATTTACTTCAGTTTTATAATGGAACGACTGTGGATTATTAGGGTCAAAAATCGTACCTGTAGGCAAAACAGTGGAATTAGAGTCAAGCGTTACCCCTGCGGTAACAGCGGTAGTCGCCGAAGCCTGAGCCGCAAGGTTAGCAAAGGTGATGTCGCCAACATTACCTGTAGCGGTGTTGGTCACCTGATCCACTCCGAAACCCTGAACCACATTACCCTGCGCATCGATCAGATTAAAATTCTTATCCATGATAAACGCACCCGCTCGGGTGTAGGATAACTGATCGGTAGCAGGATCACGCATGGCAAAAAGGCCGTTGCCATTGATCGCCATATCGGTAGGGCTGGTCGTGTTCTGCAATGAGCCTTGCTGCTGATCTCGCGTAATGGAAGCGATACGCGCACCGTTACCCACTTGATTGGCAATATTCGAACGTGATACACCAACCGTTTGTGATAACACGTCTGAAAAGTTTACATTCTGGCTTTTGAAACCCAGAGAGTTGACGTTGGCGATGTTATCACCAACTACGCGCACCGCTTCACCAAAAGATGAAAGGCCCGAAGCGCCAATGTAGAGTGCATTATAAATACCCATTATTTTTCTCCTTTAATCATTATATGTGAAACCCGCATTTCACCCTTCATTATAAACGAACTGCGGTAACATCTTGTAAACTTGCTGGAATACCACCCACCATCAACTGCACTTGCCCTGATGTCAGGCGCACCGTATCTACCAAACCAGAACGTTGAATATTTGCAGCAATATTAAGTCCTTGTGCATCCACCGCTGCCATTTCAATATTATAAGTACCAAGCGGAGCTGCCTGACCAGCATCATTCAATCCATCCCAGCTCATCGTATTGATACCTTGCGGCATCGCTCCCATATCCATGGTACGAATAGCCTTACCTGCTGTATCACGGACCACCACCTGCGCTGTCGCTGCATTCACCGGTAAGTCAGTTGAAAAAACAGGGCTAGCGCCATTGTACTGCACCGTATTTTGATTTACTGTGACTGTACGACCTAAATAACCAGCTGATGCGGTATCCAAGCTGCTACTACTGCCAACGCCACCCAAACCACCATTGCCCGCCATCTGCTCAAGCCACTTATTGGTGCTAGTTTGTTGCTCAACCATATTAAACTGCGCCAACTGCGAAGACATTTGACTTGCATCTTGTGGTTTTAAAGGGTCTTGATGCTGCATTTGAGCCACCAATAACTTTAAAAAAATATCCTTTTTCCCCAAGTCCGCCCGTGATGTTCCAGCGCTTGCTGCTTGGCTAGTTGTGTTTGTCACTTGTAAAGGCATATTTCTCTCCTTATTTTTATAAAACTTTTATACATTCCATACCACCTAAAATTACGCCAAAATACTTAAAGCCCCATCGTTGGCGATATTCACACCCATACGCAATGGCACATCCAAAGGCACGCTGCTTCCTAATTCAGTTTGGCCATTCGCACGGCCCGTATCAGCCCCACCACGAGGTGAACCATCACTATTCTGTTGTTGCGAATTCATATCCATGGTAAAGCCTGAAAGGCTTAGCCCTTGATCAGCCAGTGCTTGGCGTAATTGCGGCATCTGCTGCTCTAAAACTTGGCGTGAGGTTTGTTGATCAACGACCATGTGAACTTGAATTTGTTTTTGAGCGTCCACTTGCAAAGTAACTTGAATTTTGCCCAAGGTGGCTGGCTCCAACATCATATCCAGCTTCATCGCGCCATCTTTTGCCGCTTTGGATATTTCAAGCATGGCATCAGCTGGCTTAAACGATGCCGCACTGCGATAAGCCATTTGCATGGCAAAATCACTACGCGTCGTGCTACGCGCGTCTCGAATAGAGCTATCTGTCATTAATAATTCAGCCGCCGAACGACCCATACCACGGTCGTCACCTGACGTATTCGTATCTGATCCAGCCAATACCGCGGTGCTAGCAGCACCCTGTACACTTGAGGCTACCGACATAGAAGCCTGTGCTTGCGCATTCGCTGCGTTTGATCGATTCGCTGTCACGGCTTGAAAAGGTGCCTTTGTTTTGGAGGACTTTCCTGTTGCATCCAATCCCTGTTTAGGCTCGCTATCTCCGGCTAATTTCCCTCGGGATAACTTGCCTTCACCAAACGTCTGCCGTATATTAATACCATCCGATGATATTGATTTAACATCATCGTTTACACTTGCTGTAGATGCCAATGGCACAGGCTTGGAGGGGTCAGATTCACCTTTTTTCACCTGATTCTTAACACTAACAACTTCATCACTTTTAATTATTTTTGATGCATCAACATTATCATCAACACCGTCCATACCTTTCAAAGAAAAATGCCCTTGCGGTGTTTGCTTGGCAGGTGCCACTTCCACGGGCTTGGTTCCAGGGACAAGTGCTTCACCAGCTATTTTGGCTTGCCCTGCTTGCCCTGCTTTCTCTTGCCCCACAGACATACCTTTCTGCTCGATTGAATCTTTAATGCCCATCACCAAGTGAGGGGCTTTACTGCCATGTTCAGTACTTTTATTATTTTTACCTTCAGAGCCTGTAAAAACTTTCTCTTTAGCTTCCACGTTCCCTACTGTTTTCGTGGTAGACTCACGCAACTCCTGTTGAAAGGCACCCAAACCAATTGCCGCATGTTTTTGTAATTTTTCTGTGTCGTCGACAGCAAGCTTTTCCATATTTGAAACATCTTGCTTCTCACCATCTTTTTTCACCAAACCTTGAGCGTTTGAGTTCTGCAGGAGTCCTTTAGCTGATAGGGCTATACCGCCCTTAACTTGCCCACCTTTCTCAGCTTGAGCTTTAACGCTTTCAGCAGTTTTACCAGCCTGATCCACCGTTGAAGGCAACTTTATCTTACCTGCCTTTTCTACACTCTCTGGGTTTATTTTAAGCAATACCGCTTGCCCAGCATGTGGCGCAACTTTTCCTTTGGAAGAGTTTGTCTGCCCACCGGCTTGCAAATGGGTCTCCGTCTGTTTGATATGCTTCTGAAATGAGGTGATAAGCTTCGCAAAAAGGCCGCCTTTTGGGTCACCTTTCGCATCGCCTTTGCCGGACTCTCCAGCTTTACCAAGCTGTCCAGTAGCATTGCCTTTGGTTTGTATAGTTTGCTCAATCATGCAATACGTAGAGCAGGCTTCGTGCCATTCTATTTATTGCTATATATCAACAACTTATAATAATGACAGTGCGCCTAGAAGGAAAATTGTACCTCATCCATCGGCAATATTTTCCATGTGTGAAAGAACTTCCTGCTCCGTGCAGGAAATTATTACGAAGCTAGCAAAACCAGGGTGCAGAAAGATATTCTACCAAAGAAGATCCAGAGTCTAAGGTCGCAGTGCTAATGAAATGTATTTCTTGCGTCATTCAATGCCAGCACATGTCACTCCATCAACAACAGCAACACCACTAAGAAAAACTGAGGGATAGCCCTTCTATAATAGAATATATACTCTTCGTTTCTATGAAAAAATTGCCAACGACCTTTCGCCATATTGTAGCGCTCTGTACTAGCTGCATGTACAAGCTATGTGCACAAGCACAAACTGGCGCTTGCACCCTGTGTGGAAAGGCGTTGCTTTTGTTGAAGAAAAAGGAAAATGGTGGAGCCAGACGGGATCGAACCGTCGACCTCTACGCTGCCAGCGTAGCGCTCTCCCAGCTGAGCTATGGCCCCATAACTATTGGAAACATTACCAAAAGTGGCGCGAATTTAGCCATGAGCCCTTCATACTGTCAACCATACAACTTGAATCCTAGAGAAGATAAACTGTGAAACTATTTCGTCGAACCCTATCTGCGGACTGCAATACACCCGTCCAACTTTTTTCTTGCCTGCGTGACGAGCAAGAATGTTTCTTATTTGAAAGTGCCGAAGGTGGGGAACACTGGGGGCGTTATAGCATCATTGGCTTCTCTCCTGCATCGGTTGCTGTTGAAAAAAATAAACAGTTACACATCCGTTATCGTGATGGATCCCATGAGATATGCGATTCAGATATTCAAACATGGTTACGTGATGAGGTGATTGCCCAGCCAGTGACCGAAGGTGCAGATGATTTGCCATTTGCTGGCGGTGCCGTCGGCTATTTTTCTTATGATATGGTATATCGTTTTGAGCCAGGTCTAAAATCTGATGCTGCCGATAACAAAATGGCAGCTTATATGATTGTCGATCGCTTTGTTATTATGGATAGCTTGCGCGGGGTCATGCATTTATGCGTGATGGATCAAGATGCCCAACAAGCAACCGCACACCTGGATATGATGGAAAGCACCATCACACAAGCCAAGGCTCCCGAAGCCATGCACCTAGACGCGGATACCAGCCAAACAGACACGCCAACAGCGCATATGCCACAACAAGCCTATGAGGCTATGATTGAAGAAGCCAAAGAGTATATTCTAGCTGGTGATATTTTTCAGGTGGTCTTATCACAGCGCTTTTCCGCCCCATTAAATTGTGATCCGCTTACCATTTACCGAGCCGTTCGCCATATTAATCCTTCCCCATATCTGTTTTACCTACATGTTGATGATACTATTTTAATTGGTTCGTCACCTGAAATTTTAGTCAAGAAAGAAGGTCGCAAAGCTATTGTTCGACCGCTTGCAGGCACACGCCCACGCGGCTGCGATAGCGCTGAAGATATAGCCTTGGAGAAAGATCTTCTGGCCGATGATAAAGAAATTGCAGAGCATGTGATGCTTGTCGATTTGGGTCGCAATGATTTGGGGCGTGTATGTGAATTTGGTTCAGTCAAAGTCACCGACTCCATGGCTGTTGAACGCTACTCCCATGTGATGCATATCGTTTCTCAGGTCGAAGGAGAGCTGCGTGATGATGTTGATGCACTAGATTTGCTTGCAGCGACATTCCCTGCGGGCACATTATCAGGCGCTCCAAAAATTCGGGCTATGCAGATTATCCATGAACAAGAGGATGAGCCTCGCGGGCCTTATGGCGGTTGTATTGGCCATATCTCCTTTGGTGGCGAAGATATGGATACCGCTATTATTATTCGCACCGCAGTTATTCAAAACAATACCATTTATGTGCAGGCGGGTGCAGGCGTCGTAGCCGATTCTGTGCCTGCCACCGAACACCAAGAATGCGTCAATAAAGCAACCGCGATGTTTCGCTCAGTCGCCTTGGCGCAATCGCAAACAAAAGGGAAAGCATCATGAGTATCCTCGTTATTGATAATTACGACTCATTCACATTCAATTTGGTACAGTATTTGGGTGAATTAGGGCAAACCCCCATTATTTATCGCAATGACCAAATCAGCATTGATGAAATTCGTGCGCTTACGCCTGCGCGCATCTTGATTTCTCCAGGCCCTTGCACACCTGATGATGCAGGCATTTCTATGGAAGTGATTCGTCAGTTTTCAGGTAAGCTACCTATCTTTGGTGTCTGCCTTGGTCACCAATCCATGGCACAGGTATTTGGCGGCTCGGTGATTCGCGCTCCACGCTTGATGCACGGCAAAACCAGCCCTATTGAACACGATGAACAAGGCATCTTTGCAGGTATTCCTTCGCCATTTATTGCCACGCGCTATCACTCTTTGATTGTCGAAGAGCCGCTTCCTGATTGCCTTGTACGTACAGCTTGGACAGCCGAAGGTGAATTGATGGGCTTGCGCCATAAAGAACATCCGACCTTTGGCGTACAATTTCATCCAGAATCGATTTTAACCGAACATGGGCATCAAATGCTCAAAAACTTTCTTGAGGTATCGGCATGAGTCATATCATTCTATCTGCCATTCAACAGCTTCAGAGCAATGAAGCCATGAGCCAAGAGAGCAGCGAAAAAGTATTCACTAGCATTATGGCTGGCGAAGCAACATCCGCACAAATTGCTTCCATTTTGATGGGTATTTCTATTCACGGTGAAAGCATTGAAATTGTTACCGGTGCTGCCAAAGCCATGCGAGCTGCTGCCACCCATATCCACCCCCAAGCCACAGGTTTATTGGACACGTGTGGCACAGGCGGAGATGGGGCCAAAACATTTAACATTTCCACCGCCGTTGCCTTGGTAACTGCCGCATGTGGCGTACCTGTTGCCAAGCATGGCAACCGCGCCATGTCTTCCAAATCTGGCGCTGCGGATGTGCTTGAAGCATTGGGTGTCAATCTAAATCTCTCACCAGAAAAGGTTGCTTTATGCGTAGATGAAGTCGGTATCGGTTTCTTATTTGCCCCCAATCATCATCCAGCCATGAAACATGCTGGCCCGACACGCAAGGAAATGGGTGTGCGTACTATTTTCAATCTGCTGGGTCCTTTAACCAACCCTGCCAATGCAGACTATCAAATCCTCGGTGTATTCAACAAAGAAAAAATGCCTTTGGTTGCTGGTGCACTGCAATCACTTGGCATCAAACGCGCTCTGATTGTGCATGGTCGTGATGGCTTAGATGAAATCACCACAACAAACATCACCGATGCGTTATGGGTAGAGCAAGGTCGGCCACCTATGGCATTTGAAATTGATCCTGAGGCCTTTGGCGTACCTTTCGCTAGCCCAGAAGCCTTGGAAGGTGATGATGCCGCAACCAATGCTGAAATATTACGCCATATCTTTGCAGGCGCGAAAGGCGCAGGTCGTGATATTGTACTGCTTAATGCCGGCGCAGCCCTATGGGTTGCAGGCAAAGTTGATGGCATTGCTGATGGACTTTGCATGGCTGCTGAAGCCATTGATTCAGGCAAGGTTAAGAAAACCTTGGATGCCTTGGTAACATTTACCAACAATCCACCAGAATAAAGCAAAAAGGCGAAAACATGAGTTCAATTTTAAATGAAATCGCAGCATATAAGCGCGAGTGGGTTAAGCAGTGCAAACAAAAGGTCTCCGAGAATGATATCTTGGCACAAGCCAAGACTTACCAGCCACTAGACTTCGCCCAAGCCCTATGCACAAAGATCGAGCAGCGTGAAAATGCTGTCATTGCCGAGGTAAAAAAGGCATCTCCCTCCAAAGGCATCATCCGCGAAGATTTTGACCCCGTCAGCATCGCCACATCCTATGCTGATGGTGGCGCAACATGCCTATCCGTACTCACCGATGTGAAATATTTTCAAGGGGCTGATGCGTATGTTCGTGATATTCGTCAAACAGTGAATATCCCCATCTTGCGCAAAGACTTCATCGTTGACCCATATCAAATCGCCGAAGCCCGTGCCATGGGAGCTGATTGTATTCTCATTATTCTTGCCATGGTTGAAGATGGTTTAGCGCATGAGCTTAATGCCGCTGCACAAGAGCTTGGCTTATCTGTATTACCTGAAGTGCACAATGCAGCTGAACTAGAGCGTGCTATGGATTTGAACACCTCTTTGATGGGCATCAACAACCGCAACTTACACACCTTTGAAACTTCCTTACAAACCACACTGGACTTGCAAAGCGACATTGCCTCTGAACGCACTATTATTACCGAGTCGGGTATTTTTACACCTGATGATGTCGCACTTATGAATAAAGAGCATATCTACGGCTTCTTGGTCGGTGAGTCATTGATGCGTCAAGAAGACCCTGGGCGAGCGCTAAAAACACTTATTGGCTAGAATGCTAGCGAATCGATTGTCCTAACTGGGATCTGTCGGGTTGAGGGCTGTGTTGCATAGATTAAAGAAGGCTCTTGTTGAATTTCGTATTCGCAATAAGTGGTTTTTTTGTAGCATATTTATGCTATATACATAGCAATATCATTATCCCATCTTTCCCATCATGATTCATATTATCGATGACAATACAGACGTTCTTTCCATACTCGCTGAGACTATGCAGGCCTTTGGTTATTCTGCGACAACTTTTTCCTGCCCAAGCCACTATTGCGAGTATGCAAATAGCAGTCATTATCACCGTCCAAAGATTATTATCACTGATGTTAAGATGCCGAAGATGAACGGCTACCAATTAATGCAAAGTGTTTCAGAGGCACATGGGGAAATAAAATTCATTGTGATGACAGGCTATCAAGAAGTGAAGGACAAGTGCTTTGAACACCCTCATGTTTTTATGCAGAAACCTTTCAGACCACAAGAAATAGATATGAATATTCAACTGCTTATGGGTAGCGCTTAAACCCAGCTTCTACTCTGCGAGCCTCTTTAACAATAAGTTAGCTTCCATTTTAAAGATCAGACAAAATAAAAAAAGGGCCGCACAATGTGCGACCCTTTTAAAAAATACTAATTAATTCCTAGCTTACGATTCAACAGGCTCAGCAGAAACTTCTGATGAAATTGGTTTATCAACCAATTCAATCACTGCCATTGGCGCAGCATCACCATTACGAAAACCAGTCTTAACCATACGTGTATAACCGCCACAACGTTCTGCAGATGCTTTTGCAACATCATCGAACAAACGGTCAACAATAGGACGGTGACGTAATTTAGCTAGAGCCTGACGACGTGAATGCAGGTCGCCCTTCTTAGCCAAAGTAATCAACTTCTCAACATAAGGACGCATAGCACGTGCCTTAGGTTCTGTTGTTTCAATACGGCCATGTGTAATCAATGCAGTTGCCAAGTTGGCAAGCAAAGCGCGACGGTGACCAGTTGGGCGATTTAATCCGCCGTGATGTTTACGATGTCTCATCGGTAATTCCTCTTAAATCTCTTAGCAGTCAACAATTAAGCTTCAGTAGCTTCATTGTCGTCTAGTGGCGGCCAGTTTTCCAACTGCATGCCTAAACCAAGACCCATGTTTTCCAATACTTCCTTGATTTCATTCAAGGATTTGCGACCAAAGTTTGGTGTACGCAACATTTCTTGCTCACTGCGAAGAACCAAATCACCGACGCGAAAAATATCATCACTCTTCAAGCAGTTCATAGAGCGAACTGAGAGGTCTAAATGATCAATCGGCTGTGCCAAAACATTTTCAATCCCTTCATCAGCCACATCTTCAGAGCTTTCCACTTCCAAAGCTGTAAAATCAGAGAATACAACAAGTTGATCTTGAATGATTTTTGCAGCTTCACCAATAGCAGCTTCAGGTGTAATTGAACCATTTGTTTCAATTTCAATAATCAGCTTATCATAATTGGTCTTCTGGCTAACACGCGCATTTTCAACACGTGTCGCTACGCGGCGAACAGGTGAATAAGATGCATCCAGCATCAAAAATCCTACGGGACGATCGTCTTCAGCACGTTCCTGAGCAGGGTCATAACCAAGACCCTTTTCAATAATTGCCTCTAACTTTAATGCTCCATCATCATTCAAATGTGCCAAAACAAGTTCAGGATTCAAAACTCTCAAACCTGTTGGACATTCAATGTCTGCGGCAGTAACAGTCGTTGGCCCTTTAACATTCAAAGAAAATGTCATGGGCGCATCATCATCCATAGAAAGGTCAAGCTCTTTCATGGTTAACATGATATCCATTACATCTTCACGAACACCTTTAATGCTGTCAAACTCGTGTGTGATGCCATCAAAGCAAACTGACGTCACCGCCACACCTGGCAATGATGATAACAACATACGACGCAAACTATTACCAAGCGTCGTACCATAACCGCGTTCTAACGGTTCAAATACAATTTTAGCTGAACGACCTGCTACAATTTCACTAAGCGAAATTGAACGTGGTTTAATCAAAGCCATAACATCAACCTCACTAATTATTTAGAGTACAATTCAACAATCAATTGTTCGCGAATATTCGGATCCAATTGATCGCGTGCAGGCAATTCGCGGAAAACACCTTGCAAGGTTGTTAAGTCCATATCCAACCATTCAGGCAAACCACGCTGTCCAGCATCTTCAGCAGCAGCCTTAACACGTAAGTGCTCTTTTGCAGCATCAGCAACAGCAATATTTTCACCAGCACGAACACGGTAAGAAGGAACATTCAAAATTTTGCCATTCACTGTTACCAATTTATGACGAACAATTTGACGTGCTTCAGTGCGCGATGCTGCCAAGCCCATACGATAAACAACGTTATCCAAACGAGACTCTAACAACTGCAACAAGTTCAAACCTGTAATGCCAGACATATTATCAGCAACTTTAAAGTAGCGTAAGAACTGCTTTTCTTGCAAGCCGTAGATACGTTTTACCTTCTGTTTTTCACGCAACTGAACACCATAGTCAGATACTTTTGCACGACGACCTTGGCCATGCATACCTGGAGGGTATGGACGACGTTCAATCGGGCACTTGTCTGAGTAGCATTTGCCACCTTTCAAATGTAGTTTTTCACCTTCACGGCGACACAAACGACACTTGGCATCTAAATAACGAGCCATCTTCTAAACTCCTAAACCCGGCGTCGCTTCGGAGGGCGACAACCATTATGCGGAATCGGGGTAACATCACGAATTGCAGTAACATTCAAACCTACTGCAGCAATTGCGCGTAATGCAGATTCACGTCCTGAACCTGGCCCTTTAATCAGCACTGATACGTTTTTAACACCATTATCCATTGCTTTGCGTGCGGCTTCTTCAGCAGCGACCTGCGCAGCAAACGGGGTGCTTTTACGAGAACCTTTAAATCCAGCAGCGCCACTGGTTGCCCAGCTAATCGCATTACCTGATTCATCGGTAAAAGTAATAATTGTGTTGTTAAAAGAAGCTTTAATGTGTGCAACAGCGTTAGCAATATTCTTGCGAACGCGCTTCTTATTGGTGGTTTTTGGTGCAGCCATTATAATCCCTCAGCCTCTACTTCTTCTTGCCAGCGATAGCACGACGTGGACCTTTGCGCGTACGAGCATTGGTCTTGGTCTTCTGCCCACGCATAGGCAAACCTTTACGATGACGAACACCGCGATAGCAGCCTAAGTCAGTCAAACGTTTAATATTCATACTCACTTCACGACGCAAATCACCTTCAACGGTAAATGCATCTGTATCAATGATACTACGAATAGTATTCACTTCAGATTCGCTTAAATCTTTCACACGAGTCTCAGGATTCACCTTAGCTTCTGCAAGAATATTCTTGGAGCTGCTTAGGCCAATGCCAAAGATATATGTCAGAGCGACTTCAACACGCTTCTGCGTCGGGATATTAACACCGGAAATACGAGCCACTTGAGCCTCCTACCTAACTACCAAACGACACATCAGCCTTGAC
>Ga0316202_10002127_pt1 | contig 13524 bp, 9 predicted proteins | sample 3monrhotite_MG_FD_204934 | JGI IMG/M metagenome (GOLD analysis project Ga0316202, IMG submission 204934) | Microbial mat bacterial communities from mineral coupon in-situ incubated in ocean water Damariscotta River, Maine, United States -... | ecosystem: Environmental > Aquatic > Marine >... | reverse complement strand
CAAAGGGTTAAAAGTTCTGCACTACAATGTGAAAAGGTAAAGCCAAAAACATCTTCTTGTCGTTGCCACGGTGTTTCGTCTTTTGTGTAGGCTTCACAATATTGCACTTTTTTTGGAGAATTATGTACTATGGCTAGCTCGCCAATATTGTGAAATAGTCCTGAAAGAAATAAGCTTTCGCTATTTTTTAAATTGATTTTCGCAGCCAAAAATTTTATGAGTAAAGCACAGTCAACACTGATCTCCCAATACTTATCCATATCCATTATGTCTGGATTTAATCCTGAAAATGCAGCAGTCAGTCCGTAGGTATTAATAAGATTATTCACTTCATCGATACCTAAGATCATTAAAGCGCGCGATATCGAGTTAATTTCTTTAGGAAAGCCAAATAATGGACTGTTGGCTATTTTTAATAAACATGATGCTAAAGTAGGATCTAAAACAATAATTTCACCAATATCATCTAAACTGGCTTGGTTGCTTTCTAACATTTCTTTTAAGCGAATATATACATCAGGTAATACACATAATTCTTGTGCTTTTTGAGCATATTGTGTGGCGGTGATACGCATTTTACTTTCCATTACACGATGACATTATTACTAAAATAGCATTCAACGGATATAAAAAAAAGCTTTGAAAAATAAAAGAGGTTAAAGAATTTAATTAGTCGATTATTTAACATAGGTAGATTGTTAAATAGTGGCATTCCGATACGGTTTTATTTATTACATTAATTTGTACAAATGTTGAATACGTATGCATAAGCTGTGTCGGCTCTGAATACGTATGCACAAGGTATTACTGAATTCATTTGATCTTTATATTATAGTCGCCAGCAATTACACAAGATCTTTAATTGCTCATAACCAAAACATAAAATTATTACACTAAAATATTAGACACAGGCGACTCGGGGGAGAAAATTTATGATAAATTTTAAGCCAAGTAAAATGACACTAGCATTGCTTTCAAGCGGTTTGATTGCAGCAAGTGTATCATCATATGCAGCTGATGCTGTAGATACCAAAGTAAAAGATAAAAATGCAGATGAAAAACAAGTAGAAGTTATTGAAGTTGTAGGCTTTCGTCGTAGTGTTGTTGAATCTATTAATACTAAACGTTACTCATCAAATGTAGTTGAAGCTATTTCAGCTGAAGATATTGGTAAATTACCTGATTCGTCTATTGCCGAATCTATTGCACGATTACCTGGTTTAACATCACAACGCTTAGATGGACGTTCAAGTCGTGTAAGTATTCGTGGTTTTGGTGAGAATGAAAGTGGCACAACATTTAATGGTCGTGAACAGGTTTCTATTAGTGATAACCGTGGCGTAGAGTTTGATTTATACCCGTCAGAAATTATGAGCGGTGTAACTGTTTATAAAACTCCTAATGCCAGCCTTGAAGGTGAAGGTATTGCCGGTGTTATTGATATGCAAACAGTTAAGCCTTTGTTGCAAGATGGTCAAGTAATTCAATTTAATGGTCAATTTGAACAAACTAGTTTTAATAAATTAAACCCTGATGGAGATGATAAAGGATTTCGCGGTACATTTTCATATTTAGATCAATTTGCCGACGATACTATCGGTGTTGCTTTTGCGTATTCAAAAATGGTTTCTCCAAACCAAGAAAAGCGTTGGAATGCATGGGGATATCCAGAATTTGATGTAGATGGAAAAACTTTTTCGGTTTTAGGTGGTGCTAAGCCATTCGTACGTTCTTCTACCTTAAATCGTGATTCAACGATGTTAGTTGTTGAAGCTGTGCCAAATGAAAATTTAAAAATGACCTTTGATGCGTTATACGTAGACTTTTTAGATGAAAAACGTTTACGTGGTATTGAAGTACCATTTGCTTGGGGGCAAGGTAGCTTAACAGGAAACAGCGTTGATGACGCATCAGGTTTTGTTACAAGTGCAACAACTGATGGACAACGTGTTGTTGTTCGTAATGATTTTGAAAAACGTGATGCTAATTTAACTTCATTAGGTTTTAACACAAAATGGGTCGCTAGTGATAAATGGTCAGTAGAATTTGACGCAAGTTATTCAAAAGTTAAACGTGAGATTTGGAGTTTAGAAAGTTACTCTGGTACAGGTCGCGGTAATGACAATGGTATAGCTGATACAATAGGTTATCAGTTTAATAATGGTAATACAGGCGCAACGTTCTCTCATAATCTTGATTATAGCGATTACAACCTAATTCAATTAGGTGGTCCATTAACATGGGGCTGGAGTGGTGCGCTTAATGATAAATTTGGCATTACTGGTACACCATTAGAAAATAGTGCTCAAGATGGTTTTATTAATGCTCCACAAATTGATGATGAATTAAAAGCTCTTAAATTTGCAGCCACCCAAGAAATTGATACCGATGTATTTACAGACATCACTTACGGTATCTCATATCGTGAACGTGATAAGCAAAAACGCTCTGAAGGTTATTTTATGACTTTAAATGCGTTTCCTGGCATGTTAGTTGTACCTGAACAATATCGTGAAGGGACTGTATCTTTAGATTTTATCGGTATGGGCAATATGATTGCTTATAATCCAATGGGATTAATTAATGATGGTTATTATGATTTAACACGTGAAAGTTTAACTAACTCGACACATGCAACTAAATCTTGGACTGTAAATGAAAAGATAACTGCAGCATTTATTCAAGGTGAAATTAGCACTGAAATTTCAGGTATGCCGTTAGCTGGTAATGTTGGTGTTCGCTATGTACGTACTGAACAATCATCTCAAGGTTCTGCAATTAATACTGTCGATGGTTTAGTTGTTACTGAGCCAACAAATATTGCTCATACATACTCAAATATATTACCTAGCTTAAACTTATCATTAAAAGTTGATGATACCCAAACCGTTCGTTTGGGTGTAGCTAAAACTATTTCTCGTGCACGTATGGATGAAATGAATTCATCAGTTAGTGCAAGCTATAACCAAACGCCAGACGAGAATGGTAATTACTGGAACGTAAGTGGCGGTAACCCGTCATTAGAACCTAAAGAAGCGACAGGTTTTGATCTTTCTTATGAGAACTACTTTAGCGATGAAGGTTATTTTTCGGTAGCGTATTTCTACAAAGATTTAAAAAATTGGATTTTTGATGGTCATTATCAGGTTGATTTATCAGGTGTTGCCGATCCAGCTACAGGTGAAGTTCCACCAAATTCAATGGCTTCTGGTAGTGGTAAAGTTAATGGCGGCGGCGGTAAGCTTTGGGGCTACGAATTATCAGTAACCGTACCGTTTAAAATATTTAGTGAAAGCTTAGATGGTTTAGGTGTTATTGCTAGTTATACTGGTTTAAAAACTAGCATAAAAGATCAAAATGATAATGATTACAGATTACCAGGCCTATCTGACACCATTCAAAGCCTTACTATCTATTATGAAAAAGATGGTTTCCAAGCGCGTACTAGTATGCGTAAACGTGAAGACTTTAAAGGCGACGTATACGGTTTAGGTTTTTCAACAAACCAAGTCGATATTTTAGGTGAAACTATTTGGGATGCTCAAATTGGTTACGACTTCGGGGAAGCTGGCGTTGAAAGTTTGAAAGGTTTATCTATATTTTTACAAGCACAGAACTTAACTAAAGAACCATTTACCTCTTTACAAGGTGATAGTGCATTACAAGTACGTGATTACCAAGATTATGGTAGTACTTATTTGTTAGGATTTAGCTATAAGCTTTAATTTTTAAAGCGAAATAGTTTTAATGTAAAGCCCTTGGAGTATACTATTTCAAGGGCTTTTTAGTGTTTATAGTTTTGTGCTTTATTGGAATTATTTAATAAAACATAAAACACAAAACTGTAAATACTCAATGTGAGAAAAAGAAAATGAATATAAAAAAAATTAAAAACCTCGTTATTGTTGGTGGTGGAACCGCCGGTTGGCTTACCGCTTCTTTATTAGCAAAAGTATTAGGTAAAGTTATTAATATTACTTTAGTAGAGTCTGACAAAATTGGCACTATAGGCGTTGGTGAAGCCACGATACCGCCAATTGTTAACTTTAATAGCGCGATTGGCTTAGATGAAAAAGCGTTTTTAAAAGCAACGAAAGGTACAATGAAACTTGGTATACAATTTGAAAATTGGGGTAAAAAGGGTGAGAGCTACATGCATGCTTTTGGTGGTGTAGGTAAAAATTTTCCATTTTGTGATTTTTATCATTTTTGGTTAAAAAGTAGGCAGCAAGGGGGGCGTTCCGATTTTTGGCAGTATTCGCTAAATTATCAAGCGGCTAAGCATAATAAGTTCGCTAAATTAAATCAAATCCCGGGTACTAACTTACCAGGCATTACTTATGCTTATCATTTCGATGCTGGATTATATGCTAAACATTTACGAGAGTCCTGTGAGAGGCAAGGGGTTAAACGTATAGAAGGTACAGTTGAACATGTCAATGTAGCTAAAGAAAATGGCTTCATTGAACGCTTGCAACTTGATAATGGTATAAATGTTGATGGAGACTTATTTATCGATTGTACAGGACTCGCGGCATTATTAATTGAAAAAACGTTAAGTACAGGTTTTGAAGATTGGTCGCATTGGTTACCTTGTGATCGTGCTATGGCAGTGCCAAGTGAATTAGTTAACCCTATTGTACCTTATACGCGTTCAATTGCTCATGAGAGTGGTTGGCAATGGCGCATTCCATTACAACACCGTACAGGTAATGGCTTAGTGTATTCCAGTAAATATATGAGCGATGAAGAAGCTAAAGAATTATTGTTGGCTAATTTAGATGGTCAACCGTTAGATGAACCTAGAATTATCCCTTTTAAAACAGGGCGTCGGCGCAAACAATGGAATAAAAATGTTATCGCTATAGGATTATCTAGTGGATTTTTTGAACCATTAGAATCAACTAATATTCATTTAATTCAAAGTGCGGTAACTCGTTTACTAAAATTTTTTCCTCATCATGGTATTAAAGATGAAGAAGTAGTTGAATTTAATGAACAATCAAAAACTGAATCAGAGCGTATGCGTGATTTTATTATTTTACACTATAAACAAACACAGCGTGATGACAGTGAATTTTGGCGAGCTTGTCAGCGTATCGAAATTCCTGAAAGTTTAAGAAAAAAAATGTCATTATTTTCCCAGTCAGCCAAAGTTTTTCGAGAACAAGATGAATTGTTTACCGAAATTGCTTGGCAACAAGTGATGATCGGGCAAGGTCTACTCCCAGAAGATTATCATCCTTTTGTTGATTCATTGTCTGATGAACAACTGAACGATTTAATGGCAAGTTTAAAAACGCTAATAGATAAAACAGTTGATAAAATGCCGTTACATGACAATTTCATCGCATCCTTAGAGCAATAACTATTTTATGCAGTATTTAAACATATCGAAAACTAATTTAACTAGCTCTCGCTTAATTTATGGCTGTATGCGCATTGCTGGAGATAATACACCAGCCGATCGCTCGAAAGGAAAATTAGCTTTACGTGCCGCACTTAATGCAGGTTATACCCATTTTGATCACGCTGATATCTATGGTGGTGGTGAATGTGAAAATTTGTTTGGTGAATTATTAACCGAGCTTAAAAATGAATCGTCTTGTGAATTTGACAACTTACGACAGAAATTAATTATCACTTCAAAAGCCGGTATACGCAGTGGTGGTTATCCGAAAAGTGATTATAGTCAACGTTATGATTTTTCAAAAAAATATTTAATCGATAGTGTTAATGGCTCGTTAAAGCGTTTAAAGGTCGATTATTTAGATATGTTTTTACTGCATCGACCTGATTATTTAATGAATGCCAATGACGTTGCGGAAGCCTTTTCTCAGTTAAAAGCCAGTGGTAAAGTGAAAAGTTTTGGGGTGAGTAATTTTAAACCATCGCAGCTAAGTCTATTACAGAACGTATGTGATATGCCGTTATTGGTTAATCAAGTAGAGATAAATATTCATAATATTGACGCGCTTGAAAACGGCACGCTTGACCAATGTCAACAATTAGGCGTTACGCCTATTGCTTGGTGTCCATTAGGCGGGGTGGTTTATCCTGCGTGGGGTAACACTTTTTCAAATGAAGATGAACAGCGTATAAATGTTGAAATTACACAACAAGCTGCAAAATATTGCATTGCACCTTGGCAATTAATATTAGCGTGGTTGTTAAAGCATCCTGCCAATATTTGTCCAATTATTGGTAGCACCACAGCCGAACGCATTGTTGCAGCCAAACAATCATTAGCCATAAATTATAGTCGAGAAGACTGGTATAGATTACTTGAAGCTAGGAATGGCCAAGCGGTACCTTAACAGTAAGGGCAGGTTTATAATGAATCGCTCCAATAAATTTATTAGAGCGATTCATTAGCTTAAAATAGTATGAATCCCCTTAAGCAAAGGTATTAATATTATTTCCAGATGATCCTACTGGAGTATTTGAGACAGTAGCTGCAGCTTGAACTGCATCATCACCGTCACCATCACCATCAGGTTTTGTCCCTTCATTAACTTGTTCAGTTTTGTTTAGTGATGCCGCAGATAAAGACGCCAAAGAACTCGAAGCAGAAGATACGTTCATGATATAAACCTCTATCAATTTCTAATAGAAAAATAAGTATTATTCTTCTTACGCTGAGTTTATCGGTAAATAAAATATTTTCTATAAGAGTGATTAAATATAAGTATAGGTTTTATCGGTATATATATTTAAGATTAGCTTAAGCTTCGTGTGCTTATTATCTATATATATCGCTATTTATATATGACAAGCCCACTAAATAAATATCTATCCTATTGTTTTGTTTGAATTTAATGTCGTGTTTTGAATGCTTGTATTCACTGTTGTTAACTGGTCAGAAATGGTGTTGGTTTGACTGTCGTTTGTCAATAATTGAGTAGTTTTGTAGACAAAACGATGACCTGCCACATAGGCGTTATAACCCAGAGTGCAAAATACACAAGGTAGTAATTTAAATTCAGGTTTGTTCATAGTAATAATCCTCTTTGGATACATAATGATTGGCTTCGCTTGTTGTATAAGACCGACTAATGAGTATTTCTATTCAATCTTTTAAAGTTAATAAAAAAGGATGAGTATTCACTCATCCTTAATGGTAAAAATTTTAAAGGGGGTGTTAAATATTTAGCAATTCTCAGGGCATATTTACCTGAAGGTCAAATAATATCTGTTACCTTTGTTTACATTTGGAGGTAAAAAAAGAGTGATATTTGTAAATATACTGTGATTTTTGTTGAAGCATTACCACTGCTATGTTACTCATAGGTGGTGCAAAGCATAATTTTTAAGCACTTTATAATAATTTTAATAAAAAAGGCTCAAAATTGAAAAAACTATTTTTACTTACTCCTTGTAAAATATTAATCACTTTATATCTATTTACTAGCTCTTCAGCTTATGCAGAAAATTGTAATATGGCGTTGAATAACATTACAACTATCCTTAAAACGATTGATAAAGCTTTAGTTAGTAAAGATTTTGATCAAATGAGTGAAATTACTGAATCGTTAAAGATGGATGCGCAGGCAATTATTAATGCGTCAGATCAATGCGCTTGTGATACTGCCTATTATTCTGCTGAAAAAATGTTTGAAGATGCTGACGGCGCCTATTTAGCCGAAGATTTTAACGAAGCGATAACTTTCGTGAAGGCGCTTAAAATACATACAGAGCTAGTTAAAACTCAACTAAAAGTGTGTCAATAAAAAGGTGTCAATAAAAAGGTGTTAACAAATTTTTTGTTAACACCTTAGATGATTAGTTTTTTGTATTAAACAAAGGCTAATTAATCAGCGGCAACAAGCTATAATCATGACCATATTCCAACATTTGTTCTTGAAAATTGTCAGGATAACTGATTTTTACATCCATAATTTTATCGCCTTGATACACCGCTTCTAGTTTTGGATTAATAAAGCCAGAGTAGGGTGCTAAGTTAAGTTTTTTGTAACGTTCAAGTACTTCTTGATGAAGCTTTTCATCAACTTTAACTGCGTAATTCTCAATTAATGCTTGGCCTGCGTCAAAATCACCCTCAGATTTTATTCGCTGTAATTCACGTAATAACTCACCAAATAGCGTGCGTAATTTTAAATAATCATTAACTACAAAATAGGTTTTTCCATCGCGCACACGTTGTTCAACAACATTCTTTTTGGCACCTTTTTCAAATACCCAATGCGCAATTAGTTGACGATTTCGCATGTGTGCTTCTTCGATTTCTTCACCTGCTTTTAAACGACGTAATTGTAACATCATACCGTTGCGAATATAGCTGTCGTAAGTCGCTTTACCTACTTCAAAGTTTGGCATTACTCCTAAGTCGATCAATTTTTGATCCATTAAATAATAAAGTGCAACTAAATCGGCGCGACCTTCTTCAAGCGCCGATGAATATTGCTTTAATGTTTCTTTTGGGGTGCCTACTCCGGGATTAATTTGTCCTGAAGCATGGCCAATAACTTCATGCAAATCAGTATGCAAATGTGACCCTAAAGGGCCATATTTTTTAGCACGTGCTAATTCAGCATCGTCCCAAACAAATTCGCTAAGAGAGCTGCCTCTCACATTGTCATAAGCGTTAACTATATTACTTAAACTTACTGATTTTGAACCATGTTCAGCACGGATCCAATTTGAATTTGGTAAATTAATACCAATGGGGGTTGATGGCGAAGCATCACCAGATTCAACCACCACAGTGATAGCTTTACCCGTAATACCTTTTACTTGTTTCTTTTTATGCGCTTCTATTAAAGGTGAATTGTCTTCAAACCATTGTGCTTGTTCCGCAATTTTTGCGATAACTTTGGTTTCTTGCTCATTTTTAACGGATACAACTGACTCGAATGAACCACGGTATGCTAAAGGATCGTCATATACTTCAATAAAACCGTTGACTACATCTGTTTTTGATTGAGTATCTTTAACCCATTCAATGCTGTATTGGTCAAAATCTTTTAAATCACCAGTACGGTAAAATTTAGCCAGTAAAGCTAACGTTTTACGCTGCTGTTCGTTTTCTGCTACGCTGGCCGCTTTATCTAACCAACGGACAATTTCACTAATGGCTTTATCGTACATACCTCCAACTTTCCAAGTTTTTTCAACAAGCTTACCGTTTTCTTTGACTAGTTTTGAATTTAAGCCCCAAGAAACAGGATGTTTAGGAGCATCATTAGTTTTAGCATTATAAAAATCACGTACTTCTTGCTCACTAACATTTTCATAAAAATTAACGGCAGAAGCTTTTACATTATCAATATTCGCACCTTGATCAACCATTTTAGGTGCAATGGTTTTGTCAAATAAAATTGGTGTTAATAAGCGGATTAGTTGCTCTGTGGTTTGGTTGTTAGTTAAAGGTAACTTACCTTTGTCGGCAATGTTTTGTACATAATTAGCAAAGCTTTCTTGACTAAATTTAGGCGTGAACTTAGCGTTCATATAATGATGGTGTATACCATTGGAAAACCAAACTTTTTTAGTATATTCAACAAATTTACCAAATTCTTCACTGTTTCTATCGCCGGAATAATCTTGAATAATTGCTTCTAAAGTGTGGCGAATAGTAAGGTTGTATTTATAGTTTTGATCCCAAGTAATATCACGCCCTGATAATGCTGCCTTATATAAATAAAATAGCAATTCTTTGGTTTTTAATGGTAATTCTTCAAATCCGGGTACTTGATATCGTATTACACGAATATCGTCAAAGCGATCTGCTTGCCATTTAAACGGGGTTTCCGAGGTTTTTGATTTTTCAGCGTTAACCGTACTCGTTATATCACTAGTAGGCGCACTGGTTGATTTGTGTTCTGGTGCTTTGCTTTCTTTTTGTGAACAGGCGGTTAATGCTAATACGAGAGTAATAGCTGTGCTTATTTTTGTTTTTTTCATAGCAAATCCATTCTTTTGTTTTAATTAGTTTTAGAGAACACACTATTTTAAGCCGTAAATAATAACAAAAGCTAGTCTTTAAATTTATAGTCTGAATACGTATGCAGCATATTGTTGCAATAGCTTTAACCGCGTAACTTTGTTTAGATTCTTAGTATCATCACAATGACATGAATTTGTATTAAGTAAATTAGTGTGACGAAATATTCGTTATGGTGAACTTGTTTCAGCATCTAATAATTAAAATAAAAAAGCGAGTCTTGAATGTTAGCCATGCAACAAAATTTATCAAAGTTTTTCTATATAATTTTAAGCTTACCAGCAACAGCAATGGGCTTTGCTTTATCAGTACAAATTTCAGCGTTAAGTTGGATTTTAACCACCAAATATGGACTCGATATTCATCAAGTTGGCTTGGTGTGGGCAGCAGGGCCCATAGCTGGAATTTTAGGGCAAGTGGTTGTTGGTATTATCAGCGACAATGTTTGGTTGTGGAACGGCAGGCGTCGTCCTTTTATATTAGTTGGCGGTACGTTGGCTGCGTTAATGTTACTAGCACTACCTAATATTGATATTGTTTCAACGACTTTAGGCATGTCAGGCTTATTAGGTGTGGCAATCACTGTCGCTTTGACTTTAGATTTATCGATTAATTTAGGCTTTAATCCAACCAGAGCAATAATCGCTGATGTAACACCTGAAGGGGAAGAGCGCACTAAAGGCTACACGTGGATGCAAACTATTTCTGGCTCTTTTGGTGTTTTAGCTTATGCCATTGGTGCTTATTGGGGAAATTATGTTCTGATTTATTTTGGTGCTGTTTTAGTGTTTTTATTATCTATAATTGCTCCTTTTTTTATTAAAGAACCAAAAGAGCTAGCGTTAGGAAAAATGCAGCAAGAGGTTAAAACATCTAAGGTTACCTTTTCTGAAATAATGTTAAATATTAAACCATTATGGGGATTTATTATTTATGACATTTATGCCATGGCATTGCAGCTTTCGGGTATAAAAACGGATCATTATTGGGCTGAAATTATTGCTGCGATTATTACCTTATTTTTTGTTCTACAAACATTGCTTGCAAAAGAGCAGAGTGAAAATTTAACAGAAATTGGCTTGATTGGTTTTAGAAAGATATTAGCAGCACATTCCTTTAGCTGGATAGGTGTACAAACTATGTTTGTATTTATTTTTGCTTTTTTACAAGACAAATTACCCAATGTTAGTAATGATGATTTAGGAAAAATTATTGCAACTAGCTTTTTAATTTTAAGCGCAGTGTCTGCTGTTTTACCTGCGGTAATATTAGAACCTTTAGCGAAACGTATTGGACGTGTTAAAACGCATAGCTATTGTTTAGGCACTATGGCGATTGGTTATGCTTTAGTGGTAATGTTTGGTGCAAGTATACAAATGCTTTATTTATTAATGGCGTTACTTGGTATTGGTTGGTCGGCAATTATTAGCTTACCGTTTGCAATAATGTCGGAGAAAGTTGAGCAATCGCGTATGGGACTTTATATGGGGTTGTTTAATTTATCAGTAGTATTACCACAGTTATTAGTAAGTATGGGCGTAGGTTTGTTTATTAATAAAGTGGCTGACAAAAGCTTGGTATTTGAAGTGAGTGCAATTTCGTTAGCTATTTCAACATTGGCTTGGATCTTAGTGAATGAAAATAAAGTGCCTGAAAAGGCACTATAATATTTGTTCCACTTAACCTTTAGTTACACGTTTTTGGATATCATTTGTCCGGATGTTTTGATAGTGGGTTTTAAAAAATATCTAACGCTTCACTGAGCTTTTTCACACCAATCACTTCCATACCGTTGATAGCATGTTTTGGTACGTTGGCAATAGGTACTATAGCGCGTTTAAAACCGTGCTTTGCCGCTTCATTAATACGTTCTTGGCCACTTGGAACAGGGCGAATTTCTCCTGATAAACCAACTTCACCAAAAACGACTAAATCTTGCGGTAATGTTTTATCGCGAAAGCTTGAAACAAGTGCTAATAATAATGCTAAATCGATACTGGTTTCGCTTACCTTAACGCCGCCAACTACATTAACAAATACGTCTTGGTCATTCATTTGTAAACCACCATGGCGATGTAATATTGCTAGCAACATTGATAAACGATTTTGTTCTGCCCCTACAGCAACGCGACGTGGGTTCCCTAAGGCTGAATGGTCAACTAATGCTTGAATTTCAACAAGTAAAGGACGCGTTCCTTCCCATAACACCATTACAATACTACCGGGCGTTTGTTCTTGAGAGCGGCTTAAAAATATTGCTGAAGGGTTTGAAACCTCTTTTAAACCGGTCCCGGTCATGGCAAAAACACCAAGCTCGTTAACGGCACCAAAGCGGTTTTTATTTCCTCGTAATGTTCTAAAGCGTGAATCGGTACTACCTTCAAGCATTATAGAGCAATCAATACAGTGCTCTAGTACTTTAGGGCCAGCAAGCGAACCGTCTTTAGTTACATGGCCAACTATAAGCATAGCAACGTGATTTTGTTTGGCAAAACGTGTTAAATACGCGGCGGTTTCGCGAACTTGTGACACACTACCTGGAGCAGATTGAATGTCACTAATGTGCATAACTTGAATTGAATCAATAACCATTATTTTGGGTTTTTCTTTACTGGCAATGTTACAAATATTCTCAACACTGGTTTCAGAAAGCATTCTTAATTTATCTGTGGCTAAGCCTAAGCGCTTAGCGCGCATAGCAACTTGTTGTAAAGATTCTTCACCTGTAACATAAAGTGCAGGCATTGAAGCAGCTAATGTACACATGGTCTGTAATAATAAGGTGCTTTTTCCTGCGCCAGGTTCGCCACCAATTAAAATAGCGCTACCGGGAACAATACCACCACCAAGTACGCGGTCAAACTCAGTAAAACCAGAAGTAAATCGTGGTAAGTCTGTCAAATCTATAGCGTCTAACGTTTGTGTTTTTGCTTCGGTGTGCCCGGCAAATCCTGAAAAATTATCGTTATGTAAGGGGGTTTTTGCTTGTCTAAACTCTGAAATAGTATTCCAGGCATTGCACTCTTTACATTGACCAAGCCAACGGGAGTATTCAGCACCGCAATCAGTGCAAACATAAGCTGTTTTTATTTTTGCCATAAGTAACCTTTCAAGGCATAATTATTGCTTCCTTTGAAATTCGGGCAAGAATTAAAAAAAAAGCTAAAATTAAACATTTGTTAATAAAATGAGAATACTATTTGTTATGATAACCCAAATAATAGTATTTAATTTATTCTAACCATTAAAAAGTTGTTATGAGTACAGATTTTTCAAAATATCAATCAATAATTGAGCAGTTACGAGGTGATGTAGGTTCGGCTAATTTTGAGGCTAAATTTACGTCGTTAACACAAAAGCTTACTAAAAAAGATCAGTTTCTTTTAAAAATGGAAGTTAAGCGTTTAGCTTCCATTTGTACCCGCTTGGTTGATTTACGTGGTTTGGTTAATGGTGAATGTCGCCTGTACGAGCATGATGAGCGTAGCCATTATTTAGATGAAACTGCAATTAAGATATTTGAAGAAAATGTTGCCTATTATGGTGGCTACACTTTTGGT
>Ga0316202_10002126_pt1 | contig 13525 bp, 12 predicted proteins | sample 3monrhotite_MG_FD_204934 | JGI IMG/M metagenome (GOLD analysis project Ga0316202, IMG submission 204934) | Microbial mat bacterial communities from mineral coupon in-situ incubated in ocean water Damariscotta River, Maine, United States -... | ecosystem: Environmental > Aquatic > Marine >... | reverse complement strand
GTCTCAACCAGTTCGTTGTTCACACACGGGGTGAACCGTGCGCGAGGGGGGACTTGAACCCCCACGCCCTATCCGGGCACTAGCACCTCAAGCTAGCGCGTCTGCCATTTCCGCCACCCGCGCTGGTTGTGGTCGCACCGCACGAGGCGGCCTGACCGAGGTATGACATTAGCACGGAATGTGCTCTCGCCAGCACGCCCGGTAGCGTGGTCGCCATGGCTTCAGAGCACCTCGACGACACGGCGCGCATCGCCCGTGATCTGATTCGCTTCGACACGACGAACTACGGCGAGGGGCGCAGCAAGGGCGAGACGGAGGCGGCCGAGTACGTCGGCGCGATCCTCGAAGGGCTCGGGCTCAAGACGGAGTACATCGACTCGGCGACGGGCCGCACGAGCGTCATCACCCACGTGGAGGGCCGCTACGAGAACGAGGTCGATTCCCGCCGCGGCGAGCGCCCGGGCCTCGTCGTGCACGGGCACCTCGATGTCGTGCCCGCGGACCCCGCGAACTGGTCGGTCGACCCTTTCGCCGGCGAGATCCGCGACGGCATGCTGTGGGGTCGCGGAGCGGTCGACATGAAGGACATGGATGCCATGATCCTCACCGCACTCGACGAGATTCTCAGCAGCGGCGGGCAGCCGAACCGCGATCTGACGATCGCGTTCTTCGCCGACGAGGAGAACGGCGGCGCCTTCGGCTCCCACCACATCGTGCAGCACCGACCCGAGGTCTTCGCCGGGGCGACCGAGGCCATCAGCGAGGTCGGCGGATACTCGGTCGAGATCGGCGGCAAGCGCGCCTACCTGCTGCAGACCGGCGAGAAGGCTCTCGTGTGGATCAAGCTCATCAGCCGCGGCACGGCCGCGCACGGCTCTCGCGTCATTCACGACAACGCCGTGACGAAGCTCGCGGAGGCGGTCGTGACCCTCGGTCGCCGCGAGTGGCCGCTGCACCTCACGGCGACCACCGAGCTCCTGTTGAGCGAGCTCGGTCGCATCCTCGATGTCGACGTCGAGAAGCTCGGCCCCGACGAGGTCATGCTCCGCACGGGCACGGCGGCGGGCTTCCTCACCGCGACGGTGCGCACGACGAGCAATCCCACACTGCTGAGCGGGGGATACAAGCACAATGTGATTCCCGACCAGGCCGAGGCGCTCATCGACCTGCGCATGATGCCGGGGGAGGAGGACGCGATCCTCGCCGAGGTGCAGAAGCTCGTCGGGGACGAGATCGAGATCCAGGTCATGCACCGAGATCTCGGGCTCGAGAACCCGTTCTCCGGCCCGCTCGTCGACGCTATGGTGAGCACCCTGCACCGCCACGACCCCGAGGCGGAGGTTCTGCCCTACCTCATGAGCGGCGGCACCGACAACAAGGCGCTGAGCCTCCTCGGCATCGCCGGCTACGGCTTCGCGCCGCTGCGCCTGACACCCGACCTCGACTTCCCGGCGATGTTCCACGGCGTCGACGAGCGCGTGCCGCTCGAGGCGCTGAGCTTCGGGCACCGCGCGCTGACCGACCTGCTCACGACCTACTGAGCCACCCCGCGCTCACCACCCTCCTCTCAGAACGGACGCCACCGCGTGTCACTCCTCGAAGCCCTCATCCTCGGGCTCATCCAGGGACTCACCGAGTTCCTGCCCATCTCCTCGAGCGCCCACCTGCGCATTGCGGGGGAGGTGCTGCCGAGCGCGACCGACCCCGGCGCCACGTTCACCGCCATCACTCAGATCGGCACCGAGGCCGCCGTGCTCGTCTACTTCTGGAAAGACATCACGCGCATCATCGGCGCGTGGTTCCGGCACGTCACGCGCCGGGGGCTGCCCGCGAGCGACCCGGACGTGCGCATGGGATGGCTCATCATCATCGGCACGCTCCCGATCGTCATCATCGGCTTCCTCGCCCAGGAGTACATCCGCTCCGCGTTCCGCTCGCTGTGGCTCGTCGCAATCGTGCTCATCGTCTTCGGCATCCTGCTCGGCATCGCCGACTGGCTCGGGCGTCGCGATCGCGAGCTCACGCAGCTGACCTACCCGCACGGCCTCGCCTACGGCGCCGCGCAGACGCTCGCGCTCATCCCGGGCGTCTCACGCTCGGGTGCCACGACCTCGATGGGGCTCGCGCTCGGCTATACACGCCCGGCCGCCGCACGCTACGCGTTCCTGCTCGCCGTTCCCGCGGTCTTCGGCAGCGGCTTCTACGAGCTGCTCACGGCGATCCGCGAGCCGGGCTCGAGCCCGTTCGGCTACCTGGAGATCGCGGCGGCCACGGTCGTCGCCTTCGGCGTGGGGCTCGCCGTCATCGCCGGCCTCATGGCCTACATCTCGAAGCGCTCGTTCCTGCCCTTCGTCATCTACCGGCTGCTGCTCGGCGGCACGCTGATCGTGCTGCTCGCCACGGGAGTCATCGACCCCCTCTGAGCGGGAGCTTGCGAACCCCGGCGGCACGACTGCCGACTCCGCGAGCGCGCCCCCGAGCATCCCGCGCCCCTCCATCGCGCCCGTCTCCACAATTCAGGAGTTGGCGACGTCCAGTGCAGTCCCGGGATGCTCCACCGGCGTGTCGCGCAGGCGGCGAGCGCCCGACTCCTGAGTTGTGGAGACGCGGCTCGGCAGCCGCTCGGGCGGTGAGGTCGCCTAGACCGGGTTCTCGCCCGCGACGCCGCCCGCCGGCGGGTCGTCACGACGCTTGCGCAGGTAGCGCTCGAACTCCTGCGCGATCGCCTCGCCGCTCGCCTCGGGCGCCTCGACGGCGTCGCGCGCCGTCTCGAGCTGCGAGATGTAGGCGGTCATCTCGTCGTCCTCGCCCGCGAGAGTGTCGATGCCCTCCTCCCACGCACGCGACTCGTCGAGCAGGTCGCCGCGCGGAATGACGACGTCGACGAGCTCCTCGAGCCGGTCGAGCAGGGCGAGAGTCGCCTTGGGGGAGGGCGCGTTGTGCACGTAGTGCGGCACGGACGCCCACAGCGAGACGGTGGGGATGCCCGCCTCTTCCGCAGCGGAGGCGATGACGCTCAGGATGCCGACCGGCCCCTCGTAGGTCGAGCGCTCGAGGCCGAGCTCGTCGCGCACGTCGGGGTTCTCGCTCGAGGCGTGCACGGCGATCGGCCGCGTGTGCGGCACGTCGGCGAGGAGCGCACCGAGCAGGATGATGCCCGTGATGTCGGCGGCGAGCGCTTGATCGATCGTCTCCGACGCGAAGGTCTTCCACCCGCGGGAAGGCTCGGTGCCCAGCAGCAGGTAGATGTTCTCGTGGTTGTCGCCGCTCACGTCGAGAGGCGAGTCGGTGCTGGGACGCTCGCGGGGCATCCCGTCATCGCCCACGGGCCCGAAGAGCGTGACGCTCGGCCACTGCAGGCGCCGATTGCCCTCCTCGTCGAGCTCGATCATGGGGCGGTTGAGCTGGAAGTCGTAGTAGTCCTCGGGGTCGATGTCGGCGATGGGCATGACATCGAGCACCTCTTTGAGCGAGCGCACGGCGCCGCTCGCCGCCTCGCCCGCATCGTTCCAGCCCTCGAAGGCGACGACCAGCAGTCGGCCGCCGCGGAACAGATCGCTCGTGGTCACTCGCTCACTCTCGTCGCCGGATCCCGGAACCTCACCGGGGCGTCGCCCCAGGATAGAACGCAACTAGACTTGCCCGTCGTGACCACTCCGATCCGCCCCGCTGCCGTGCTCTGGGACATGGACGGCACGATCGTCGACACCGAGCCGTACTGGATGCGCGCCGAGATCGACCTCGTGACCTCGCACGGCGGCACCTGGACCGAGGCGGACGGCATGCAGCTCGTCGGCTCGGGGCTCGTGCAGTCGGCGCGCATCCTGCAGCAAGCGGGCGTCGCGCTGCCCGAAGAGGCGATCATCGACGCGCTCACCGATCGCGTCATGGCGCAGATCGAGCAGGCGGTGCCGTGGCGGCCCGGCGCGCGTGAGCTCATCGAGCAGCTGCGGGCCGCGGACATCCCGATCGCCCTCGTGACGATGTCGATCCGGCGCATGGCGCTTCAGGTCGCTGCCGCGATCGGCGACGACGTGTTCGATGCTGTCGTCGCGGGCGATGACGTGACGAACCCCAAGCCGCACCCCGAGCCGTACCTGCGCGCTGCCGAGCTGCTCGGCGTCGACATCGCCGACTGCGTCGCGCTCGAGGACTCGCAGTTCGGCCTCGTCTCGGCGGTCTCCTCGGGGGCCGCGACCATCGGCATTCCCCTGCACCTGACGCTGCACGAGGGGCCGACGCACGAACTGTGGTCGAGCCTCGCCGGGCGCAGCATCGACGACCTCTCCGCCGCGCTCGCGCGGCATCAGCACCGGGCGACGGGGGTCGTATCGTGACTCTGCGGCGCCAGAGCGGGCCCTTCGTGGACGGTGACCAGGTGCAGCTCACCGACCCCAAGGGCCGCCTCAACACGATCACGCTCATCCCCGGTCAGGTGTTCCACAGCCACCGCGGAACGATCGCGCACGACGACCTCATCGGCCTGCCCGACGGCAGCGTCATCGACAATTCGAGCGGCATCTCCTACCTCGCACTGCGCCCGTTGCTCACCGATTTCGTCATGTCGATGCCGCGCGGCGCCGCGATCATCTATCCGAAGGACGCCGCGCAGATCCTCGGGCACGCCGACATCTTCCCCGGCGCGCGCGTCGTGGAGGCGGGCGTCGGCTCGGGCGCTCTCTCGATGTGGCTGCTGCGCGCCATCGGCGACCACGGCGAGCTGCTCTCGTTCGAGCGCCGTGAGGAGTTCGCGCAGATCGCCCGCGGCAACGTGAGCGCCTACTTCGGTGCAGAACCCGAGAACTGGTCGATCACGATCGGTGATCTGACGGATGCTCTGCCGCAGCGCGTCGAGGCGGGCAGCGTCGACCGCGTCGTGCTCGACATGCTCGCTCCCTGGGAGTGCCTCGAGGCGGTCGCGCACGCGCTCACGCCCGGGGGAGTGGTGCTGTGCTACATCGCGACCGCGACCCAGCTCTCGCGCGTCGCCGAGGCGATCCGCAACACGGCCTCGTTCACCGAGCCCGTCTCGAGCGAGACGATGGTGCGCGGCTGGCACGTGGACGGGCTCTCGGTGCGTCCCGACCACCGCATGGTCGCCCACACGGGGTTCCTCATCACGGCGCGACGGCTCGCCGACGGCACCGAGCGCTTCATCAAGGCCAAGCGCGGCTCGAAAACGGAATTCACCGACGAGGACGTGGAACTGTGGACTCCGGGAGCCGTCGGCGACCGCACGGCGAGCGACAAGAAGCTGCGCAAGGCGGCACGCGAAGCGCAGTCCCTCGCCGAGCGATCGGCGCGACGCCAGCCGATAGAGTGACCTTCGACGCTGCTCGCCCGATCGAAAGAGGTTCCGTGCGCTCCCTGGCACCCGCGCTCATCCTGACCACCGCACTGGTCGGCTCGCTCGCCGCGTGCACCACGCCGGGCGTGGCGCAGTCCTGCACGCCGCTCGTCCCCGCCGGCGAGCCCGCCTCCTACGTGCAGGCCACGGGTGCGATCGGCACTCCTCCCGAGGTGACCTTCCCCACTCCGCTGCGAGCCGAGAGCGCCGTGCAGGCGGTCATCGAGAGCGGCGACGAGGAGGGCGCGGTCGCAGGCCCCGGCCAGGTCGTCGACTTTCAGGTGAGCCTCTTCAACGGCGCCGATGGCGAGCTCATCACCCAGACCTCCTACGACCCGAATGCCGCGCCCGTGCGGCGCACCGCTGGCGCTGACACCGACATCCTCGCGAGCGTCGTGCAGTGCGCCGAGGTCGGTTCGCGCATCGCCGCGACCGGCACGATCGCCGACGTGTTCGGCGAGGGCCAGCTCGACCCAGGCCTGGGTCTGGCCGACGACGATGCGATCGTCATGGTCGTCGACGTCGAGGCCGCCTACCTCGGCAAGGCCACCGGCATCCCTCAGCTGGGCAGCGAGGGCGTTCCCGCCGTCGTCACGACGCCCGAGGGCGTGCCGGGCATCACGATCCCCAATGAGGAACCCCCGTCGGATCTCATCGTGCACACGCTCGTGCTCGGCCAGGGCGCCGAGGTCGCGGAAGGTGATGCGGTCGTGCTCCACTACACCGGTGTGCTGTGGAACACGGAGCGTGTCTTCGACTCCAGCTGGGAGCGCGAGGTGCCGTCGACGTTCACGGCGGCGAGCTTCGAGGATGACCCCACGGGCGTCGTGCCGGGTCTCGCCGAGGGGCTCATCGGCCAGACGGTCGGGTCGCAGGTCATCGTCGTGATTCCGCCCGAGCTGGGCTACCCGGCCGGTCAGGCGCCCGCGAGCGTGCCCGAGGGCTCGACGATGGTGTTCGTCGTCGACATCCTCGGCCTCGAAGGCTGACCGCGGAAAGCCCCGGAGTTCTCGTGGCCCGCACGATCCCCGTCGAGGAGCGCCTCTTTAGCCTCGTGCTGGCGCTTCTCGCGACCGAGCACGGCCTCACGAAGCACGAGATCCTCTCCACCGTCACGGGCTACGCGGCGCGCTACGCGACCGACCGCGATCGCGGCAGTCTCGAGCGCCAGTTCGAGCGCGACAAGGAGGAGCTGCGCGACCTCGGCGTGCCCCTGGAGACCTTCGATGCGCAGGGCGCGGTGAACGACACGAAGTTCCAGCGCTACCGCATTCCCGCCGACCGCTACCAGCTGCCCGACGAGGTGCGCTTCACGCCCGACCAGTACGCGCTCCTCGGTCTCGCCGCTCAGGTGTGGCGCGAGGGCTCCCTCTCGCAGGACTCGCGTCGGGCGTTGACGAAGCTGCGTTCGCTCGGTCTCGCGCTCGACGACGCCATCATCGGCATGGCGCCGACGATCCGCACGCGGGATGCCGCGCACGAGCCGCTCACCCTCGCGATCGACCGCGGCCAGCAGGTCACCTTCCGGTACCTCAAGCCGGGCCGCACGGCACCGGAGCTTCGCCGCGTCTCACCGCTCGCGCTCGTGCATCACGAGGGGCGCTGGCACCTGCAGGCCCACGACGATGCCGCGGATGCTCCGCGCACGTTCCTTCTGCGCCGCATCGTCGGCCAGGTCTCGGCCGCGGGTGCCGCGACCCGGCGTCCCGCCGCCGATGAGCCGGCTCGAGCCCTCGCCGAGCTGCGCGAGATCTGGCAGCGGACGGTCGCGGTCGTGCGACCCCGCCCCGGCAGCGAGGCCGACGTCGTGCTGCGCAATCGTGCCGAGACCCGCGTGATCGGGGACTCCCTCGAGATCCGCACGACCGACCTCGACATCCTCGCCGACGAGCTCACCGCCTTCGGCGCCGACGTCGTGGTCGTGGAACCTGCGTCCTTGCGCGACGCGGTGGACGCGCGCTGGCAGGCGATCCTGGAGCGTCATGGCTAAGCGCGCTCCTGCCCCGAAGGCGGGCGACAAGCTCACCTTCCTCCTCGCTCTCGTGCCGTACCTGATCGACCAGGTGCGCGTGAGCGTCGACGAGGCCGCCGCGCACTTCGGCGTGCCGCCGCAGCGCGTGCGCGACGCGGTCGCGCTCATCACGACGAGCGGCCTGCCGGGCGACGACGGCGCCTACTCGCACGCCGACCTGTTCGACATCGACTGGACGGCCTACGAGGAGCGCGATGTCATCACGATCATCCGCGCGCCCGTCGACGAGATTCCGCGCCTGTCGTCCCGCGAGGCCGCGGCGCTGCTCGCGGGCCTGCAGGTGCTCGCGGCGAGCCCGAGCTTCGCCGCGCGCACCGACGCCGTCGAGCTCATGGAGCTGCTGGGCAGGGGGGCCTCCGAGTCCGTCTCGCCCGTCGCCGTCGCGCCGTCGGCTCCCGACGACCTGCGCGCTCTGCTCACGCGCGCCCTCGACGAGCGTCTGCGCGTGCGGCTCGACTACGTGTCGACGCGCGGGGAGCGGCACTCGCGCGAGGTCGATCCGATTCGCCTCGACGGTCTCGACGACGTCTGGTACCTGCGGGCGTGGTGCCTCCTGCGCGATTCCGAGCGCACCTTCCGGCTCGATCGCATCGCGGGCGCGGAGCTCGTGGGTCCCGCCGCCGAGCACGAGGCCGTGAGCGTCGACCCCGAGCAGCTGTTCCGCCCGGCGCCGGACGACCAGCGCGTCACGCTGCGGCTGCCGGTCTCCGCGCTGCCGCTCGTCGCCGACTACCGCGGCCCCGACGACGAGCTGAGCGTCGACGCCGATAGCGGCACGGCGACTCTCACCCTCATGGTCGGCCACGACGGCGTGCTCGGGCGTCTCGTGAGCTGCGCCCCCGGCGCGATCGAGATCGCTGCCCCGCCCGAGGCGCGCGCAGCCGTCGCGGCGTGGGCACGCACGGCTCTCGCGAAGGAAAGCGTCTAGACTCGACCCACACCGCAGTCGAGCAAAAGGATCAGAGCACATGCCGGCAAATCTCGGAGGCTGGACAGGCCTCATCCTCCTTCTCGTGGTCATCCTGCTCTTCGCCGCGCCCAAGCTTCCCCAGCTCGCCCGCAGCCTCGGCCAGTCGATGACGATCTTCAAGAAGGAGATCAAGAACAAGGACGGGGATGCTCCTGCCGAGTCGAGCGGCGACAGCAGCTCGACGGCCTCGGGCGAGGGTTCCGACTCCTCCAGCTCGAAGTAGCGCGTGTCAGGCCGCACGCCGCGGCCCCGGAATCCCGAGGGCCGCATGTCCCTCGGCCAGCACCTCGTCGAGTTGCGCAAGCGCCTTACGCGCGCCGGTGCGGCGATCCTGCTCGCCGCGGTGGGCGGCTGGTTCCTCGTCGACATCGTCTGGGCCGAGCTCAGCCGACCCGTGCTCGAGTTCGCCGAGCGCGCGGACCGCGAGGCCGCCATCAGCTATACGACGGTGACCGAGGCGTTCGACACCCGACTGCTCATCACCCTCACGCTCGGCGTCGTGATCGCCTCGCCCATCTGGCTCTACCAGCTGTGGGCCTTCATCGTGCCCGCTCTGCATCAGCGCGAGAAGCGCTACGCGATCGGATTCCTCGGCGCGGCCGTGCCGCTCTTCCTCGCGGGCTGCGCGACGGGCTGGCTCATCCTGCCCAACATCGTGAGCCTTCTGACCGGCTTCGCTCCCGATGACACGACGACGCTGCTCACGGCGCGGGTCTACCTCGACTTCTCGCTCAAGCTCATCATCGCGATTGGCATCGGCTTCGTGCTGCCCGTCGTGCTCGTCATGCTCAACTTCGCGCGAGTGCTCACCGCCGCGGCGATCCTCAAAAGCTGGCGCTGGGCGATCATCGCGATCGCGCTCTTCACGGCTCTCGCCACTCCTGCCGCTGACGTGCTGTCGATGTTCCTCCTCGCGATCCCCATGGTGGGCCTGTACTTCCTCGCCGCGGCGATCGCGACCTTCCACGACCGTCGACTCGCGAAGCGGGAGGCGGCCATGAACGCGAGCTACGGCATCCCCACCGATGCCGAGTAGCGGCGTGCCGGCGGCAGGACCCACGCCGGCCGAGCGATACGCGGCAGCGCGCACCCTGCGCGGGCTTCCTCGACTGCGCGCCTTCCGCGACGGTCTCGCGATCGACCTCGACCCGTTCCAGCTGGCCGCGTGCCAGGCGCTCGAGGAAGGGCGCAGCGTGCTCGTCGCCGCCCCCACGGGCGCGGGCAAGACCATCGTCGCCGAGTTCGGCGTGTTCCTCGCGATGTTCGAGCCGAAGGCGAAGATCTTCTACACGGCGCCCATGAAGGCGCTCAGCAACCAGAAGTACACGGAGCTCGTCGCCGAGTACGGAGCGAGCGAGGTAGGGCTGCTCACGGGCGACACGAACATCAACGCGAGCGCGCGCATCGTCGTCATGACGACCGAGGTGCTGCGCAACATGCTCTACGCCGATTCGCCGCTCCTGACCGATCTGGCCTACGTCGTCATGGACGAAGTGCACTACCTCGCCGACCGGTTCCGCGGGGCCGTGTGGGAGGAAGTGATCATCCACCTCTCGCTCGCGGTGCGGCTCATCTCCCTGAGCGCGACAGTCTCCAACGCCGAGGAGTTCGGTGACTGGCTGCAGGCCGTGCGCGGCGACACCGACGTCATCGTGAGCGAGACGCGCCCCGTACCGCTCACGCAGCACGTGCTCGTGCGGTCGAAGCTGCTCGACCTCTTCGACTCGTCGGGGCAGGCGGCCACGAACCGCGTGAATCCCGAACTCGTGCAGCTCGCGCGCGCCGGCGGGGCGAAGGTGCACCGCGGTCGCGGCCACCACCCGAAGCGGTGGGAGAAGCGCGCGGGGCGCTCCGGCGGCTTCGGCGGCGATGAAGGCCGCATGGATCGCGCGGCGATCGCGGGGATGCTCGGGGCCAAGAACCTGCTGCCCGCGATCTTCTTCATCTTCAGTCGGGCGGGGTGCGATGCTGCCGTCCGGCAGCTCGTGCGCTCGGGTCTTCGCCTCACCGACCAGGCGGAGCGCGACGAGATCCGCGCGATCGTCGAAGAGCGCTGCCGCACGCTGCGCGACGACGACCTCGCCGTGCTCGGCTACTGGGATTGGCTCGACGGGCTGCAGCGCGGCGTCGCGGCGCACCATGCCGGTCTTCTGCCGGCCTTCAAAGAGGTCGTCGAGGAGCTCTTCCAGAAGAAGCTGCTGCGCGTGGTCTTCGCGACGGAGACGCTCGCCCTCGGCATCAACATGCCCGCACGCACTGTCGTGCTCGAGAAGCTCGAGAAGTTCAACGGCGAGGCGCGCGTGCCCATCACGCCGGGGGAGTACACCCAGCTCACCGGCCGGGCAGGCAGGCGCGGCATCGACACGGAGGGTCACGCGGTCATCCAATGGACGGGCGGCCTCGACCCGCAGGCGGTCGCCTCTCTCGCCTCGCGACGCACGTATCCGCTCAACTCGAGCTTCCGGCCGACCTACAACATGGCGGTCAACCTCATCGAGCAGTTCGGCCGCGACCGCGCCCGCACCATTCTCGAGAGCAGCTTCGCGCAGTTCCAGGCCGACCGCGCCGTCGTCGACCTCGCGCGCACGGTGCGCAAGCAGCAGGAGTCTCTGCAGGGCTACGCGACGGCTATGGAGTGCCACCTGGGCGACTTCGGCGAGTACTCCGCGCTGCGCCGCGAGCTCAGCGACCTCGAGAAGGGCTCGACGGGCCCGGGGAAGGGCGCCTCGCAAGCAGACCGCGTACGCCGTCAGAAGCAGATGGAGGGCGTGCGCAAGCGCATGCGCACGCACCCCTGCCATGGCTGCGCCGATCGGGAGGCGCACTCCCGGTGGGCGGAGCGCTGGTGGCGGCTCAAGCGCGAGAACGACAAGCTCGGCCGCCAGATCTCGGGCCGCACGGGCGCCGTCGCCGCGGTCTTCGACCGCGTCACGGTCGTGCTCGAGAAGCTCGGCTACCTCACGAAGGACGAGCACGGGCGCACCGCCCTCACCGTCCACGGCCGCTCGCTGCGCCGCATCTACGGGGAGCGCGACCTGCTCGTCGCCGAGTGCCTGCGTCGCGGGCATTGGAAGGATCTCGACCCCGCCTCCCTCGCGGCGATGGCGAGCGCGATCATCTTCGAGGCCCGTCGCGATGACGGCCAGGCACCCGAGTACAACCTGCCGCGGGGTGCCTTCCGCCCCGCGCTCGAGCGCACCCAGGAGCTGTGGGCGCGGCTCGACGACCTCGAGCGCGACCACCGGCTGCCCGGGTCGATCCCGCTCGCCACGACCCTCGCCCTCCCGATGCAGCGCTGGGCGCAGGGCGCGAGCCTCGACGTCGTGCTGCGCGACGCCGACATGGCCGCGGGCGACTTCGTGCGCTGGACCAAGCAGACCATCGACCTCCTCGACCAGATCTCGATCGTCGCCGACGGCGCCGTCGGGCGCACCGCACGGTCGGCCCTCGACGCGATCCGCCGCGGCATCGTCGCCTACAGCTCGGTCGCCTGATGGGTCACAGCACGATAGCTCCCGCTCCGCGCGCTTCGGCGTGGTCGCTCCCCGCCGCGCCCCGGTTGCCGCTCGCCCTCGCGATGGGTGCGCTGGGCGGCTGGATGACGGACCTCGGGTTCCCCGACGGCGCGGCCTGGCCGCTCACGATCGTCGGGGTCGCGCTCGTGCTCGCGAGCCTGCGCGGTCGCAGCGTCGGCGGGGCGCTCCTCGTCGGCGCGGTGAGCGGCTTCGCGTTCTACGGCACCCTCATCGAGTGGCTCACGATCTACCTCGGCGTCGTGCCGTGGCTCGCCCTCACCCTCGCGCAGGTGTTCTTCACCTCGCTCGGCGCTGTCGTCATCACCCTGGCCTGGCGATGGGTTCCGCGAGCCTGGCCGGGCACGGCCGGGCGCCTCCTGCTGACCCCGGTCATCGTGGCGGGGGCCTGGACGCTCCGGGAGGCCGTCTCGAGCACGTTCCCGTTCGGCGGCTTCGCGTGGGGCCGTCTCGCGCACAGTCAGGCCGAGGGTCCGCTCGGTCACTGGGCCGCGTGGGTCGGCTTCTCCGGCCTCACCTGGCTGCTCGCCACGCTCGCGGCGCTGCTCGTCATCGTGGCGATCGAGTCGCGTGAGGGGGTGCTGCGGCGCAGCATCCTCGTCGTCGGTGTCACGGCGGCCGCCCTCGTGTGGCCCGCGTTCCCCGTTACGGTCACGGGCACGACGAGCGTCGCCGCGGTGCAGGGCAACTCCGATGCGGGGCTGTTCGCCGGGCGCGAGCCCGGCGACATCCTGCAGGACCACTACGACGCGACCGTGCCCCTGTTCGATACCGGGCTCGAGCTCGACATGGTCGTCTGGCCCGAGAACGCCTCGGACCTCGACCCCCTGCGCAGCGAGCTCTCGGCCGCGGTGCTCGACCAGGTGAGCGATCGCCTCGACGCTCCCGTAGTCGTCGGCACGATCACGGTCGACGGTGACGAGACCTTCAACAGCGCGCTGCTGTGGCGGGACGGTGAGGGCGCGATCGACCAGTACGACAAGGTGCGGCCCGTGCCGTTCGCCGAATACCTGCCGGCGCGCGAGTTCTTCTACCCGCTCGCCCCTGACCTGTTCGACCTCGTGCCGCGCGACTACGCGTTCGGCCAGAGAGACACCGTGTTCGACATCGACGGAGTCATCGCCGGCATCGCGATCTGCTTCGACATCGTCGACGACGACCTCGTGCAGCGCATGGTCGACGAGGGTGCCCAGGTGCTGCTCGCTCCGACCAACAACGCCGACTTCGGGCGCACCGACCAGAGCGTGCAGCAGCTCGGCATCGCGCGCTTGCGCGCCATCGAGCAGGGCCGCAGCCTCGTCAACGCCTCGACCGTGGGAGCGAGCGCGATCGTGGCTCCCGACGGCTCGACCATCGACGACTTGCCGCTGTTCGAGAAGGGCACGATGGTCGCGGAGGTGCCGCTGAGCGACACCATCACGCCGGCGCACGCGCTCGGACGCACGGTCGAGTGGTTCGCGATCCTGCTAACGCTCGCGAGCATCGCGATCGCCGGCGTCAGCGCACGACGGGAGCCCGCATGAGGGGCACTCTCGTCGTCGTGCCGACGTACAACGAGGCCGCGAGCATCCGCACCATCGTGGGGCGCGTGCGCGACGCCGTGCCCGACGCCGACGTCCTCATCGTCGACGACGCCTCGCCCG
>Ga0316202_10002125_pt1 | contig 13527 bp, 10 predicted proteins | sample 3monrhotite_MG_FD_204934 | JGI IMG/M metagenome (GOLD analysis project Ga0316202, IMG submission 204934) | Microbial mat bacterial communities from mineral coupon in-situ incubated in ocean water Damariscotta River, Maine, United States -... | ecosystem: Environmental > Aquatic > Marine >... | reverse complement strand
CGGTTGTAACCGGAAATTCACCCAGATAAAACGGCTCATGAAAAGCACCGTCTTCGAGTTTTAGCAGGCCAAGCCCGGCTTGAGGCAGGGCGACAGGCTGAATCTGCCAGTCATCAGTCAGTTGCTTTACCGCCAGTTTTAATTTTTCTTTCGACACTTTCATCAGTGTCTCCAGATTGCTTGATCGTTCGGAGGGTGATATCCCCATCGCAATGTTTGTCATGCGTCCTCTCTTTGTTTTTATTTCGGGAAAGCAACAAGAAGCTTGCAGTCAATAGAAATCCATGCATCCGCTTATCGACTCAGGGTTCGATTGAATAAGTTAATAACCAACGCTTTCAATTTAATTTTTTACGCAGATATGACGATAAATGATCGATAACGATAATGACTGTGATGATAAGAATCATGATTGCAGATGCACGATCATAACGAAACAGCGCCAATGCTTCGTTCAGTTCGAGCCCTATGCCACCGGCTCCGACCAGCCCCAACACGCTGGCTGCTCGTACGTTTCGATCCATAATATACAGCGTGTAACCTACAAACTCGCGGTTAATGGATGGCCAGCCTGCAAACATCACGGTTTGCAAAAAGCCTGCCCCCACAGCTTCCAATGCTTCATAAACACCGCCATCCACGCGTTCCAGGCTTTCGGCAAAAAATTTACCCAGAAAGCCGGCCGTATGAATACTCAGTGCAATAATGCCCGCCAGCGGGCCAAGGCCAATCGCCGCAACAAACAACAGAGCCAACAACAAATCCGGCATGGCGCGCATAAAGTTGAGCATTTCTCTGCTCAAGCGATAGATCAGCGGGTGCGGGCTGAGGTTACGGGCGGCAAGTGGCGCTAATACGACGGATACAATCAAGGCAAATACTGTACCCCAGAACGCTGTCGCCAGCGTTTGCAGGATAAGCTCCAGATAGGTTGATATTCTGGAAAAATCAGGCGTGCGGTATCGGCTGAAATATTCGCCCATATCGCTGACGCCATAGGCCAGCGTGGAAAAATCAATATCCAGATCGACCGTGATTCGCCACAGCACGATAAGGATCAGCGACAACCAGACCGGGAACAGATTGCGCGGCCTGCCTTCAAGCCCGGCCATGGCGTGATTAGCGGATAACATTGACTTTACCATGGATAATACGTTTCCTCAGTTTATCGGATAAGCGGTCCAGCAGCGTCACGATCAAATAAATAGAGATGGCGATCATGATAATGCGATCATATTCAAACATACGCATGGAAATGACCATGTCATAGCCAATTCCACCCGCTCCAACCAGGCCGAGTATGGCTGCCGCACGCAGATTATGATCCAGGATATAGAGCAGCGTTCCGGCAAAATCCGGCAACGCCTGTGGCATTATGGCAAACATAATGGTCTGAAGGCGCCCTCCACCCGTGGACTGGATGCCTTCGACTGCGCCTTTACCCACCACTTCGATGCTTTCTGCAATGAATTTAGCCATAAATCCAACCGTCACAAAGGCCAACGCCATCACGCCGGGCAAAGGGCCAAGACCCACGGCAGATACAAATACCAGCGCCCAAACCAGTTCCGGTAAGGCTCTGGCAAAGCTCAGAACCTCCCGCATGATGCGATACACAAAAGGGTGGGGGCTGGCATTCTCCGCCGCCAGAATGCCAACAGGCACGGAGACTATTGTTGCGATTGCTGTAGCAAGCACGGTCATTTCAACCGTCTCCAACATTTTGGCCCCGAGTTGTCCTAGATAGCTCCAGTCGGGTGTAACTAATAAGTGGCCGAGAAAATCCACCATAGGACGCCAACCATTCACAATACGATTATATGATATTTCAACCATGGAAGCACTTAATGCCAAGAGCAGAATGCTACAGATAACCACTATGCTAATGTGAAATGGGGGTAGCCCGTTAGGCGTAGGCCAGTGCCATTTTTGCATCTTCTTTCACCTCCATTGTCTCATGTTGATAGAGACTTATTTCCTGACTACTGGTGAATGCACTGGGTGGGCCGTCAAACACAATACGCCCTGCATTCATGCCAATAATTCGATCAGCATATTCGCGGGCAAAATCAACCTGATGAAGGCTGGCTACCACCGTGATATTCATCTCACGGCAAATATCCCTGAGCAGGGTAAGCACTTCTTTACTGCTTCGCGGGTCGAGGCTTGCGACCGGTTCATCAGCAATAATGGCTAACGGCTCCTGAGCTAATGCTCTGGCAATACCTACGCGCTGTTGCTGCCCCCCAGAAAGTTTATCGGCGCGATGCCAGACCTTTTCTTCCAGACCTACCCGCTCAAGTGCCTTGAGTGCTATGGCATAATCTTCTTTGGGAAACAGATATAATAAACTGAGCAGAGAATGGCGTTTAGCCAGTCGTCCGGTTAATACATTGGTCATCACACTGAGACGGCTTACCAGGTTAAATTGCTGAAACACCATGGCTACATGTTCTCTGATAGATTTCAGGTTCTGTTTATTGACCTGAAGATTGGACACACAAACAGTTCCTGATGTGGCAGTTTCCAATCCATTTATGGTGCGCAATAAGGTTGATTTCCCTGCACCGCTGGGTCCTAAAATGACGGTAAAGCTGCCTGGGTCAATATCCAGACTAAGGCATTGAAGTGCCTGAAATCCGTTATCATATGTTTTAGCCAAGCTATTTATTTTGATAGATGCCATGCTGTATTCCTTCTGTTCTCGTAAATATATGGATCCATGATTTACAAAATAACCGGGGCACCGACTCAATTGGTGCCCCGGCAATCTCATTCGTATTTATTTCAGGATATCATTACGGGTCAGGCCAAGCTGTTTCACTAGGTCGCGAATGGTTTGATAATCAGCAGGAGCAGCCTGTTCATATTTAGATAGATCGCCATAACCTGTTGGCTTAATTGTGTAATGTGCATAAAGAATCGCATCGCGAATATTACGCTTAAGATCTTCACTCAAATTTTTGCGGTAAGCCATAGGTGAACCTGGTAGAGGATCTGAATAAACCAGTACACGATTGCTCTGCTCGGTAATCATTCCCTTCTTCAGCAACTTCGGATAAGTAATATCATTATCAGCAGCTGCATCGACGGTTTTATTTTTAACAGCCATTTCAGCTGCATCATGAGAACCTGCATATGTAAATTTACCAAAAAATTGTTTCGGCATCATGCCGGTAGCTTTTTTCACCATATATGTTGGCACTAAACCACCAGATGTGGATGCAGGGTCAACGAATGCAACACTTTTACCTTTCAGATCCATGATAGAGTGGGCGGTTGAATCGCCAGGTACTACCATCAGTGAACGGTACGTTGATTTACCTGAAGATTTACGCACGCCTACCGCAAATGCTTCTGCGCCAGCTTCTTTTTCTGCCAACACATAAGACAATGGACCAAACCATGCAATATCGACACGACCCTTTCGCATGCCTTCAATCACACCCGCATAGTTTGTGGCCGTATAAACCTTGATCTTTTCACCTGTTTTCTGTTCTAGGTACTGACGCATCGGTTCAAATGTACGGATCATTTCCTCATTGTTTTCAGCAGGAATAAGGCCCAGTACAAGTGGTTTTGCCATCAGTTGCGATGGTAACAAACACATCAATGATGCTGCGAGAATTGATAATTTAATTTTGTTCATTTTCTTCTCCGTGGTTACTCATTTCTATATTTAGTTTTATCAAATCACCCCTGAATAGGGATCTGGATAATTCAACCGCTTCACCAGTGCTACGGTTGAAATTGATGCTATCGACGCAGAGCATGGGTGCGCCGATGGGCATATGGAGATACATCGCCGCTTCAGCATCCATTAGGGCAACCGATACGTGGCAGGACCCTCGCCGGAGGCGTAGGCCGCATGATTGTTGGAGATAATCGTGCAGTGAGCCACCTTCATAGGATTGAAGCGCTTTTCTGCATTCAGATGTCAGGTAATGGGTTGAAACGCAGGCAGGCGTCTCATTGATATAACGGACTGTTCGCATGAAAACCATATCATCGATATCTCTGCCCATTGCTTGACTAACTTCTTCAGGAGCTTCGATGAATTCAAGTTCAGCCACCTCGGAACTCCAGTCAACACCAAGCGTTTCCATGTTTTTAGAAAACTGTACGCCAGAATGGATTTCGTACTGAACTGGGCGTTCGTTGACGACAATACGCCGTCCATGTTGCCGATGAACTAATCCTTTGATCGCAAGAACATCAATGGCCTTTCTCAGCGTGTGTCGGTTTACGCCAAAGCGTTCAGCCATATCACTCTCAGAAGGAAGAAAATCCCCATGTTTATTTTCCTTACGGATTTCTAAGGTAAGAAGTTCAGCAATTTGCCTATAAAGTGCCTTATCACCTGTTGACCTCAATAAAACTTTTCTACTCATCTAGATATCTCCATGTCCGCCATTGTGTAATGTTATTGTGACAAGCCTATGTCAGTTGCATGACAAGAAAACGACATCAAAATAGTTTGGTGGTTGGCATTTTTTCACCATTCGATGCTGTAATTGAGAACCTGAGAAATAAACGGTGAATTAAAGACTGTGTTTATAAATATGAAGAAAAAGAAGGGCGCATCTCCGTAATTATCCAGCGCTCATCATAACAAATTTGACCCTTATGATTTGATAGGCAGATTATCGCTATGCCTCATTTAGTATTGATCGATGGACCCAATTACGTATTTCGCGCCTTTCACGCTGTGCGCCACAATCTTAGCAATTCTAAGGGCGAGCCGACCAATGCGGTGTTTGGTTATGTGCAGATGTTGCGCAGTATCATGAAAGACCTGAGCCCTACCCATGTGGCTGTCGTATTTGACCCTAAGGGAGGCACGTTTCGCAATCGCCTTTACCCTGAATACAAAGCACACCGACCACCCATGCCTGAAGACCTGGCGGCGCAGTGGTCGTCTGTGTTTGATGTGACTGATGGCTTTAATTTGAATCGGATTTGTATTGAAGATTATGAGGCCGATGATGTGATCGCAACGCTGGCCAAACAGGCTGAGGCAAAGGGTTGGGATGTGACCATGGTCTCTACCGACAAAGATTTGATGCAATTGGTGAATGATCGTATCTGGATGCTCGATACGATGCGTAAAAAAGACTATGGCCCGGAAGAGGTGAAAGAGAAATGGGGTGTTGGTCCTGATCGTATTCATGATCTGCTGGCACTGGCAGGCGATTCAGCAGATAACATCCCCGGTGTGCCGGGCATCGGGCCAAAAACGGCGGTGCAACTGCTTGAAGCCTATGGTGATCTGGAAGGTGTTTTGCGTCATGCACCTGAAATCAAGCAAAATAAACGCCGTGAAAATCTGATTGAATTTGCCGATAACGCGCGTCTTTCGTATCAATTGGTGGCGCTCGATGAGCAGGTTGATGTGGGTGTCGAGCTGGAAGATTTGGCCGTAAGTTTACCGAATCGTCCACGTTTGGCTGAGTTGTTTGAGCGTCTGGAATTTCGTCGCCTGTTGGCTGAATTCAGCGAAGTTGATGATGCCGGTGCTGTGATTGAAAAGACAAACAGCGTTGCTGCTCCTGCTTCTGCGGATGAAGACAGGCAGGAAGAGAATGATGGGGTGGTGCATGAAGCACTACCTGAGCGCACTGATATACTGGTCAATGATGATGCGTCATTTCAAAGCCTGCTAGAGACGTTGGAAACAGCTGAACTGATTGCCGTGGATACCGAAACGACCTCATTGAATACCAATGATGCTGATATTGTAGGGCTCTCTTTTTCGGTGAAGCCGGGTGAAGGGTATTATGTGCCGGTTGCTCATCGGGCGATGGATCTGCTTGAGCCTGCACCAAAACAACTAGCTCGGGCTGATGTGCTGGCGGCGCTGAAACCGGTGTTAGAAGATGAGAGCAGAGCCAAATGCGGCCATAACCTGAAATATGATACGCAGGTATTGCGTCGTGTCGGTATTGAGCTGGCCGGCATTTCTGCCGACTCTATGTTATTGGCGTACTGCCTCTACCCGGCCAAATATGCACCGAAGATGGATAGCGTGGCGGAAGATTATCTGGGTTATCAGTGCATCCCTTTTGAAGCGGTGGCGGGCAAGGGTGCAAAGCAGATCTGTTTTGATCAGGTGAATATCACCGAGGCTCTGCCCTATGCCTCGGAAGATGCCGAAATTGCTTTGCGTTTGACCAGGCTGTTACGCGACAAATTAACCGATGAACGTCGTTTGGATCGTCATGATACGATTGAACTGCCGTTGGCATTGGTGCTGGCTGATATGGAATGGAAAGGTGCGCATGTTGATGTTGCATTGCTGAGCAAGCTGTCGGTCTCTTTTGGTCAGCGCATTGCTGAGCTGGAGACACAGATTCATGCTGCTGCTGGACAGGCCTTTAATATCCAATCACCAAAGCAGTTGGGTGTGTTATTGTTTGAAACGCTGGGCATCGAAGGTGGCAAAAAAACCAAATCCGGTCAGTGGGCGACAGGCCAGGAGGTGTTGGAAAAGTTTGCCGATGAACATGAAGTGCCGCGTTTGATTTTGCAGGTGCGTCAATTGGCCAAGTTAAAATCAACCTATACCGATGCATTGCAAAAGTTGGTACATAGCAAGACAGGCCGCGTGCACACTTCTTATAATCAGGCCATTACGACTACAGGGCGTTTGTCTTCCTCCGATCCCAATTTGCAGAATATTCCGATACGCAGCATAGAAGGACGTGAAATTCGTAAAGCCTTTATTGCTGAGCCGGGGCATGTGTTGATTGCAGCCGATTACTCGCAGATTGAATTGCGCCTGATGGCACATTTCTCCGATGATGATGTGTTGAGAAAGGCTTTCGCTGATGGTAAAGATATTCATGCTGCCACAGCTGCTGCGGTGAATGATATTGATCTGGCTGATGTGACCGGTGAGCAGCGTCGAAGCGCAAAAATCATTAACTTTGGTATTCTCTACGGTATGAGTGCGTTTGGGTTAGCCAAGCAGTTAGGGGTTGGACGCAATGAAGCAAAAGCGTTTATTGAAGCCTATTTTGCGCGTTATCCTACCGTGCGTGCATTTATGGATGAGACCATGGAGAAGGCCAAAGAGCGTGGTTATGTTGAAACATTATTGGGTCACCGTGTGTATGTACCGGAGATCAATAGCAGCAACGGTATGCGCCGCTCCTATGCAGAGCGTACGGCGATTAATGCACCGCTACAGGGTTCAGCCGCCGACATTATCAAAATCGCCATGATTCACCTGCATAAGCGATTGCAAGCAGAGGCACCGGCATCAGCGATTATTTTACAGGTGCATGATGAATTGATTGTTGAAGCGCCGAAATCCGATGCCGAAAGGGTGTCTGTGATCATGCGCGAAGCGATGGAATCGGCTGTTCAACTAAGTGTGCCGTTGACTGTGGATATCGGAATGGGAGATAACTGGTTTGAAGCACATGAGCTGTAGTAGGAATATTTTCCTTTCACTTTACAGCAGTAAAACTGCTAAGCTAAGCATATGAAAAAGATGAAGGTATTGTTGGCGACGCTTTGTTGTGCATTTTTTGTAATAACAGCTTCGGCATATGCGGCTCCTGCAACAGAGATTTATTTTGCACGGCATGGTGAAACCGTGGGCAATGTAACCCATCACCATACGCATGAAAATGATCGTACATTTTCAGAAAAAGGGCTAAAACAGGTGGCTGATTTAACGCAGAAGCTTGATGCGTTACGTTTTGATTATATTATCGTCAGTCCCAAATATCGCACTCTAAACACCATTTTTCCTTATTTAAAAAAACACAATTTGAAGGCTGAGGTATGGCCGGAATTAGAGGAGTGTTGCTGGCAGACGAAAACAAGCCGTTTATCATCATTCAATTTACAGCGGGGAGACACTATTCGTCTTGAGCCGAAGATGAGGCGCTATTTCATGTTTCCTGATGATCAGGCCCAGCGGAGATTTGCGGCAAAAAATTATGGTGATGGTTTGTTGCAGATGTTTAAGGCCGTACAGCTTATCCGTAAACGTTTTGCAGGCACTGGAAAGCGCATCCTGATTGTTTCGCATTATCATATTGGTTCGCGCCTGATGGAAACATTGCAGAAGCTGGAGCCGGATGGGCGCTATAAACTATCTAATGGAAAAATATCCCACCTGATTGAAAAAGACGATGGTAGTTATCATCTGCTTGATATAAACCAGTGAATCGCACTATCGGTAACATATTTCTATCTGTAATTGCCAGTTTGGGGATACTTGTTGTGAGTAGCATCAATGCTGTTGCTGCGGTTGATGCTCAGGAGTGTTTACAATCATATTATATGAAATCCTATGCCAGAGCATTGCCTCTGTGTAAGGCGGCAGCTCAGGCAGAGAATGAGCAGGCGCAATTTGTATTGGGCATGATGTATGCAAAAGGCAATGGCGTGCAAAGAGACTTCCAAAAGGCTAGCCGCTGGCTTACAGCAGCATCTCAGCAAGGTCATCTGGCCGCCCGTTATAAGCTACAAAATTTGGAACATAGCCTCTCTGAGCAGGCTAGAAAAAAACAGATATCATCATTCTGGACTGATCATAAGCCGATCTCACCACAACAAAAAAACAAAGAAAAAATCGCAAAAACAACAATAGAAAAGGCTCCGGTACCAGCGCCGGCTGCAGCTAAGAAACAGCCACTGCAGATTGAAACATTTGCTGAGCCGTTGGCGCTTCAGCCAGCAAAACAGTATGCCCCGGTGAATCCAGCGAAACGTCCCGCTGTATTGACCCATGCGCAGCCAACAGGCGTTAAGCCGGTAAAGCTTGAACCAGCAGAGATAAAAATTATTGAATCAAAAGCTCCTCCCGTACAAGCTCAAGAGAAGCCTGCACATGTTGGTATTACAGAGGATTTCTCAAAATCATGGCCAGAGTATGAAGGTTTAAACAGATCGGAAACGGCTGAAATTGGTGAAACAATGGCAAGTGATATGGCCGAGGAACAGGGTAAACGCTGATTAGGGTCTGCTCAGGAACGTTGATAAATCAGCGATTCATAGGAAGGATGCCTTCTGAGCGAGAGTAGCGCGTTTACGTTTTATCGGGCGGGGCCGGTTGATGTTCAGATGGCTTGTCTACTGTCGTTTCTAATGGCGGTGCAGGAGAGGGGCTGGCAGCAGGATCTTCTTTGGCACCGAAAAAACCGCGGATTTTTCTGAAGACTGTTTTAAGTGCGCGCCATAATTTAGGTAATAGCCAAATCATCAGGACAATGAACACGAACATCAATGCAAGAAACAGGGTCGGATGATTCAATGCGGTCCACAAACCGCCAATCACAGCCACATCTTCAGTGATAGATGCCGTCCAGTTACTGAACGGTTCCGGCGACGTATTGATCAGTGCGCGGGAACCGGCTTTGGTGGCATGCGTGGCGGCGGCTAAACCGCCTCCCATAATGCCTGCGGCCAGATTAAGAGCAGGGGTCACATCACCGACAGCACCGGCTGCTAACATGGCACCGGCAGGAATACGGATGAATGTGTGAATGGAGTCCCAGCCAGTATCTACGCCGGGGATTTTATCTGCGAAAAACTCAACCGCATACATTACTCCGGCAGCCATTAGCACCATCGGATCGGTGAGTATTTCCAAGCCTGGAGGCAAATCAATATTGCCCGTTGTGCCCATCAGGCCGAGCATCAGAATAGCGGCATAGAGATTGATGCCGCTAGCCCATGCCGCTCCCATGGTTAGCGCGAGTATGCCGGCAATTTGATCGAGCTGTTCCATAAGGCGACTCCTGTTGCGTGATCAATTCAGATAGCTCTTTATTATTGGAAACTATCTATGAAGAGATCAGCTTACTGCTGAATAGTTGCCGGATCAAATAGATGAGGCAAGCGTAAAGGCTTCATCAGCGGGGAATAGTTACGCCAATAGCAACATTCTGATCAGATCAACCTGAGATCAACCTGAGATTAATATGAGATCAATGAAGGATCCAGATCATCCGGAACATCATAGCCCATGATTTCAAAAAGTGTTGCGGCCAGATGCGATAGCCCATGTGTGATATTACCTTTTCTAAGTTGGTAGGAGCCATCGTAAGCGGAGTCAAACAGAATACAGGGAACCGGATTCGTGGAGTGTTTGGTACAGGCTTCGGAGTCACCATTTGCTTTAAACACCAACATCTCTTCGGCATTGCCATGGTCGGCGGTGATAAGCGCGCAGCCGCCTGCTTTTTGCAGAGCGGTAACAATACGTCCAACAGACGTATCTACGGTTTCAATCGCTTGTATGGCAGGCCCCATTTTTCCACAATGCCCCACCATATCGGCATTGGCAAAGTTGATCAGCCCAAAGCCATATTCGCCACTTTCTATCAGTTGCACGGCTTTGTCGGCAATGTCTGCAGCTTTCATCTGCGGTGCATCAGCAAAGGATACGTTTTTATCCGAATCGATCAGGATATAATCTTCCATGGAGGCATCCAGTGGTTTACGGTAGCCACCATTAAAAAAGAAGGTCACATGTGGATATTTTTGTGTTTCGGTCAGGCGGAACTGTTTAATGCCAAGTGCAAGAATACGTTTACCAAACGGGTTATCTACTTTGGTAGGGCCCATAATTTGCAAGCTGGGAAGGTCTCTATCTTCATCATAAACCATCATGCCTGCGTAAGTGATGTTAGGCCGTATGCCGCGATCAAAGCCATCAAAATCATTCAGTTCAAACGCTTCGGTGATTTCAATAGCACGGTCACCTCTAAAGTTCATCATGATGACAGCATCGCCATCATTGATTGAACCGATAGCTTTATCCTCTTCATCAACGATGACAAATCCTGGCATGTCCTGATCGATCAGATCCGGTTGCTCTGATCTGAACTGGTCAATCGCAGCCTGCATTGATGTGAAACGGAACTCTGCTTTACCATGCACCATTAAATTCCAGCCCGCTTCGACTTTAGGCCAGTTGTTATCACGATCCATGATCAAGCGTTCACGGCCGGCACCAGAGGCAAAAGCGAAATCAAAACCATCATGTTGATTGATCGTTGTGAATTGATCTTCCAGTACAGAGACAAATTGCTCAGCCGACTGAATACCTACATCGCGTCCGTCAAGCAGGGCATGGATGCGCAACTTTTTTACACCACGTTTAAACGCGTGTGCAATCAATGTGGTGAAATGATCGATATGAGAGTGAATGTTTCCATCAGATAGCAGGCCAAGCAGGTGTAGCGTACCGCTACTTTCGATATTCTTCATTATCTTCTGCAGTGCTTTGGATTCAAAAAAGGAGCCATCTGCAATGGCTTTGTTGATACGGGTTGGACCCTGATCCAGCACCATGCCAGCACCCATGGTCAGATGTCCTACTTCCGAGCCTCCCATATCTTTGTTTGAAGGCAGGCCTACATAGGAGCCATGCGTCATCAAGCGGGTGTTCGGATAATCTTGCATTAATCGATCAAATACAGGTGTTTTGGCTTGTGCAATGGCATCTTCCGGGCCACCTGTGCCCATGCCCCAGCCATCCATTACAATGAGTAGTACCGGGCGCTTACTCCCATCGGGTTTGCTGAAATGTCTGTTTGCTTTCATTGAATTCACCTGTTCTGCCATATGCTTTTGTAAAGTTGGCGGAACCATAGCATGTCATCAGCTGGGACGCATGTTGTGCAATAGGCAACTATGGCTGCTACGTTTGCTATTTCAGGTCACTTTCCCTTGAGTACACTGTACAATATCTACCCAGCTGGAGAAGCAATCAATCCGCTGTTTGTGCGATTTAAACGACGGAATATCGTGAACATTATATGACAGAAGCACTATCTGATGTGGTGTATGGTCAATTTCTTGTAGAATCCATCTTTCCTGGACCTTTTGAAGAGAAAGCACAGCAAGTGTTATGTTTATAAACTATTAATATATAATATGTTAATTGTTGTTGCTAACAGGCTGCTTGCCGACCTGACTTCATAACGTCAGCTTCATTGGCGATGTTTCCAGAAACTGTAACCCCCACTACGACATTTGTTGTTGCGGTTGTGATTGCCACAACAGCACAGATGCTGGCGTACCGTTTTCGGTTTCCTCCTATTCTGTTGTGGCTCGTTGCAGGCATGGCGTTGGGCCCATTTGGCCTGCATGCCCTGCATGTAGAAACCATTGGCCCGGCACTGCACACACTTATTGAGCTTGGCCTGGCAATTATTCTTTTTGAGGGTGGATTAAACCTTAATCTCAAGGCGCTGCGTGAAAACGGCTGGGTGGTAGGTAAGCTGGTATTGATCGGGCCATTATTGACCATGTTAATAGGCGGTGCTGCGGCGCATTACATTGTAGGCATGGAATGGCAGCTGGCTTTGCTGTTTGGTGCGCTGGTTTCGGTGGGTGGCCCTACGGTCATTATGCCAATAGTTCGTCAAATGCGATTGGGTCGCAATATCAGTCATATATTAACAGCTGAAGCCAGGTTGATCGATGTGATCGGGGCGATATTGGCAATTGTGATGCTTCAGGTTGCCATGACACTCAATATGTCTGCATCGACTGTGGCTCTGGATATGTTGTATAAAGTGGGTGTTGGCGCAGCTGTTGGGTTAGCTGGTGGGCGTTTGTTGGGTTGGTTACTAGGGACACATTGGGCCAAAGATTTCGAAATACGAACGGTTTTAACGCTGAGTTCGGCATGGGGACTGTTTCTTGTCGCAGATTCGATCAGTGAACAGGCTGGTCTGTTGGCAATGTTAATGATGGGAGCAACGCTGCAACGCATGGAAGTGCATGATATCCAGCGCCTTAAACATTTCAAAGGCAGTCTGTCGATGCTGCTGATATCCGTGTTGTTTGTGTTGTTGGCAGGTCAAATGGATTTGTCGGTAATGTATGCATACTTGTGGCAGGGCTTGTTGTTGTGCGTGATCCTGGCAGTGATTGTGCGGCCGATGATTGTCTTTTTATCGACCTTAGGTAGTCGTTTGACCATGAATGAGTCTATGTATTTGGCAGGTATGGCGCCACGTGGTGTGGTGGCGGCTGCAATTACCTCTCTTTTTGTGCTTATCCTGCAAGAAAATGGTGATTCTCAGGCTGAGATGCTGCTGGCAATGGTATATATCGTCATTATTGTATCTGTGCTTGGTTATAGTCTGTTTGCAGCGCGTTTGAAGAAAGCGTTGCAGATTCAAGGTGGCGATGAACGCTCGGTGTTGATTATCGGTGGCGGGCAAATTGGTGCAGAGCTTGGTAGGGCGCTGGGTGAAGATCGAGAAGTCAGATTTTTGGACTTGAATGCTGAAGTCATTGGTGGTCTAAAACGTTCAGGTTACGATGCAGTGTGTGGTAATGCGCTTGACCCACTGTATTGGGAGATATGTCACGCCGAAGAGATTGGTTGTGCTCTGGTGATGACGGGTTCATCGGATCACAATCTGTTGATTGCACGATTGGCGAATGAACAGTTCCATATCCCTGAGATATATATCGCGTTGCAGGAAGAGGATGAAGTAAAACACGCCAGCATGATTCATCAGTTGCAAGCCCATCGTTTGTTTGCCAAAC
>Ga0316202_10002124_pt1 | contig 13533 bp, 11 predicted proteins | sample 3monrhotite_MG_FD_204934 | JGI IMG/M metagenome (GOLD analysis project Ga0316202, IMG submission 204934) | Microbial mat bacterial communities from mineral coupon in-situ incubated in ocean water Damariscotta River, Maine, United States -... | ecosystem: Environmental > Aquatic > Marine >... | reverse complement strand
CTGCTGGCCGACGGCCTCGTGCAGCGCCTCGGCTTCGTCGACGAGCGCGGGGATCTCCTCGCCGAGCTCTGCGAGCCGCTGGGTGAGCTCGTCTCGGCGCTTCTCCAGCCCGTCGGTGTTGGTCATCACGCCCGCGTCGTCGAGCTGTGCGCGGACCCGCTCCTGGAGCCGCTGCAGCGACTCCAGCTCTGCGAGCCGCTCGGCCAGCCGGTCCTCGGTCGCCTCCAGGTCGGCCTTCTCGGCGGCGTACCGGTCCTCGGTCTCTCTGAGCTTCGTCCGCTTGCTGCGGGTCGCCTCGCGCTGCTGGAGCAGCGTGACGTTGGCCTCCTCGACCGCCTCGATTGTCTCGGGGGGAACCTCTTTCGCCCAGTGGGCCGCGACGGACTCGTCCCAGAGGTCGAGCATCGTCTCGGCGCGGGCGCGCGCGGCGACGCTGGCCCGGGCCCGCTCCGAGACGTCGCTGCGCAGGGTCTCCAGCTCCGCGCGCAGCTTCTGCTCTTCGGCCTCGACCTCGGCGACGGTCGCGCGCGCGCGGGCGTCTTCGCTGCGGCTCGCGGCGATCTTCGCCGAGCGGCGCCGCTCGGCCATCGCCGCGAGGCGGGCTTCTTTCTCGCGCAGCGCCGCGGTGGCCTCTGCGGCGGCCCGGTCTGCGGCCTCTGCGGCCTGCTGCTGGGCCTCCAGCGCGTCGGTGTCGACGCTGGAGGCGTCGATGTCGTCGGTGTCGACGTCGCTGACCTGGCGGACCTCCTGATCCGCGGCGGCCATGTCCAGCTCGGCCCGGATCGCGTTCTCCTCTTCGAGGAGGCCTGACACGATGCGCTGGTAGTCGTCCATCTCGGACTGGAGCGGCGTGCGCTTGCGGCGGCTGGTCGTCTCGTCGAGGGCGCGCTTCACCGCGAGCTGTGCGACCTCGGCGTCTTCGCGCTGCCGCTGCACGATGGCCAGCCGCTCCCGCAGCGACGCGACCCGCCGGTCGAGGTCCGCGGTCGACTCCTCGGGCTCGTCGACCAGCGCCTCGCTCTCCGGCAGCGCGTCGAGGCCACCTGGCACCGTGGTGTTGTCGTCTTGCGGCGGGGGCGGCGCGGCCTCGTCTTCGGGGGTGAGGAAGACGGCGCGCTTGAGCTTTGGGACGAACTTGCCGTAGTACTTCCGGACGTCGCGCTCCATCCGGCGGAGCCGCTTCTTGACGTGGAAGGCATAGGTCTTCCGATCGGAGGAGAGGGACACCTCGCCCTTGACGAAGCGCTTCTCCTTGGCCTCCGCGCGCATGGCGCGGACCTCGGTGGCGGTCAGGCGCTTGTTGACCTTGAGGAGCGGCTTCCCGTCGGCGCCGCGCGGGAAGTAGACGAAGCGGAAGCGCTTTCCGGGGCGGACCCTGCGAAACTGCTTCTTGAACGCGTCGATGTCCGCCTTCTCCACCTCAGACCTCCTCGCCGGGTCCAAGATAGCCCGGCGTCAGTCGTCGTTGCCGCTTCGCTCGTGGATGACGAGGTCGATCACGATCGCGGCGGCGAGCGGCAGGAGCGGATCTTCTCCGTCGGCGATCTCGATGCCGTATGTGTCGGTGAGGGAGACCCACTTCTTCGAGACGGTCGCGACGGTCGCCCGGCCGCGGGCGATGGTGTAGTCGTGGTCGAGGAGCGCGCCGGTGACGATCATGTCATCGGGGCCGGGCACGTCGATGATGAAGCGGTCGCGCAGGATGGTGAAGGGGCGCTTCTTGATGGTCGCGATGGCGCTTCCGTCTTTGATGATGCGGTACGACTTGACCAGCGCGAGCAGCTTCTGCTCGATCCGCGCGACCGTGGCGCCGGAGGCGTCCTTGACGGTGAGGCGGTCCTTGATGCTGAGGAGCTTGCCTTCGACCTTGTAGGCGACGTTGCCCTTCTCGTCGCGGATGGCAAAATTCTGCCCGAGGCTGAAGAACTTCTCTTTGATCGTAAAGCGCACGCGACCTCCTGGATCACAGTCTCAGGGTAAGCGAGCCGCCCGCCGGGCGCTCGGAACGTGCCGATAACGTAGCTGTGGCGCGGTTTATTTCAGGAAACTGGCATCAGTTTTCGCAATAGCGACCGTCTGGGGCCGTATATTGGCTGTATCGTGATTCGGGAGGTCGATGAGCACGACGACGGTGGGATCGAGTTCAGTGGCGCGGCTGGTGAGCCGCACATCCATAATCCTCGGCGGACAGGTGGGGCTCGCGTGGCTGGGCTCTCTGGCAACCTGGTCGATGCAGATGACCACAGCCTCCTTCTGGGCCATGACCACCCTGTTCATGGCCAGCGCGCTCGGCTCCAGCTTCTGGGGCATGTCCGCCGACAGCAGTGACCCGAGCCCGGTGCTCGGAGCTGCGGTCTTCGCCTTCGTCACCGGCGCCTACATTGGCCCGGTCATGGCGATGCACACCGAGCAGCTCGGCCCGGCGGTGGTCGGCGCGGTGTGCGCGGCCAGCATCGTCGGCCTGGCCGCCGCTGGCACGATCGGCGCCCTCGCCAGCTTCGACTGGCGCAAGGCCGAGTCCTGGCTAATCCCCGCGCTGTGGGGGCTCATCGGCTTCCACCTGGTGGGCGCCCTGCTCGAGATGCCGGCGGGGCTGGACCGCGTCGTCTCGCTGGGCGGCGCAGGTCTGTTCCTTCTGTTCGCTGCCGTGGACGTGGCTCGGATGCTCGCGCTGGGCTCTGCGGGCGAGGACGGCTGGGGCACTGCGGTCGTGGTCGCAAACAACCTGTTCCTCGACCTCGTCAACATCGTGCTCCACCTGCTGGCCTCGATGGGTGACTGAGCGGGTGTGATATGGCTGCTGCCATGCGCATCACCAGCCTCATCACTGTCATCGCCCTCGTCGGCTTCGCCCTGGCCTGCGGGGGCACCACCGAGCCCGCGCCCGAGCCGATCACCAGCGTGCACGTCGAGGAGCCGGGCGAATACGACCACGGCGAGCCGGTGGGCATGGACCCGATGTCGGCGTACGCCGACAGCCCGTTCGAGTACTGCGACGCCAAGGTCCTCGGCGCCGTGTGGGGCGAGGACACCTACACCGCCAAGGCCAGCATCGGCCGCTTCATGGCGGACAACCAGAAGGCGCTCCTGCTCGACAAGCTCAGCGGCGCCCGCTCACGCGCGCTCGACAACTTCGAGAACCCCGACCTCCGCTGCTCCTTCGACGAGATCGGCATCACCTACGAGGACGCGGTGCTGCTGGGCGAGTTCTGGGGGATCGACTCCTGGGACGCCAAGATCCGCGTCGAGGAGAAGTTCCTCCGCGACGCCCACGAGGACACCTACATCCGCGAGGCGCTGCGCGAGGCCCGCGGCTGAACGGGTTGGAGCACCTTTAGCGCAGCCGCTGCTGCAGCCAGCTGCGCAGGTCCAGGATCTCTTCCATGCACAGCTCGTGTCCCATCCCGTAGTCACGCCACTGCGCCCGGTCCCCGAGCAGCGCAGCGCCCTGCTGGCCCCGGTCGATGGACACGACGTCGTCTCCGATGCCGTGGGCACAGAAGGCGGGGGTCTCGGCGTTGGCGGGGTGGCCCTCGCCCCAGCGCTCGACGACGAGCGGGTAGGCGGACAAGACGACGATGCCTGCAAGGGTGTGCGCGTGGCGGTGGGCGACGTGCAGCGCCATCGCGCCCCCCTGGCTGAAGCCGGCGAGCACGATGCGCTCTGACGCGAGGCCGCGGGCGCGCTCCCGCGCAATGAGCGCGTCGATCGCCAGGGCCGAGGCGTCGATGCCGGCAGCATCCTCCCGGTTCGGGCCCGGCTCAAGGGTGCGGATGTCGTACCAGGCCGGCATCAAGTAGCCAGCGTTTATCGTCACCGGGCGGGTGGGCGCCTGGGGAAAGACGAAGCGGGTCGACGGCAGGTCGAGGTGAGGCAGCACCGAGAGGAAGTCGCTGCTGCTGGCGCCGAGGCCGTGCATCCAGATGATGGCACTGTCAGCCGGGGCGGCGGGATGTTGTTCAAGTGTCGCGAGCATGCCCCCTCTTATCGTACCCCACCAGAGCAGGTGCCACTGTCCGGTGGGTTGCGGTCGCGGGTGACCAACCGAGACTCGGTGTCCCCAGAGTGGCCGCTCTGGTGTGGAGCTCCCCGGTCCGGGGGTAGGGAAATGCTTTGTGACCGCCACAGCTGTGGTGTGGCTGACATCGATGCCCGGCGAGCGCACCGTGATCGAGGAGATTGAGGCACCACTTCTTTGCCAGAGACAGTGTCTATCGGGGGCTGCTGCTGTCTTGCCGTAGTGTGTAGATTATAATTGGATTGATTTTCCAAGACTTTTGTTCGTGACCGGTGGCGAAACACGAGGGGACAAATGTACCAATCTTATCGACACTACTCCCTGAGCGAGCAGGAGTGGGATCCGCAGCGAGTGTCAGATATTGTCGACCGTATCGGACAACGCACCGTAAAGCAGTGGGCCGATCACGGTGCCTGGTGGCCTCACCCGCTTGATGACTTCAACGCCCCACCGGGACTGTACATCGGTGCCTCAGGTGTGGTCTGGGCACTGGATGCCCTGCAGCGCGGTGGAGCCGCCGTCCCTCCGTTCGATGCTCGCTCGGTGCTGCTGGCCGAGCTGGACTCCGTTCGCGAAGCGGGAGGCAAGCTCCCGTACTCGGACAACGAGCCGTGGCTGATCGGTGGGACCGCACCGATCCACATGTTGCTGTATCGGCTGAGCGAGGACCCGGCGCACGCAGACGCTGTGCATGAGGCGCTGTCCCGGAACACCGAGCAGCCGTGCCGGGAGCTGATGTGGGGCATGGCTGGATCGATGATCGCAGCGGCCCACATGCACCGCCTGACCGGTGAGGCGCGGTGGGGGGCGTTGTTCCGTGCCCAGGCCGAGAAGCTGCTGGCTGATGCGCGAGATTCGGGCCCCGGCCTGCTGTGGGACATCGATCTGTATCGGACGGTCTCGCCGATGCTGGGGCTGGTCCACGGCTTTGGTGGCAACATCTCAGCTCTCGCGGTGGGCCAGGATCTCCTCACGCCGGAGATGTGGGGCCGCGTCGTGGAGGGCGCCTGCGCCACGGCTCTGGAGACCGCGGAGGTCTCAGAGGGCAAGGCCAATTGGCCCTCCGTGGCTGGAAAGGAGTGTCAGAAGGCCTATATCTGCCACGGCGCACCAGGGATGATCATCGCCCTCGGTGGGCTCCCCTCGCGCACGGAGCTGGACACGCTGTTGCTGCAGGCTGGGCAGCTTGTCTGGGAAGCCGGGGCCGTCCGCATCGGTCCGAGCCTGTGCCATGGCACCGCTGGAAACGGATACGCCCTGCTGAAGCTGTTCGAGCGGAGCGGTGATCCGCTCTGGCTGGAGCGGGCCCGTGCCTTCGCGATGGAGGCGTGTGCCCAGCTAGAGCGAACGGATGCCCTGTTTCAGATGCCTCGGTGCACTCTGTGGACCGGTGATCTCGGGGTGGCCCTGTTTCTTCAGGCCTGCCTGAATGGAGCGGGTGCGTTTCCGACAGTCGAGCACTCACCGTAGACATTGCAGGCCGAGCTGCTGATGCGTTCTCTGTTGCGTGAGCTGTGTGCACAGCCCTTGGGTAAGATGCGGGGTGTCCCGGAGAGGTTGATGAAGCTGATCGGCGCTGCGCTGCCGCGAACCGGCACGATGAGCCTGTACACCGCCCTGACCGGGCTGGATGTCCGCTGCTACCACATGAAGGAGGTGCTGCTGAACACCTTCAAGGGGCGCAATGACCTCGGGCGCTGGCGCAGGGTGTTCACCCTCGCTTCGGGGAGCCCTGAGCGCCTGGCGCTGCTTCAGGAGATCCTGGAGGGCTACGACGCCTGCTGTGATGCGCCCTGTTGCTACGTCTACCCAGAGCTGATGCAGCTCCACCCGGAAGCCTCCGTCATGTTGACCCGGCGGGATCCAGCCCGGTGGCGTGCCTCGGTTGCTGAGACGATCTACGGCCAGTTCTACCTGAAGTCTCTGAGTCCAGTCGCCACCGTTGGCATCGCCCTCCACCGAGTCCTGTTCCGGCTCCCGGTGTTCTGGATCTTCGGTGTGATTGGAACCTTTATGGGCGAGCGACGCATGGTCTGGGGTCCGTTTATGGTCGATGGTGTCGTGCCAGCATTTGACGACCCGGCGGCCGGGCCAGGCATCGAGCAGCACTTCACCGACTGGATCTCCTCGGTAGAGTCTTCGGTCCCGCCAGAGAAGCTTATCGTGCTGGAAGCTCCGTACCCCGGCGCCTATGAGAAGCTCTGTGATCGACTCAGTAAGCCAATTCCCGAGCAGAGCTACCCGCACGTCAACGACAAGGCAGAGCTGAAGATGGGCTTCAAGGCTATCCGGATCATCTTCCACCTCATCACCCTGCTGACCATCCTCGGCAGCACGCTGGTGATTGGCTTGCTGATCGCCAGCTCCCCGCTCGCGGTTCTCGCTGCAGCCGCGCTGACAGTCCTCCTGCTCTACGTCGCGCAGAAGAGCGTCCTTCGGATCATCAGCAACATCGGCACCACCGACCAGAACAACCCGGCCTGACCCGTCTCGGAGACCGCCAGAGCACTGGACGTGGCCTCTGCCAGACAGCACCAGACAACGTCTGGTGCTCCTTGCCTCTTGATCACACGCCAACACGGCCCGAGGGCGCTGGTCCTTTCACCGAAGCGGGGACCCCAGGCTGCTCAGGTCTGTTTTCGTGACTTCCGCAGCATACGATCCAGCGCACCTGCCAGCTCCTTTCGGGTGAACGGCTTGGGCAGCAGCTCGGCCTGGCCCAGCTCTGGGAGAGCTGCACCGGGGAAGCCGGACATGTACAGCAGCGACAGGATCATCACCGCGAAGATCACATAGGTCACCAGTGAGCGCTGCATGGTCAGGATCGAGCTGATGCTCAGACCGGTGCTGGCGATGATGATCAGCCACAGCCCAGTATTGAGAAGCCGCGCGAGAGGCCTGGATGGGGTCGCTGACCTCCGGCACCCCAGCCCATCGCAGCAGCGATCTCAAGAGAGGGCCTGGATTTTTGGGGGAAGATGTATTTTGTGCGTGACTTCATTGTCATTCTGTATCGTTTTGGGTATCGAGCGCCTGTCGGGTCCTTTCGTCATCACAGGCTGGTCTTGAAGCACACTGCCGCCCTCATCCCCTCTGGGGGATGGCGAGACCACAAGCTTTAAAATGCACCTCGGAAAGGAACTCTCGGCCCGGGTTGGAAGGGGTGCAGTGAGCTCATAATTTCCGGTTTTGTTTCAAGTGCTGTCGTAGTGAGTCCCACCAATGCAGACTCTGCTGGGCAACAAAAACACTGCCTGATCTGATTCGTTTCTACGGAACCAACCAGTACTCATCGCGATCCATGATGCCTATGGCATCAGGGTTCCCACTTCGTCGCCGCTGAACCTGATGGGTTCAACGCGACTCCGTGTGAGGTTCTTGTCTGCGGCCAGCTCATCGAATTCAGGAGGGAAGCCCTGCTCGCTCGTTCTGCCGACTGTACCTGTCGCTCAGAAGTGGACGGTCCGGTAGTGCTCACCAGCGAGGCTCTTGAATGCTCGCTGGAGGGCGCGCAGCCCTGGGGCGTTCATGTCGTGGCAGGGCAGCTCTCTCAGGGCGGCGAGCATGATGCCGATGTCTCCCCGTGCCAGCGCTTCGCTCGCGATGGTCTGGTACAGCGGGTTTCGGAGGGTCTTCTTTGTGCCACTGAGCACCGCGTAGGCCTCCTCCCAGTGCCCGTCCGCGCACAGGGCCTCGAAGCCTTCTCTGGGCGCTGGTGGCGCCGGCGCAGCCTCGATGAGCTTGCGCAGCGCGGGGTCGTCTGTGCGGTCGAGGGCAGCCTGTGCGGTGGGGGCGTCTGCGGCGAGCCACGCCTGCCAGAGGCCCGCGCGGCGGTAGGTGCTCAGTCCCTCCAGCGCCAGCGCCCGCTCGGGCTGCTGGGTGCGCAGCAGGGCGCCGCAGACCACCTCTTGTGTGTCTCGGTCACTGGCGCAGCCCCACCGCTTCCAGGCGAGGTCGGAGAGCGCGTCTGCGCCGGCGTCCACCAGGTCCGTGAGGAGGCGGTGGTGGAACTGGCTGATGTACGACAGCCCACCCTCGGCCTCGTCGTCGATGTACTGCGCGACGGCGTCGAGCCTTCCCATCTCCAGCAGGGCACGGCAGAGCACGGCGCGCTTCTGGAAGCGGTTGGACTCTTTCTCCAGCTCGACCATCGCGAGCTTGAGGAGTGCCTCGGCGGCAGCGTCTTCACCGGCGAGGTGCTGCGCGGCGGCGAGCGGCGCATACACGAAGGTGTTGGCCCACGTTCCGATCGTCTCTGCGGCTTCGCGCCGGAGGGCATCGGCCAGCGCCCGGTCAGCGCGGGCTTCGTCTCCTCTCTTTCGAGCAATGATCGACTCGCAGGCGCGCGCCATGATCTGGGTGTGGGCCTCGTTCATCGCCCCGACGAGGTCACAGTCTCTGCCCATGCGCACGAGGGCGAGGTGGAAGTCGATGAGGTCGTCGTCGATGTGCCCGTTCCAGCCCGCAGAGAAGCGGGCCGTCTGGGAGACATACAGCCGCGCGAGGTCGGTGATGTCTTTCTCGACGCGGGGTGGGGGCGCGACCGGTGCCGCCGCGGCATCGATGATGGCCTGACCGATGCGGTGGATCACGACCGTGGAGCGGGCACCCTGTGCATCGGTCATCGACGTCGCGGCGAGGCGCCCGTCTGGTGACCACGCGGTCGCGGTGGGGATGCACCGCTGGTGGGGCTGGAGCTGCCGGATCACCGCGCCGTCTTCGACGCGGATGACGCGCACGTCGCTGTAGGTCGAGGCCAGGATGTACCGCCCATCCGGCGACATCGAGACCGAATTGAAGCGCCCCTCCCCGATCAGCCGAGACGCCCCGGTCCCCAGATCGATCAGCTTCAACGACTGCCCCTCCAGGGCGCAGGCGCACAGGCCGCCTGCCGCATCGAAGGCGGCGTACGCCAGCATCTCGTAGGGGCGCACGATGCTGTGGAGGACCAGGCCGTCAGCGTCGAAGATGCTGATCTCTTCGGTCTCGCAGTCCGTGCTGAGGAGGCGGGAGCCAGAGGCGCCGGACTGGTTGCCGAAGGTCGCGAGCGGACGCCGCTCGCCGGTGTGGATGTCCAAGGCGACGTAGGCACCGCCTTCGTGCCAGGCGACGCGGCCGTCGCGTGTCCAGCCCGGGTCGTGGCCCCACGTGCCGACGTCCATCTCCTCGGCGACGAGTGACCAGTCCGCGGTGGCGAAGACCCGCCAGCCGCCCTCGGCGTGGTTGACCAGAAGGTGCTTCCCATCAGCCGAGAAGACCATCCGCCCGACGACCGTCTCGTCGAGGTCGTCCCGCTCGGGAAAGGGCGTGAAGACCTCCTGCTCGTCGTTAAAATCGGGAACGCGGGCGTAGTCGGCCCAGCCCAGGTCGTCGGATCGGGTCTGGTAGGAGGTCGTCCCCCAGGAGTCGCCCACAGAGAGGGCCTCGAGGTACGCCGGATCGGTGACCCAGACGTCGTAGTCGGCCTGGACGAGCATCTCCTCGTCCTGCCACGCTCCGCTGCGCTCGTAGTAAAAGTCGGACATGCCCTCGTAGGTGGGCAGCGGGAAGTTGCGGCGCTCCAGCTCGGCGAAGCGCTCGATGTAGCGGAAGGCGCAGCGGTTGATGTAGCCCTCGCTGTACTTGTCGTCGTCGCTGATGTCGTCGCCGAGGGCATCCTTGTCGCAGAGCACGCGCACAAAGAAGCTGCGATCGTCGGGGACGGGCTGGTGAAACTTGTGGTGGGTGTCGTAGTAGACGACAAAGACCCGCACCCGGAACCGAGCGTCCTCCGGGTCGACGTCGAGAATGCGAACACCATACAGATCGGTCGACATCAGCCCTCCGCCACCGGGTCACAGGAAGGTTTAATGGATCCGAGCGCCGTTGATGACTGCGTTGGTTAAATCTCGTAGTGTCCTGGATTTATCAATGCTATCGGGTACACCGAGAGAATCCGACCGCAATTCCAGCCCTGTTCCGACGCCATACCATGTGCTGATTCTTGAGCTGGTTCTAAACTGAGGCAATTCCGATGGAATGGTGACGACACTGTTCACTCGGCAGGCCTTGACCAATTGGCCTGCCACAGTAATGTCTTCGCGGCCCATGTATGTGTAGACTCGCTTTATCTCAAGGTCTGGAGTCGAGAGGTCCTGGGTCACAGATTCACCCGGCGCCAGGTCGTATTCAAAGACAGCAGGCGGTGGTGCGCCTGCTGTGGTGGCCACAGTAGATGTGGAGAACCCTCTGAGGGAGACAGAGGTAGAGGAGGTGTACCCCGTGCCGTTTGATGATCCCATCTTCTCTTCCACGTTGACCTTTGCGACCCCTTCGGGGGTGACTTCTTCAACCGTGTATACCCAGTCTTTATTTTCGATAGAGTTAAACGTGTCGTCGTATTTGGTGACCGACACGGACTCTGTGGTTGATACGGAGTGAGGCCCATTGAAATAGAGGTTTCGGTTCAGACAGCCTCTGAGGTTCGGCGGTGCTCCATCGGCACCCGTCAGCGGAAGGTCGTCGGCTTCGGGTACCGGATACCGAGTGCCTTCTGTTGAGCTGGGAGCGTCAGCAGCCGCTGGTTTCGTGTCGGCGCTTCCATCGCATGAAGCGATAAACATCAGCACTGAGGCACATCGAATGGTATTTGAAGCCGACATGGTGTTGCTCCTGACAGGCTGAGTGATCTATCGCTTTGAATCCAACGGATACCGTATATTTTCAAATCGAAAATAATAACGCCTGACGTTCCTGTCTGCGGTTCGCCTCTGCTCCAGCGTCCACCGAGCAGGCGCTGGTTCCCTGGCTGGACCGTGAGGCCGACCGGCCCACCAGAGGTGTCCAGCAGCACCCGCGGGGCGAGCTGGTTCTGGAGCGGGTCGTTGACAAAGAGCTCGTACATCCCTGGCTCAAGCGCCAGGGTGCACGGCGTCGCGCAGCGGGGTGGCGCCCCGCACGTCCGCGAGCACCTCCTCGATCAGCACGCCCTCCGCCGCCGCGTCGATGGTGAGCTCGACGGTGGGGTCGCTGGCGAGCGCTGACACGCTGATGAGGAAGAGGGGGCTCAGGGGCATCCGGTCACCAGGGGAGGGGGCTCCTCCCCATTGCACGCCAGCCAGTCAGTCCCGCGGGCAGGTGGTGTGGTTGTGCGGGTCGTCCCGGTAGTCTTCGCTGTCGACGGCCGCACACGCGTCGCGGATCGCGTCCTTGAGCCCGTCGACCTCGTCCCAGGTCAGCGCCATCGCGTCGAAGACAAGCGGGATGTTGTCGGTGCCGTCGGTGATCTCGTCGTGCAGCGTGTCGAGCGTGCCGTCCCGGTTGGTGTCCCACAGGGTCTCGAAGTTGGCCGCGTAGTCCGCGACCACGGCCGGGTACCGTGCCGCCGAGAGGATGGTGATGTTCTCCAGCGTGTCGAACTCTGCGTTCGGAGACAGGTTGTAGCTGCCGGTCACCAGGGTGTCGCCGTCGATGAGAAGGTACTTGTGGTGCATCTGCTTCGCGTAGCGGTAGTCCCAGCGGTACGCGTAATACTTGTAGCGGATCGGGATCCCGGCATCGTGGAGCCCGTAGCCGAAGTGCAGGCCCTGCTCGCCGCAGTCGTCGTCGCCCGACGCGATGCAGTCGTCGTACTTGTCGAGCTGGGTGCCGTAGTACCAGGCGGAGGTATACTCCTGGCCGTCGAGGTACACCCGCACGTCCACGTCGTCTGCGACGTCGATGAGGGCTTCGTAGACGGGGCGCGCCCGCATGTGGCCGCTGGCGACCCACACCGAGGTGTCGGCGCCGCGGATGAGGGCGGCGAGCTCCTCGGCGACGGACCACTCGTCACCGTCGCGGGCGAAGGTCTCGCCGTACCGCGACGAGGTGTAGGTTCGCATGTTCGCGCTGGTGAAGCTGGCGTCCGCGCCATCGGCTGCCGCGATGTCGGCGTCCGAGATCGCGGTGTGGCTGATGTCCGCGATGTCTTCGTTCCACTCGACCGGGCGGCTGTGGTCCCAGAGGTGGTTGAACTCGCGCTGGTACAGCAGCGCGAGCCGCGCGTCGTCGCGGATGGTCAGGGTGTTCTCGTCGTACTTCGTGGCAGCCGAGTACGACCAGTTGGCGCTGCCGGTCACCAGCACTGTTCCCGCCGCGTCGTCGACGCTGTCGCGCGGGCCGTCGATGAGGGCGAACTTGTGGTGCATGATCTTGTTGGTCCAGCGGACCTCGACGCCCAGGTCTTCCAGATCTGCCGAGCGCGTGCCGGCCGGGTCCTTTCGGTCCTCGGCGGCGCCGTGGTAGATGACCCGGACGGACACCCCCCGATCGACGGCCGCTTCGATGGCGTCGAGCATCGTGGTGTCTGAGAAGCTGTACATGGCCACGTCGAGGCGCGCAGACGCGGCGTCGATGGCCGACTCGGTCGAGATCAGGTGAGAGTCGCTGTACGACTGCGGCGAGAACACGACGGTCGCGGCGCAGCGCTGCGCGCCCCACGCCTCCAGGGCCGCGATCGAGCTGTCGCCGACGTAGGAGACCCGGTCGATCTGGGAGAGGCTGTCGAACAGCAGGTCGTCGCTGGTGCCCGGCGTGCCATCGTCGCCGTCACGGAGGGCGACGATGTTGTTGGCGCCGCGGCTGTAGACGCCGACACCCTTCAGGGTGCTCGCGGTGGTGGCCGGATCGTTGACGAACGAGACGATCTCAGGCTCGCCGCACGCTGGCGCGCTGCACAGCGCAGCGCCGTGGTCTGCGAGGACCGCGAGCGCGGCCGGGCCGACGTACGGTACGTCGTCGACGTCTCCGATGTCGTTGAAGACCGTGCCGCTGTCGCGGGCGGTGATGATGTTCTGGGCGGCGTTGGTGCGCAGCCCGATGTCGCGCAGGTCCGCGGAGGTCGTGTCGCTGTCGTTGAGCAGCGCGAGGACCGCGGAGTCGCCGCAGTCTCGGGATCGGTCGAGGCCGCTTGAGTGGCTCTCGGGGGTGGCGCAGGCAGAGAAGAAGACGGTGCACAGCACCGAAACGGGAAGTGAGCGCATGGCCCCTCCGGTGTCGGATGGTTGTGCCGTAGGAAAATCGCCAGACGGAAGATCCGTTCTGCGTGGGTACGCAGCCCCGAGACGCGCGGTTCGGCATCGCGTGACCGAGTGGCGGAGCAGCCATCTACTACTCCGCCGCCCTGACCGCCGTCCAGCAAAAAACTGTCCGCTACGAGGTCAGTCGCGGCGACGCAGCGCCACACCGAGCATCCCGAGGAGCAACACGCCCAGACCCCCCGAGGGGCTCACCGTGCTGCACCCGTTCTTCCCCGTCTCCCCGTCCGTTCCGTCGACGTCCCCGTCCCCGTTGTCCGGGTCATCAGTGTCGGTTCCGCCGTCGCCGGTGTCGTCCCCACCACCGTTGGTGGCATCTGCGCCGGAGCAGTCCTGGTCGATGCCATCGTCGGGGATGTCGGTCGCGTCAGGGTTGATGAGGACATCTTCGTCGTCGCAGTCGTCGCCGCTGTAGTCCTCGTGGTCGAAGCCGTCGCCGTCCTGGTCGTAGTCCGAGGCGCC
>Ga0316202_10002122_pt1 | contig 13547 bp, 9 predicted proteins | sample 3monrhotite_MG_FD_204934 | JGI IMG/M metagenome (GOLD analysis project Ga0316202, IMG submission 204934) | Microbial mat bacterial communities from mineral coupon in-situ incubated in ocean water Damariscotta River, Maine, United States -... | ecosystem: Environmental > Aquatic > Marine >... | reverse complement strand
AGCTACCTCTGATGCCAGTGTAGTTATTGATGCAGCTATAGTGTCTGTTTCTGAAGGCTTAAGTATCTCTCAATCTTCTGCAGACGCTGCAGCGGACATAGATGTATCTGCGGAAGTAGAAGGAATTAGTAGTTCAGAAAGTTTAGCTTCTTTAAGCATAGGACTTTCTTCTGATATACAAAGCGTTGCAGAAACAGCAGCTTCTATAAGTATCGTTGGCATAATAGAGATGTCTTCATCTTCTGCTGGAGTTGCAGAGTCTGAAGCAAATGTTGTTGAAACTGACGTACTGTCAGGTAGCTCTATATCTATATCGGAAACAGAATCTGCTATATCTGTATTACTTTCTATGTCTAGTCTCGTATCTGGTGAAACAATATCCAGTGCAGATTTAGAACGAATAGCTAGAGTTGCTCCAAGAATTAAAGATTCAGTTCCTCAAAGTGCAGTATTTGATAAAAGAAGAGTTGTTTCAGCATCTGACCCAGATGTGTCTGGACCTGCATCTGATACAATAGTTGATATACATCCATCAGATGGAATTTGGGGCCAACAATGACAATGGATTTAAGGCTTGAGTTTGAAAAAATGATAAAAAAAAATGGCCATTGGGTATCATTACGTAAGGTCATACTTAACCCTAGAAATCAAAACATGGTAGGTTCTAGCGCAGAAGCTGATTCAAGAATGCTGAATACTACAACAAGTGGGCATACATATACAGACAATTTAACTTTATCAAGAAAATCTGCGCATGGACTTAAAGATGAGTTAAGTACGCCCTTAGGAGTAGCTACGCCCGCGTCATTTACTTTTTATCTTAGATATAGTTTAGATCCTACAACTCTTGATTGGATTATTGAGCTTGAATTAGACGCTGAGACAAGAGAGCCTGTAAAGCCGTTTAAAGCTATAAATTACTACAATATTAAAGATGTGCATGAAATGCGTGAACATGACGGAAAAATAATTTACTACAAGTGTCTTTGTGAAAAGAGTGTATGGAATGTCGACTAAAGAAGATAACTTAGGAAGACCCATATTAGAAGACTTTGACCAACTTGCTCTTAAGTACTTTAATACTTCTCCTATTGCGCAAAATATAATATTTGGTACGTCTAACAAAGATCAGTATTTAAGATCTGATAGATTAAAGGCAGATAGATCTGCCAGCATACAAGATTTATACGATATGATATCTGTTTTGTTGGAAAAATATCAAATGTATTTTGTACCGTCTACTAAAAATCCATTTTTATTAGCATTTCCTTTTATGATTGTTGAACCTAAAATAGGAGATAAACTACGTAATCTAGATACTAACGAAGTATATATTGTTAAATATGTTCCTAAAACTAAAGATAATAAATTTTATGGATCTGTACTATTAGAGGTTGGCAAAGTAGGGCCTAAAGAAAACGAAAAACTAGAATATGTAAATTCAGAAGGAATAGGTAATGCTGAAAAAAGACTTGTTGATTTTTATCATTCATATCCACTTTCTCCAGCAAATTCAGTAGAAGAAAGTTCTGGAGATAGGGGTGTTAATCAAGCTGAGGCATTTGTGCCTACAGTTGTAGTAGAAATGCGCAGACAAGAGCCAGGAACTGTAGGTAAAAGACCTTTCGATATGATGAAGGAGGCTAAACCTAGAGTTAGAGAAACATACAAACACCCTGACGATCCATTAAACTACTCTGTTCAGGTACGTGGACAATGGTATGACAATATATTAAGATTTACTTGTTATGATAAAACTAATTTTGGTTCTGAACGACTTATACGCTGGTTTAATGATTTTTTATATAAATATGCATGGATAATTAAAAAGAACGGCATTCAAGAAATGCTGTACTGGCAAAGAAGAGCTGACGAAAATATTACTACTTGGCGAGATGACATAGTTGGTTGCCCCATGGAGTGGTATTTTAGAACCGAAGAGCATACAATAGAGGTAATACATAATATTACCAGTATAGATATAGATAGTAGAGTTGCGTGGGATCCAGTAGCTGTTACTCCGCCGGCTGGTAAAAACCCGGCAGAAGATGGATTGCTTGGACCTTTTGGAAATAGATTTTCAAATATATATGACATGTATCATGACGAGAGTGGAAATTACAAATACGGCGACTATAGCCAGATAGACCAGAGATTTACCGATACCGGTTAGTGAGGTGATAGAAAATGGTTGCTAATCTTGGAAATAGTGATAATTTACCAAACGTAAATGTTACTATCAATGATTTTGGTTTGAGGATCGCACCTCCTGCGCCTGGACCAAAACTTACCATAATTGGAGGATTTAAACACGCTGATGCAACAATACCAAAAAATGAGCCTTTGCTTATTGATAATGTTGGTGTTGCAATACGTAATCTTAGAAATGACGATGGTACGCCTTCTGAGCTCACTCTTGCGATAGAGGAAGCTATTGGAGCAGGCGCATCTAACATAGAGGTTGTTATTACTGACACTAGTAATCAGACTCCCTATACTGGAACTGTTAACAATACCTATGTTTCAGGATTACATACTAAGCTTGCTGATACTTACAGTAAGCTTCAGCACCATGAGGTCGATGTTGTCTACTTAGCATCTGCTTATGCAGATGGTTACGCGACTGTTACTTCGTGGGATGGTTCAAAGCATCTTGGTTTGACCGATTATGCTGCTAGCTATAACTTTACAAAGCAGTTAGCAGATTTCTGCTATCAGCAAACCAAAGAGTCTAATAGCGCCTTTGGTGTTATTGGAGTTACTCCTATTGGTAAAGTTGCAAAACAGCTTCAGTGGCAGGAAAATAGCGCTACTGGTATAACTGCATTTGAAGGTGTTAATGGAGCGTTGTTTAAAACTCCTAGCCTTGCTTTTGTTCAAGAGTATACGAACTATCTTACTCAAGACACTGGCGATACTACTATCTTTAATAGTACTAGCACTGATACTTCTACCGGTAGTTACCCAACAGTTCAGGCAGATTTGTACACCAAATGGAATACTTACTTGCACGGTTCTGTCCAAAATACTACTGATCCTAGTGCTCCTCACAGTACTTACATTACTGAGTTCCAAGCTAAAGAGTCTGATGGAGCTACTCTTGCGACTGACAATGACGGCAACCAAGTTGATGCAGGTGCTTACATAAGCGTTGTTGCTGGAGTTTCGAGAGCCTTTGGAAGTGAATCTACTAAGTACGCTGTTGCAGAAGGCGCTACTAGTTTAAGCTACGTCAACAGTAATGGCGCTGCTGCTTACGCAGGCCTTCTTGCTATAACTCCTTCTTTCTTAGGTGTTACCAACAAACCTCTAGTTTCTGTAAGTCAAGCAAGAGTTATTAGTGGTACTCAAGCTAAGAATCTTCTTAGACATAGAATGGTTGCCTTAATTCAGAAGCCTGCAGGATATGTGGTAACTTCTGGAATTACTGGTGCATTTAATGCTGGTGCTAAATCAAGATCTGACTATGTCAGAGTTACTACAATTAGAACTACTCAGGCAATGGCAGAAGTTGTTAGAGAAGCAGGCGAAGCATTTATCGGTAAGCCGATTAGTGGGCCGTTCCTTGCAGCACTTGAAAGTGCGATAGATACTAATCTCCAAAGAGCACTTAGAAGAGGTGCGATTAGATCTTACGACTTTGCTATAGCTTCTACTCCGGACCAACAAGTTCTTGGGGAAGTCACAATTGACCTTAGTATGGTCCCAGCTTTCGAACTTGTTACAATTAATACCACTGTTTCCCTTTCTAAGGGAGAGGGGATAGGATAATGGCAGGATCAGCCGTAACACAAACTTACAACTCTTTTAGTGGTGTTGACATGATTGTCACATTTGGCAACGCTACTGTTGGAGAAGTCCAAGGTGTTTCTTACACCGTAACTAGGGAAAAAGCTCCTCTGTACACCATGGGTTCTGCTAACCCTAGGTCTTTTTCTAGAGGCAAACGAGGTATTGCAGGCTCTTTGATCTTTTTGGTTTTTGACAGATCTGCACTTCTTGATGTTTCTAGGCAAGACTCTACTGGTGAATCTGACGTTATATTAAAGAAGGATTCTTTAACCAGAGCTCAGATGGGCAGTAGAGCTAGATCAGAGCAAGGCAACTTGTTTGATGCTACTAATGGAACTACTGTTGGTACTTTAGCGACTGATGGTAAGGCTGTAAGGGACTTTCTTGGTCTTGAAAGCGCTAAGCCCAGTTACCATGACCAGCTTCCTCCATTTGACGTAACTATTTCTGCAGCCAATGAATACGGACATGTCTGCAGAATGGTTGTTAAAAATGTGGAAATAATGAACGCCGGTAGTGGTATGTCGATTGACGATATTACTACTGACGAAAGTTGTACTTTTGTTGCTACTGAGGTAATTCCGTGGCATGCACAGAAAAACGTCAGAAGCAATATTCAAAGAGACATGACTAATGTTCAAACAACTTAATTAGGCACTTAAATTTGAATAGGGGGTGGGGGAGGTTAGTTTTCTAGCCTCTCCCATTTTTCCATGACAAGAATTCCGTTTTTACAAAAACAAATTGATGACGCAGTAAGAGCTAAAAAAAGCTTAACGCTAAATACTCATATAGAAGAAGGTGTTTCTAATCGTGCGTCTGATACGTTTTCATATTCTGGTTCTGATATAATTGCTTTAGTTTATATACCTCAACAAATTAATAATGTAACTCAAGATCCTGGTTTTATTGAAATAGAAGATAAATTACAAACACTTACAGTGTCTTCTGCAAGAAGTGTTTCTCCTGTAAGGCGCTTGGGCGAGACTACGCCGCTTGCGTATACTAGAGGGTCTAGAACTATTGCGGGGTCTATGGTGTTCACTACAGGCCTCAGAGATGCCTTCGTTAATGCCTTAACTAAATCCGTAGATGATGGTGAACCTTTAAGAGAACCTGTATTATTTGTAGATCAGTTGCCTAAATTTAGTATGGTTTTACAAGCTAATAATGAGCTTGGCGGTATATCAACAGCACTACTTGTTAATATAACTTTAACTAATTTTGGAACTACTTTTTCTATAGATGATATATATACTGAATCTACATTTACATATGTTGCAGAACAATATATGCCCTTATCTCAGACGCTTGCTAATAATCAAAATGAAATTAATAAATTAATTAGACAAAGACAAGAAGCTCTTGATCAAACAATTGGAGACTTATATGAAAGTGAATTTACTCAGATGCTTTCAAATGCAGCTAATAGACAAGCTGTTCTAAATAATCAACAAAGACAAATGTATGGCTCTGTTCTTACTGCTGATCAGCAATCTCGATTAGATAGACTTGGTGTAAGTCGCAGGTCCTATGAACTAGAAGTAGGTATGGGAAGAATGATTAATCGGCACCTTCATCGATTTTCTAGGGACGGTGGTTAAATGCGAAATAAGTATTACACTCCATGCAATGTAGGTATATATGTAGGTGGCTATAAAGTTTCTGAAGCATTTAGAGTCGATTGGGACGCCAGGGATTCTAAAACACCTTTATATGGCTGGGCTGACGAAACATATTCTGCTGTTACAAACGGCAGAAAAATAGTTACAGGTCGTTTAGTAATTAATTATAAATATCCAGGCTATTTATCTACGGCTATTACTGAGTTTACTATAGGTCAAAATCCAATTAATACAGCAGCTGTAGTTAAAGCAAATGATGAGTTTAATCAACTTAGAGAAAAAAGCTCAGAAGAAAGGGTAAAATTTTTAGCACAATTGGCTGCTAAAAATTATGGAGATAATAGGTTAGGGTCAATAGCAACTGATCCTTTCATGTTTCCTGGTTATAATCCTAATGATATGAGCACAATAGTTAATAACTCTAGGATTGAAGCGTATAAGATTAAAAACACATTCGATATATTAGTCACATATGGAGATATACTTAAGGAACAACATATAGAAGTTACTCTTAAGGACGCCTATATAGTTGGCCAGTCTCAAACTATATCTGCATCTGCCACAGGTGGTGGAGATGTATCTTCTTCTGGCTCCCCTATTTATGAAATATATAGTTTTTTCGCAAAAGAAATCGTTGAAAGATCTGTTGCTCCTCGTGATAATAGCGGTAGCCCTGCCAGTAATGTGAATGCGATTCAATAAGGAGTACAGTTGGAAGAAACAATTGAAACAAAAGTCGAACCGACTTTTAAAAATATGGAAGACAATATTCCTGGACTTGAGGTTACTTGGCAACAAGCTAAAGATCTTGAGTGGGACGATGAATTTATTTCTATGGTTCAAGCCGCTAAAAAGCAGTTTAATAACGTCAATGTTGTCAACTGTGCAGATGAGTGGTTTATCATCAGAAGTTTAAACAGGAGAGAATACAGAAGTCTTGTTCAAACACAAGCTGAAGCAATGGCTAAAGAGGTTGATGCGGCAGCAGAATCAGCAAATCCAGAAGGTGTTAGAGCAACACTTTCAATGATGAGCGAAGAAGCTGTTGCAGTCCAAGGAATAGTACATCCTGCAACTGATTTAGACTCTTTACGAAGTAGAGCGTCTGGAGTGGCTACAACGCTTCATGATGCAATATTAGCGATTTCCGGCTACCAAAACGCGCCTGCGCCAATTAAGGTGTAGGATGTGTTTCTTGATCCTAGGCTTAAGCAAAAAATACCTGAGTTCAGGAGAAAACACAAGGAAATCTTTTTAATTGATCTCTCTGGTCAGCCTGACGAGCTAAGGATTAGTCCCAATCTATTGATTAGGCCCTTGACTCGTCAGGAATTTTTATTTTTACAAAGCGATATAGATCTTGGATGCGATCCTACAGAAGAATTACTTAAATCGTGCATGATTTGGCCAGAAATAGATTGGGCAAATGATGACACAAATCTTTTATTTGATTTGCCCTATATGTGTTTTGATGGGCTTGCAAAATGTATAATAGATATATCAGGATTTTCTTCTAATGAGCAAATAGCCATAAGTTTTAATAGTGCAAGGATAGCTATTAATTCATTAGATTCTGTTATGCTTACTGTTATAAGTAGGCATTTTCACGGAATTGATCCGCAAGAAATAGACAATATGACGCTTGAACAAATAACGAAATTATTTGCAATTGCTGAAACATCTCTTGAGCAACCAATAGATCTAAGGCTTTTCTTAGATGAAGAGTACGCCCAAAGGCAAATGCGAGCTCATGAACGAAAACAAAATAAGTCTGCCACAAGGCTACCAAACGGAGCTATATCAAGATCTATGGGTATGTTAGATGTACCAGAAGGATGGAATTCGGCTGAATCTACGGAGTAATTAGATGCCCATAGAAAGAAATGAATCTGATAAGCCGAGAGAGTATAAGTTTCATAGGGAGCTAATACAAGACCCTGAGAGACTTCGTGATCGCATTGCATCATCTAGAGATGATGAACCCAACTTTAATGAAGAACGTATATTAAGAGAAAACTATTCTACTAGTAGTACAGCTGCTACTTTTACTCTTATCGCTGCTGCCGCAAACCTAGTATCTAAAAGGCCTTTGGGTAAATTTGGCCTTGAAATGGCCAGCAAACTTACTGGCATGATTAATACCGGAAGAAGAGCAGCCACAAAAAGCTACTTAGGCTATGCTTCTAAGTCCGGCGAAATAATGGGCTATCTTAAAGATGGTCAAGCCGAGGCATTGTCTAGAACAGCTGGAGATACCCCATTATTAGGGCACCTAAAAATATTTGACGACTTAGACAATGCTATAGATACCTTAGGTAAATTAAATCTTGACGAAAATTTTATGGTTGGAACAGGTAGAGACAAAACCATAAATCCTACGCTTGACAAATATGTTGCAGAAATGCGCGAAAGACTTAAAGAAAGATATACTGGTTACTCTACTTCTGCAGATGGGGTAGAAGACTTAACGGTAGATAAAGTTATCGCAATGTCTACAGACAATGCGACTAAGTCAAAAACAATAGACCTGTTTGGTGAAGAGCAACTTAGCAGTTTAGTTAGCGCTAAAAAAATAGGATTACTCGATGGTCAGCAAAGAGTAGATAAAAGAATATTTTTAGACCGAGCTTCTAAGGATGTCTTAGACACGAGGGTCTTAAGTGGATCATTCTTAGGAGGAATAGCAGAGAGCGCTTTAAGTCAAACGCAAATACCTTTTGTCAATTTAGGGTTACAAAGAATATTTGCTGCACCAATAAAGCATTTATTTGGTGAAGGCGACTTTTCAGGAATTGTAAGAGATCCCTTTTCTAAAAATAAATTTACAAGAAGAGTCGTCGTAGGAGATAACCTCTATGGGGTTAATAAAGATGCCGGATCCTTTGACTTTATTTCCGAGGGCATGAAAGTTAGGTCTAAAGACAAGATTTCTGAAGCCGTTTTAGCAAGAAGAGGACAACTAGCAAGCCAAAAGATAAGAGGTAGAAAAGATGTTATAAACGATAACCCTAATAATCCAGTTATGCAACTTATTGATGCTATACAGGAAGACATAGGGATAGGAAGAAGATTTGCAACACAGGAGTCGTTTCTTAAACGAGCTACTATAGATCTTGTTAAAAGAAGGACCCAAGGAGAAAAGGTCCTAAAAGAAACTACATTATTAGATGAAGTTGTAGAAGAAATAGCTAGAAGGACGGGCACGTCTAAAACTTCTGGTAAAAAACTAGACTTCTTAGAACGTGCTGAAGAACGCCTAAATATAAAATCAAAGCCTGACAGCAGAGATTTAACGTTTCATGAAAAGATAAAACAAGATCTTCTTGCAGCTTTAGGTGATGAAACTTCTATTGTATATAAGGAAAAAGGTACAGGAAAACAACTTATAAAACCTGTACAAGGCACAAAATCCGCAGACATGGGTATGCGTCGAGCGACTTCTACCGAAGATGTAAGAAATATACCTGGACAATTAGACCATATAGGTCCTGATGGAAGACCTACTTCTCGTGAGTTTCTTCCTATGGAAAGTTTTGCTTTTGAATCTGACGCCCTATCTAGGACGTTAGATGTAGCAAACTTTATGACAACTAGGCTTAATGATCTTATTGGCGCGACTCTCGGAATAGGTTTTAGGCCAACTCCTGGGATGTATGGTTTTGCCGGCAATATGGCAAAGACATTTGGTATGGCTGCAGGAGGAGCTTTAGCGCTTGAAGGCGTAAAATATTTAGACTACTTATCTGGTTTACCTACAGGTGGATATAAAGCATCTAATTTATTAATGGATGTATACGGTGTAGCAAAAATATCTGCACAGTTTATGAGAGAATTTACAGGACTTTCTCCTGCTGCAAGATATATGGAAGACATTATGCCAGGCTCTGTAGAGAGTTCTGCATCTAATTTTGCAAGAACAATAGCTCCTATAGCAATAGCGTTAAAAATGGCTCCAAGTAAAGGGGGAGTCTTATTTGGTGCAGGTATTTCCGCTTTAATAGGCGAGCTTCCATTTACAGGACTTTCTGATACACCTAAAGATACCATAGATACTTTATATGGTGAAAAACTTGTACCAATGCGTTCAGGCAGATACTGGATGCTTGGTAAACAGCCATTCGAGGGTGGCAAGATACAATACTTTGCTCCTGGTATGTTTGCAAGAATGCGATCAGAATATAAGTATACAGATACTCTGTATGGTTCTCAGGCAGAGTACTTTCAAAACGTAAGCTTTTTGCCAACCCCTAGTAATTTATTCAGAATACCCGAACTTATAGGCAATGTACTTAACCCTGCAACAAATATACCTTTCTTAGGCTCTGTTATTGAGCACATGCCGTTGATAGGATCAATGTTTGATCCTCAGGGATCAGAGTTTCTTGCTCAAAAACACAGATTTGATAGACCTTATCCTACAGCTTTTGCTATTGAGCAACTTGCTAATAGATCTGTAGGAGATATTGCTAATCCCGGTATTAGCACTCCTAGTTTAAGAGCATATCAAACTCCGGGTGAAGCAATAGGTCAAATGGGTAAAAGCCTTTATCCTATGCGATCAGAGTTAAAACCGGCAGTCAAAGAAGGTCTACTGTCTAGCAGTATTGCTCAAATAACTGAGCTTAGTGGCATATATAAGTTTGCTTTATGGGATATGCCATTTAAATCCAGTAACCCTACATCGCCTCAGCTAGCTGACCCTGGATTTATGAACTCTATCTCAAGGTCGTTCTACGATGAAAGCGTAGGCGGCCTCATGGGACATACAGAGCTTCTTAGGCGCTTTGTTATGTCAGATTATCTTCAGGCCCAAAGACAAGCTACAAATACTATCCCTAACACAATGCCAACATGGTTGCCGGGATCTAGATCCAGCTATACAGGTAAATCACCTATGGGTAGTTTCCCTGGAGATAGAAACCATCACATAGACTTTAGCACCGGAGACCCATATTCAAAGATTCCTCACGGAGAACTTAGATTGCCCGGTGCTGCTAGAGAACGTGCATTTAGGTTACATAGTGGTAGCCCAGGTGTCTATGACGCTGTTGATAGATTCATGGTCTTGGCAGATGTAGCTCCAAACTCCGACTCATATAAACATTATCAAATTCTTGTTAGCTCTATGCTTAAGTCAGGTACTGTCGATGAATACTGGACAGATAAAATTGCTAAGACAAAAGAACATGTCACACAAAAAATGCAGAGATATCAAACTATTGCAAGAAAGTTTAATGGAGTAAGTCCACAAGAGCTAAAATTATTAGATAGAGCTGAAAGCGAAAAAAATCAGGAAGGAATTAGAGACTACTATACTATGCCTGAACAAGCTGTTGGTTCAGCTTGGGAAGTATTTACCCATGATGTAGTTAAAAGAGTAGGTATAGCTGTTCCTGTTCTTGGCCCTATGTTTGCAAATAAAATGCTTCCGGTAAGAGATGAAATGGAAGCATATATAAAACGTGAGGTTTATGACACAGACGAATATGATTGGACTAAGCCTTACTCTACTATGCTTAGGCCAATGCATGAACAGCTTAAAGCTACAGATCCATTTACTGCAAGTATAGGTGGATTTATATCAGGTAGCCTTATAGGCGCTAACCCTATAGCAAAAATGGTATTTTCTACCGCAAGCTCTATGTACTTTGGCGCTAGATCTTCCATGAGAGCAATAGAGACAGGAAAACTAGAAGGCGGTTATATACCCGGATATGTTACTGAACGTCGCAATATGGATGAATATTTTGATAACTTAGAATATTTAAAATATCGTAGACTTGAAAAAGAATCTAGGCAAAAAGGCCTACAAGATATGGCACAGCATTTTGTAGATTTAAAGAAACGTACTGTAGCTTCTCTTGACTATTCTTTAGGGGCTAAACAGTTTGTTAGAGATTCTCTTATAGCTTTGCCTACTAGAGAAAAACAACTGTTTATGTCTTCATTGTCTGCGCCAGTTGAGAAGCAAAAGCAAATCCTCGAGCATATTCCAGAGTATTTAAAACCAGTCTATCAGGCGGCATGGTCAAAACAAGGACACAATGCCTATGACTACAGCAATATGCGTAAGGCGCCAGATACTAGATTAGCAGAATACTCAATGGGTCACGGAATGCCTCCCCCAGAATGGGCAGGGTTCCATCCAGATGTTCCCATGGATGCCGTAAGAGTCAAAACAATGGATTCCGTATGGAGTTCTGTAGGTAGCGATGTACATAGGTCTGGTGTATTTGGAAACACTGCTGCGCGCTTAAGGACAGAATTTCCTTCGCCGGACCTAAGTGTGTTTAATTTTTATAGCTCATCTGGCTATGACTCGGCTGCTAAGCAACAGCTTGAAGCTGAATTAATGCAACATGGAATAACAGACTATCAAATAGACGAAAGTCTAGGTTCTGGACTAGAGGACTTAGTCAATTTTGACATGACCTCTCAAAGAGGTATAGGGCAATTTTTTGCTGCCGCAACAGAAATTTTAAGGGGATAACATGTCAAGGTCAGACAGGAACTTAAGAAGCTATCTTGGTGGGCATGGACGAAGACGACAAAGAGGAAGTATTCGGCATGGAGATCCAAGGGCAAATTTACATGGTGGATTGCCAGGATTGAAAAGATACCAACAAACTGTTGGTAAAGAATTTGGTTTACAGAACTTTACTGAAGCACTATATGATATTTTCAGTGCAAGACTGGAAAAAGGCGTATCAACAGTGCACTTGACTGGTAAAAAACCATTTACTAATCCTCTGGATACATTGTATCAACAAAAAGGAAGACCTACTCACCAGCAAATTGAAGAAGCAATGTCATATGATTATATACGTAGGCAAAATCCAAGCGCTAATTTTGATCGAAAAAGGATAAGCCCTAATATCGCTCCATATCTCGTAGGTAATCCTACGTTCAATGAGTATTTAATTGACAGTAAAAAAGTAACAGAATATAATCCAGCATTAGCTTTACAAAGATCAGGCCGGAACGATTATTCCAATGTTTATAATTTGGAAACAAAAGACTTAGACTCTAGGAATTTTCAATATGATAGAACTAGAAGAGAAGTTATTAGAAATCTTAACAAATATGGGCAAGATGCATCTATTGTGCAGCATAGAAGTCTCATTAATGTTGGCAATACGATTGCAAACGAAAGCTTATTATTTAACGTAGATGTTAGAGGAGAACAAAGATACTTACGTCGAGATACAATGTTTGCTGCTGGCACTGAGTCTGAGCAAGTCACTTCGAGCAGAAGATATAATGCCGGAAAAGCTATTAGTCATGTAGGGCTATTTACTAGTAGCGGAGTAAACATAGGGGCTGAGACTGTAGGATTTAGTGATATACGAAAACTCAGTGACAAAGGATACAGGACTGGTACAGGACTAGGCAATGTCCTCAACCTTTTAGATCAGCAAGGCATTGAAACTAAAATGCGAGGTGGCGAGCTAGTCGCCAAAATAGGCGAAGAAAGAGTTTCAATACCTTTATTCTCAAAATCACTAGGAGGTGCTTCAAGCGCTCCAGGTGTTGGAGAATACATGTTTAAGGGAGGTAGCGCTTTTAGCGTTACTGGGCAGGTTGCAACTCTTGGTGGATCAGAAGCTCCTTTACTGTCAGGCATAAAGAGTTTTTCTCAGCATTTCTACGAACAGCTTGAGTCAAGTATCCAAAAAAATGGTATCGGGAACTTAAAAAGAAACGTAAATAATATACTCCAAGCGCAAGAAGTATTTTTTCCTAACATAAAAAATATGGTCGAAAGCAGAGCGACAGACGCTGTTGGTTACGTAGATCCCCTGCAATATGCAGGAAGACAAAAACTAGGCAGGCATCATTTAGGCAATAGCCAACAAATTCTGCTAGAAGTAACTAACACTGAATTGAAGGATCTGATAAGAGTAGAGAGAGAGAGACGCAAGGAATTTACTGGTGGTTTTAAAAGTAATGTTGCTCAACTTAAAGATTCCCATGATGCAGCTAAAAAAGCAGTAATGGAACACCTCAAGCGCATGGAGGGAGAAGGTGAATTAGGAGCAGAATTAGCTAAAAAACTAAATTTTGCTTTTGCCTCTCAAAGCGGAGAGTGGCTATTCCATAATAATAAAAATATTATTGAAAGAGACGGAA
>Ga0316202_10002118_pt1 | contig 13573 bp, 13 predicted proteins | sample 3monrhotite_MG_FD_204934 | JGI IMG/M metagenome (GOLD analysis project Ga0316202, IMG submission 204934) | Microbial mat bacterial communities from mineral coupon in-situ incubated in ocean water Damariscotta River, Maine, United States -... | ecosystem: Environmental > Aquatic > Marine >... | reverse complement strand
CGTCTTTGGACGGCACTTCGCGCCCGTCACGGGCGTCGACAGTCCGCACACGCAGGCGCGGCGACTGGGGAGGAAGCGGCGCAGCTCGGTCATGGTCTCGATCAAGGTCTACAAGGACCTCCCGGGGTCTGCGCTCTTCTTCAATCGGGCACCAGGGCAGGACTCGGCCGACGCTGAAGCCGTGATCGCAGACGAGCTGCTCGACCTTACGAACCTCGTCCAGAACACGAAGGAGTACCTCGCCTGCGGAGCGCTCCTGGGCAAGATCCAGGTCGATCCGCAGCGCGTCGCGGGGAGCGAGCTGAGTTTCGAGGTCGACTTCGGTGTGCCTGAGTTTCAGTCGCTTGACTGGACCGACCCGCAGGCTCGGCTGAGGTCTCGGGAGTTTCAGCGCCTCAAGCGCCGATACAAGGCAGGCGCTGGGCAGCGGGCTGGGCTCGTGCTGGCCGACGAGCGGATCGAAGGGGCGCTGGTCCGCAACGCGGAGATCAAGGGCTTCGCGAAGGAGGCGCTGGGTCGCCAGATCCTCCAGGGCCAGAGCCACGGTCGCGCCTCGCAGTGGGCTGGCCTTGCCGGGCTGGACTGGCACTTCACCGACGGGACCTACAAGCCAGAAGGCGGGCAGGTCACGAGCTACTGGCCCGAGGACGCAGCGCTGGTGCTCCCGGAGGAGCGCAGCATGCGACGCGTCTTGGGCTGGGCCGAGGGGCGGGTCCTCTTGCCTGCGGGCGAAGTGTTTGCGTCCGCCGAGGACGCGACCTCGCTCGTGCGCGAGGTGCGAGGGCACTACGCCTACGCCAAGCTCCGCACCGATCCGCTCGGCGTGCGGATCTACGCCGGTTGGTACGGGCTCCCCCTCGTGCTCAACCCGGAAGCGCTCCTGCGCGTGAACGTCCGTCCCCAACTTGCTCCCACTGCCCCTTAGGAGGTGTCCATGTCTATCTTTGAGTCGATCGCGGCGCGTGCGCGCGCCAAGAGCGCAGCCGCTCGCGCGAGCGCGCAACACGCCTACCTGGAGTTGCTCCAGCAGCTCTACGAAGCAGGGGGTGCGGGCGAGGCCCAAGACCCCGACGCGGTGCTGGAGGTTCTCGACGCCGCTCACAAGACCGTCGAAGCCTTTGAGGCTGACTTTGCTCGCTACCGCGAGCTGCGTCAGCTCCAGGAGCGGCTTGCGGAGCGGGAGCGGGTCGAGACAGACCTCGCGGCTGCGGTCCAAGCACGGAACGAAGCGGTCGCCGAGCGCGACCGCCAGGTGCGCGAGTTGGAGGACGCAGTCGCCTCCTGCGCGGTGGAGGAGAACCAGCTCAACGTCGAGCTGGAAGGACTCGGCCGGGTGGAGGAGCGCTGCTACACGCTCCAAGGGCTGGACGAGTTGGAGGCCAAGTGCGCGAAGGCTGGGAAGCCATTCGATCGCTTCGCCCGGCTGGAAGTGTCAGGGCAGCTTGCGCACTTGCGCTGGGCGTTCTTTCGTGAGGAGAGCTGCGCATGAGCACCTCCCCTCGGCACCTCGGCGACTCCCTGCAGGCGCGTCTTCGCGTCGGGGGGAGCGGTTTGGGTGCCGAGGGGCACTGCCTGCTCCGTCCCGCCAGGACGTTGAGCAGCCTTTCCAATCACTGGCGCGTGTTGGAACGCGCCTTCCCCAAGCCTCCTGCTAGTGTCCGAGCCTGGAATCGAAGCGGCCCCGCCCGGTGGTATGAACACCGAACAGGGCCTAACCCCACGGAACCCTTAGGAGGATCCGCATGGCTGGCTTGCACCCTACCCCACCACCTAAGACTCCACCCGAGACGGTGCCGCGCCGCTAGCGCGAGCCTCTCCACCCCGCTCAACGCCTGGTCTTCCCGCTCCTCCTTCCCAGGAGGTGCGCATGCCTAGGCTTCGCGGGATTCCCGTACCGCCCCTGCTGCCTGCGCGCACGCTCAGCCCCTTCGTGGCGAGCTGCCTGGCCCTCGGTCCGTACGCCCGCAGGGCTCACCCCTTCGTTCTCCGAGGTGCTCTGTGTCCTGCTCCCTTCCCGATCCCACTACGTCCAAAGCCGACGCGTCTGCGTCAGCTCACTCTCCGCTGTGCGCAGCGCCACGATCCGAGGGCGCTGCGCCCAAGGACCGCCCTGTGTACACCCCTCCCCTCGCCCTCGTCGAACTCGACGGACTGACCTACACCGTCACCCCCGACAAGCGAAAGACCGTCGTTCAGGTCCGCTCCACGACCGACGCCAGCGCGCCTGGCTTCACTGATCGCGTGGACTTGGTCGACTTCCGCAGGCGTCAGCGCCTGGCTCGCGACGTGGCGGACCTCTTCGGGCGCCAGGATCGCGAGGTGCTGGGGCACCTTGCTGTGGTCCTCGACGCGATCGAGCGCTCCACGCGCCAGGAGCCCGAAGAGATTGCGCTGACGCCTGAGCGTAAGCGCGCAGCGACTCGCCTCCTCAAGAGCCCTGACCTCCTGGGCCGAGCCGCCAAAGCGCTGGAAGGCGTGGGGCATGTCGGCGAGCCCGAGACCAAACGCCTGGGCTACCTCGTCGCGACCTCTCGCCTCCTCCTGCGCCCGCTGTCAGCGATCCTGCGCGCGCCCTCGGGCTGCGGGAAGTCGCAGCTCTTGGAGGCTCTGGAGGCCCTGACGCCGCCCGAGTCGGTGACCTTCCTCTCGCGGGTGACGGCTCAGGCGCTCTTCTACGCGAGCCCCGGACACCTCAAGCACAAGCTGGTGCTCGTGGACGAGCAGGCAGGCGCAACGGACGCGGACTACTCGATTCGCACTCTGCAGTCGAAGGGCTTCCTCACGCTCCAGGCTCCGGGCAAGCCGCCCATGCGGGTCGAGGGACCGATCGCCCTCATGAGCGGGACGACGTCCGCTGACCTCAACCCCGAGAACCTCTCCCGCTGCCTGGAGCTGACCCTAGACGACAGTCCGGAGCAGACGCAGCGGATCCAGAGCGCCCAGCGCAAGGCGTGGGCGGGCAAGGGCCGCAAGCCTGCCGACACGCAGCTCTGGCAGGACGCGCAGCGGCTCTTGGAGCCGCTCCCGGTTGTGATTCCCTTCGCGGAGCGGCTTCGCTTCCCGACCCGGACGACCCACGACCGGCGAGGGAACGCCAAGCTCATGGGCCTCGTCGCGGCACACGCGCTCCTCAACCAGCACCAGCGCGAGCGGGACGAGCGTGGGCGTGTGCTCGCAACGGCCGAGGACTACGCCAGCGTCCACGGACTCCTCCAGCCCGTCCTGACTGCTGAGATCAATGAGGTCTCGCCGCGCGCGGCCCAGGTCTATCGCTGCCTCGACGAGGCCAGCGAGCCACTGTCGCGACGTGACGTGGCGTCACGGCTGCGCTGTGGCTACAACACGGCCAAGCGAGCCTTGGCCGACCTGCTCACCCAAGAGCTTGTCACGACCGTCCAGGGCGGACCGCCTACGCTCTATCGGGTCCTTGACCGGAGCGTGCTCGGGACCTCCTCTGCCTTGGTCGCCCCCGAGGCGGTCTCGTGAGGATTGCCACTCGCGCGGCAACGCTAATCCAAGCCAGTGCAGGCGGATACGAGACCGTTGCCAAGGGCGTTGCCGCACGTATTCCCATGAAGTCTCGGGAGTTAGGGCGCGATTGCCAGAACGGCGGACCGAGAGAGGGGTCGCTTTTCCGAGCGCCGCTCAAAGCCCAGCCTCCCCAGGCGCTTGCCACTGCCGTTGCCACCGCAAGTCCCAGCCTGTCCATGGGTTGCGGGGTCGTTGCCACGCGATTGCCACACCCAATCCACTGGCTTGACTGGGGTTAACGCCCTGATTGCCAGCCTGGCGAAGTGAGAGAGCCACCGCTTTCGCGCTGCGCCATAGCCACCCGCCCCATGCCTTCCCGCCCCATGCCTTCCTGCCCCCTGACGACCGGCCTCTGGCCGGTGAGAGAGATCGCTATGCCCCGCCGCCGCCGCCTGACCTGGGAGACCGCCGTGAACCGCTACGAGGACCACCTCCGCGCGAGACGCTGCTCCCGAGCAACCATCGACGCCTACCTGCGTCACCTGAGGCTCTTCCGCGAGCATGTCCCCAAGACCCCCGACCGAGTCGAGGTCCACGACCTCCGGACGTTCCAGCTTGGGCTGCACTCTGGCGAGTGTGCGCGTAGCAAGAAGCCGCTCTCTGCGGCTGCCGTGGCCAACGTATCAACCGCGCTCCGGGGCTTCTTCGGCTTCCTCCTCAACGAGGGGCTCCTGAAGGAAGACCCCGCCGCACGCCTGGAGCAACCCAAGCTCCCGCGACGCCTCCCAGGAGACGTGATCAGTGTCGAGCAGGTCCAGTCCCTCCTCGCCGCTGCCGAGATCCGCAAGCCGCTCGGACGCATGGACCGGACCCTCTTAGAGGTCCTCTACGCCACGGGCGTCCGACGTGGGGAGATCTGCTCGCTGGACCTTCGGGACATGGACCTGCAGGAGCGCACCCTCGTCGTCCGCCACGGTAAGGGGAACAAGGCCCGCAAGCTTCCTCTGGCGCGCTCCTGCGCCAACTCGCTCACGGCCTACTTGCAGGAGACGAGGCCGAAGCTCTGCAAGAGCCACCCGGACTCGCTCGACGCCCTGTTCCTGACCCGCAACGGCCGGAGGATCGACGCCTCCGCAGTTGTCCGCTCCCTGGCCCGCCTCAAGAAGCGCGCCAAGCTGACGGATCGACTGACGGCCCACACGCTGCGCAGGACCTTCGCGACGCACCTCCTCAAGAATGGAGTCAGCCTGCGACATATCCAGCTCCTCCTCGGGCACGAGAACCTCGCCACGACCGCGATCTACCTCTCCTTGGATCTGGAAGACCTCCGGCGCGAGCTGCTCCAGCACCACCCCCGCGAGCTGTTTGAGGTCTAGCGTGCGCAGGGATCACCAGAGGGCGATCAAGGCACTCAAGGACCACCAGCGAAGGCTGAATCGGTCTCCTCGCACCTGGTCCGTGCTTGGGTCGGTCGTGCGGCGCTTCCTCGCGACGCTCAGCGACCGGCCGCTCAAGAGCGCGGGGAGGGCGGACGTCGAGGCGTTCCTTGCTAGCCATGAGCGGGCCAACCACTCCGCATGGACGCAGGCGAATCAGCTTGGGCGGCTCCGCTGCTTCTTCAGGGCCATGCTCGGGGCTGGCTTGGTCGATTCAGATCCGACGGAGGGGCTCAAGGTCAAGTCAGGGCAGACCTCCCCGAGGGTGCTCTTGAGCATGCAAGACGTCCAAGCGCTCTTCGCTGCCGCCTCCCGGCAGGCTTCGCCGCACCTGGCGCTGAGAGATCGGGCTGTGCTGGAGTTGCTCTACGCGACCGGCATGCGCTCACTGGAAGCCACTCGCGTGCGCGTGCTCGATCTCGACCTCCAGCGCGGGGAAGTGCTGGTGCGTCCGGCCAAGAACGGCCCACCGCGTCGGCTTCCGCTTCCGCCTCGCTGTCTGCCGCAGGTCAAGCGTTATCTGGAGGAGGGGCGAGCCGGGCTCGTGAGGGGCAAGGAGTCTGGACTACTATTCCTGACACGCCGCGGTGATCCCCTGAAGCCGAGCACCCTTCGTACGCTGGTGCGGAGGACTGGGGCGGGTGCTGGGCAACCAGAGGTACACCCACACGCGTTCCGTCGCGCGCTTGCGACCCACCTTGCTCAGGCGGGGGTGGACCTCCGCACGGTTCAGATCGTGCTGGGGCACGCGAATCTGAACACGACTGCGGCCTACGTCGCGGCCGATGCAGAGGAGTTGCGGGAGGCGGTGGAGTCGCTGAATCTGGCCAGGACGACTGCTCAGTTTGAGGGGTTGAGCGTCGTCTAGGAAAGCAGTGTCTTGAGAGCCTCGCCGGCAGAGGGGAGAATCGCCTTCACTACCGGATTCTCTAGAAGGCCTTGGAGCAGGCTCTTGGCCTGCTTGGCCTCCTCCGGTGGCGCCTTCTCTATCTCCTGGAGAAGAGCCTGGAGTTGGTCAATCACAACCTGGGTGTTGAACTGAGTGTTGCCGTCTCCGATTTGGAAATTCGCGGAGTTGGAGATGTTGATCGTAGATTGCTGCGGTGCAGGCTTTATCGCCGTAGTCTTCTCAATGTTCAGGGTCCAATGTGGTGGAATCATGTGAAGTCCCTGGCTGTAGCTGGCCTGGGTAACTAGCCAGCGCTCCATAGCTCCAGAAGGCAGTTGACGGAGTAGGACATCCCCGTCCTCCACCGACTCGTTTCCCAGCACTTCCGCAGCGAGGTCGGCCTTCCCAGCTGAGGCCTGTAGAGCGCACTTATACGGTCCCAACCGCTCTCTGCCGTCTCTCTCAATGTGCACCACGTCGTTTGCAAGACTCGCGAATGGACTCATTGACATCTTCTCCTTGAGTTGGTCAAGGCACTCAGCGGCCTCTTCCCTCTTCGATACCAAGAGTTGAAGATACTGGACAACAGCCGAGTGGGGACCAGGATTCCTATGCACCATTCGCGATCCTAGATCTTGCTCAAGGACCGACATAAACGCTCGCAAGGAGTCGCTGACGCGCTGGCTCGACTCGTCAGTGTTGCGGCGACAATAGGAACCGATCGTTGAGCCAAGAGCCTCAAGGTCCGAGAGGACGGATCCGACATAGGACTGAGCCTCTCTTACCCGCGACCTGACCGCACTCGGCGTGTACATCGACTTGATTCCCTGCCCATAGAGGTCCGACTGTCGCTGCCGAGTCGCCTCCAGCAAGAACAGGGTCAGCCCATTCAGCACTCCGGTCCCACTCACCTGAATCTCCTTCGCTGGACGACGGGTCCAATCATGGCGTCTCAGTGACTGCACGGAAAGGCTGAACGTCCAGGGAGCGTCCGGTCCCTCGGAACTTGACAGGGCTGAGCTGAGCCCGGTTGGTTGGATCGAGTCTCACTGTGCTGGTACGCTCATGGGCCTTTACGCCTACGACGGGCATGTATCTCATGAATAGCGACCTATCATTCTTTGCACGATCATTCGCCCGCGTCCGGGACGACCTCCTCGCACTCAACAGTACGATCGAAGCGCTCGTCTCGGATCCAGACGTGCTGCTAAACGACAACCTCAACTACTTCTACTCAGAAGACCTGGAGCAGAAGTTGAGGCACGCCGCAAGGCGGGCGGAAATCCTCTTCGAGCTGGCGGGACTACCGTCTAGACGCAAGCTGCTAGCGAAAGCAATCCAGAAGCACGAGGGCTCGAAGAAGGGACTGGGAGAAACCTACTTTCTGCAGGAGGAGCACGCATTCGTTTCTCCCGCTCAGCAGTCGATTCTGGACCAGGTTACGGCAGCGATGGACGTGTTTAGCGTGTCTGCCCAGGACAGTGTCTGGGAATACAAACGACGACGCCTAGAAGAGTGCCTTGCTTCTCTTCCCCATCACGTCTTCAAGCGCGGACTGGAACCAACCAGCGAGCGAGAGGTTCAGGAGCTCCTCGATGAACTCCTTGGTGTCCTCTTTGTCGACTATCTGCCCGAAGGGAAGATCAACATCGCGGGTGCCTATCAAAACTGGAAGCCGGATGGAGGGATTCGCTCTATCAAGACTCTGGTAGAGCTGAAATTCGTCGCGACTGAGAGGGAGTTGGCTAGAGCCGCTGAGGGAATCGCTGCCGATGTAGGAGGATATCGAGGGTCTGGAGACTGGACGTCCTTCATTTCGGTCTTCTACATGACGGGGGCCTACACGACAGCCGCCCGCTTGAACGAAGAGCTCTCCAGGTTCAAGGCAGAGGGCTGGATTGGGATCGCTGTCGTTGGTCGCGGGCGGACCGAGAAGCGGGAGAAAACGACAGCGAAGAAGACAACCGCCAACACCAAGAAGAAGAAGAAGTAGCTCACTTCAATGGCCAGATCCTCTCCCTTTCGGAGCAAGGGTTGGCGTAGCATGTACCCATCGTGGGACTTGGTGTTGCTTCTCTGGTGTTTATCGCCCTGCTGTCGCAGGGATTAGGTGAAAGCGCTCTAGAAGAGTTCAACCAGATCACTTCGCACAAGAAGTCGACCGCGGTGAAGGTCAACGGGCTGACTGCGCCGCGCGCAGATTCGGTCCTCTTGGGCTCACCCACGGACTATGGGCCCGCGTTGGCGGCCGACGGGACGGTGGAGCTGGGCAGCACGACGCCTGGGAAGTCCTTCGTTAGCGGATCGGGGACGGGGGAGCACTGGATCGAGTTCGACGTCGGGTCGGAGATCCCGATCGTTCAGATCGACATCAACCTTCCTGTTGATCACGGTCTTCCCCGGGATCTTCGGTTGGAGTATCTGGAAGACGACGGGTTCATTGCTGTCTGGAGGCAAGCAGAGCTCTGCGCTGCCCTTGGAGCTGACATTCGGGTAGGCAAGGAAGCTGAAGGCACCATGCCAGAGATTCCTTGGTCCTTCACGCCTGTTTCGACGAAGGTGAGCCTCTACACCACGCAATTCAACGCCAAGGTGTTCCGAATTCGACAGCCTGCGGGCGGTGGGCCTGCTCCTGCGTTGCCTCAGCATGGAGGAGCGCTGGCGGCCAGCGAGGTCGAGGCATACACGGTTGGCACGGCCACGTTTAAACAGATGGCCTACGACGACAATGGCAATCTGATCCGTGTGGGACCCGACATGGGGCCGAGTCGTCGCTACAGGTACGACTCGCAGGATCGCCTAGTTGGTGTGACAGACGACACCGACTCGGCGAACCCCGTCAGCATGGTCATGAGCTACGGGCCCGGAGGTCGGCTGCTCAGGACGGTGGACCTGGCTACACCTGGAATGCCTGAGCGGCATCGGTTGCTCTGGGGTGGGCAGATCTACGCTGAATACAGCACGACCGGGGTGTTGCTCCAGAAGTATGTCCTGGGGCCCTCGATTGACGCCAAGATTGCGCAGATCCCGGGTGGAAGCTCTGGTGACATTCAGTTCACATTGCCTGATGCGCATGGGAGTGTGCACCAGACGGTCAACAGTGCTGGTGCAATCGAGGAGACCAAGTTCTACAGCGCGTGGGGCGTGTCGCTGAACGTGGCCGGCACAGCGCTCGCCATGAACACGGGCGCTTCGAGATTCGGCTACAACGGGCGACCAAGCCTGGGGAACAGCGGTCTACTTGACTTCCGGGCTCGGTTCTACGATCCCGACTTGGGGCGATTCTTGAACCCAGACCCCTCGGGCACTCAAGACGGCATGAACCGGTATGCGTTTGTTCAGGGAGATCCCATGAATCGAGTGGATCGCTCTGGTCTGAACGGGGAGGACGCGGAGATTGCTAGGCGAGAGACGGTTCTCGAAGTCAAGCAAGCGACGGGCGCAGCTGAGACTACGTGGGTGCTCTACAAAGGGCTCATGAAACAATTGTGGCATCACACAAGTTCGCTGCGAGCGCCGTTCGTGAAGCCTGTGGAGATGGCCTATCACACTAACAAGACACTGCTATGGGATCTGCCACGTCACTTGCTGAATAGTGATCAGTTCTCGCCGTTGACAGGCGCCCAGCTCGGAAGCGCAGCGAAGAACTCAGCGATTGACTTCGTCCCCGGAGGACGCGGGGCGGTCCGCTCGCATGCCGCTTACCAGAAGGGCGACTACGCTATGGCCGCTGCCATTGGGGGGGACGCTGTTAGCGAAGGCTCCAAGGCCATCCTCGCGCTGAGATTGCTTCGCTCTCCAGGTGCAAAGCCTGTGCCCGAACCTATCGCTCTGGACTTTACAATTGCAGAGGCAAGGAGTGGCGTTTCGAGACTCAGAGCTGCGGCTGCTGGTCCAAATCCTGTGCTCAGCGGGCCAACCCCGTTCAACTACCAGAAAGGCTGGATCAAACAGTCGGGTCGCGCAGTTGGCTTTACACAAGAACTCACTAGCAAGCCAGGAACCGCATGCTGTCCAACTGCAGCCGCGGAACTCCTTGCGGCTCGTGGCCTCGCAAGCCCTGGAATCGAGCAGCTTATCCAGCGGTTCGGAACTCGGGGGGCGGGAACGCCCTTGGAGTCAGCCGCTTCGGGACTGCGCGGGCTGGGGCATTCAGCCAGAGTGCGCCAGGTCTCGCTGGACTCACTTGCACTTCAGGTCCGAGCGCATGGGCCCGTCCTTGCGAAAATCCGCACCTCAGGAACCACCGCGCACGCTATCGTTGTGCGTGGAGCACGACGGGCGGGCAATGGCTCCTTCGTCTTCGAAGTTACAGATCCAGCGCGCGGGCTCAACTGGTGGGTTCCCGAAGCGAGGTTGAGAGCTGTGTATCTCGGAGAGGTTCTTGAGGTTCGTTGAGGCGTATGGACGACAGGCTACAGACGGTTCGCAGGGAGGGTGACGACCTGCAGTATCTCTTGGAACTGAGGCGATCGGGGGGCTTGTCGTCGTCGGAGTTGAAGTTCCTGGATTTGCTCGGCTTTTCTGGCTCCGACCAGAGGGGAGGATTGTCTGACCTCGAAGCCGCGATCGATTTTGCGTTTCCTGAGCGCACCCTTCAAGGTGAACGTGGATCTATTCTGCGGCGCCATGTGGCGAGTGGATATGTGGAAGTTGCCTTAGTAGTCCTGAGATCGTGGCTACGCCACGATAGGAAGGTCCATGCGCGGCTGGAAGACTCTCTAATGAGGGCTGCGTCGTACGTGGCGGAGGGGTCCGCACCGGCGGGCTTCGCTCAGGAGGAGCTTTCGGGACTCAGGGCACTCCTCGCTTCGCCACTCTCGACGAGGCTTTGTGTGGGAGTGACGGCCGTGCAGGTTCTTTGGGAGTCGCTGGATGCCCCTCCTGGAATACTCTCTCATTCATTGGATCAGATGACTTCGTTCCTAACCGAAGAGAAGGCCTACAAGCTTTTCATAGCTGGAGTTGTAGCGGCGTGCGTGCACCGCGGGGCGGCCCTAGACGACTGAGCGCGTAGGGCAGAATTCAGCCGGGCCGGATTCGGGCGGTCCCGACCCCGTAGGGTTCCAGAAGTCGGCCGAGTCGGAATCGCCGATTCCAAGCCGCTTGTGAGGAGCGTTCGAGGAGTCGAGGAGCCACGTTTGAGCCGATCGGTCGATCCAGCCGCACACGAGGGGTCCTCCCTGGACGGCACCAGAGTCCCGAGGCGCACTTCCTTGTGCTTGCTCGGTTAGGCAGCCTCCCGGACGTAGTGGCGCAGGAGCCCGCCAAGGCGGGGCCGACAGAGGATTCTGCCCTCCTGCTGGTCGGCTTCTGGCCCCAGGTCAATCAGGGCGCTGTCCAGGCCCTGATGATTCCTCTCCGAGTGGTAGTGGGCCATGTAGTGGCGGATCGCGTGGCGCAGGTGCCGCTCGCCCAGGATCACCATGCGACCCAGGCACTCGTCCTTGATCGAGCGGACGAATCGCTCGGCGTAGGCGTTCAGGTTGGGCGACCGCCGAGGGAGGGTGACCACCTTGACGCCGCCCTGGCCCAGGAGGTCCTTGAACGCGGTGGTGAAGAGCGGGTCCCGGTCAAGGATCAGGTGGGTCTTCCCTCGCAGGAAGCCGTCGAAGTCGTTGAGCAGGTTGCGGGCGATCTGAAGCAAGCAGTGGCCGTCGGGGTCCCGCTGGATTCCAGCAATGTGGACCCTTCGGGTTCGCAGCTCCATGACGAAGAAGACCGAGTAGCGGACGAGGCCGCGCCAAGTCATGACCTCGACGTGAAAGAAGTCGCCCGCAGCAATGCCGTCCCAATGGGTCGCGAGAAAGTCCTTCCACGACCTCGTTCGGTTCCGTTCGGGAGCCGGGACGACGCCCTTGTCGTCGAGGACCCGCTTGACCGTGCTCCGGCTGGTGGAGAACCCCAGGTTGTGGAGGACGTCGCGCAGCCGCGTGTAGCCGAAGCCTGGGTTCTCTCGGACGAGGCGGAGCAGGAGGGGTGCGAGGCTCTGACGCTTGCGGGGACGACCAAGCGGCTTGGCGGTGTACTTGGCGGCGGCGAGGTTGCGATACCAGCGCATGATCGTGTCGGGAGTCACGAGCGAAGCGTGCGCGGCCAGCAGGGTGCGACCGAGTGCCTTCCCAGCCTCCGCAAGCCGTTGCCGCTGACGCGCCGTGTAGCGCGGCTTTCGGTCCCCGAGCTGCTCGCGAAGAATCTCGTTCTCGGCTTGGAGATACGCGATCACAGCTTGCTGCTCGCGAGAGACCCAGCCGACAGCCAGGAGGAGGAAGTACTGGACGGCATGAAGCATGCCACCGGAGTAGCAGTCTCGGGCTCCTCATGCCTAACCAAGAGGATTGAGGCCGCTTTGCTATGGGCATTGCTGCCACTCACAAAGGCTCGCCAGGCCTCTCCAGGCCTTGGGCGACGGTGTTCACCGCGCAGTCAGGGCCTGGAGGGGCTTCTCTTGGCGAGCTTCCTAGAGAGCGGCGCGTTCCCCAGACAGACCTCGGGCCTGCTGGCCCGGCGCAGGCGGAGAGAAGCTGCGATCCGACGAGCACTCATGGGTCCCAGATGTCTTCAGCGGAGGGGCTTGGGTCGACGTCTTCGCGCACGAGAGTCCCAAACAGACAGTTCGGGCACGCTTCAGTCGGGGCTTCGCGCGTGTCCAGTTCACTCGGCTCGACCGCTTCTCCAGGGTGGCAGCTGAGTAGGCCCTGGGCAGCTCGCAGGCGAGCCGTGTGGGCGGAGGCGAAGAGGCCGAAGTGACGGACCCGCACGAAGCCCTTTGGCGGGACGTGCTGAAGGAAGCGCCGCACGAACTCGTGCGCGGCGAAAGACGCCGTCCCGGCTCGGGTCTGGATCGTGACGCTGCGGCCGTCGACGAGGAGCAGGCGCTCGTTGGAGAGGCCGACACGATGCGTGTAGCGGCCCAGGTAGCGATAGAGCTGGGAAACGCCTGGGAAGGGTCGCTTGGCGTAGACGACCCAGTCCTTGCCGTAGAGGTCGCGCTTGAGGTCGGCGAAGCCCTGGTCGTCGGCCAGCTCAACGACCTTCTTGCCGGTGAGGTTGAGCTTCCCTTGGGTCCGGGCCCGGACGAGCGCCCGGACGAAGGAGCTGCGGAAGGCTCGCGATAGGACGCGAACCGGGAACAAGTAGCGCTCGCCCCAGCGGTTCGGAACCCAGCGCTGGCCGTCGTCGCTCAGACCGCCCGCGGTCACGATCAGGTGGACGTGCGGGTGGTAGTGCAGGCTCTGGGTCCAGGTGTGGAGGACGGCGGTGATCCCGACCTGAGCGCCGAGGTGGCGCGGGTCCTTGGCGAGACGCTGGACTGTCCTCGAGGCGGCGGCAAACAGGATCCGATAGACCTCGCGTGGGTTGGCGCGAGCGACGGGTCGCAGCTCGGCGGGCAGCGTGAACACGAGGTGGCTGTATGCGACGGGCAGGGCCCGGTCGACTTGCTTGGCGATCCACTCCTGTTGGCGCTGGCCTTGGCACTTGGGACACGCCCGGTGCCGGCACGAGTTGTAGGCGGGCCGGGCGTAGCTACACGTCGTGCAGCGATCGAGGTGGCCACCGAGGGCAGCGGTCCGGCAGTGGACCAAGGCCCAGACCGCGCGGCGCTGCTCCTCGGTCATGACGCGACGAGCGCGGTAGTCGGCCGCGTGCTCCCGAAGGACCTGCGCCACCTCGAAGCGGGCCCGAAGGCGGGGCAACGATCCCATGCTCACCTCGCTGCCGAAGGCTTAGTCCAAGGCGAGTTGTCGGCTGCGCCGACAGCTACGCAGGGGTCGCG
>Ga0316202_10002117_pt1 | contig 13579 bp, 6 predicted proteins | sample 3monrhotite_MG_FD_204934 | JGI IMG/M metagenome (GOLD analysis project Ga0316202, IMG submission 204934) | Microbial mat bacterial communities from mineral coupon in-situ incubated in ocean water Damariscotta River, Maine, United States -... | ecosystem: Environmental > Aquatic > Marine >... | reverse complement strand
AGTGTGTACGACTCTGGCTTTCAGTGTTTTAAACAGCTGACTCAGACGAAGAATCAGCGCGGGTGCCAGGCCGGGCTTCTTGTCGAGGAAAATCAGTCTGTCTGCAACGGGTGTCAGTCGTGGCCAGTGATGAATTGCAGATTTGATATCTCCTTCCAGACTGATAATGAACGTTCTTTCGTGTTGCTCGCAAAATTCGGCCAGATCCAGCGCCATGGTTTCAATCCCACCAGGGCGCATGTGCTGGACGACCTGAATTACAGTATCTATCTCAAGCTTCTTTTGTTTCAAATAACGCATGTGCTAACACCTTTGAAACTCATGACCGTCTCCCGTTTTGTGTAGGCTTGCTAAGGTAAAGCAGAGACTATGCCATGTGTTGATGTTGATAAAAAATATTATAAAACAATAGGATAAGGTGAGGTGTGAATGAGAGGGAAGAGTGTGGCAGAGGGCTGATTTGCAGAACGCAAACGGTAATGCAATAAGCATTTTTATGCGCGACAAATTGCACTGCAGGCTCAGGTGAAAAGTGAGTAAGAGGCGAGAGTAGTACAGCGGTGGGATTTGCAGGATGCAAACGGTATGCGATAGGCGTTTTTATGTGCTGCAAATTGCATTGCTGCGGATGTGTATATTTTTCATTCACTCTTGGCTTCGTGAAAGATAATGCCGGTGTTGTCAATCATTGTTGGGAACAGTGATGTGTTTCAATAAAACTGTACCAGTTAATGAGTGATTAAATTAACCATTAATATTGAGGTGCAGAGAGTGGGTTGGTGGTTGAGTTTTATGGATAGTTGTAAATGCCATAGCATTAGCTAAAATAAATTTTCAGGCTGGGTTGTGTTAATCTCAGTAGTATATACTCGTGGCGTTTAGGATTTAGGTTTGAGAGTGCTTCATGTTTTCTCTATAGCAAGGCGAAATGACGCGTAATAGTCACTCTATTGCAAGGAATTTCAACGCAGCCATGGAGGAAATAGGGCGTACACTTAACCCTAAATCCATAACGTCACGGGTATATTTCCCATAATATTAACAAATTTATAAAAATAACTGCACATAGGTATGATGTTATTCTTAATACAATAAAAATTAAGGAATAAAAATGTTTAAAAAATTATCTGTAATAGCTCTGTTGGCACTTTTATTTTCAGGGTGTGCATCAGTTCCTATGGAAAGTGAAGAAAAATCGAATATGGCGAAGAAGTTTAATCCTCCTTCTGAAGGTCACGCCGGGTTATATATCTACAGAGCAGGTGGTCCAGGAACAGCATTGAAAAAGGATATTTGGGTTGATGATAAGTGCATCGGTGAAACAGCTCCAAATATGTTTTTTTACGAAGAAGTTCTTGGTGACAAAGAGTACAAAATTTCCACAGAATCCGAATTTTCCCCGAATGATTTGGTCGTTAAGGCTGAAAGTGGAAAGAATTATTTTATTGAACAGTACATGAAATTTGGGCTTCTTGTTGGCGGAGCAAATTTGAAGCTGGTTGATGAAGAGGAAGGAAAAAAAGATATTAAAGAGCTAGGAATGGCTATAAAGGGAAATTGTAGTCAATAAATATAAACGTACTTTATACCTAGGGGTATTAACACCTCCTGGTCGCCAAAAAGGGTACACCGAGATCGGCTTGTGCATATGACTGCCAGAGAAGTACACTGGTAGTCCATGCACGGTTTTTTTGAATATTTGAATTTCTGGAATAATAGCAGTGATGTATGTGATTCATACACGGGATGTTACAGGTAAGTGTGATCTTTAGGTTAAAGAGTTTTTGGTATTAAATGGAAACATGGTTATTCCTCAGGCTTGCGGAAAAAAATAATCATCCCGTTTTCCCCACTGGCTCGATAGAAATAAACCACGGCTCCAGGCCTTTCTTTCGGACCAATCGTTTCTCAATATCACTCATCGATTTTTTTGAAACTGATACCCCACTCTTGTAGATCTTTATCACCTTCTGAACGGTAGGCCTGATTCCCCTATACGTCATGCTTCGACATAAGCCTAATGTCTTTTCCACGGTATCTAATATTTCACCACGCCAGCGTTTTTCTAAAATATCCCAAAGTCGCTCTACCGGATTATATTGACTGTGATAGGGAGGATAGTAAGCCAATTGTATGCTGATTCCATGAGCCTCAGACAATGAAACCAAGCGCTTCAACCATTGTGTTCGTCTGCCGCTGCATTCAGGGCCATTGTCAGCATTTATGGTTAATGTATGAAAATTAAACCGTTCTTTCCAGCGAGGGATCATGTCATTTAGTCGATCGATCATGAAGTTCGCAGTAACTTTACCGTTGCCGAACCCTATATGGCTCTCCCTGTATTGAGGCAACAATATGCCAAACGGTGTAAGCACCTCAGTGCCTTCAAAATCATGATCGTAAGCCGTTTGCTTCTGGCGGCTATAGCCCTCTCTAGAATAATTACCTATCTTTACCGTGGCTTTGCTATCTAATGATATGTGTAATATTCCATCTTCTTGATCGGATTCCTTATTTATCCGATGAACCTCGTTGAATATTTCATCGGTTTCAGGAATCTTTTTCAATGGTTTGCATTTCCGTACTTTTCGCAGACTACAACCGATACTGTTTAATATGCTGCGTAAGGTGCGCTCGGTAGGGAGTTCTTTATCGCTATACCCATACTCTGTTTGTAAACGGCGTCTTACTTCACCAGCGGTTAGAGGGCTATATACCCGTGCTACGAAATGTGGGATCAGTTTGGCCGCTTGAATCAGTAATTGATCGAATATTATCCAGCCGGTTTGGAAGATGTGTTTCAGCCTTTTTTCGGCCTTGCTCATGGACACGACTTTTTTGTATTCCGCCAATTTGCTCCAGCAAGCCTTTGCGAATAGTTCCTCGATCCCGGCCAAGGTGTGTTTCTGCAAATCGCTGTCCGCCCCTACCAAGGGTTTTGACTGCGTCAGAAATGAACTTCCTCCTTTCACTTCCTCTAAGCGCTCGAGCAGTATTCGTCCATAAATTCTGCACCTCAATATTGCATTTGTCTGTTTACCAATTTTAGGTTTATTCTACTAATTCCGACCGTTTAGTAACATTCCAAATGGGATGATTATTTTTTTTCGTAAGCCTATATTGAATTACCTGACTGTTTTTTATAACAACTACCGCTTGCACTCAACATTGGGCTATATGAGTCCAGCTGATTATGAAAAGCAATTAATGGAGATGAAAGAAGCCGCTTAACTGGCTTGTATTAAAAAGGTTGACCAAGTCATCCTTTGATGTAAGGCTTCTTAACCTTGATTCAGGTAGATTTTACAGATTGCCCCCCTTTTGATATTTATGCTTTATTAAAGCCGACTGTTGTAGGAATTTCCAATCTGCCAGATCCAGGATGGGCTCAGGGAGGTAACAAACTCAAATATCGGGAGATATGATATTTTATGCATGGACGCTCAAAAAATATGCTGATGCTGGCGGGGTTATTATTTTCATTATTGGCATCAGTTGCAAACGCAGCGCTAACGCCCACCGCTATCTTTGGGCCTGAGTCATATTTGAGAGGGTCAGGGCAGCCTCTCTATATCACCAACAGTTTCACCTCTTCTCGCCCCGGTGAAAGCTGTCTATTACAGGTTTACAATGGTGGTCTTGAAGATAGCGAGGTTGAGCTGGTTTCCAGCTCAGTGATCACGTTTAATGGCAGTCAGGTTGTTTCGCCTAATGAGTTTAATCAGTCAGTTGCCTTCATCGAAAAAACAGTTACGGTCAACGCCTCAAATGAGATCGCGGTCGAGGTGCGTGGTAAACCCGGTGGTGGGATAACCGTTCAGGTAGCCTGTGAACGAGACCTGGAACCGCCTACTATCCAGGCTACTTTGTCATCAGTGCCAAATGGTGCCGGTTGGCATCATCAGGATGTTACGGTTACTTTTTCCTGTAGTGATGCCGATTCTGCCATCGCAAGCTGTTCGGCCCCCGTTGTTATTTCGACCGAAGGTGGTGGCCAGTTGATCAGTGGTGAGGCGGTTGATGAATTTGGTAACACAGCTTCGACCTCGGTCACGATTAACCTCGATAAATTTGATCCAACAATCAGTGCCATAAAGAACCCACTGTCTAATGCCAATGGCTGGAATAATGCTGATGTCACTGTCTCATTTACCTGTGCTGACAGCAGTTCCGGCATCGCAACATGTCCCGCTTCAATACCGCTTAGCACAGAAGGTGCCGGTCAGATAATTTCAGGAACCGCGACCGACATTGCAGGCAAGAGCGCCACAGCCTCAACAAAAGTCAGCATCGATAAAACGCCACCAGAGATTATCGCCACGGATATACCTGCGGCTAATTCAGCTGGTTGGCACAACAGTGATGTCGAGGTCTCGTTCTCATGTAATGACGAGCCCAGTGGTAGCGGGATCACCTCTTGCCCACTCACACGTATTGTGACGACTGAAGGTGCAAATCAGCTTGAGAGTGGCAGCGTGCTGGATCTGGCGGGGAATAGCAGCACTGACTCTGTGGCGTTGAATATCGACAAAACTGTTCCTGTTATTTCGATTGTAGATCCAGCTGATGGTGTTGTTGATTATGATGATTTTGTAACGGTTTCCGGGGTGGTGAGTGATGCCAGCGAGGTTTCCTCGGTAACAATTAATAGTATCACCGTAACAATTAATGGCAGCGGTGAGTTTACACATGCAGTGCCGCTTGTTGCTGGGGCGAATGCGATAACTGTACAGGCTGTTGATATAGCTGATAACAGTAGCAGTACTGTTATCAGTGTTACTCAAATGCAGAGTCAGCCTCCAGTGATTGTTTCTTCGCCACTGACGATAGTACTTGCAAATACACTATATAACTATGACGTTGAAGCGAGTGATCCTAATATTGGAGATCAGTTGACTTACTCACTTATCACTGCCCCCACAGGGATGGTGATTGATGGTTTTAGTGGTGTTATCCAATGGACGCCAATTATGGCCGATGTTGGGGCTCACAGTGTAACCATTCAGGTGACTGATAGCGCTGGCGCTGAGGACTCTCAGGTATTCTCAATTACAGTGCACACTGCTGATGATGTTATACCTCCCGATCCTTCAGCAGTTATTCCCCTGTTAACACCCGCTATTCCCCCGCCAACACGAATACTAAGCGATCCCGATAGTGTCGTATTTTAGAATGGTTATTGACATGAAAATACTTGGCATAAAAATAGTGTTTATCCAAAAATTATTAGTTGGTTTTGGAGTTTCAGATGGGCTATCTCAAGTCATGTGGGAGGCGTAAAAGGAAATGATCATGTGTAAAGAAATTATATTAGTGATGACGATTGTTTCTGCGCTTTTTGTAGCCTCTATTGTTAAAGCAGAAGGTGAACTGATTCCTGATTTCTATGAGGAACCAGGAGCCGGTAACGGAGAAGTTTCTGTTGACCCATTTTCGGGTTCTCTGCGTCTGTCATATCTCGACATTAGCCTTCCAGGGAATGGTGGGATGGATATCAACATTCATAGGTCTTACACCAACCCTCAGGATAAATTGGGCGCACGAAGAGTGACGGGCACAGGCTGGAGTATACATTTTGGCCGTGTAATGATCATTGATAGAACTAAATTGTGCTCCGTTCATAACGGGCCAGCTGAAACGGTATTGGACAATCCGATGGTTGAATTGCCTGATGGTTCAATGCAGCAGTTATTCTATGCGGATTTTGAATCGTCCCGCTGGATATCCTCTGATCGATGGAAGGCTGATTGCGTAGATGGAGCTAATGGGATTTTGTTGACCTCGCCGGAGGGGATGCAATATACGATGGATCAATATGCTTCGGATGATCATATGGTGCCTGGTACACCCGTTAATGTCTGGTATACCTCAAAAATTACCGATCGTCATGGCAATGAGATTAATATTACTTATACTAGCGGGGGTGCTTTTGGTGGTTATAGGCTCGTTGATACAGTCACCTCATTTTATCCTGGGGCATCTTTATCTGAAAACCGCCTGGTTGAATTTAAATACACAAATCAAAGTACAAGCAAAGTTCTGTTATCAGAAATTACATCGCATGGGCAAACTTGGGTGTATGAATACACTGAAATCCCAGGCGGAGGATGGCCGGGGCTTGATTGGCTCACAAAAGTGATACGCCCTGATGGTAGCGAGTTTAATTATTCATATTATCCCGCGTTAGCAAATGCGGGTAGTTATGCGATGCACGAAATTACGTACCCATATGGTGCGGTGGAGTCGTTTACATATGGCTATATGAGTTTTGATTCAAGTGATTATAGCCACTCAACAGTAGTGACAAGTAAATCTCAAAGTGGAAGAGACATAGAAGCGGGTATCTGGACTTACACATACGCTCCCGGATCTGCTGGCGCGCCATATGACCTGGATGTGACAACAATTACCTCGCCTAATGGGGTGCAGGTGTTCGAGAATATTGGTGCTGTTGCTGCATATAATCATGGGCTTCTTTATGCAGTTGGGCTTCCGGGCACCCAGAAAAATTATGATTTACTAGGTAATCTAATACAGCAAACGAGTTATGAGTGGGCTTTTCAGGTGATTTCACTTGAAGATGTCTATCGCCCAACCCGCCCCAATTTTCGCTCAAAAAAAACAGTTGTGCCAATCTCGTTGGCACAAACAACCTGGCGTGAGAGCGTGAATCATGAAACACGCTATTCACCGCTTGATCATAATTATCTAAATAATTTTGATCACTATGGTAACCCTTTAGTTCAGACAGAGACTGGGACCTATGATTCAAGGGTGACAGAGTTTAATTATTTTCATGAAGTATATGGAACAGGTAAGTGGCTGATTAAGCAGGTTAAGGATGAAACAATTAAATCGGCTGGGAAGGTGAATGGTGTGTCTGTGGATGCCTCAACTATCCGCACCTTTGATCTGGCCGGCAATCTGCTACAAGAGAATAAATACGGCGTGACAACTGATTTTACTTATTACCTGACCGGTGATATGAAAACGACAACAAATGCCAGGGGATTTAAAACCACATATGACAACTATAAGCGTGGTACGCCTCAAGTAGAAAACCATCCGGAGGGCGTTGTATTAAGCCGCGCTGTTAATGATAGAGGGACTATCTCAAGTGAGACCAATGGTAGAGGTTATACCTCATCATATCTTTATGATAATTTTGATAGATTAACCAACATTAATTTACCGATTAATAGCGATGCATCAATTACATACAATCCCAGAGGAAAGGCGCTGGTAAGAGGAAACTATCTGGAATCTACGTTGCTTGATGGTTTTGGTCGTCCGGTTTGTGTAATAAAGAGAGATATCGTAACAGGGGCAAGTATCCTGCAACAGACTCGATATAACGCGGTGGGGCAAAAAGTATTTGAATCATATCCGGCTGATTCGGAAGATTGTAATGCTAGCTTACAGGGGACAACCTTCGAATATGATGTTCTTGATCGATTAATACGAGCGACACACCCTGATAGTACCTACAAGCAACTTGAATACCTGGTAGGAAATCAGGTTAGTGATACTAATGAGCGCGGAGTTGTTAACAACTACTTTTATGCATCATACGGTAACCCAGACGAAAAATATTTAGTGAGGTTAGATGCACCAGAAAATATCACCAATTTGATTGCGAATAATAAACTGGGCCAAAAGACGTACGTCTGGCAGGGTGATACCGACAGGTTTGGTTATAAACGTGATTACATCTACGATTCAAGGTTTTTTCTGAGCGCAATAGATCATCCTGAGACTGGTTTAACCGAGCATGGTCTTGATGAGACTGGCAATATTGTTTCAAAGAAAGTTGGAACATCTGATATTACATATTATTCATATGACGGCTTGAACCGACAGACCTTAATTGATTATCCAAATGCAACGCCAGATGTCACTTTTACATACGATGATAATAATAATATTGAATCCGTAAATAATTCATCAAGTCAGCGTAGTTATGTATATGATAAAAATGATAACTTGAGAAGTGAATCCATTGTTACAGGCAATAGAACCTCTGTGCTCAGCTATCAGTATGATAATTTAGATAACCTGACAACCTTAACTTATCCAACAGAGCGTGAAGTGAATTATGTGCCAGATGCTCTGGGCCGAGCAAGCCAGGTGGCTCCTTTTGTTAGTGATGTCACTTACTATCCTTCCGGACAACTCAGGCGGCTGGCCTATGCAAACGGTCAGGTAACTGATTATCAATTGAATAGTCGTCTCTGGGTTGAGCAAATTCAGGCATCTGGTGTTAGCAATGCTGTTGATTATACATACGGTTATGATGTCGTTGGAAATGTAAGCAGTATTGCTGATGGACTCGAGCCTGTTTACGATCTTGCGCTAGCGTACGATGGGGCTGACCGGCTGACAGTGGCTAATGGTATTTGGGGCAGCGGTAGTTTTTCTTATGATTTTAATGGGAATTTCAAGACCAAAACAATTGGCTCAGCTAATGCTAACTACAATATACATAAGAATAGGCTTGCTAGTGTTAGTGAAAGTGGCCTTAAGTTTTATAGCTATGATAGCTATGGAAATATAACTAATAATGGCAAGCATAATTTTATCTATGATGATGCTGGTAATCTAACTTCTTCGACACTAGTTTCTGGTTTCTCCTCCAGTACGTATTTCGACTACGATGGCAATAATATGCGTGTTCAGCGTACTCTTGACGCAGATCTAACCCAATACGTTTACGCCACGAATGGAAACCTGATCGGAGAACACGGTGAATTACCTGCTGATGATAAAGAAAATATTTATCTTGGTTCAAAAATGGTCGCCAGTGTAAAAGGAACCCCGGTGCCTGTGGCTAATGCAGGTAGTGATCAGCTGGCAAATGAAGGCTCTCTTGTTGCATTAGATGGCCGTTTATCTACTACCCGCTACGGGACTATTGTGAACTATGCCTGGACTCAGTTATCCGGTCCGAGCATCACGCTGAGCAGCTCGATAGCGAGTACTCCTACGTTTATTGCGCCGACGGCAGTCTATAGCGCGTCATTGTTATTTCAGTTGACTGTAACAAATACGGCGGGAAATACGTCAGTGGATACGGTCAGTATTGATGTTCAGATAGTCGATGTTGATAGCGATGGCCTATCAGATTACTGGGAAACATTAAATTTTAGTAACCTGATGCGCACCGCAGTAGGTGATGAGGATGGTGATGGATACAGTAATATTGAAGAGTATCAATCTGGCAGTGACCCTGTGGCACCCGCACCTCTGGGTCTCATTACCGATATAGAGGTGCTCTCTAGAAATGCTCAAAACACATTATCATGGTCGTCGGTTCCCCGTGCGTTAGCGTATGACCTCTATTGGTCAGAAACGTCAGGTGTCACGCAACTTAACGGTTCACTTGTTAGTGATGTAGCCTCTCCATATGAGCATTCAGGTTTAAATAACAATCAACCTTATTATTATCTGCTTGTTGCCAGAAACGTTTGTTGTGAGTCAGTTTCGCAGGAGGTGAATGGTACCCCGAGGAGAACTTTGGGGTTAAGCGAGTGGAGTAGCCATTTTGCCGGGGAGATAGGCTATGGTGAGCACGCGGCAATAGGTGGTTATGTCGGTGGTAAGGCCATGTTAATTTCTTTGAGTTATTCCACTGGGAATAACTCGGTCATAATCCATACATATGATCGAACAAGTGGTCTGGTAACGTCTGAAACCATTGTTCAGAGCGATACTTCTTTATACTACTTGCACTCACCAGACATTGTGCAGGCTGCTGATGGTTCTGCAATAGTCGTATGGGTTAGCCGCGAGGCGAGCAGTGGCATCACTTCGGTAATGGCGAAACATTTTACGCCTGGCAGTGGCTGGGGGGAGAGCCTTTCAATCTGGTCAAATTCAGCTCAGGGAGTGATTGGGAAGTCGAGTTTCCATAACTATGGGCTACAGGCCGAAATTGACCAGGATGGTAATATGACTCTTGTCTGGGGGAATACTGATAGTAATCTTACTGCTCTGTATTCTACTCGCTACCTCAAGAATTCAGGATGGGATGTCATCACTCAACTTAATCTTCCGTTGAACATTAATGGCGCGTATTTTGATATGGCATCAACCGGATATGCAGCGGTTGCCTATAGTACTGTGCCAGTCAATCAGGTGGGCCAATATTTTGTCAGGCGTTATGTGCCTGGTAGCGGCTGGCTAGAGAGTGAGCTGATCTCAACAGATCCGACGTTGCCTGTTGAGAAGGTCAAGGTAAGCGACCAGGGAGATGTGGCTGTCTTTTGGGTTTATCCAAGATATTATATAGACTACTCCTGTCAGCTTATAGTGAAGAGGTATCATCCTGTTACTGGCTGGAACAGGGCTGAAGATACTTTTCTATGTCGTAACTATTTCAAGGGCCCAGTAAAAGCAGCTTACGATTCAAATAGAGATTTGCTGGTTGTGATACCGACCTCGTTTGGTGACCCTGGAGTCCTTACGATTTTATACAAAAAATATGTCAGCGGTGCTGGTTGGAGGCAAACAGGCGCCATACCCTCTACGAGTAACATAGAGGGTATGGGTTTCTTCAGCAAATTCTTTGGTTATGGGTATGAGTTGCTTCCAGATGACTATGGCAATGTGAGTCTGTTTCTCCATGAGTATGGGGGTTCTTCGGATTGGTGGAGCAAGCCTGATTCCGTTCGAATAATACAACATGTGATCACTGGCGATAATGAGCTGAAGAGTGTCGTGTTATCCACTCTTTCCCATAATAGAAGTACCGGCTTTGGCAATGACCTTAATTTCGCAGCCAGTGATAATGGTGACATTCTGGCAATGTCAGTTTTGTCTGGCGCTGGTGGCAATCGTGTCACCGTATCAGAGCTTATTCAGTACCCTGGGGCCCCTCATGCCAATGCAGGTGCGCAGCAAAGTGTTGATAGTGGCGATCTCGTGACACTTGATGGCAGTGGTTCTTCAGATAGTGATGGCGTGGTGGCAACGTATACCTGGCGACAGTTAGCGGGTACGCCGGTTTCGCTGAGTAGCGCAGATGGTGTTTCACCAAGTTTTACCGCACCATCTGTGATTGAGCAAACTAACCTTGTTTTCGAGTTATTGGTCGAGGATGATGCGGGATTGGTGGGCATCGATTCGGTAACGATTGCAGTCTTCCCACCCAATGCGCCACCCGTCGCAAATGCGGGTGGTGATTTGATCGTTAATGAAGCCTCTGATCTCATTCTAGATGGCAATAGTTCTTATGATATCGATGGGAGTATCGTCTCTTATCGCTGGCAGCAGTTGACAGAACCTTTTGTTACGATCAATTTTTCGCCCGGCGGAGAAGGTAGTGGTTCCTCTTCAGCGATTGGCTTCACTGCCCCATGGCTCCAGCAAAACAAGATTACAGACTTACGACTAACGGTTACCGATGATGGCGGAAAAACAGCGAGCGATGTTGTCAGTGTTACCGTGCTAGACGTGATGACGCAACCGCCTGTTGCGGATGCAGGTGGTAACCGATATGTGGATGAGTTTAGAAATGCCTTACTTGATGGCAGCGGCTCCTTCGGTACCGAAGGCACGATTATCAGCCACGCATGGACACAGACAGCAGGGCCAGCGGTCACCCTCAATGGGGCCGATACCGACACAGCAATCTTTCTGACACCGGAGGTTACATCCGACACCCTGTTCACCTTCGTATTGACAGTGACCGACAGCTTTGGCATGAGCGCAACCGATAGCGTCAATGTCACGGTGCGAGAGCCGCCACCACCACCACCCTCATCGGATGTGACACCACCCGTCACGACAGTTAATACATCTAGGTCAGGGATTTATTATGGTATTGCCTTTAATGTTAATGAAGCAGCGTCGACATTTTTCAGAGTAAGGGGGGACGCAACCATTATCAGCGGTGGTGTCAATACGGACGTCTGGTACTTATCAATTGACCCACTCGCGGTAAGAGTAGATGGGCCTAACACAGTGATTCTTGAGTATTATTCAGTTGATTTTGCCGGTAATGCAGAATCAGTCCAAAGCAAGGTGTTGCCATGAGCACTATAATCAATACTTCAAATACGCTGCTTAAGCAGATTGCACTCTGGTGCAGCGTGGCGATGTTACTAGTGACAGCAACAGCCCATGCAGAAGAAATCACCTACTATCACCACGATGCACTAGGCTCCACCGTGGCTGCCACTGATGAGAATGGCGCCCTGTTATGGAAAGAAGCCTATCGCCCTTACGGCGAGCGGATTCGAAAGGAAGACGCCAACACCAACGACATCTGGTACACCGGTAAGCCACATGAAGAAGAGATGGGGTTAAGCTACTTCGGAGCGCGTTGGTATGACCCTAATATCGGGCGCTTTATGGCGATTGATCCAGTAGCGGTTCGCGAGGGAGGTATTCATAGCTTTAATCGTTATGCTTATGCTAATAATAATCCTTATAAGTTTGTGGATCCGGATGGGCGGAATGCTGCTCTAGCATTATGTGCAGGAGGCCCTGCTGGTTGTGTTATTGGTATTGGCTTAACCATTCTTGCGATTAATCAAGGAGTGCAAGGTACACAAGATGCACTTAGTAATGAAAGTGTTAATAATGATGATGGCGATTTTAGTTCGAACGAAGGTGAGAATAGTTCTGTAAATAAGGAACCCATACGTAAAAAAGGTGATAGGTTTACGGATAATGATAATGCTTCCGATCAGTATGAAGGAATTCAAAAAGAACAGAATAAAAGGCGTAAAAAAGGTGACAGTACCAGTATTCAGAGTATTGAAAAATCAAAGCAGCGTGATCGTAATAGTCTAAGGCCTCATAATATTGATTTAAATAATTCAAATAATGACTAAGCCATGATAGCCTCGCGTTAATTTAGCGGTAGATTGTTAACTTGTAATGAGGTAATTTGAGCGAATAATTATGGTATTTACAGAGCAGGAAAAAGCAGATTTTAAGAGGGCTAGTATTCTATATGAAAATGAGAATATCAAGGAGGCTTTGCCCATCTTAGAAAAGCTAGCTAAACAGCGACCTGATTCAGGGATATTATTGGCGACACTTGCTAATACATACTGGGATCTGGATTTTCTTGAAAAAGCAGAAGAATATTTTATTAAAGCGATAAATAATGCGCCTAATGTAGAAAAAATTTCACTTGGGTATTTTCATCTTTTGTGGGACATAGGTAAAAAAGACGATGCTATCAAAGAAATATATAGATTCGAGGAAAATGCAGTTTTATCAGATCACTATAAAGAAATAGCTGAGGAAGTTAAGGAGCAGGAAAACTAGTACTCGCGGAGTAATCTGATCGCCGAAAAGAAAACCCGAAAACCCGGGTCAGAGGGAAAACCCGGGTCAGAGAGCAATTGTTCCTAATATACTCCGAGTAAAGAAAAAATGGGTCAAAGAAAAAATGGGTCAGGTGTTGAAATAGCATATGTTTAGAAGTAAATAAGCAGGTAAGTAAATAAGGGGACACAATATTTAATTATGTTATCCTCCGTCCACGTCCAGATTAGCAAGAGTGATACTACCCGGGTATCCGCACCACATCACCCAGCGCGTCAACCGCCGTCAGGATGTGTTTTTC
>Ga0316202_10002116_pt1 | contig 13590 bp, 27 predicted proteins | sample 3monrhotite_MG_FD_204934 | JGI IMG/M metagenome (GOLD analysis project Ga0316202, IMG submission 204934) | Microbial mat bacterial communities from mineral coupon in-situ incubated in ocean water Damariscotta River, Maine, United States -... | ecosystem: Environmental > Aquatic > Marine >... | reverse complement strand
TTCCAAAACATAATATTCCATCCTTATACAGTTTTCGAGGGAGAGGCTTTCTGCAGTGCCTCTCCCCTTATTTGCATTTGACGTATGCAACAACCGACTGGGTTTTTTTACGGTACCAGTGCTTTTACCGACCTATATGTCCGACGCGCCTCGAACCACATATAGGGTTTAGTATAATGAGTTCTTACCTGCTGGTCGGGTTTTCCTCATTATTCTTTGGTCTCGGAAGTAGGATTTGAACCTACGGTCTCCTGGTCCCAAACCAGGCGCTTTACCAAACTAAGCTACACCGAGTGATAAACTACTTTACTCAACGCCCCTAGTATCTCCAATCTCTCCGCACGGCCTTATTGACATTGCCGCTCTAGTTTGATTGAAACCAATTGGATCTAACTTACTAGTTTCGCTATATTTACTATCTAATACGATTGTTAGATAGCACCGTCGTCATTTGCAAGTCGATTTCTTCCAAGTGCTTCTAGGTCCGGTTCCCTCTACACGGACGCTGAGTAAAGTAGTCCTTTTTATACATCTACATACGGATTATCTTTTCCGTAGATTTCTTTAGCGCTTGCCCAACCAGAGCGGTTACCAAGAATATATCCAATAACACCACTAAGAAAGATGATGCCGCCTAATGTGATAAACTGTTCCATAACTGATTCCTTTTTTTCCATTTGATATAACTAATATAACTGATTCTAAACAGAATGTCAATAGTTAATTTGCTTCCATACCACTTTAATATAATGAGCATCAAGAATATCTCTGTATTCTATGGCGTCAAGAACACAATCAAAGCGTTTGCCGTTAATACAATAAATCATCCCCAATCCTTACGATCGTCTTCATTATCATAACCGTATTTATAAGCCTCAATTTCACCAACAGTCATATTGTCTTTTTCTACTCTTTCCGAAGTAATTGAATTACCAACATAGTAATGAGGATCATAAGGACGATGGTAATAAGCATCTGCACTACCGCGATCTTGAGGCGACCCGTGACGTGGTAATCCTTCAGTTACAATTACGTCTTCCATGTAAGGATTTTCAACACTATTCATTCTACGATCTCCATTCCAGTAAAGTTTTCTTGTAACCAACCACGATCAATTGCGTGAAGAACAATCATATTCTTATATGGTTCGGATGGCCACAGACCCTTTTTAAGAGCCCACTGTTTCATATCAGACTGAACCATGCAAGACTGTTCACCTTGGGCAGGCCGAGCTTCAATACGATTAATTTCTTCTTCAGCCATTTCAAAGCCATTGCGAGTTTCTTGAATCCAAGGTTCCATTATACTGTCTCCATTTCAAGATCAGCCAATGCTTTAAAGCATTCGTCGATGTATGTTGAAGCGTAAATTCCAGCAAGATCCATATACATATCAGACTCAACAAAATTCCAAAAATCCGTTGAACCAAATCCAGGGCGCAAGTTAAAATCGTTGCGGATTGCTTTTTGAAAGCTCTCGACAACATCAGCTTTAATCATTGAACCGTTTGGGAGATGTGTAATTGTTGACATTTGGTTGTTCCTTTGTTTACCTTATATAAACAATATAACTGATTCTAAACCAAATGTCAACAACTTTTTTAGTGAAAACGAATTATTTTTTCTCGTTGGCTTCAGCAATAACCATTTTATCATAATCCGCACGGTCAACAATGCCTTCGGCAAGTAAGCGTTCACGATTGGCCATATGAGCTGCTTGGGTGTCTTCTTTTGATCCACCAAAGTATGGAACGCAGTGCCCTTCTTCAGCCATGATTTCTGTTATTAAACGTCCATCAGCTGCTCTGAAATCGCCAAGGATACGGCCAAATTTGCCTTTCATATCCTCGCCTGATTTATCTTCTGTGGTAATAAGTTTTGCGTCTTTTTCTAAAAGCTCGCCGAGTCTTTTACTTGATGCTTTACCGAATAGTTTTTCTACACGGTCTGACGTTCTTGACTCAGGCGTATCAATACCCATGATACGTACCCTTTCATCTTTTAGGCAAATACCAAAACCTAGATCAATATCTACATCTACAGTATCACCGTCAACTACTTTTATTACAGTCACGTCATATTCGTTTTGATGGCTCATTTTGTTTCCTCATTTATTATAATTATTATCGGAATGCGATTATCGCTATATATTTATTTTAAGTTTGAAGTCTCACTGCATAAGAATGCACATTATCAATGAATTCACCAATGGTGCCCATGTTTTGTATCCATTCTCTAACTACGTTATCAGGAATTTCTTTTCCTGGATAAAACACGTCTTCGGCTTCCATGACAATATTCATTACGTCAAGAGAATCGATATAATTACTAATTAAATGTTCTCTTGTTAAATCTTCGCCTGTTTCATCTTTTAAATATTCAAATACCCAATCTTCTAACTCACTAATTGGTTTGCTCATTGTTATTCCCTTCCATTATAAAATCCACTAATTTGTAAAGTATATTTTGGCGTTAAGCCAGCATTTGCGCTAAGGTGTAAATGATCACTATCCCAAACAAACCCGTCACCGGCTTTCCAATGAGTACTTGTTTGCCATTTTTTGTAATGATCTTGATAATTTATAAAATGGCCTGGAGCCCAATCTTCTAGGTAAATATTAGCCCGTACCTTTTTACGTTTATCATCAGGGAACAATTTGTTTATTTTAAAAAACGTATCCCTATGCATTGTAATAGTATTTCCAGGTGGTTGTAATATCGTACTTATTGTAACTGGCTCAATCTTTAATTTATTGCCAAGCTCTTCAAAGTCTACATCAATAGGATCAAACCATAGTTGTTGGATCTTTGTGTTTTCTTCGGAGTAACTTTCCGGAAATCCGCCAAAGGTTTTATGAATATCTTCTTGTTCGCGAACTTGGTAACTTATACAACTACCTTTGTGTTTTTCGTAATCAGCATTTAAAAATGTTGAAAAATCATGTCTTAGTTTTATTTTATAGATCATTTAAAAACCTTTCCATATCAGACGTATCATTTTCATTATATCTAAATGCCTTTATATTATGTATATTTATCTCATCACTGTCAATTAAATACTGCGACAAATCAGTATGATATAATCTTTCTACTTCATCCATTACCATGTTAAAGCGATATAATTGGTTATGCTCCGCATCAAACGAATAGTCAATCCATGGATAAAACTTATATCCTTTACTTTCTAAATAAGGTTTTAAATCAGGCGACGCAATCCACAAAAACGGCTGTCCTAGCATTAACGGCCTATAAATTTTTTCAGTAATTGATGGCATCTGAGTTCTTGATTCAATTACAACTTGAAATTGCGAATCTATAAATTGCGGTGGAGTCCTATACCAAAATTGTCCTGTTGCAATTTTCATCCAACTCGTTTTAATATCTTCTCCATTATCATTTAAAATACGGTGTTTAAAAATGTTTTCCGGTCCTACACGGTTTACAGTATCGTGCACAGATTGTTTTAATACTGGGTCTGGATTTTCTAAATATTTTTTAATAGATTCTTCTGGGTTTGGTATGTTTTGCGTATGTATTACGTCATCTTGCCATAATATGTTTCTTTCAATCAATTCAGCAATTAAGTCTAAACGTAGCCATCTTCCGTCTATCATTCCAACTGGCACTGATAACTTGTATTTATGATTTGCATACGGATCCCACTGAATATATGGAAAATGAGAAATCTTATCAAAACAATCAATGTGTGTTACATATGGTTTATATTTTTCAAGGTGTGATCCAAAATCAAGATGTTTGTGGTTTGTATTGTATGAATTTAACAGCCATTGAAATTTGCTTGGTGGTAACTGTTCACACAATTTATCAAATTCTAAAAAGAAATTTTTAAAATCAGGATTACCTATATAGTAATCAGGATTTAACGATATATACTCGAATATCCATGCTATAACTATCGTAACATTATTGTTATTTGCAAAGTTTATTAAGTCTTGATTTTTTAATAATAACCCAGGAATTTCAGCTAAAGTACGAGTATCATCACCCGGCAAGATTATAAGATTTATATCATCATCGTTAACCGTATCTTGATTTATTATTTTGTATGAAGGTTTAAATTTTTCAGAACGTTCTTCGTCTTGTTCGTCTGCAAAATATTTAAAAAACTGTTCTCGTATTTTTTTATCATACCAAATTGTTTTAACTTGATCCAAAGATTCGCCAAATTTTTGAGACTCTGGTCCATACCACATTGCCGTCTTGTGCACCGGGCAAACAGCTATATCCCACGTCCAAATTTTTATTTTGTTAACGATTGTTTTCATTTTGCAACTGTCAAATTATATTATGTGTCAAAACTTTGACACTCTTAAAAAACTTATAAATATATATAATAGAGTAAAGTATGCTTTTATCATTACTAATATGGGATGAACATTATGACTAAACATTTACTCTTTCTGTTTTTATTATTTATACCTTTCATTGGAACAACCGCGGTGGAGGCAGAGCCAATAGTTACAGAAAGTACAACAGAAAGTACTATCAACAGTAATAGTACATCGGAGACTACAGTTAATTCTCCACCGCCATCGGCAATCGCACCTTCGATTAATTCAGCCAACTCAGACTTATGCACGGTTGGTGTTTCCGGCGCAGTTCAAACACAAATTTTAGGTATATCAGGTGCCAAGATGGTTCGTGATATGAATTGTGAAAAATTAAAGAACGCTAAAACATTATATGATATGGGAATGAAAGTTGCTGCGGTTTCAGTGATGTGCCAAGATCCTCGTGTGTTTAACGCTATGATGGACGCAGGAACACCTTGCCCTTATGATGGTATGATTGGTGACGCAGCTAAAGCAGCATGGATAGCAAATCGTGATGAACAACCTGAAGATCCGCAAAGTAATATAATAAAGGATATGAACGATGAGACTAAGTCTACTTTGTTCGGCGGTGGCATTGTTGGCGGCCTCCTCCTCTTATTGTTACTCTGATACAACGTATCATTCAACTAATAACGCTGCGGCAGATGCTTTGGCGTGGGCAATGAAAAATGTATTACCTGATTCAGCTTCACCTTATATTACAGTTGAAGTAAATGGTTTAGCTTATCAATACACAATGGTAAAAGATCCTGAGGCAGACGCAACGGTTACAATTTCAAACGAAGACCTTGCAAATCCTGGGCAAAATATTTTTGAAGAAACAGATGATTGGAGTGGTAACCCAGGTGGGTCTTTAAGAAAATTTTTTAGATTTGGATATACAGATTCTTCTAGGTGGGGAGATGGAGAAATAAGTGTTGAAGGAGAAGGTACGGTTACGGATCCATTTGTGGTTTATAATTACAAGATGGTGGTAGATGATAGTTTTAAATGTCTTTCACCACTATCAGATCCAAGTTGTCCTGGATACTCGACAGCATTACAAGAATATTTAGCTTCACTTGCCGTTCCACCGTCAATTGGAGATCCTTACTATGATGAATGGGTTCAGGCTGAATTGAACCGTAAAGCAGACGTAGACGAAGAAGAAATAGAACAAACAACAAATAATGAAGTAGAGGATGATTTGGAAGAACAGCTTGGCGGTAATAATAATATTGACAAATTAGTCGATGCCACCGCACAACAAAAAGTCTTAGCTGAACTGTCGTTAAATCCAAAGATTGTACCATATTATGAAGTAACTATTCCTGGAGGTATATACGAAGATACTTTAGTATTGCCTTCATCTAGTTACCCAGACAACCGAAGAGCGATGAGAAACTTAGCATCTGACGCTAATCATAAATCTATGGTACGCTCTCAATATGAACGATAAGGAGAAAATATATGTTCAAACATCTAATATTTAGTAGCGTAGCAGCTATTATGCTAGGCGGATCTGTAGGCGCAGCAGAAACTCCAATCACCGGTAACGTTGCGTCAAAATGCTCAATTTTTACAGACACAGCTGGGGTTTATGGTAACCCTACACCAGACGAATTGAGCACAACTCCAGCGGACGGCGGTGTTTATCCAGTTGTACGTTATGACGTTGCTATTGCAGATTACTATACCGCTAAAATTTCCTGGCCAACCTCGTTTTCTTCCGCCCCGAGTCTTAGTGACTCAGTAACGTGGGATGGTGAAGTTACAGTATCTAATACATCAGATGCAGGTATGTCAGGGTATGAAGCGGCAAAGGTAGAGTATGATAATCATACTGAATATGATCTTAGCGTAGCTGGGTCTACTTGGTTTAAAGTTGAATCAGAAGCAAAGTATGGCGTAGGCAAATCACTACCAGGTGGTGAATATAAAGCTAATGTTATTGCGGAGTGTATCGCAGACTAAGGTGTTAATTTGCGTAAAGAGTAAAGTGAAGGATTAAAAATGAAATACTTAGTGAGTTTGATCTTTGTGTTAATAAGTACTGCGGTTACATCACACGAATTGACACCAACATACCCTGAGTTACGGCCTGCGTACGTAGATGGTGTGTTGGTGACAACCATGGATATATGGAATAGAAGAACAGATGTAGAGTATTACGAAATAGAAGTCTTTAATAAATATTGGGAGGCACTTCCGTTTGCTTCACAAGATAAAGTGATAAGGCTCAATTATTTAGAAAAGAAACAATTTGAGGTTTATATCAAAAGTGAACACAAAGCTAAGGCTGTATATATATGTACTACCTCTAAACTTTTGAGGGATGATGTACTATCAACCGGAGTAAAATCGAGGATATGCTCCAAACTAAAGTGAGAACATTATGCGTTATATTATTTCATTGTGTTTAGTGTTGTTTACGACAACAGTAAACGCAGACTCTGGTTCGGTAAGTTTGGCATTACCGAGTGCACCAGGTAATTACCAATCCGACAAATTTAGGGCTGGTGATTTAGATTGTTCTAATGCCATCGGATCGGCTACACAACTTGAGCTCGGTGTAACTGGTCTTATTGACGGCGGTTATTATGATGATGTGAATCGATATGTTAATGATAGGAGAGTTGATAACGTTGGTGTATATGCAAGGATTGTTATACCACTCGGCGCAAGACCTAAAGAAAGAATTGATTGTAATAGATTATATGAAATGGAATTACAGTTAAAATCGCTGGAATTAGAACGTTTAAGAAGAGAGCTTCAGCAGTTGAAAGAATTATCTTTCGAGGAGTAATATATGGCTGAATTTGAATTTGCCGGAACCACGTTTAGAGGTGGTAAAATGTTTGCTGTCTTAACCGCACTATCTACTTTAGGTGGTGGCGCATGGGCTGGTTTTGAATTTTATGCGGACTACATGGACATGAAAGAAATTGTTCAAAACATTGACATTGATGAAATTGCCGCAGCAAATGCATTGCAACTACAAAAGCTTGAAGACGCTATAGGATATACACAAGATATTAAAGACGATTTAAAAGGTGACATTGCCCGTTCTGAAAATTTAATAGGAATATTAGAAGATCAGGTTATTGCGGCTGAAACCACCGTAAGAGATTTGCGTAAAGATATATACGCAAAACTTGATGCCTTCGAAGAAAGGCTAAGAATAACTCTTAAAGATAACCAAGATACAATGGCAAACTTAAGAGATACAATTTCAACTAACCTTGACAATTCAGAAGCAAGAATTAAGAATACACAAAATAGTATTGGTGGTACTCTTGAAGGTATTCGTACTGAAATGAACGAACTTCAAAAAGACGTAACTTCGTCTATCCGTGAAGTTGAAGCGACGATAAGAGCGTCTGAAAAAGACGTACGTAATACTATGCGTGATACACAAACTAATATTGATAGTGAAATGAGATTATTAGAAAAGGACCTCAAAGAAACAATACAAGAAGCATTAGATAATCCGTTATCAGAATAGGAGATACACATGCAAGAATCAAAAAGAACATGTACGTCGTGCGGCCATGATTGCCATTGCTATAGACCTGACTGTAAAGATTGCCAAAATGACGTATGCATAAAATGCAGCTGCAAGAAAAATGACTAATGACTATTATGAAAGTACTAAAAAACAAATTCGAGATATCAGAAGAAGAATTGAGATCCTCAGATCTCAAATTTCTAGTAATTCGCCACGATCCAGTGCTACACAACGAGATGGAAAAGTGGAGGAACCGCCACGGCTTGAGACCGATGTTCCGGTCAGTCCAAGCGAAGCCCTTAAAGCAAAACTGTTAAACAAAGGTAAGTAAATGGAAATTCTAGCATTCATAACGTTTTTTGCTATGGGAAACACTATTAACAATTTGGAAAAAGAAGTAGCGACATTAGGTTATTTTCAAGAACAAAATACTGCAGAAAGTATAAAGCAGCAAGAACAAATTAATAATCTTATAATTACTACGGAAAGATTAGAAATTCAAGTTAAAGAATTAGAAAAGAAAACTGAAACGAATTATCTAAAGATGTCGGGAGCAATCTCTGCAAAATATGCAAGGCATGAAACATTACATGATATGCAGCAATTACAAATAGATATGATGGAAATGAAACAACAAGAAATTTTAGAAAAAATGTTAGCAGCAGGGGAGTAACAATGTTAGAAAATTGTGCAAAGATGGCAGTCATCGCCGAGCTTGCGTATATAGATGGGCCTGAAGCAAAACCTAAATATAAGAAACTAGGTTATACAACCCACAAGTTCATTGAAGTAAACGGTGCACAATGCCACATCATTTCAAACAAAGAAGAAATTACAATTGCATTTCGCGGTACCGAACCAAAGGAGTTTTCTGATATTAAAGCAGATTTAAACGCCTTTCCAGATAAACCAAACAATGGACATGGGTTAGTACATAACGGGTTTCAAGAAGAAGTAAACAAAGTATGGCCTGATATTGAAAAGGCTTTATCTAAAATGAAAACAGATGGAAAACATTTGTTTATTTGCGGCCATTCTTTAGGAGCTGCAATGGCAACAATTGCAACAAGCCGGCTCGGAGATAAGGTTACAGCTTTATATACATATGGGTCGCCAAGAGTAGGGACTAGAAAATTTGTTAAATCGTTTGCTCATATACCTCATTTCCGCCATGTTAACAATAACGACTTGGTCACTTGTGTTCCTTTTGCTGCAATGGGATATAGACACCATTCGCAACCGCGGTACATCAACTACTTCGGTAACATTAGAAAAATGAGTAGGTGGCAAAGAACAAAAGATAAATGGCGTGGCCGTTGGCGCGCGTTTAAAAAAGGAATGCCATTCGACGGAGCATACGACCACGGTATGAACCATTATTGTAAATACACAAAGGAAAATGAAAATGTCTGATGAAATTGAAGTACCAAAAATTTTACAAAATCCGGTACCATTAAAAGATGAAGATACACCTGAAGGAACGTTCGACTTGAGCTTTAGAATAATGAATAATGAAGTTATTGGTTTTGCAATGCGAGTCGACGACTTTAAAGCAAAATGGCTTATCCTTGGTCTTATAGCTATTGCAATACTAGGTTTTGTTGCAACAGCCTTTGGTCCAATGATAATGAGTACTTTTGGTGGATAAACTATTCGACAAATTTTTTCATAGTAAAGCAGCACATATAACTTATGCTGTAAGTACAATACTTTTTATCTTACACTTATTATTACATGCGGTTCCTGTCGGATTAGGCGGGTGGGCTATATGGTCATATGTTGGCCACGGTCATACACATGAAGATGGAACTCATAAACATTAAGGAACAATAAAATGGAAATGTTAACTAGAATGTTTGGTGATACGCTGTGGATATATACAGCTATCGGCGGATCAGTAATCGGCGCAGCATTTTTGGCATGGTTCAGAAATACACACGCAGCACTTTATTTGATGTCAAAGTTTGACGCATTTTTAGATTATTTAGTAGACCGTTTTGGTTGGGATTGGCTACAAGATGATCCTGAAGCTTGGCGTAAACGCTATCCTAAAGTCACAAAGAAAATTGATGATCTGGAATTGAGGCTGCGCGCACTAGAAGCTGGATCTAAAACAAAAGTAATAAAACAGAAGGAGACCAAAAAATGACTTGGTTAAAATCAAAACTTACAGAACGTTCGAGCATGGACGGAATTTTAATGGTTGCCGCTGGCGCTGCCATTATTGTATTCAGCCCACTAACTCAAATGATTGCTTACGCAGCAATTGCTTGGGGGGCATGGACAATTTGGCGTAAAGAGTAAACCATGGCGCACTGGACTTTTGAAGACCATAAGAAATGGTATCCTAATAACTTTGACGATGGTATGATAAGGTCCTTTGTGGATAAATTTAAACCAACTTCAGTTTTTGAGTTTGGTTGCGGAATTGGGCATTATTGTAATTACATGTCCAATTCCGGTATTCCAATCGTTCATGGTGTAGAACCTGCTCCGATGGATCCTAATATGTTTCAAAATGAAGGTTGTGAAAATATTGTTTGGGATATAACCAAAGACCCTAAGCCAAATCAAATATTGCAAACTTATGATGCAATTGTGTCTATTGAAGTCATGGAACATGTTGATAAAAAATTCCATGCTGAAATATTTGACTATCTTGTTTCTTTAAAGCCAAGAGTTGTTTTATTTTCAGCTGCAAGACCTGGGCAAGGCGGTCATGGCCATATTGCTGAAAGGCATGAAAGAGAATGGATTGACGAGTGGGAAAAGCGTGGATATCGTAGAGACAAAATAAGCTCCGATATACAAAAGAAAGCGTGTAATAAAAGAAACATTAATCACGTTAGAAATTGCAATATATACTTTAGGAATGACGATTAATCATTTCTGTTATTAAACGAGGTGGAATTGTACCTTGTATTCTGTCAATTTCAACACCATCTTTTAGCAAAACAAAACATGGTAAGGTTTTAACGCCGTAACTGTCTGCAAGCCCGACATTTCTCATTATGTCTACCTTTTCAATATCAACTCCAAAATCTTTACCTGCTATTTCTTTATCTAACAGCTTGGCGGAGTTTGAATAATTAGCTATGAATTGGATTATTTTTAAGGGCATATTTTTTCAAATCTTTTTTACGCATTCGTTTTAGTTTAAGACTTTCTTTCTTAAACCGCTGCAGTTTTAAAAACTCTTTATGGCTGTGTTTGTAAATTGTTGGTTGCGACATCTTTAAACTTTTCTGTTGACCATATATTTAACCAATTATGAGGAGAGAACTTTAGCTGTCCAATATATTCGTATCCCCATTCTTTAAGAACATCACCAGCTTTATCATGATAGTCTTCCATAATTACAATAGGTTCATTTTGCATTATTGTATTCTTTGCTCCTTTGATTGCAGGAGGCTCATGGTTTTCTAAATCCAAATGCATAATTGATAATTCTTTAATAGCCAAATCATCAATTGCGATCGTATTAACTAATTGCGTTTTCTTATTGTCATCTTCTGTAATTTGTGATGCGCCACCCATGTGGCCATTGTCAAATGTTTGCATATACGCGTAACCAGTTTCAAGACTCATAGCTGCATTAAATAACATAACATTAGTCAAATTGTTTTCTTGAACGCAACGTCTCGTAAGAACGTAGTTTTCTAATACCGGCTCAAAGGCATATAATGTACCTTCGCAATGTACAGAAAAATTTGGAACCATATCACCAAAGAACGTACCACCATGGATCATAGACATTTTAGTATCTTTTAATACTCCAACAACAAACTCGTGTGTCCTTGCTTCATAACGATATCCATTTATCATTACTTCTGCTGCAGGACGGCGTAATGCATATGAAGGAATAAAATAAGTATGACCTTGTAAGGTAACTTCTTTATGATTGATTTGATAGCTACCCATCTAATTCTCCAAACTGTTTTATTATATCGTTAACAAACATAACTGCCATATTAACCGTTTCTTGATTAACGTCTTTTATTTCACGAGCATATATACCTTTAACTATTTCGTCTTCAATTTTTTCTATATTAGCTTTACCATTTACTAAAGGCTGATGAAAACCGTTCATCATGATATCAATTGCTAACTCTGTAGCTATTTCAGCTTGCTTATCCATATCTATTCTCCTTTAGATATATTTAATTTATACTGATTCTTTTAGAATGTCAACCAAATGTTTTCCAATTTTCAGGAGATGATAAAGTTCTCATATAAACTTTTGCTTCTGGTTTTTTTGTAATGATCATATCACCTGCAACACAAAACCGGCTTTCAAGTAAATCCTCTTTAGTTTTAAACGAATTTATAACTGTACTTTCGTGTTTTTCTTTTGTGATATCGTGGTTCATATTGCTTGGAAAAATAAGCATAGAACCTTGACCTACCGGTATAGAAAAATTAGTACAATTCATTTCAGTCCATTCATCAACATAATGAAAAAACCAACTTGTGTTTATTTCGTTTGAGTGGCGAGATTTAGTATCATATAATATAATACATCTTTCTTTTCCTGGTTTTATATATGGATAATAAGTAAATGATATATGGTTTTCTTCGTGGTTGTGTTTATTAATTCCGTTATCGTCAACAACGTTAAAGAAAGTTTTAGTTATATGGACGTTAAACTTGTTTGAGTCAACACTTAACGTTTTGAAATATTCACGTACACTCGGCATTACTTTATGCTTAAAGAAACCTTCTAGGCTTGGCTCTAATTGGATTTGTTCATATCCTAAAAGGTCATGAGTTCTCCCATCTTCATTAGAATGTTTTAAATACAAATCAAACCAAAGATCTTGTTCTTCTTTGCTAACCTCATGTTGTGCGTGAGTTACATTCGTTGGAAACAAGGCAATATTTTGTATTTTCATGGATTATTCATTTCTAAAGTAAATTGGTCTAAACACATATCTTCTAATGTTTTAGTTAATTTGCATAATGTTGACGGAGTCGCGACTGCAGCAGCTTGATCGCCCAATCTCCTGCCAACGATTTCACGGTTCATACTAACGCCTGTAACTCTTTCCATTGTATCAAGTACTTCATGTACAGTCCAACCGCTTTGAGAACCTAAACATTCGTACGGAGTATTACTAGGACCAGCTTCAACTGCGTTAACTATAGAACTGCTAAGATCACTGACGTGTATATAATCGCGAATGCAAGTACCGTCCCTAGTATCATAATCGTTACCAAAGACCTTAATATTGGGAATTTTGCCAGCAGCCACCATAGCAGCAACACGGATAAGATGGGAAGCCACACCAAGTTGGCGGTTAACACCATCAGTACCACTGACGTTAAAAAAGCGAAAAATAGTATACCCATCTGCTTTCTCCTTAATTACATCTTCTGCTCCTACCTTACTTCTTGCGTATGGAGAAGCCATTTCAAACGCAGAACTTGTACTTGCAAATATAAAATTTTCTGTTCTGAGCTTTTCAACAGCATTTTTTGTACCCATTATATTAGTACGGTAATACGCAGATGGTTCTTTTAGTGATTGGGGAACAACACTTCGGCCTGCAAGGTGAACTACCGCGTCACCCCAACCCATAAGCCAATGATCCATAAGGTCTTGTACCCAAAACTTATCGCAATACTTTTCAACGTTGTTATATTCGCCGTGTATGTTCAAATCAAAGCCATGCACTTCATGACCATGTTCTTTTAATTGTTTGCAAACATGACTACCAATATATCCTGATGCGCCTGTAACCATTACCTT
>Ga0316202_10002113_pt1 | contig 13602 bp, 9 predicted proteins | sample 3monrhotite_MG_FD_204934 | JGI IMG/M metagenome (GOLD analysis project Ga0316202, IMG submission 204934) | Microbial mat bacterial communities from mineral coupon in-situ incubated in ocean water Damariscotta River, Maine, United States -... | ecosystem: Environmental > Aquatic > Marine >... | reverse complement strand
CTCGCTGGCAGTATCATGAAAAACACCATGGCCATCGTGCTCGCCGGTGGTACAGGCTCAAGGCTGGCGCCATTAACGAAGCACAGGGCTAAGCCTGCAGTTCACTTTGGTGGCAAATACCGCATTATCGATTTCACACTCTCCAACTGTTTGCATTCAGACATCCGCCGTATTCTGGTATTAACCCAGTATCGATCCCACTCCATGAACAAACATTTGCGCAATGGATGGAATATTTTAACCCCTGAAATGGGTGAATTTATCAACGCCATCCCGGCTCAAATGAAACATGGTAATCACTGGTATAAAGGTACTGCCGATGCTGTCTATCAGAACATCGATCTGCTGCGTTGGAACAGCGCCAAATACATCATCATTCTATCCGGCGATCATATCTACCGCATGGATTATGCGGCTATGCTCAAACACCACATAGAGCAGCGCGCCGAAATAAGCATTGCCTGCAAGAGAGTCCCGCGTCAGCAAGCATCTGAATTCGGTGTTGTTGATATTGATGAAAAGATGAATGTCACAGCCTTTACCGAAAAACCTGAACACCCCGCGTCAGCACCTGATGATCCAGATCAATCCTTAATTTCCATGGGAATTTATATCTTTAATAAGAAAGAACTCATTGAACGACTAGAGGCCGACAGGGACGTAGCAAATTCAAAACATGACTTCGGTCATGATATTATTCCGGCATCGCTAGAACAAGGTCATGTGAGCGCCTACCTCTTTGATAACGTCATTGGCCGCGTATCGTCTGATAACTACTGGCGCGATGTCGGCACGCTGGACGCTTATTTTGAAGCCAATATGGATTTGCTTAAAAACAATCCTCCGATCAACCTCTATCAGAGCGACTGGCCTATCCGCACCTATAATGCTCAACATCCTCCTTGCCGCACTGGCCCTTCAGCTACAGGCATCGATGAGAAGTTGAACAATGTCATCATGTGCAGTGGATCTTTGATCATCGGCGCTACTATCAAGGATTCCATTCTGGCTGCAGAGGTACAGGTCGAGGCCGGTGCGACCATTGAAAGCTCAATTATTTTTGGTGATGTGCATATTGCTGAAGGAGCCAAACTACGCCGCTGTATTGTGGACAAACATGTGAAAATCCCAAGCGGTGAACAGATCGGCTTTGACCGGGAGCGTGATGCCGCACGTTTCACCGTGACCGAGTCCGGCATCACTGTTATTCCTGCCGGCTTCCGATTTGCTTGATTCGATACGTATTCAGCAGCAAATACCGTCTTAAAACTCGTAACCCAGCACAAGCTTCACCGACGTTTGTGCCGTCGCTGTTGTAAGCCCGAAAAGCACACCCGCTTCATAACTCATACCGTTACTGAATTTACCCATGGCCACAGGGCCTGCCTGATGTGTCTGCTGGGGTAGTGCTTTTGTATTGTTCAACGCGCCCAATGAACCGTACAACTCAATGGCTGGCTCAAAATAGCGTTTCCAGCGCCATTTGCTCTGCCATGCATATCCGGCCATGGTGTTATTCACCGCATTGGCACCCAGCTCTTTTTTAAAGATCAGGTTGGCGGTGTTGCTCACACGCCCCGTCTCTTTTTCCAACAACAACTTGAATTCAAACACGTCCGGCTTGTTCAATGAAGTCGCTGGCACGATATATTCAACATAGAGCCCTGCATCGAGAAAACGTTCACCCTGCTCAAACAGCTGATACACACTTTCAAATTTAATCCCCTGATAGGAAAACGTCTGATTCGGCCTTTTTCTGAAATCTCCCACTACCGCAGTCATCCATCGGTCAGTCACCGCATACTCCAGTTCAAACTGATGGCGCGCACTGCTGTTCTGAGCAGGATCTGCATCGATGGCATAATCCAGTAGATATTCAAATTCGACTTCACCCTCTTCAACGATAGCAGTGTTCACTTTTCGGGCTTCGGCATCTGACGGCAACATGGAGACACTACAAACCAGCAGCATCAACACTGTCGTGATAACTGCCTTTTGATGCATTTTTTTAGGAGCCTGTGTTTTTGGAACAGATTTCTGCCACTGTACCGCCAACCACGTCAGCGAGAAGACCGACACGAACGCCAGCACCTGCATACCAGTAGGCCGATCATCATAACCCATCAGGGCATGCAGTACCTGTCCCATCGCACTGCGTTCAGAAATAAAGCCCGATGTATTCCACATGCTTTGCACCAGAGCAGGTAGCTCATCAATCATGACCAAATATGCGACACCCTGCGAAGCCATACCTGCTGCCAATAACACAATCAAAAATGTTACGACTGAGAAGACATGCCTGATTGGAAGCTTGATCAGACTGCGATAGAGCACCACCGCCACCAGTACACCGAGTACAACACCAACAGCTGCTCCGCTTAACATCGCAACACTTCCAGCCTGACCAGATGCAGCCACACCATGCAGAAATAGCACCACTTCAGATCCCTCTCTGGCCACCGCCAGTGCAACCACCGTTGCCAGTATCCATGCGCTTGAGCTATCGACCTCCTCCTTCTTACAGACCTGACGAATACGCGTTGATATTTCCCGACCATGTTTACCCATCCAGATCGCTGTCCAACTCATCAACAGGGCGGCGGTGAGTAGTATCGTCGCATTAAACAACTCCTGCCCCATGCCCTGCATAGATGTTGCGATCAACTCAGCACACAACGCCACAACCATTGCAGCAAGTAGCCCTGCGAGAAGCCCCCCATAAATCCAGCGCGTGCCAATATTCACTTCGCGCGCTGCAGCTGTTGCAATACCGACAACCAACATCGCCTCCAGCACCTCACGAAATACAATAATCAGAGTGGATAACATATCAGCCTCCTATTTCACGATAAGACGGCCCTGAGCCGTCTCTTCATTAAATTCACCAAAGAAAGGGTACGTGCCCGCCTCCATTGGAGAGAGAAAAACAGTGATGCGGGAATGGCCTGCTACAATTTTCTCACGATTAAGTTCATAACTTTCAAACTCTTCAGCTGTGGCGTCCTTGTTGATCACGATCAGGCGATGCTTCTCATCGGCGGTGACTTCCAACTGACTCGGAATAAAACGGTGATTCTCAATCACAATCTCATAGTCGGCGGCGCTAGCCAGATTGGGGGGTGCTGCAACACCCAGCATGCCCATCATCAAAAAGAGCGCTTTAATATTTCTGCCATATTGATTATCTATCTTCATATCATACTCCATAAACGAATGATAATGATTATCACTACTCTATGTCAATGATAATCATTATCATAAATGCAATCGTCGTAAAAACCAGCTATAGTAGGTAATGATGAGCAAGGTACAGGTATATATCGGCCCCGAACTGGCCCGTTATGGTTTTGGTGAAGGGCACCCCTTTGGCCCTGATCGCATGCATGCGTTTTGGCAGGAAACCGTTCACCAGGGATTGGACAGACAGGTTTCCATCTCCACGCCCTTCATCGCCAGCAGAGAAGAGATGCAACGCTTTCATACCGCTGAATACGTCAACCGTGTAATCGCTCAATCACAAACCGGAGAAGGTTATCTTGATTACGGAGACACGCCCGCTTTCAAGGGCATCTACGAAGCTGCGGCCACTGTAGTAGGCACGGTACTGGCAGCCGCAGAAGAGACGATACATGGCGATCACAAACGCTGCTTCATCCCGATTGCTGGCCTGCATCATGCCCGCCGCAATATGGCAGCCGGATTCTGCGCTTTTAATGATGCAGGCATCTTAATTGAAGCACTGCGCAGCGAATATGACGTCCAGCGCATCGCCTATGTTGATATTGATGCTCACCATGGTGATGGCGTCTTTTACGCCTTTGAAAGCGATGCAGAGCTCTTTATCGTCGATATGCATGAGGATGGAGCCCACCTCTATCCCGGTACTGGTTTCGCGTATGAAACAGGTAAAGGAGCGGCGGTAGGCACCAAACTGAATCTGCCAATGCGCCCCGGTGCCAATGACAACGATTTCCTACGCGACTGGCCCAAAGCCGAAACTTTTATTCGGTCATTCGCGCCGGAGTACATCATCTTTCAATGTGGTGCCGATTCGATAGAAGGCGACCCCATCACCCACATGGCTTTCACCCCACATGCTCACGCCCATGCCGCCGCCAGCCTCTGCAATATCGCCGATGAGTTTTGCCAGGGCCGCATCATCGCCCTTGGTGGTGGAGGATATAATCGCACCAACCTGGCCATGGCATGGAATGCAGTGTTAAAACAGATGTGTGATTGAAGAGCCAATCACTATCAGAATTTATTTCAACTGAGAGCTATCTGATAATTCATTTTTACAACGATATGTAATGGTAATGGCTCTTGTACTTTCTTTGGCGGCAAAGAAAGCACGAAAGAAAGCCGCCCCAAACCAGCCAGCCCTTCGGGTTCCCGCTCGCACATATTTAAAACGGCGCGCTGCGCTGCTTTATTCCGTTTAAAATATGTACGATCAGCAGCCTGCTAGCGAGGGAGGTAAGTCTTTAACCCCCGCTTCGGCCTGCGCCTGACAATTGATTATTCAATGGGAGCAGTGCGAAAAAAGCGATAAACCAATTTGGACGAGTTTAAGCTCACCGGCAGAATGGAGATCGCTGACGGTTCAAATCAAAAAAGTTTTCGCCCCATTGAGTGATTAATTCTCAGGAAGAAGCAGGTTGGCGGTCACCTTTCTTTGGTTCGTTTCTTTTGTGCAAAAGAAATGAACGAAATCGCCTATACCGCTAAAAGTTCAGTTTAATCACAAACCGTCGCGGCAAAGCTATTAAATCATTGAGTTTAAAAGATTAATGACAACATCTAAAATCAATCGAGCCAGTTCCTTTTGGTCGTATCAATCATGACCGGGTTCAAAGCTCTAGCAGAGTAAATCTAACAAGGTGCTGCTGTCAGGTAATTTTTCCGTTACGCTCCAAAATTGCTACAGAGCATAGCAATATTATGTTTATTAGAAAATAACGGAGAAAGAACCATGTTTATTCGCTTCACCTTGATAGTTATTATGCTTTTCACCCCTAGTGCACTCTTTGCAGCCTCGCAAGACATAGCTGAATGGCATGAAGGTATAGTCGGAAAGTTAACAATTCTAATGGCTGCCGCAGTTCTTGGCTTTGTTGCCAACTACGTCCTGAGTCAGGTTAATCGTCGAAGAGAACCGAGACAACAGCTCTCCTATGATGTCATGATTAATTCCGGCATCGTTTCACCACTCGATAGCGTAAAAGATAAAGTGGAGATTCGATATGATGGTCAGGTAGTTACCGACCTTTATCATGTTTCATGCCATATCGAAAACACAGGCAATACGTTAATTAAAGATCAACAACTTCGCTTCTGTCTTACCAGAGGAGAAGAGATACGAGACGATTACTTCAATCCCAAACCTATACCTGAACTACAGACCAAAAGACTCGAAAAGGTTGATTCGAAAAACATACGATATTCTCTTGGTCACCTTGAGAAAGGACAATCTGTCGATATCACTCTAGTTGCTACTGGCTCCAGTGGAGTAGAAGTAGAGGTTTATCCGTTCAATGAGGCAGGAAACATTGAATTCATACCGAGGGAATTAAAAAAGGAGCAGGATGAAGCTTATCACTCTAGGCGATTTATATTCCTCTTCCTTTTGCTTTGGATACTTCCTCCACTCGCTCACATTTTACCTGGCGAAATTGGCTCAATGGCAGCAGGGATCGTACGATTTTTCATCGTAGTCTCGCTTCTTCCACACACAAAACCCTTCGCTAGTTTCTTATTCGGAGTAATGCGCAGAATTGCCGTTGGCAGTAAAGTGGAAACACGAGTACAGGCGGTAGACCTGAAGGCAAACACAATCGATATCAAGACTGTCAGCGAGCGTGAATCAACATAACAAAGACATCCACACGGAACTTTCTGGCAATGCTTTAGTTTCTTCGCATCTACAATGCTCCGCCAGCTCTTTACTAATTGAGACTCTGTTGAGTCTTCACCCCAAATTCGGTGATGTGCTAGCGTTAGTCGCATGGAAAAAGTGAGTTTATGAAAACATCGCTAAGAATAAAAAGTGAAAGCCACAAGATAGGAAATGAATCCTTTGCCATCCTTGAGCGACTTGGGTCAAATTTTAAGGTTGAGGTAATCAATGATCATACATTTCATCTAATATGGAATGTCTCTGAAGATAGTGAATTTTTCAATGAAAATCATGACCATCATTGCTCAATTGTATTCAACACTATGTTGGCTGCTATAAACATTACCTCATTGGGTTTATTTTCATGGCACGATGGTACTGAGATAGGGCCTATCTATGTCAGAGGTGACTCAGTTAACGAACCTTCCAAGATCATTACTCTGTCGGCCAACCATCAACAAGAATATGAAAAACTCCGGGAGCTAACCGAAAATGACATCCATGATGCACTAATTCTTTTCGGTGCACTATCTCCAGAGAAAGAACACATCATAGTAGTAGAATACTTAAAGGGCATTATGCATTTATCTATGAGTTACTATGATATTAACTTTCATAGAGAAGCTTTCGGGAATTTCTATCGTGTAATCGAGCATATTGTTACGAATAGAATTCTTGGGAAGCGGAAGCTTAAAAATGAGTTAGTGGAAATCCAACAAGCGTTTAGAGATTTAGGTGCTGATGAAACACTTATTTCAGAATTCAAAAATGTATACGTAAAGCGCAGTTCGCAAATAATGCACGCACAGATAAAACCAGAACCGGTCAGTTTCGATGAGGCTGTAATTGCAAAAACATTTTGCGATCTTCTGCTTCATAAATTTTATAGAAAAATCGCAGAAAAATGGCGTAAAGAGAAGTCAGATGCCTAACCATACCATACACTCGACGCTACAGTCATCACCGCCCCTTTCACTCGGTGATAGCTACTGCAATGTGATCATCTGAATTTGATCGAAAAAAGTCATTCAGAATATCAGAAGATGTTGATCCGAAATCAATGCAATCAATTACAATTTAGCTGAACGTAATCTCAGGGCATTGGTGATCACTGATACCGAGCTACAGCTCATAGCTGCGGCTGCAATAACGGGCGATAAAAGTAGTCCAAAGAAGGGATAGAGAATACCAGCCGCAATCGGTACACCTGCTGAGTTATAGACGAAGGCAAAAAACAAGTTCTGACGAATGTTTTTCATGGTAGCGCGGGATAGACGACGCGCACGCACAATACCATTCAAATCACCTTTGATCAGGGTGAGGCCTGCGGACTCCATCGCCACATCGGTACCTGTACCCATGGCGATACCAACATGCGCTTGCGCCAATGCAGGCGCATCGTTGATGCCGTCTCCAGCCATGGCGACGATATTCCCCTCATCCTGCATCTGTTTGATCACTGCCGCCTTTTGCTCAGGCAATACTTCTGCTTCAAAATGTTTAATGCCGAGTTTAGTCGCAACAGCTTGGGCTGTATGATGGTTATCACCTGTCAGCATCACCACTTCAATGCCTTCATCATGCAAAGCTTTGATCGCTTCCGGTGTCGTGGCCTTGATCGGATCGGAGACACCGATCAGACCGGCCAACTCGCCATTCACAGCCAGATAGATGACCGTTTCACCACCCTGCTGATGCTGTTCAACCAGCGCTGCATGCTCGCTGATCTTGATGCCTGCATCGTTCATCAGTTGCGCATTACCAAACAGGAGTGTTTGTTGATTAATCTTACCTTGAACACCTTTGCCAGGCAGTGCAGAAAATTCGTCCACAGCCTCGAAAGGAACGCCGCGCTCTTTGGCGGCTTTCAGAACAGCTGCGGCCAATGGATGTTCGCTGCCCTGCTCCAGACTTGCAGCCAGCGATAGCAGATCATTTTCAGAGATATCACCAATAGACTGCAATGTACTCAGGCTCGGTTTCCCTTCAGTCAGGGTGCCTGTTTTATCCACAACTACCGTGGTGACCTTTTCCAGCACTTCCAGTACTTCGGCATTTTTAATTAAGATTCCAGCTGTCGCACCGCGACCTGTGCCCACCATAATGGAGATCGGCGTCGCCAAGCCCAGCGCACAGGGGCAGGCGATCAGTAATACACTCATCATGGTGGTAAAAGCATAAACAGATGATGGTTCAGGGCCAAAGAACCACCAGATGACAAATGTCAGCAGTGCAATAGCGATAATCGCACTGACAAAAATGCTGGCGACTCGATCAGCCAGCTTGGCAATCGATGGTTTACTGGCCTGAGCGATACGAACGGTATCAATAATATGGGCCAGTATCGTATCATGGCCAACCTGCTCGGCCTGAATCAATAGGGAACCTGTCGCATTGATGGCGCCACCAATCACGGCATCACCCGGACTTTTGAGCACCGGCATCGACTCACCGGAAATAATCGCTTCATCGAGTGCGCTTTGTCCTTCTGTCACGCGCCCATCGACAGGTATTCTTTCACCCGGCCGAACACGCAGAATGTCCCCTACCCGCACCTGTGCAATGGGAACATCAATCTCAATTGTTGAATCACCGGCATCACGAACCAAGCGGGCATCTCTGGCCTGCAGGCCACAGAGCATCCTAATCGCCTCACCTGTTTTACCTTTGGCGCGTGCCTCTAACCACTGGCCCAGATTGATCAGGGCCAGAATAATCAATGCTGCTTCAAAATAGGTGTGGCGGGCGGCTTCCGCGATGAGTTCAGGCTTGATAACCAGTACTGTCGAATAACACCAGGCGGAGGCTGTACCTAGTCCAATGAGTGTATCCATGCTGCCGCTGCGATATTTAAAACCACGCAGCATGCCTCGGTAATAATCAAAACCTGTGACCAGCATGATGATCGCTGTGACCAGCGCGATGACTATCCAGAAAACGGTGTGATCCGCTGTGATGGCAGGTAACAGCCCTGCCATATTGGTGGCCATCAAGCCAAAACCAGCCACACCTGCGACCAGCACCTGCAGCAGCCGTTTATTGTTCTTCCCATCCTGCTGTTGTGATGTTTCGGGCTGAGCATTCAGATCATCGGAAGCAGATAAGCGGATTGCTTCTCTACCCGTATTGGCGATGGCTGCAATCACATCATCGCCCAGCTCATTCAAACGACTGGCGTGATCCGCATCGACAAAAATAATGGCTGTGTGATCAGCGAGGCTGACACTGGCCTCTGCCACCCCATCAACACTATCAATAGCTGCTTCGACTTTACCGATACAGCCGGCACAACGCATACCGCTAACCGACAGACGAATCACCAGCTGTTTGTTCATCATGAGCGCTTAGGCCCTAACGTTCTATCAATAATGAGAGAAAACAGATGTTGTGCCATCTTTATTAATTGCCAGCACATCATAACCCTTAGGTTTCTGACCTTTCTTCTGCATGCCCGGTGAATCCATTGGCATACCCGGCGCGGTCAAACCGATAATATCAGGTTTATCTTTCAACAAACGTTGTACATCAGCAGCAGGCACATGCCCTTCAATCAAATAGCCACCAATCACACCAGTATGGCACGATGCTAGCTTCTCAGGCATACCCAAGGTTCTTTTGATTTCATCCATATTATCATGTGTTTTTTCAACGACTGTAAATCCATTATCCTTCAAATGGGCGCCCCATTCCGAGCAACATTCACAGTTTGGTGATTTATGCATCACGACTTCGGTTGCATCACCCTGATTCACTTTGGTAACAAACAGTCCCACACAGATCATCAATATGGCGATAGCGCCTACTTTTATTGCATTCATCGATCACTCCTTCATAAAACAGACAGCCTCAAAGCTATCGTATACCATCACTATTCAGACTAGCGCTGATGCTTCTGCATTTCATATAAAAATCAACAGCGGCCAACATATTCACGCCTCAATCCTGGGGAAAAAGGACACCACCAAAGTGTTTGGCTCCATCTGCAGTTTTAAACAGCACCATCAACTGATGTTTACCGCCATGATCCAGATCATAACCTGCCATGTACCAATCTCCCATTTTCATCATCATTTTCGATTCAGACTTATCATTGGCATGTAACACTTTTGAATTCACCATCAAATCAGATAAAGCCACCCCATCTTTCTCGACTTTAATCATGAAGTTATGATCACCACCATGCTGCATAGCCGATGTCGGTTTCATCACATGGAAACTTACGATATATCCGTCAACATGCCGCTTAAGAAAAAATGCTTTTTCCGCATCAGCCGCATGTTGCTTTTGCATATCATCAGACATCGTCCCATCTAGCATCTCCAGGTTTACCTGATGATCATCAGCTGATTGAGCATAATGATGCATGCCAACCTGCTCGCCTTCCGTCGCACTTACCACGGCAAATGGTATTAAGGTAAAGCTCATCAACATCAGAAAGGCAAGTCGCATGCTATTCATCACTCTGCTCCTGCATTGCATGGTCCATTACTCTCCTTCCATTGCAGCACCAGACCATAAATAACAGGCAAGACCAACAGGCTAAGCAGGGTGGCGGTGAACATACCGCCAATCATGGGAGCTGCGATGCGCTGCATCACATCAGAACCTGTTCCACTGCCCCACATAATAGGAATCAAGCCTGCAATCACTGCTGTAGCTGTCATGGCAATCGGGCGCACGCGCTGGGTAGTACCCGATAATACAGCCTGAGTAATATCAGTAGCACTTAAAGGCGCTTGTTTTTCAGCACGCAATCGCGCCATGGCCTGATCAATGAAGGTCAATACAAGCACACCGATTTCGGCCGACACCCCTGCCAGAGCAATGAAACCGACAGCCACCGCAACCGACATATTATAACCCAGATACCAGACCAGCCAGAATCCACCGATCAAGGCAAAGGGAATCGATACCATCACCACCAACGGGGCAGCGAAATTACGGAAATTAAAATAGAGCAGCATAAAAATGGTCAACAGCGTCAATGGAATCACCATGCTTAAACGCTCTGCGGCGCGCTCCATATATTCAAATTGCCCGGACCAGTTCAGGGAATAACCTGCAGGTATGTTGACTTGATCAGCCACCATCTGTTTGGCATCGGCAACATAACCACCGATATCCGAGGTAGTGATATCGACATAGACCCATGCATTGGGTGTGGCATTTTCAGTTTTGACCGATGGCGGACCACGCCGCAAAACAAGATCAGCCACCAGGGATAGTGGAATCTGGGCACCGGTTGGTGTTGAAATCAGCACCCGTTTTAGCGATTGCATATTATCACGCAACTCACGCGGATAACGGATGTTGATCGGATAACGCTCCAGACCTTCCACCGTCTCGCTGACATTCATACCGCCAATAGCCGATTGAATCACATCCTGCACATCACCGAGGGTCAAACCATAACGTGCGGCCTCTTCCCGTTTGATATCAAAATCCAGATAATAACCACCGGCTGCTTTATCAGCAAAAGAGGAGAGCGTATCCGGATGTGCCGCCAATACTTGCGATATTTCACCGGCTACTTTCTCCAACACCTGCAGATCAGAGCCGGACACCTTGATACCAATCGGTGTTTTGATGCCGGTAGAAAGCATATCGATGCGCGTCTTGATCGGATAGGTCCAGGCATTGGCTAACCCCGGAAACTTCATGGCATCATCCATTTCAGACATCAGTGCTTTGGTCGTTTTATCCGGATCAGGCCATTGCTCTTTCGGTTTCAGACGAATCGTCGTCTCAAGCATCGATAAGGGAGCCGGATCTGTTGCCGTCTCTGCCCGCCCTACTTTACCAAAGACAGATTCCACCTCCGGAAAAGTAGCAAGAATTTTATCGGTCTGCTGCAAGAGCTCTTTGGCTTTGGTGATGGAGATGCCAGGATAGGTGGTCGGCATATAGAGGATATCACCTTCATCCAGTGGCGGCATGAACTCCGAACCGGTTTTCATGATCGGGTAAGCTGTCGCAGCTAGCAGAAGCAGCGCTCCGATCAAGGTCAGCGCACGCCAATGCATGGCAAAAGCCAGCAATGGAGCATGCAGACGTTTCAAGGCAACATTCAGATAGTTATCCTCTTCACGCGGTATTTTACCGCGAATAAGCAAGCCCATCAGTACCGGCACCAGTGTAATTGCAAGCAGTGCAGCAGCAGCCATAGCATAGGTTTTGGTGAAAGCCAGCGGTGCAAACAAACGCCCCTCCTGCGCCTGCAAGGTAAACACAGGTAAAAAGGAGACGGTAATAATTAGGAGGCTAAAAAACAGTGCAGGGCCAACTTCTTTGGAAGCAGCACTCACCGCTTGCCAGCGTGCTTTAAGATCATCCTTATTGCCCAGCTTCTCCAGATGTTTATGGGCATTTTCGATCATCACAATCGCACCATCAATCATGGCACCTATCGCAATGGCAATACCTCCCAGCGACATGATATTGGCTGAAAGCCCCTGCCAACTCATGATGAAGAAGGCGATAAGAATACCGATGGGTAGCGAGATAATCGCTACCAGCGCACTGCGTACATGCATCAAAAACAGCAGGCAGATGATGGCTACTACAATGGATTCCTCAATCAGCTTTTGTGTTAAATTATCCACCGCACGTTCAATCAGGTCACCTCGATCATAGACTGGCACAATCTCTACTCCGGCTGGCAGACCCGCTTTGAGCTCATCGAGCTTTTGGCGCACACGTTTAATCGTCGCCAGCGCGTTTTCACCATAACGCATAATGACAATGCCACCGGCCACTTCGCCCTGACCATTGAGCTCGGCCAATCCACGCCGTAATTCCGGCCCCAGATGAATATTAGCCAGCTGCTTTAAGAAGATCGGTGTACCCTGCCCATCCACCCCGACTGGAATCATCTCCAAATCATGCAGGCTTTTGATATAACCGAGCCCGCGCACCATATACTCGGTTTCGCCCATCTCAACGAGCCTGCCACCGACATCATTATTCGAGCGCTGAATCGCCTTTTTGATCTTGGCCAGGGGAATATTATAAGCCAGCAGCGCATCCGGATTGAGATCCACCTGATACTGCTTCACATATCCACCAATCGAAGCGACTTCGGATACGCCTTTCACCGTCTGTAGAGGATAACGCAGATACCAATCCTGAATGGAGCGCAATTGCGATAGATCATGAGCGCCCGTTTTATCAATCAGGGCATATTCATAGACCCATCCCACACCGGTTGCATCCGGCCCTAATTTGGGGGCAATGCCCGCAGGCAGGCGATCAGAGGCATAATTAAGATATTCAAGCACCCGCGTGCGGGCCCAATACATATCGGTTCCATCTTCAAAGACGACATAGACCATGGAAAAACCGAAGAAAGAGTAACCACGCACTACCTTGGTTTTGGGTACAGAGAGCATGGCAGTGGTCAATGGATAAGTGACCTGATCTTCCACCACCTGCGGTGCTTGACCTGCAAAATCAGTGAACACTATCACCTGCACATCGGAGAGATCAGGAATGGCATCCAATGGTGTTGATCTCATGGCCTGAAAACCCGCCAATGAAATCAACATCGTAGCAATCAGAAGTAACAATCTATTTTTTATCGAGAGATCAATCAAAGAACGAATCATTGTTAGACTCCAACCACGAAGGCACTAAGACATAAGGTGAGTTCGCCCATAGGGCGAAGAGAAAATAGCCTGGGGGACAAATAAGATTGGCAAGATACCTTT
>Ga0316202_10002112_pt1 | contig 13606 bp, 22 predicted proteins | sample 3monrhotite_MG_FD_204934 | JGI IMG/M metagenome (GOLD analysis project Ga0316202, IMG submission 204934) | Microbial mat bacterial communities from mineral coupon in-situ incubated in ocean water Damariscotta River, Maine, United States -... | ecosystem: Environmental > Aquatic > Marine >... | reverse complement strand
TGTATCACGCAGATAATCCAGAGGTGCAGTATCGCAAGGACTTCTCTGGTTGGATCAATCCAGCAAACAAGATGTGGCAGAACAAACTTAAGTCCGAGCTTAAGAAATCAACATTTAAACCAATATCAGAGTTTAAACCAATCGGAGAAATAGAAGCATATTAATATGAGTGAAAAACAACAGCACCCACACAGCTCAGAATCGGAGGAAGGCTTACTAGCCTGTTGCCTACTCGATCCTAGCACCTACGATGACATAAGCGGCATCGTAAGCTCAGACGACATCTACGCCCAGCGCAATCGCATTATATTCGACGCAATAGGCAAGCTCGCTTCAGGAGGTGAAGACTTCTCTGAGATTGAGCTGCTTGAGCTTCTTAGAAACCAAGGAAACGAGGAAATGGTGGGCGGTATCGCTACTATTTACTCTCTACAAGACAAGGTAGAGACACCCTCACACGCTCGCTACTTTGCGGAGGTCGTTAGAGAGAAGTCAAAGCTCAGACAAATCCAGCGATTAACTCGCATGGCAACAGAAGACGCAACGAATAACAAACCATCGGATGCCATATCTGCGGAGATTGATGCTGGCTTGATTGACTTGAATAGAAACGCCCAAGAAGATTCGACTATCTCATCTGCCACTGCTGAACTATGGGAAGACATCGAGGCCATGCAGCGAGGCGAATACGAGCCAGGTCTTAGGTTTGGCGTTCCAGTGTGGGATGAGATGTTGCCTTGGGGCATGGAAAACGGATCAGTGACTTACCTATCTGCCCCGACGAGTTGCGGAAAAACGCAAGGAGCATTGAACGTAACACTCAAGCAAGCGATCACAGACGGCAAGCCGTGTGGCTATTTCTCCTATGAGATGCCAGCCAAGCAACTAGCAAGGCGAATGCTTCAAACAGTTTCGGCGGTCAACATTGGTCGTGTAAGAGATGGCGTTGCGACACCGAACGAGATGAAGAGAGTAGTAGAAGCACGAGAGAAGTTGCAAGCGTCCACGATTCTGGTAGACCGAAGAAATCGAGAGATCGCTGGGCTGTCATCACTGGCCCGACAATGGAAGCGTAAGCATGGCATTAAGTTTCTGGTCATCGACTATCTCCAGCAACTCCACGGAGCGCACACTAACTCTGAGCTTGTGGCATCGGTTGCTTACAACAGTCCACGAATCAAAGAGCTTGCACTAGACCTGAACATTCCTGTCATTGTTCTATCTCAAGTGAACCGTGAGGCGGTGAAACGCTTGGATTCCTGCCCAGATAAAGGGTTGCTTACCCACGATCTGATTGGTGGCTCCGCGATTGAGAACGATGCCGACAACATTCTTCTCTGGTGGCCTGCCAAGGGAGATCCAGACGAATCAAGAGAACACGATGGGGTGGTTCCGTTTATGCGGATGCGCGGTCAGTTTGCAAAGGAACGAGAGGGAACGCGGGGTAAGCGTTTTGACTTCCAATTCATTGAAAACCTGGGACGTTTTAAATAACCATGAGCAAGAAACTAGATACCCAAATATCAAGCGAGCTTCGCAGACTATGGATGAAGTCCGAGCCAAGGAAGGCCGCACTCATCCGATCTCGCGTTCCATGTGAAGACGGAAGCAGAAAGAAGTTCCTCGAAACTTGTGAGCGATGTGGGAAGACTGCATACATCGGAGAGAAGGAGCATAAGATAAAGAAGAACGGCGAGCCGTCCAAGGTGATGCGACCAGTGCTTGTAGTTCATCACATCAAGGAAGTGCCGAATGTCTGGGAGGCAGACTTCATGGAACGCCTGTTCTGCCATGAAGATGATTTGCTGATACTCTGTAATTTTTGCCACGACGAAGTCCACGATGACCTTCGTGAAAATAAGTAGATTGTTCTTGACTCACAATAAAAACCATAACATAAATTAAAAACATGAAATACGGCGACAACGAAAACAAATCTCGATACAAGGAGGTAGACGAAGAGCTTCTCAAGATTCTGGACGAGCCTTTTAAGACATCACTTCGGGCGACCATCGACGAGTCTCAAGAGACTGGGGATCGGCTAATGCAAATGCTCGATTTTCCATTCTGTGAGTTGTCTCAGGATAACGCCGACCTGTTCACGATCTTGCAAGCACTAAACGGAATCCGCGTCCGCGTTTCGCCCTGTGGCAAGCATATCTTCGTCCAAGACTTCGACGGCGAGAACGTGGGAGATTACTTCGTGGGATTGAACGCTGCCATACCGCTCGGTGAATTAATCGACGACATCGAGGACATTTTGCTTGAATCCTTAGAAGACTAACGACAAGATCACTTGCGGCGATAGCCGTTGAGTGTATCGACTTATTATACTTTTTTATTTTTATGAAGCCTTATTATCAAGACGAGACAACAACGATATACTGTGCAGACTGCCGCGATGTGATTGGGGAATTGTCGTGCGACCTAGTGCTAACCGATCCTCCGTATGGTATCGAAAAGTCTAGCGGAACCATCAACAAGCAACGCGCAAAAGGCGAATACGCTTCCAACTTCAAAGACTGTCCAGAATACATCGAGACGGTGGTTGCTGCGGTCATCGCGGAATGCGTAGAGAAGTGGCCGACTGTGGTCACGCCAGGAAATAAGTGCATGATGAAATATCCGCAACCGAACTCAATGGGGTGCTTCTACCAGCCTGCATCGGTAGGGCTGCAGGTATGGGGGAACGCAGACGCACAACCGATATTCTACTACGGCAAGAATCCCACGAAGCGCAACATGGGGACACCGTGTAGCTACGTCCTAACTGAGCAGCCGAAGAAAAACGGCCACCCATGCCCAAAGCCGCTTGGGATATGGAAAAAGCTGATGTCGAACGTAACACTAGAGGGAATGGTGGTTCTCGACCCATTTATGGGGAGCGGAACGACAATCGAGGCAGCGAGGGATTTAGGCCGAAAAAGTATTGGAATCGAGATAGAGGAAAAATACTGCGAGATAGCCGCGCAACGATGCTCGCAATCACTTTTATTTGTATAACTCTAAAGACTAGCATGGAGCGAAGCATGAGCGGAATTGTCTAGCTCTGCTTGGTTCTCCACCGACAACACTAACCTATAATATAATATGATGATTGAATTAAAGAAAGTAAGAGAAGCATATGACACAGTGCCGAATGGCTATCAACTGCTGGGAGCTGGATTAGATTTTAAACTGCTTGAAGGCGGCGAGGGATTCCTTGGCATCTGCTTCGACGCTTCATCTGACTGTGCATCTTGGTGCGGCGAGGAACAGATATGGCTAGGTCGTAACTGTGACTTGCTTTACGCTGCGAAGATCGGATCTGACATCTGTATTGAAAACGGATATATGTCCACCGAGGAGGATTACGTCGAATCCACGCTACCAGACTCAGGAGCGCGAAGTGAGTTCGTCTCTGGCGCAGTCCGAGACGCTTCCCTTGGCAAAGGCATTCCCAGTCTAATTCCGACAGAAGCACTGCGAGCCGTATCGAAGCGATTCGAAGACGGGGCGTTTAAGTATGGTCGGAACAACTGGCAAAAAGGCATACCGCTAAGCCGATATGTTGATTCACTCTATCGTCACCTATGGGCATTGATGGATGGCGACACCACTGAGGATCACGGCGGGGCGATCATCTGGAATTCTCTTTGCATGGTTGAAACACAGAAAATGATTGACAAAGGATTACTTCCAGCAGAACTTAACGACCTATAAGAACAACTATGAAATCAGCAGATATAATTATTAAAAGCTACGAAATGCTCGAGATGAACGATCACAGCCCCCAAGCTAATAAAGTCCGAGAAGACTTTTACGAATTAAGCAAGATCACTTACAAGCTTGCTGCGGCAAAGCGAAACGGCCTCATCGAATTTCCAGATGATGAAGCCGACTGGGATAAGATCATCGACAACTCTAATGTGAAGTATTAAGCTTTACAACCAACATAACCAACACCAATAATACCATCAATAATATGTCAAGAACCAAGAACACCAACGAATCTGGGTCAAAGAATCCAGCAACTAAATATCTAAACTGGAAGTCGTCTGCGAAAGCATTCACCTTCTGGAATAAGCAAGCCGAGAAGGAGGAAGTCGTAGATCCGTCTTCCCTTAGCTTCGTGGTCTTAGACCAGCTCAACACCGTAAAGGGCTTCGATGAGAAGGCCATGTCAGGACTTTGGAGCAATGAAGTGCGATCCATCGGCAAAGACGAGCTTTCGGTCAGGAACAAGGATGGAATCGTCGTAACTGGCCTCTACAAAGACATCAAAGGCAAGCATGATGGAAAGTTCACCAAGTCGGTGTATGTCCTCGGCAAAATCGGTGACGGCGACCACGAACTTATGAACCTGCAATTCTCAGGTGCTGCCTTAAGCTCTTGGTTTACATTCTGCGAGGCAACTGGCAACGTAGAGACTGACATCGCAATCTCCGCGACCAATGTGGCTGAAGGCAAGAAGGGTGCTGTCACTTACTATTACCCAGAGTTTTCTGTTGTAGCCAGTGCAATCTCTCCAGCGACATCTGAGAAGGCTAACGAGGCAGATGAAACTCTCCAAGCTTACCTCACGACCTACTTCGGTGGTGGCGAGCCAGAGACGGCAGAACCAGAAGAGACTGCTCCCGCCGAGGAGGAGTCTTGGGACTCAGCCCCGTTCTAATCCCTACCCCTGCGTTAAGGTGTCAGCTCGACCTTAAACGGGCTACCTTTTTAAACTAAAACAAAATAACGACAATGATTAAAATTATAACAGATCACGTAATAGACCTCCCAGTTAACGTATCCATCGAGTGGGAGGTTGACAATTCGCACTGCCAGGAATGCGATCCTTACGAAATAAGCAAGCCCGTCTCGGCATCTTATTCAGTTGGCGATGGGGAAGTAAATTATTATTACTTCGGAATGGCAGAGGACAATCCCATCGAGAAGGCCATCACAACCGTAGTGAGTTTAGGAGAGATTACAAATGAAGATTAAATCAGAAGAGAAATTTGACCTAAGTGCAGAAGGCATCACGATTGGCGTTGATGGCGTTGAGTTAACGTGTTACTATGATGGTTCAGTCGAGAAGATTGACAGACGGACGGGTGAACCGATTCGCACGTTTGGAAGCGATCATTCAAGTGGATACAAAGTGATCAGAATCAAGAAGAAGGTTTTAAGGGTGCATCGCATAATTCACGAAGCGTTCGCCAAAAACTGGCAGCCCACTTGGGACGTGGATCACATAAATGGAGTCAAGAGTGACAATCGACCTGAGAACTTAAGGCAGTTTGAAACCAGACCTGAGAATCTCAGGGAGCATCAAAATAAGCCCGCAGGTTGCTCATCGAAGTATCGCTTCGTTTGCTGGGCTTCGCACGCGAACAAGTGGTTAGTGCAGTTGTTCGCAAACGGAAAGAACATCTACGGGGGATACTTTGACAACGAAATTGAAGCTGCACGTGCTGCCGATGTCCTCGCCGAGGGTCTTGGCTATGGCGAGCGAGCATTCAATCGCAACAATCACCCAGAAGTTTAATCCAAACCAACCAAATCAAACATGAACGAACTAGAAGAAGAATTGCAACTACTCAAAGACGAATTCGCAAGGCTTGCGCACGTTGCCGCCGAACTGGTCGAAGGCATCGAAGTCATTGTCAATAGAGTAGAGCCGAACATACGCAGAATGGACTTGAACTTGCTGCGGAAGCCAAATGACAGAGCTAGCTTCAGGTTCGCTCTGAATGCGCTCAAGGAAGTTCAAACGCGTTCATACGTTTTGCTCGAAGGACTCGCCGTCGATGAAGGGCAAGAATCAGAAGAATACTCACCTGATCAAGGATAATTATGACTAATAATAAATTAAAGGAAATGAATGATGAGTTCGGAGGCGAACTTCTCACGATGGATGGATATGATGACTGCATCGTTGGAGTGGTAGAGCGTTTCGGTCAAGAGCCGATCTTCTGCTACAACAAGGAGAAAATAATACAAAGCCTACAATCAGACGGTGCGAGCAGAGATGAGGCCGAGGAGTTCTTCTATTTTAATCAGATTGGAGCGTGGATGGGCGATTCGACTCCCTGCTTTATAAGCTTGACCCAAGATAATTAATCAACCAGACCATGACTACTACAAATGAACCGATTCTCAATGACACCTCGCGCCTTGAGTGGATATTGGAAAACTGCGAGATCAGAAACAAATTCATCAATTTACCTGACCGCAAATACTCGCGCGACGAAATCGATTGCCTATTGATGGCCGAGCATCTATACGAGATGAAGAAAAACGAGCGAAAGCATCAGAAAAAACTTGAAAGGGTGCTGAAGGACGCATAGCTTTAAAACTCAACGCGGAGATGTATCACGGTCTTCCGTTGCTACAATCGCATGGTTCTAAATCAATAACACTAAATCATGAATATGAACATAAACGAAGACGGGGATGAGGTAAGATTCGCGAAAGTAGAAGACCTGCCATACATTATAGACCTGTCCAAGAAGGAAAGTAAGTCGCTAGGGTTCATACCTAAGATGGCATACGAGGCAGCAATCACAGGAATCAAGAAGGGCAAGAGATGGTCTGACGTATGCAACGACAGGATATGGGTATGCGAAAATAACGGAGATTTAGTCGGGTTCGTGATGGCTTCCTTTGGGAATCCTCTAAGCAAGGACAAGCGCGGAAAGATAGCTCAAATCTGCATTCAGATGGATGCTCGCAAGATCACCCGAGGAAAATTACTACTAACTGAAGTGATCGGATATGGCGCATCGAAAGGATGCAATGATTTTGGTTGCGGTTGCGCAGAGGATTTAGAGTCCAACATCTTTTGGCTCGCTATGAGATGGGCTAAGATAGGAGAGCGAAAGGGAATCAGCCATAAGAACACATGGAAACAGACCAGCGATAGGGTGGTGAACCTATATTACTACAACAATCCAGATCAACTTCTCCTTATTTAGAACGCCCAAGCTGACTCCAAAAGCCCCTTTCCTTGGGATAATAAGTAGAGCAGAAAAAAAACTTGACAGGGTGTTGAGAGACCCCTAACTTGAAGATCAACCTTAACAATAAACCCAAATCAAAACAATGAAACAACAACTAATACAACCACACTCAGATTCAGAGAGAATCGCTCTTATTGAAACTAGCCGCTACGAGATACAGCAGCTTCCAGACGTAGGATTCTACGCCATCGACCTAAGCTCGAATCTGGATGTCTTTACAGGAGAAGTCTTCTTCGACACATGGCGTTCAGCAGTGGACGCACTTCTCGACTTAATCAACCAAAAATAAGGAGATATAATAATGAGCAAGAACAACAAATTTAATATCGGTGATGAACTTAACATTGAAGGACGCGTTTATGACGTTTGTGCTTTCGCAACCGACCAGGATGGAGTCACACTCGTCTTAGTTGACGGATGGGGCGAACGACTCGCTTACTACGATGCAGAGATTCAAAGAGGTATCATCGACGGAACAATCGAAACAGTATCTTAGATGAGCCACTACTACGAGATTCGCAGAAACGGCGAAGTAAGATTCCTCCCAGCAGTGGACACACCGTCCAAGGCTCGCAAGCATGGTAGCGCATTGGTGTCAGTCACGACGCTGCTAGGCCACCTTCCCAATCCATATATCAACGACACGTGGAAGCCTCGTGAATACGTTCGCCTAGCTCGCCTACATCCTGAGCTTACTGCTCCAGAGATCACAAGCTTAATGTGGGGTCTTAGAACTTGCCCTGAGACTGGCAAGCAGATCAGTTCATCGGACTTCGGAACAGCCGCACACGCTCGCTTAGAGGATCATACGATAGCATGGCAAGAGGGTGGTTCCATTGAGCGCAACAGCCCCTACGATGGCATTGTAGCCCCAACAATGCGCTACCTAGAGACAGAGGGGTTCACACCTGTGGCATCTGAGCGTATGGTGGCCTGTAACGAGTTAAAGACCGCAGGGTCGATTGACTTGATTGCAAAGAAGGGCGGCAAGCTCTGGCTGTTGGACTACAAGTTCCGCAACTGCACCAAAGACGAGGGCAAGTTCTACCCAAAGGACTGCGCTCAACTTGCCATCGAAGCAAAGATGGTGATGCAGGACGACGACCTTGACTACCTGCCAAAGTGCATCTCTCTTTGCGTTGACAGCACCACTGGTAAAGTCTACGACAAGACTTGGACGGAGGCCGCTTGCAAACAAGGTGTCCAACGATTCATTGCCGCTAGAAATCTCTACTACTCGCTGCCCGAGTTAGGACTCGTTGATTTGAAATGTTAATCATGCCCTCCAACAATTCTGGCTTTGAAGCTGGTGTCCTCTTTGGTCAGTTTCCCGACAGGATAGGTCATCTACACAATGTCGATAGACTCGTAACTCCGAAGCCTGGAGTGCCTTGGGCATTGGACAACGGCGTGTTCGGAGCATTCACTCGTGGAGCAAAGTGGAGCGAAGAGCCGCTATATCGGTTTCTTGAAGAAAACCACGCACTGCGACCATCTTGGGTGGTGGTTCCAGACTCCATCGGCAATCGAGACGAGACACTTCGCCTGTGGGACAAACACGCGCCAATTATAGCCGACTTCGATGTTCCTCTGGCAATGGCAGTCCAAGACGGCATGACACAAGAGGACGTTCCTAGCGAGTGTGATGTTGTATTTGTCGGAGGTTCGACCACATGGAAGTGGCATAATCTATCAATGTGGACAGAATCATTTGACAGAGTGCATATCGGGCGTGTAAATTCCAAACGACTACTAAGAATTTCTCAAGAGTCTGGTGCTGAATCTTGCGATGGAACTGGATGGTTCCGATCACCTGACCGCACCGAAGAACTTCGCAACTATCTTCTCAATACTGACGAACAAACCAAATTAATACTACAATAATTATGATTACATTACTATGGCTCACCGCAATCGTTGCAGCAAATCTATCAATCGGTCACTTCGGCCCTAGCGCAAGCATCATCAATGCTTTTTTACTAATTGGACTAACGCTCACAACGAGAGATATTCTCCACGAAAAATGGGAAGGCAAGAATCTTAAAGTTAAGATGGGACTGCTAATCTCTGCTGGTGGACTGCTCTCTTGGGTCACTCAACCAGCGATTGGAGGGATTGCTATTGCATCTGTAACCGCATTTGCTATCTCCGAGATCGTGGACTCAATCATCTACGGCAAGACTCGATCCATAAACAAGAGCAATGCGGTATCTGCTGGTATTGACTCTATTATCTTCCCAGTTATGGCATTCGGAGGTTTTCCTATATTTATCATCTTTGGTCAATGGTCAGCTAAAGTGCTAGGAGGATTCGTCTGGTCACACATCCTCAAGAAGAAGAACTGGGTTGCGATGCTTGCAATGCTTGGCGTTTGCGGTTCTACAAGTGGACAAAGCTTGCAGATTCTCCAGAACGAAGATGGTGAGTATGCAACTGCCGACATCTTCATCACTGACGGAGAGAACGAGGTATACGCATTCATTGACCAATACAACTACGACGCAAAGGTTACATACGGAGAGGTATGCTTCTACAAAAACATTGGAGACTTTGCTCCAACCGTCCAGCTTGAGGCGGGAGACTCCGATTGGTTTGAGATTGACGAAGTTCTCTTAGGTGGTGTCAGATGGAAGGGGCTAGAACTACTAGCTAGAACTGACGGAGATGTTCAGCTTACCTATGTATGGTTTCTTGTTCATGGTAAATGGCAATTCAACGGATACATTGACATCTGGGACGCTCACGACACGAAGATTATTACTCAGCCGCAGTTGTGGTATAACATAAACGAGACTATCTCGGTGGGAGGAGAGGTATTCATTCGACACGATGAGTTTGATACGACTTACACTCCAGCATTAGGATTGAAGATCAACTTCTAAAACCATGAACACATACGAATTAACACACACAGCGCACTGCCCAAATGGGCAGCTTGTCGATAATTACTCAATAAAAATAGAATCTCACAAGTCCATTCAAGTTGAGGATTTGATTTCAGAACTTGACAATAGCCCAGAGGAAATCTACCAAGAAGACCTTACGGATTGGTTGCGACAAAGGATTCCAGCTAAGATCACCACGGTCGGCTCGCACAAAGGAGTCGTAATCACCTGTGTCAGAGATTAAAACTATTATGAGCAAACGACAAAAGCCAGTCCTCGTCATCGGCGACACGCATTGCCCTTGCCTTCATCCTAAATACATCCCCTTCCTAAAGAAGATACAGAAGAAGCACAACTGCGGTCGCGTAGTTCACATCGGTGATCTTGTTGACTGGAACTCGATTAGTTTTCACGAGAAAGATCCGTCCATGCCATCGGCGGCAGAGGAGTTTAAGCAAGCTCAGAAGCAAGTGAAGGCACTCCACAAGGCGTTTCCAGAGGTTGACTACTTGATGGGGAACCATAGCTCGCTACCATCCCGCAAGGCAAAGATGATAGGTCTACCAGAAGAAGTCATTTGCGACTTTAAGTCACTCTGGGGATTAGACGGTTGGACGATTCACCCACGCTACCATGACCTGATCATCGATGAAGTTGTATATCGACACGGTGACAAGGGAAAGGGCGGCTCCACTGCGGCATACAAGAATGCGATTGCAGAGTTTAAGAGCTGTGTTCAGGGTCACTTACACGCCCAGGCATCCGTAGTCTACCACGCCAACCAAGAGGATTGCGTATTTGGCATGCAGGTCGGATGTGGAGTTAACCACGACCATCCAGCAATGAATTACGGACGTGTATACGCTGCAAAGCCCATCCTCGGATGTGGTGTAGTCTATTCATCTAAACAGGCGTTCTTTGAGCCGTTATTCCTATAATGAGCTGCTATCGAATCGAATATTCTAGAAAGGACATGCCGAGTCGTTGCTCAGCCATTAAGTTTGCTCACGAAGAGAAGAAAGCGGTAAAGCTTTTAAAAGAGCAAATGAGAAAGAAAAAGGTTGAAATCTCCGACATAGCAGTTACCATTCTAGAGTAGATTATTTCAAGGTTATCTTAATACCTAGCGGGGTTTTTCTCATTGTTCCCCGTTGTTTGCTCTGCCGCCAGCCAGAGTTTCAAATTAAGAAGCTGGCACTCTTTAACCACGTCCCGCACACACACCGAAGTATAATTATGAGCTACAAGCAACACATAGGAACAGAATCCAATCTACGAGGGCAGAAAGCCGAGGACGACTTCTTTGTCCTGCTAAAGGAGCGACACCCAGACGCAAGGGCAGCAACGATGGACGAGCAATTTAAGCACATCGACTACGTTTGGTCAAAGGGTTCGATAGATGTCAAAGCAATGAAGGCATTGAGTCGCGGCTCCAGCACACAGAACGATTTGATATGGGTCGAGTTTAAGAACAACACTGGTGCTGATGGCTGGCTGTTTGGCGAGCAGGACTTTGTGGCTTTTGAGGAACCAGACCGCTATACTGTAGTCCCGCGCAAAACTCTCGCCACTCTGTGTGAGCTATTTTGCCGCCTAGACGAGAAGGTTCACTCACCGAGAGATGCGCTGTATAAGAGCTACACCCGAAGCGGAAAGAAGGACGTTATATCAATCGTCAAGATGGAGGACATTAAGAAGCTGAGGCACTGGGTAATTCCCAAAAAGCCCAGTGCTGGAGCGCAAACAACTCTTTAACCGCATCCCACACTAATCATGAAGAAGCTAAGCGAAGTATACGAAGAACTTGGGATATCCTTTGAGTTCCCCATCAAGATCAAGGACGCTAATGGAAGAGAATCTTACTACGAAACCAGCAATGGCTTCTGGCGTTTTACTGAATACGGCGAGAACGGTTATGAAAGCTATTACGAGGACAGCGATGGTCTTCAGATTGGAACGCCGCGTAGTAGCTAGAAACTAGCAAATTCTGTATGTCACATGGTTGGGCAAGCCCCTCGCACTCTGGTTGAAGTGTGGGGGGCTTTTTCTTGCTTCGGCTACAATGCAGACTTCGTAAAAACGACCATCCATCCCGCTCCCAGAGCGACCTTAGATGCGCTGTTTTGGCGTTTTAAGGGGTAGGGTAGGGGTAAGCGTTTTGAAGCCATTGTAGGGCATCTCAGTGGCTATAATGGGCGCATACACGACCTTTACTCGCCCTGACCAACCTCTGATGCTAATCTAAGTGAAGCGTCTTTAAACTCTGGGCTTAATTCACCTTCTCGTGAGGCAGCTACGATACCCTTCTGGCCTGTAAGCATGGGAGCGATAATCCTAGAAAAGTTCTTCTCAAACTGCTCCTGAGTCATATTCTTCTTGGACATCAGCTTCATTAGTGGTATTAGCGTATCCGAGCCGTAAGCCCATCCCATGAACCTATCTTTAACTCCGCCCATCACGTCTCCGACCATGTAGGCGGCTAGACCTCCAGGTGAGAGTATGAATCTGGGCTTCACCTCTGACATCGACTTTTTTCCGCCTACCGAGGCCGCAGCTAGAACATCATTTGCGGCTATAAGTTCGTCAGCCTTGTCGCCCAGAACGGATTTAAGGTTTGATCTTAGTTGGCTTCCTTTATTTCCAGCAAGAGCCTTCTTCATCTCTCTAGCGTTCCAGATGCCCATGCCAGCAGAGTCTAACTGAGCACCGTTACTAAACTTGGCGAATAGTTGAGACACAAACTCCTGTTGCACCGCTTCCAGTTCTTCCTTTGAACCCCGCTTGAGGACTTCCATTGCTTTCTTGACCTGTTTAGCGTCTGCATTTATCAGAACGTCAGAAAATGCCGCCACATTGGTGTCGTCGTATTGACCTTTGATAATCTTTTCAAGGATAGTGTTTGCAGCTAACTCATCTGCCTTGGCCTGTGCCGCTGTTCGTTTAGCAATTTCCTTTGCAACCCTATCTACGTCATTACGAGCATATGCGGAGAAAAGTTCTTGGACTTCCTCTGGTCTGACCTTGCTCATATCCGCGCCCTTGATCTGCCTTACCTGCCTGTTTAGACGCTCAAATGAGTCTAGCTTACTCTTGCTCCATAACTCCTCTACGATCGTTTTTTGGGCATTGCTGAGGGTTATGCCATTGGTGAGATCGTTTGTGCTATCGAATCCAATTTTGGAAAGGAATGCCTCTCTGAGTTCCTTCTTTGCCTCTAACGATCCAACTTCATCTGCTGGATCAATCGCAGCCAACGCTTGCCTGATTTTAGTTGGGTCGCTCAGAATGTCGTTCATTACTTGAACTGGAGTGGCAACATCTCCTCCCTTGGCGGTGGCAGTTCCTTTCTTGCCAACTCCTCGACTGTATTGAAGCATATTGTCGGTGTAAAATTTGTTTGCGCCTTCGTATGCCTTGGCGAAGTCATCACCAGCCGTTTTTGCAACCCTATCCCTCAATCGTCTTACGGCACTGGCAGCAACTGAGGCAACCTGAGCAGACGTTGTTCCACCAATAGCACCAGCTTCTGAAACGGCATCTTGAACCTTCTCAATGTATTCCCTGATTGTTTGGAAGTCCATTGCCGCCGAGTCTTTGTCAAGCTTCTTTAATTCTCTTCGTGCATCTGGCGTGTCTTTGATTTTTCCACTTTCAATATCTGCCCTGATCTTCTTTGCTCTTCGACCTGATGCGACCTTTCCTTTTACTACTCCTAAGATTTTATTAACATCG
>Ga0316202_10002111_pt1 | contig 13607 bp, 9 predicted proteins | sample 3monrhotite_MG_FD_204934 | JGI IMG/M metagenome (GOLD analysis project Ga0316202, IMG submission 204934) | Microbial mat bacterial communities from mineral coupon in-situ incubated in ocean water Damariscotta River, Maine, United States -... | ecosystem: Environmental > Aquatic > Marine >... | reverse complement strand
CAACGCCAGAACTATCACCAATTAGAACATGGCCAATAACACCTGAAGATGTAACTGAAGCTCGAGCAGTTGCACCAGAACCGTTACCAATTACTTCTAAGGTAACATCGCCTGCTCCTGTTGGATAACCTGATCCGCCACTTATAACTTGATACCCAACAATTTGTGCTGAATCTGCAGCTTGTTTTACAAGATATTGTGAAAAATATGGATCATCAGCTGGAGCAGAATCCACATATTTTAATGGCATCCAAGCGGTAGTCATAAAGTTATTTGCATCAGTAACATTTACACTGTATAAAAATTTCCAAATGTATCCATCTGTTTCTTCTGTAAGAGTAGAGTTAGTATGATCTGGTTTTACAGTTGAAGGCTGTTCTTCACCTGCGGTATTTTTATTAGATTTAATGCAAAGATAAACGTTATTATCTTCAGTGATAACATATGGCGTTTGATCTACTGGATGGTTAACAGTTTCATGATCGCTAAACTGATAAAATGTATCACCTGATGTCCAATCTCTTTTTGGTACAACCCAACTAAATGCATCCAGGGCTTTTACTGATTGCATTGAAAATCTAAACTCACGTTCTTCTCTAGCGTTAACGCTAAAACCCGGTGGGTTTGTATCGCTGATGTTAATATTTACAGGATCATCCCATGCTTCAGAACGACCTATTGCAATATAAAAATTATTATCAGAGTCGCCAATACGGGTACCTTCATTTTCATTGAAGATTTTTTGTACTAAATCTCTTTTTAATGTATCAGTTAAAATAGAAGCCATGTTTTATTTCCTAGGATGTTGAGGCCGTGCCACCAATGATGTACCAATTATTATTTACCCACATAATCATCGTTGATTGTTTTGTGGTAACGTCAATGTTTGTATGAGCACCATTTTCTGGATCAAATGATGTTGGTTGAATTACAACCGGAGAAGTACCAATATTAGTAAATGTTTTAGTTTCTCCAACCACCGTGCCATTTGGAACGGTAACTGTAATTCCACTACCACTTACAAGATAATTACTTTTTGTAACATCAGCTAATGCTCCACCTGCAATAATTGTTAGTGCAGGTGGTAATGCTAATTTATTTACTAAAACAGCGCTGTTTCCTTTTGGTTCTAAAGTCAAGCTAATATTTGTATTAGAACCAGTTGCTGAAACTTTTGGTGATCCGCCATTAGCATTTGAAATAGTAATTTCATTTGTTGCTGAGCTTACTGGAGCAAATTTAATAATTTCGTTATTGTTTGTGTCATTAATAGCAGAAATAATTTTTGGAGAAGTAATAGATGCTCCAGCATTAATTATTGTACCAGTAGACAATGTTTTATTTTTTAAAGTTTGAGTATCAGAGTCACCAACTACATTTGTTGCTGGAATTGATTTAGATGCAGAACTATCAATTACGCCACTTGCGTCTGATAACATAAAAGAAGATACGGGTAAACCATTAATTGTGTTTAAACCAATATCAATTGTTTTATTTGTAATAGTTTGAATAGCTGAATCAATAAGAACATTACCACCGGAATCTGGAAAGTCTATTTCAATACTTTCATTGCCTTCATTGAAACCAAGTCTAGTGTAATATAATGTGCCATTAAAATCAAGCCCACTGTCAGTTAGAGATGTTGCAGTTGATATGCTTGAATCTCCGCCAAGCCTGCTGAAGATCTCTTGAAAATTGGAATTCATTTTTACTCCGGCGGTACGTAAAGTATCGCCAGTTCCATCATTTGCTATAGATCCAATATTAATTATGCGTCTAGCCATTTGGTTTCTCGTTCAAAATTGGTTGAAATTATTTATAATGTTTATCCAGTGTAATCTGCAGAGTCAGCACTATTTTCAGAATCAAATAATGTATTGAATTTGCCTTCATCAAATCTAGATGTAAACATATCAGAATCAGATAGAGTTTGTTCTTCGTCGAAGGTAACTGCTGTTCTAAATACAGACGCTGGATCGTCTGAATCATCGAATGTAGCACTACTTGCATCCAGCATTTCTTCAAGATTGTAACCTTGTGCATCCTCAAGTTTAATGTTTCCAATTTGGTCGAAGAACTGATTTACATTTTGTCTGTGCATTCCGTAATCTGTATCTCCATCAACAAGTATTGTCTGTGAAATAAATGCTTCTGTTTGTAGACTTGCATCAACAGTGAAACCAAGAGTAGCAGTTAATTTATTGCCATTTGGTAGCTGGTCTTCCAAAGCATTTTCATTAATAAGTTCAATAAGAAGTTCACTGCCAAGATACATGCCACCCGGATGCACAAATAACTTATACACATCCCGCCATTCATTTACAGACACACCAACTCGAATTAGCAAAGCCATAACTTGGTAAAGCTTATCATCAGTGATAAATCTTTGAGATTCAGCGCCAATATTAGATGCAGCCGATGTTATTTGTTGGCCTGCTGTATTTGCACTATCTAATGTATAATTAATTTCAGGGCCAACTTTAAAAATATTTTCCTTTGGATACGTTACAACAGGGTCTTCTCCATAAAACCCTCTGAAGAATTGTTCAATCGAATACTTAGTTCCTTTTGAACGATATAAAAGATTTGAAAACTTAATCGCTTCTCTTTTATTTTGAAATCCACCAAAATATGATTGTCCTAAAAGCAACTCATCTTCTAAAAATGGGAGATTATCACTAGGCGTTTGTGTAGCATCTCTTGATTCGTACAATCTTTTAATTTTACCAGAAGGATTTATATCTGAATCCATAAATTCATAATAAGCTTCAAACAATTGTTTTAGCTTTGGATATTCTTCGCCAAAGTACTCGGGTAGAACGTTGTCAATTTCCGCTCTATGGAAATCCAACTTAATTCTATTATCATCGAATGGGGTTTTATCTTTATATGCCATTAATTCGTTGCTGTTACAGTTACAGATTTCACTAGAGATCTTGTGGGATCATATTCTAGTAGTTCATTTCTTACTGGAGATATTGCTGATTGGTTAGCAGGAATAGCTGCTAATTTAATTTCAGATCCACCACCTACAATAGAAGCCGGATTGAAGAAGTTAATTGTAACAATACCCGCTGTAGAATTAAAATTACCAACATTATCTAGAATAACAGCATTACCAATTGCTGCTACAATTTGGATATCGGTACTGTTTAGTTTATTTCTAAGAAAACAATTTTTACCATCATATGTAAATTGGTTACTCGTAATAATATATTCAGTATTTGATGCAGGTGCAATTTCCACCGGATAGCGAATTGTTTGAGTTTTAATTGCACCAGCCGCAGTAAGATCTGTTAGGATTCCATTAAAGTTTTTACTTTGCACAGTTGAATTATTAATTAGATGATTTGCTGCATCTTTAAATCTACTTTGAACAACTAATTCTACAACCTTCGTAATATTACTAGCCGAAATAGTGGATGAACCTTCAGTGTCCAATGTAAGATTCTTTACAATATTAGAAATGCTTGGTGAACTGGGCGTAAATCTTCTTTGCATACGAATATTAGAGCGAGAAGAAAGAACAGCAGCATTAATATCATCAACCAAAGAAAGCATATTTGAACGTCTAAATGATTGTTTAAACTTACCGGTATTTAAATTAAAATAAGATTGTACTTCATCGCGAATCGCAGTTGTTACATTATTTTCAGATACATCAGTTAGTCTAGGGTTAAATTGGAAAAATACATCTGCTTCAATAAATGTTTTTATTGGATCTTCAAATCTAATTTTAAATGATGTAATTGCTAATTGGTTTGCTAGGTCAACAATCTCTTGTTTTTTCGCAGCCTGGGTAACAGCATCCACATCATCTTGAAAAACAATTGAACTAAAAACTGCACCATATTCTGGTGGAACTGCATCTTCTCCGCCAAATGTATTTGTGTCTTTAATAAATGTAGAAAATCTACGAAGAATAAGTGACGTATAATCTTCTGCTGTAACCATACGGTTTTGAGCTGCATATTGGAATGGAGCATTTTTGCGAATAGATTCAATTGTTTCTTTTGCAGCGCCGCCAACGCTATTTGAAACTGTGCTAGTTGTAACGGCTGATGAGAAAGAATTAGTTACACCAAATGTAATTGGTTCAGTTTTTGTAAAACTTATTGCACCATTTGCACTTGGTCCTTTTGTTGATAGATACTCAACTTCAATACGAGATCCAGCACCCGGCGCAATACCAAATGTTTCACCATCGCCAAATGATAATTCAAAATAGCCGTTTGGTGATTCTTTTAAAATATAAATTTCTGAATTAGCATTAATACTTGTTACGTTAATAACATTATTATATGTAGCAAAATTTGTTGAAGTAAACGAATCATATACTTTTACAGTGACAGTTGTAGAATCTAAGTTAGGATCTGGAATTACATACACTGGATTGTCTTCATATTCACCTACAAGGAAAGACTTAGTTCTTTTTGTTCCTTCGTACAGTGTAATATTATTTGAGCCATCTTTTGTTTTAAATTCATAAAAATCATTACCATTATTGGTAGCTTCATAGTTTTCAATAGTAGAAAATGTGTATGATACATCATCAACTGTGGTAGTAAATGTTGTATAGGCTGGCAAAACAATTTTGTCATCTTTTAGTTGGTCAGGTCCAGTTAGAAAAATTCTAACAATAGCCTGCGATGCAGTTGTGGTATCAGGGACATATCCAATACCTTCAGCCAAAGAAACAACAGAACTTCTTAGTTGAGCTGTACCAAGATAGGATTCATTCAAAGCAAAGTTTGCAATGAGCGCATTTACATGTGTATTATATGCTAATACATCAAGAATGTTTGATAGCCCCGCAGCTTCAAAATTGTAATCCTTAAACTCTTGTTTATTCGCTAAGAATGTTTTTAGATTGCTTTTAATATTATTAAAATCTAAAGCTGTTGATTTTATTGTAGTTGCCATGTTATCTCAACCTTGATAGTGAAGTTGTAAACTGTACAACTTCTTCAGTGTTTATTACCTGAAATTCTATTGTGACATTTAAGTCGTTATAATCTTCATTAAAATTAACAAATATATTAATAATTTTAGCCCGAGGTTCGTATTCATTAATTGTTTGAATAATAGCTTCTTTTACTTCTATTTCAATATCGTCATCAGCTAATTCAAATAATAGCCCTCTTACATTACCACCAAAAAAAGGCTCAAAAGGTTTTTCATAATAATTTGTTTGAATCAAATTTTTTAATGCTTGTACAACTGCAGAAGCATCTTTCTTTGTATAAAGCTCGCCATTCGGCTTTGCAGTAAAAGACAAATCTATGTCTTTATATTGCTGGATACGAGAGGTAAGTTGCGATACCTCTGTTATATCTTTATCCTGCCGTGAAAATACTTTAGTAGCCATTGTTTCTTCTTTTTGATTTATTTATACCCATTAAACCAGTATCCTAAAGCCAGAATTCCATGTTCCTGCTTTTCCTGGTTTATTTTGTCTCCAAGGGCTTTCATCATAATGAATAAACGAAGAGTATCCACCAATGCCTGGTCTTACGTTTTTGGTGTTTGCGTTTTTAACTAAGGCTTTAATTAAGTCATCATATATTTCTTTATTAGAATTTGTATATAGTCTTTCACCATTATAAGACAAATAGAAATCCGCTGCGTATCCAAGCGGATGGTTTTGTGTCCCTGCATCTCTTCTAGATCTGCCACCATTGAATGTTACAGTTGCAAGATATCCTTGGCCTAATGTGGCCACTGCTGCATCTAAAGCATTAATAATAATTTGTCTAGGCAAAGCGTTTGGATCAGGGTTTAAAAATTTAACTCTACCATTAGGATTTACATAAGGAATTTTGTAATCAGGACTACTTAGATTTGTTTCAACTTTTTTGGTTAAAATTTCAATAAACTCACCTTTAGAAAATACTGTATTATTATAATGTGTTTCAATATCTCTATTAAAGGTGCCTCTGTAATTTTTATCAATTTCTGGTAGTACAACTATAATTCTGCCTTGAAGCGACCCTTCAATTGTGTCATAGGATAAAATTAGTTTTTCATAATAAATTACATCTTTCCACCATACAGCTAATTCAAATAATGAGTTTAAATTGCTTTTACCTGTATTACCAATCACATCAAATACAACTGCCCTGCCTTTTAGTTTTAAATCATTAATACTTTCATCCGTAATTGTTTCTGATGGTCCTGGGCGATAAACACTTTCAGATATTTTTAAGCTAACATTTTTAAATTTATTTTGATTAGAAAGTATGTTTTTCATATTTAAAGCGTGAATTCCAAGATACTTTGCTAATTCTTGCTTAACACTAAGGTCTCTTAAAAAATTTAAGTTAGTAGAATCTTCTGAGCCAAGAAACTTGGCCATTGAAATACCTGGAGCTAATAATGTTTTAGTAGTAATATCAGATTGTCTATATGGATTATATTTTTCATCAGGATAAATTTTAACTTCAGATTGTGCTGGAATATAAACAATTGCGGGGTTTGTTGGTGAGCTGCCACCACCTAATGAGACCTGTGGTGTTGGATCTGATTTTACAATTCTTCCCATTGCAATAGGCGATGGAATATTCCATTTATCGGTAATTACCCCTTCTTTTAGCAATTGACCTACTAACTGATTATTTGATCTATTTGCTGGATCTCTTAACTTTGATCTTGCTTCCCCTGGTGTCATTTTTGTTTTAGATCTACCAGAATAATCAGTTGCTCTATTTACAAATCGTTTTATAAAGTCGCCAACATCAATGTTTACTTTTCTAATTGCATAAACAGATTTTGACAAGTAATTGCTAATATTAGATGCAGAAGCTTCTGCAATTGTTGGCATAGCTGTATTTGTAATAGATCCTTCTGTTCCAGTATTAGCCGAGTATCCAGGACCAGTACCATCTGCGTATGATTGGTGTAATGATGTTGCAGCAATCTTGGCGGTTCCATTTAGATCTCCGTGGAACGTTGGTGCTTCAACCGCATCAGTAAATTTAGCTGCTTTACCATTATATAACATACTTGTGCCACCAATGATACCGCTACCACCCATCATAACTAGATTATTAGACCAAATTCTAGATTTATCAGCCGAGATATTTAATTCAGCCTGAGAGCTTATATGCATATTATTTTTAGCAAAGTAATTTGCAGCACCATCAATATTCATTGAATGAGTGCCTTTTATATTATGAGAATGCCCACCAAGAAAAGTGTCTGTGACTTGTTCGGTTACAGTTGTTGACATTGATTCGCCAACCATAGTACCCTTTGTTCCACCAATTTTAGATCTGTCTGATCCTTTAATTGTTTCTGTTTTATTGCCTCTTACATTTACATTATAATTTAAACAATCTACATTGAAATCACCACTTACTTTTAAGTCTAGGTTACCTTTGTAAATCATAGTGCCATCGTTTTCAACAACAATATGGTGTTCAGCGCCAATTAGTTCTACCTTTTGTTCCATTGCAGATACAAATATAGAACCATCATCTCTTAATTCAATACCGCCACCATTGTTATGCCTAATCATAATACGTTCGCCATCGGGCGTATCATTTACTTCAATGATATGTCCAGACTTTGACTTTGAAATTTGATTTAACGGATACTCAGATGGATTCGGACGACTAACTTCAATAGGTAAATCTTCGGCTGAGGTAGAAATAGCTAATCTATTTTGCTCACCGCCGCCTCTAGCATTAATATTAATACTATGCTCAGATCCAGCTGATGGAAAAACACCAGATGCATCCTCGTGGCTTCCTTGGCTTGATTTATTTGATGGTAGCTTCATATTAATTTCCTTCAGATCTTCTCATGGCTAGCTCGGTTTGATTTAATGGTGGCTCTTTTTTAGGATTATAATTATTAATTTTTTGAGTAAACCCATATAAATTTAATTTGTTTGAAACAGAAAAATATGGCGATCCATATTCATCAGCAATTTCATTTGCACCAAAAACTTGCATCCCTGGTTTTACACTAAACAAAATTTTCAATAAAAGTTTTAATGATCCTAGAACATCAGGACTATATTGATTTGATCTATTGTCACCACCTTCTATTAATATAAGAATAGACTCTTCTATGTGTTTACCTACATTTGTTTCTTTACTATGACCAAGTCCTTTTGATTTTACGTCTAGTGGTCTTCCATAAAATATTTCTCCATGAGTTCCAATAAAAAAATGAAACGGAATGCCAACGCCATCTTCATTATATTTTTGGTGAAAATCAAATGAAGACCAGTTACCATTTGTTTTGCCAGTAGAAAAAATAATTGTCTCAGTTGTTTCGCGATTCATAGCTGAAAATTTAGCTTGAAGTTCCTCAGGGCTAGTGGCTTGCCCAAAGAAAGCAACCTTATCTGTAGTTGTTTCAGACCATTGTCTAGAGCTAAATGTTTTAGCTGCAAATGGAATATCAACTGCTGGTTCTTTTAATACTTTAGACGCTTTATTATTAATTTTTCTTACTTCAGTTTCAAGTTCGGTATATGACTTATCAGAATATTTTTGTAATACAGCAACAGCTAAAGCATATTGGCCTTTACTTGCAAAATTATTAATTTTTTCAATATCATCAGAAGGTACGACTTGGCGAACATTGTTTTTAGTTGCATTTGCAGTAATTATTGCTTGTGATGGCTTTAATGATTGCTCAATTGCATTTTCTATAGTTGAGCCAAATCCATTTTTAGTTGTGGCCAATCCAGTATTTGAAGCATTAATATTAGTATCTGCAACAGATGATACTAAATTGTTTAAAGTATTTGTGCTATTAATTTGAGAACCAACAGCCACTTTAATAAGATCGTTAGGATTAAAATCTAAAGACTCTTTAAAGTCAGGATCTAACGCCTCATCAATAGAATCTAATGATGCATCTGTTAAAATTTTTCCAGTATTAGGAATAGATACATCAACGTTTTTTTCAACAGCGGAAATAATTTGCCCTGCAGTTGCTTTTGGTGCTGCTTTTTTTAGGGCTGCTGCCATTGCTTCTGGAAATGGTGCAGCAATTATTATATCTGTAAATGATTCATTTGTAGTTGTTGTATCACCAATAATTGAGTCAATGACAGATTTATCTGATGACTCTACCTTTTTATTTAAGCTATTAATGCCAGATCCATTACGTTGCAGTTGAGTAATTGGCATCGCATTTTGATTTTGTAATGGACTTGACCCATCAATGGTAGGTATAACATCATCTATCTCAGAACTAAGCGAAGAGAATCCACCAAGGTTTTGACCAATCGTAAATCCTAGTTTAGATGCTGTTGACACAGATTGCTGTCTTATTAAATTTTGCACTCCATTAGAAATAGACGTTTCGGCTTTATTCGATATTATTTTTAAAATTTCTTCGACTCTATCTTGCATTATTTTGGCCCTGCATAATTTTCAATTGAAGATTTCCATTGTGAAAAGGCTTTCCGTGCTTTTTCTTCACGTACATCTAACTCAGCTTCTTTATTTTCTACATTTTGATACTCATTAAGGAATACCCATGTGGCATTAAATTCATCTTTTCCGCCTTCATAACTATCGCATAATAGTAATTTATTATATGTAGAATTATATGATCCGCCATTCGTGTCTGGGTTTGATTGCCCTCTAAGTTCGTGTATAATATAACTTAATTGCACAAAAAAGTCGTCCCATACTTGTCTATTTGTACCAGCATATATTTTTAATTTTTGCAATCTACGCCCAGAGCTTTCAGTTGATTTCCATTTGCCAATGCCAGCTGACTCTTCGCCTTCATTTATTTTAATTGGATCAAACTCACTATTTAATTGTTCAAGGTTACCAACTACACCTGCTGCCATTTCAGGCGAAAACTTATTTGAAATCAAAAATTGCATAATAATTAATCGCTTTTGATTTATTGATGGATTACCTTCATAATACGCTGTTTTTAAGTCTGGCGAAATAAAGGTAGCATCAGCATTTAAGTTATCTGGATTGTAAACATCTTTTGTTTCAGTTGGGGCTCTTTGATATTGAGCAATTGAAGGAAATTCTTTTTTAGATAAGCTACCAAGAATTAATGGTTGCTGAGAATCTTTACCGTCTAAAAATATTCCAAACACTAATGCAGATTTTAAAATCTGTGGAATTTTACCAATACCAGAAACACCACCTTCAGTAGATGGTAGCATAGTTTCAGCATATGGTAAATTTTCATCAGAAATGTCTGGCCCATGAATACCAAAAATTCTTATTTGCAATGCACCTTGCAGGCTTGGATCGTAGTTTTTTACTGTACCAATAAACCATCTGGTTTCGTCGCCATAAAAACTCATCGTGCATTCCTTTGATTTGTAATTCTAGAAATGCCTAAAGAAACTGTATGCAATTTTTCTACAACATTAAAAATATGCCTTTTAGATAAAATTAAAAAATCACCAGACCTTTTTTGATCTGTGGCAGCTCTATCATCATTAGTCAATATTTTAATCTCAATTTTATTACCTACAGAAGTATCTGGATTACCAAGGAAAGCTAATCCTGGAACATAAATTTCATAAACATTTTTAACAAGCGTATTTAATATATTTCTTCTAATTTCAAATAGCTCGTCAAATGAATCAAATTCTTGTTGGCCCAGTGAATTAATTCCAGACTTAGGATATGGATTTGCTCCGATTTTTACGCTATTCATTGTATTAAAGTCGCCCAAAGATCTTTGATCAATAGCTTCAGGATCAGAAATAAACATATCATCAATAAGCGTGTGTGAATGATTATCTTCCATTAGTTTATTAGATACTAATGTGTCCATTCTTTCTTTCATATTAATATGGTTTTCATACACTTGACCTGTAGATGCATTTACGTGCGTAAAATTAGAACCTATTGCTCCGCGCTTAGCAAGTTTTAAAGTATTTTCTAAATTATTACCAGAAAATTCAATGATTGAAGTCATCTGTGTTAAAAGGTCAGAAGTTTTACTTACGTCATGGTGATATGTGAATGGCTTATTTCTATTAAATGGTTCCTTAAATGGATCAAGAATAGTTTCAAAATCTGTTAAATAAAATTCTTTTGAAAAAATTGTAGAATAAAAGAAAAATGGCATACCAAATGTAGTTGTCATTTTACTTACAACTTTTTCTACGGCCTGCAATGGAGTTGTATATGGAACTAAATATCTAAATGGTTTTTGAAATGATTGACTTTTTGATAATACTTTAACTGTTCTATTTAGATTATCTCCTACAATATTGCGAACAATATCTTCGCCGAAGCCTTGATATGATTTACTTATTGATTGCAGCTCATTATAATATCCAATATCCTCAATCATATTTAATTTAAGCATACTAGTTGTTTCATTTACCTTGTTTGAGGATTCGACATTTACAACAACAAAATCACATTCAAAAATATCAGCTTCTTGGTTTGGCATTTCAAAAACAATTTTAATTTTTTCTGTACCCTGAATATCAGTAATACGATATAAATCGTGGTCATCAACTAAAACAATATTGCCTGTAAGATATGGTGTTTTTAACGATTCAAAAATATTAACTTCTGCCACAATAGGTGCTTCTTGGCGATTACCAAGTAGAAATAATGGTTTATTAAATCTTTCTGAATTAAGTTCAATATGAACAATTCTAAAGGATTCTGCAGAGAGAATTGGATCTGGCATTTTATCGTCTTAATAGCTTTTGAAATTCTGTTACGATGGTATTGATTACTTCAGGCTTAAAGATTTTAATTCTTCGTAAAGCGTCATTTTCAATTCTTAAACGCTCAAGATATGTAATTGCTGTTTTGCCACTTGTGCCAGTTCCAGTATTATCAATGCCATATCCTGCTCCATATACAGGTAAATCTACCCAATTGCCGTTGGCATCTTCGTAGTGATGTATTGCATTTAATTGATTACTTTGAACTGATTGAGCTGTAAGAGATTTTAGTTTATTATCAGAACCCCATAAATCAGTATCTGAAACTCCAATAAAACTATAAATGGTTGTACCATTTGGCAAATCATTAGTAGATAAAACTGCTTTAGCTGTTGCTCTTTTACTTGTGGCCGTTGCGATTGTTGGTTCAGAAATTTTAATAGTTGGAGTGGCTGTATAACCTTGGCCTTTAGAGCTTAATGTAATTGCAGTAACAACGCCATTTGTTAATTGAACTGATTGAACTTTAGCACCTGTTCCACCACCGCCTATAATTTCAACAGTTGGCGCAGCAGTATATCCAGATCCACCATCAGTAATTGTAATTTTACGAATTTCAATAATTGGTTTTACAATCAATTGGCCGAGATCTAAATTTTTTTCAATTAGTTTTCCTTTAAATCTAGTTCTGTCAAATGACGGATTATTTGATGGTGCTGCGGGCAGGCCTGGACCATCAAATTCATTCCTTGTTGCAATAAGGTCACCAACATAAAATTTATTTAAAGTATCATTATCAACTTCAGATAAAGCTTCAAATGTTGAAATTACAGTGTTTGGATAATATTCTTTTCCTTTTAAATACAAATCTTGTTCTGAAATTGGCCATCCTTGTTTTCTCAGCTTTGTGTTTGAAAGATAAAAGGTCCAATAATAATCAGACGTGCCATATAGTTTATATGACAAAGCATCTGGTCTTTCATTATCCATAATTTCATAATACTCGTATTGAGTAGCATTATCGGATACTTGATCAATTAAGTCAACATATGCTGTAATATTTTGAAACAGCGTTGTATCAATTTCGTTGCCAAAGTTGTAACCAACGACTGGAAAATTTCTAAAGTATGACATGCTTTATCCTCTAGGATCGTTAAAATCTGGATCAACTTCCGCAATAATATCTCGTTTAGTTAATGCTCTTTCTTCTACAAATGAAAGCGATATATCTGTTTCTTGAAAATTGCCATCTTCGTGAAAACCCATGTTTGATGGATTATATGCAACATCAACCGTTTCAAGGAAACATGGTAAAATTCCAGTTGCAACTTTTTTATTTCCATACCTCAATTCAATACTAAATTTACTTGGAAATTTAAGAGCGGCCTGTAAGCCTTCACTAGATGTTTCAGGATACATTTCTTCTCTAAAAAATTGAATAATTTTTGTAATTTCATCAGCTTCTTTTTTACTTGTTGGAATTAATTTAAATGCAAATCTAAATTGTCTAATGCCTACGCCTCTTAATGTTTGTCTTCTATTTGGATTAAGAGTTACGCCAGTTGTTGTTTCAATCGCACCAGTGACATCAGAACTTAATCCTTTTGTAACTCTAAGCGCTGCAACCTGCGCAGCTTCAGAACTTAATCCATTTCTTACTGCTTCAGATAAAGATTCAAAACTTGGTAGCGCACTTCCAAATGCTGAACGAAGCATATCAGCTCCTGATCCACCATTCTGTAAGGCCTTTGCAGCTGCAGACCCAATAACATTTAAATCTACGTTTGTATATTCGACTCTATCTTGAAATTGTAATGTTGATGGCAAATATAGTTGGCATTTTCTTCTACTACCAATACGTCTTGGAATTGGCTTTCTAGTATCTGTACTTGTTTCTGAATTATATAATTTTTTTAATTGATCTTTTTCATTTTGTATTTGTTTTGTAGCAAGGGCAAAATCCACTCCTTGATCCACT